>Ga0209172_10002861_pt1 | contig 28619 bp, 25 predicted proteins | sample LarsenN4metaG_FD_184113 | JGI IMG/M metagenome (GOLD analysis project Ga0209172, IMG submission 184113) | Hot spring sediment bacterial and archeal communities from British Columbia, Canada, to study Microbial Dark Matter (Phase II) - Larsen... ... | reverse complement strand
GCTCGAGAACCGGATGAAGTGCGGCCTCGGCAAGTGCGGCCGCTGCAACGTGGGCAGCGTCTACGTCTGCAAGGACGGCCCCGTTTTTACCGCTGCCCAGGTCAAGGCGATGCCCCAGGAGTTCTGAAGGGCATCGCCTTTTCCCCCTTTCCCCCGGCATCACCCCCCCTTTCGGGACTTGTCTCTAAAAAGTCCTGTTTTTTCGTTCTTTTCTTGCCTATCTCGACTGCAAAGATATACAATCGTTTTGAAACTTTACCCGCACGTCCGCCATCTACGGAACTGATCTGGCCATGGGAATTCATACCGCACCGACACAAACCGCCATCACCGCCGGCATCCTCTTGGGCGCCCTCGGATTCGCCGTCAACTGGCTGAACCCGGCCCTTTTTTTTGGCGTTAATATCTTCTTCGGCTCCTTCTTCGTCATGGTCGCCCTGTTCCGCCACGGAACCGGGGCCGGCGTGCTGGCCGCGGCCCTGGCCGCCAGTTACTCCCTGTTCTATTGGCACAACCCCACGGGAATGGTGATCTGGGTAAGCGAGGCCCTGGCCGTGGGGCTGATGCTGCGGCGCTCCCGCAATGTCGTGCTGCTCGACACCCTCTACTGGTTCTGCTTCGGCATGCCCCTGTTCCTGCTCTACCACGTGCTGGCCCAGACCGATCTTTCACTGGCCATCCTGCTGACCCTCAAGCACGGGGTCAACGGCATCTTCAACGCCCTGGCCGCCGCTCTGGTGCTTCACCTGGCCAATCTCTCGCAGCCCCTCCGGCGCCCCGGAGAACAGCCCCCCCGCTTTCACCACGTCCTCTCCACCTTCATGGTGGCGGCCATTCTCATCCCCGGCGTCAGCTACGTGGTCCTCGACATCCGGCGGGACATCGCCCAGGAAAAGCAGCGGGTCACCCAGCGCCTGCACGCCACCACCAACCTTACCCGGCAGACGATCGAAACCTGGCTCGCCGAAAAGACCAGCGACGTCCAGATCCTGGCCTCCCTCGTCGGGGACCCCCAGACCATTCCCCCCCCCGCCATCCAGAAGCAGGCCGACCTGATGCAGCTCCTCTCGCCCCACTTCGTGAAGATGTCGGTCCAGAACAGCAAGGCCGTCTCCGTGGCCTTCGTTCCGGCGGTGGATGAGGAGGGGCGCTCCAACGTGGGACGGGACTACTCGGCCATGCCGTACCACCGGATCCTGCGCAAGACCCTGAAGCCGACCGTCTCCGACGTGGATTACGGCACCATAACCAAGGGCCCCCGCCTCGCCCTGTTCGCCCCCATCGTCATCGACGGCCAGTTCCGCGGCTACTGTACCGGCGTGGTCGAGATCTCGCGCCTGACGGAACAGCTGCGGATCATCGCGGGGAACCGGGCAGTCGACATCACCCTCCTGGACCGCAAGCAGCAGGTGATCGCCAGCACCGACCCCTCCCTGAGGATGATGGAGCGTCTGGAGCCGGGCAAGGAGACGGAGAAACTCCCCATGGGGGAGGGGGCCTACCAGCTTGTTCCCCGAAACAGGGGACTCACCGACCTCCAGCGGTGGCACCTGGCCTCCTTCGGCATGGATTCGCTTCTCAATGCCGACGTGCCATGGTCCATCGCCGTCAGCGCGCCGATGAGCCCCTTCCTGACAGACCTGGAACAGAACGCCAGCCGCGGCTTCGCCCTCGTGCTGGTCCTGATCCTCTTTTCCATCGCCACGGCCCAGGTTGCCAGCGCGGCCTTCACCCGCCCCATCGCCCGGCTGGAGGAGATCACCGCCACCCTCCCCCTGGACCTGATCCGGCACCAGGAGACTGAATGGCCCCAGAGCGGCATCCGCGAGGTGGCGGGGCTTGTCGGCAACGTCCGGCAGATGGCGGCCACCCTCCAGAGCTACGTCCGCGAGCTGCAGACCCTCAACGAATCCCTGGAGCGGCGGGTGGCCGAGCGGACCCAGGATATCCGCCGCCTCAACGAGGAGCTGGAGGAACGGGTCCAGGAGCGGACGGCCCAGCTGAAATCGGCCCTCCTCCACATGGAGTCCTTCTCCTACTCCATCTCCCACGACCTGCGGGCCCCCCTGCGGGCAGTGAACGGCTACGCCCACATCCTGCTGGAGGATTTCGGCCCGGCCCTGCCGGCCGAGGCCCAGCGGTACCTCGTCCAGATCTCCGGCAACGGCACCCGGATGGCGGCCCTCATCGACGACCTTCTCACCTTCTCGCGGCTGAGCCGCCACCCCCTGAGGAAAGAAACCGTGGAGCCCGCCGGCGTCGTGCGCGATGTGCTGGAAGAGCTGGAGAGCGAACGGACGGGGCGGACGGTCCAGGTGACGGTGGGGGAGCTTCCCCCCTGCCAGGCAGACCCATCCCTCATCCGGCAGGTCTTCGCGAACCTCCTCTCCAATGCGTTCAAATACAGCCGCAAACGGGACGACGCCCGGATCGAGGTGGGGAGTTTCCGGAAGGACGGGGCAACGGTCTACTTCGTGGGGGACAACGGCGACGGCTTCGACATGGCCTACGCCGACAAGCTTTTCGGCGTCTTCCAGCGACTCCACCGCAACGAGGATTTCGAGGGGACCGGCGTGGGGCTCGCCATCGTGCACAACATCGTCACCCGCCACGGCGGAACGGTCTGGGCCGACAGCGCGCCGGGGAAGGGGGCGACCTTCTTCTTCACCCTCCCGTGAGTTTCAACTCCCGCTCCGTCCCTATCTGCCCTTTCCTCCCAGCTCCTTGAACCGCTTGAGCCGGTAGTAGGCCTCCCGCTCCCGCTCCCCCAGGTACTGGTCGATGATCCTGGTTTCCCGGGAGAGCTCCGGAAGGACCCGCTCCTCCAGGACCCTGATCCGGCGTGTTACCCGCCGGATCTCCTCCCCCAGCCGCTTGAGCCTGCTCTCGAAGGCGGCGATGGCGAGCATCGCCTCGACGACGGTCTCGAAGCCGTGGAGCGCCTCCTCCAGGTGGGGGGTGGTGGCACGGTAGTCGTACCCCCGCTCCTCGGGGGAGCGGACCGGCGATTCGGCCACCTCCACGTCCCGGTAGCGGAGCCCCATGACGCTCTGCTCGGCAATCTCCACCCCCACCCGCTTCGGGATCACCGCGTCCAGGGAGGCCATGGCCGCCTCCCCCTCGATTCCCGTTCCCAGGTGGAGCTCCTCCAGGGCCCGCCCGTACTCCTCCCGCACCTCCTCCCGGGATTTCAGGAGACTGCGGGAGGAGGCGAGGAACTCCCGGATGAGGGCCTGGCGCCGCCCCTTGAGGATCCCGATGCTGTTCTCCACGGAGCGGGACTTCTCCCGCAGGAGGAGGAGGTTCGTCCGGGTCGGGCGGATCATCCTTTTTCCCCTTTACGTCTCAAGCCCGAAACGGGTGAGGAGCGCGAGGCCGGCGTCGAGGCTTTCGCCGATCTCCCGCCGCCCGCTCCCCTGGTGGATGAGCTCCCCCTCGAAGAGGTCGGCGAAGTCGAGCATCCGCCGGTCGCCCTCCGCCAGGCCGTCGCGCCCCACGATCGCCTCCAGCCGCCGCAGGTCCCGCCCCTTGGCGTAGTGCTTGTAGAGGAGGTTGGCGACGCGGCGGTGGTCCCCCCGGGTGTGCCCCTCCCCGATCCCCCGCTGCATGAGGCGCGAGAGGCTCGGCAGGACGTCCACCGGCGGGAAGATCCCCTTCTGGTGGAGCTCCCGGGAGAGGACGATCTGCCCCTCGGTGATGTAGCCGGTAAGATCGGGGATCGGATGGGTGATGTCGTCCTCGGGCATGGTGACCACCGGGAGCATGGTGACCGAGCCGGCCATCCCCCTGATCCTTCCGGCCCGCTCGTAGAGGGAGGCCAGGTCCGAGTACATGTACCCCGGGTACCCCCGGCGTCCCGGCAGCTCCTCCCGGGCGGTGGAGACCTCCCGCAGGGCGTCGCAGTAGTTGGTCATGTCGGTGATCACCACCAGCACATCCATCCCCCGCCCGAAGGCCAGGTACTCGGCGCAGGCAAGCCCCAGGCGGGGGGCCAGGAGCCGCTCCACCACCGGCTCGTCGGCCCGGTTGACGAAGGCGACGAAGCCGGTCTTCATCTCCTCCAGCCGCTCCATGTAGAAGGAGAACTCGTGGTGGGTGAGCCCCAGGGCCACGAAGACCACCACGAACTCCCCGCCTCCGGCGAGCCGGGCGCTGGAGAGGATCGCCGCCGCCAGCTCCCGGGAGGGGAGGCCGGCGCAGGAGAAGATCGGGAGCTTCTGCCCCTTGACGAGGGTATTGAGGGCGTCGATGGCAGTGAAGCCGGTCTCCACGAACTCCTCGGGGCGGGCCCGGGCCGCCGGGTTCATGGGGAGGCCGCTGACCGGCGCCCACCGCTCGGGGATGAACATCGGCGCCCCGTCGATGGGGAGGAACGAGCCGTTGAAGACCCGCCCCACCAGCTCCGGGGAGAGGGGGGCCCTCTTCACCGCGTCGGCGAAGACGACCCGGCAGGAGATGTCGAGCCCCCGCGTCTCGCCGAAGACCTGGACGAGGACCGTCCGGCCGTCGATCTTGAGGATCTCGCCGTCGCTCTGGCTCCCGTCCGGGTGAACGATCCGGACCACCTCGCCGACCCGGGCGGCCGCCACCCGCTCCACGAAGAGGAGGGGCCCCCGGATGGAGGAGACGGTCGTGTAGATGTGTTCGGAGAGTCTCATCCCTTGAGCACCTCGTCGAGGAGTTCTCCGGCCGAAAGCCGCTCCGCGGCCCGGTGATGGAAGGCGAGGATCCCCTCGATCCGCTCCGCGGTCCGCTCGGGGGGGGAGAAGGCGTCGTCGGTGTAGGCGTTCTGGGCGAGGAACTCGCGGCGCACCCGCTCCGCCGCCGCCATGAGGAGCCGGTCGGCATCCTGGAGCCCCTCCACCCCCACGATCTCGGCCACCTCCCGCAGGGCCTCCTCCCGCTGAAGGAGGCGCCGGCACCGGCTGCGGAGCTCCTCCCACCGGGGGGAGACGGTTTCGGCGAAGCGGCGCGCCGCGCTCTCCCCGTAGAGGGAGTAGCTCTGGAACCAGTTGATGGCCGGAAAGTGCCGCCGGTGGGCGAGCGATGTGTCGAGCATGAGGAACGCCCCGGCCGTGCGGAGGCATGCCTGGGTCACCGGTTCGGTGAAGTCCCCCCCCGGGGGGGAGACCGAGAGGACCATGGTGAGGGAGCCCACCTCCCCTGACGCGGTCTCCACCTCCCCGGAGCGCTCCATGAAGGCGGCCAGGCGGGAGGCGAGGTAGGTGGGATACCCCTCCTCCCCCGGCATCTCCTCCAGGGAGGCGGAAATCTCCCGCAGCGCCTCGGCCCAGCGGGAGAGGCTGTCGGCCAGCAGCAGCACGTGGAGCCCCATGTCCCGGTAATACTCGGCCATGGTGACCGCGGTGTAGATGGAGGCCTCCCGGGCCGCCACCGGCATGTTGGAGGTGTTGACCACCACGATGGTCCGGGCCATGAGGGGTTTTCCGCTCCAGGGGTCGGTGAGGGTCACGAACTCTTCCAGAAGCTCCGCCATCTCGTTTCCCCGCTCGCCGCACCCCACGTAGACCACGATGTCGGCCGCCGCGAACTTGGCGATTGCCTGCTCCAGGATGGTCTTCCCGGTGCCAAACCCCCCGGGGAGGATGGCGGTCCCCCCCCGGGCCAGGGGGAAGAGGAAGTCGACGATCCGCTGGCCCGTGACCAGGGGGGTCGAGGGGGAGAATTTCCGCCGGCAGGGGCGGGGCCTTCGCACCGGCCACTCCTCGATTGCGGCCAGCTCCCCCCCATCCTCCAGGATTCCCACCGGCTCGCCGAGGGTGATCTCCCCCTGGGCGAGCCGGGCGAGCCGCCCCCCCCGGGAGGCGGCGATCGGATGCCGGAAGGGCCCCTCCGTGACATGCCCGAGGATGTCGCCCGCCTTCACCTCATCGCCGGCCCGACGCAGCGCCGTGAAGGGCCACACGGCGGCCGGGTCGAGGGGAGGGAGCTCGTGCCCCCCCCGGATGAAGGGGCCGGTCGCCTCCCGCAGGGGCTCCAGGGGACGCTGGAGCCCGTCGAACATCCCGGCCAGGAGCCCGGGCCCCAGCCGGACCGTGAGGGGAACCCCGAGCCCCCGGGCCGGCTCCCCCACGGCAAGCCCCCGGGTATCCTCGTAGACCTGCACCACGGCCCGCTCCCGCTCGAGCCGCACCACCTCGCCGGTGAGCCCCGCCTCCCCCACCCTCACCATGTCGTAGAGCCGAAGCCCCGTAAGATCCACGGTCACCGTCGGTCCCGATATGCCGATGATGCGGCCGGTCATCCCATTCTCCTTCCCCCTGAATCCGCGGGGCCGGCGGCCCGCTCCTCCCCCTCACGGCTGGAGCCGCACGTGGTAGCCGATGGCCCGCCGGATGAGCCGCTCCAGGTAGTCCTCCTCCCCTTCCATCTTCTCCCGCCGGGGGACGGGGAGGGTGAGGAGGATGCCGAACCAGCGCCTTTCCATCTCCCGGAAGCGCTCCTCGTCGATTCCCTCCAGAAGCCGCTCCTCCACGACCACCACCCCGGTGTCGGGATCGGCCAGCAGCTGGCGCAGGAGGGGCTCCAGCTCCTCCGGGGCGACCGTGTGGTGGACCACCCCGGCCATGCTGAAGCCGTGGCGGACATCGGGGGGGGTGAGGAAGACGACCCGTTTCACCGTACCATCTCCCGTTTGATGGTTTCGCGGTCCAGCTCGCCGCCGTGGACGAGGAGCCCCAGGTTGCGCGCCTCCAGATGGCAGCGCCAGAGGTAGTCGAGGATGGGACCGGTTCCCCCCGGCTCCCTCCCCCACCGCCGCACCTCCCGGGTGATGGCCTCCAGGAGGGGGGGCTCGGGGTTCAGGAGGGCCCGCCGCGCCACCTCTCGCCCCGATAGACGCTCCAGAAGCCGCAGGAGCTCTTCCGGCTCCCCGCGCCCGGCAAGCTCCCCGAGACAGCGGAAGGGAATCGTCCCCCCCCGGACGAAGGAGGGGGGGGCCTTGGGGTGCCACCGGAGCACCTTGGCAAGGATGACCATGTTGCGCAGGTCCATGAGCCGGCGAAGGAGCTCCGCCAGGGGGTGGTCGAGGCGCCGGGCCGCCAGATCCTCCAGCCAGAGGGTGGCGAGCTCCCGCTCGAACCCTGGAAGCCCCTCCTCGGCGAAGGTCTGCCGGAGGAGGCCGAACTTCGCTTTCTTCAGCACCAGGAGGCTTACGAGCGCCTCAACCCCCTCCGCCAGGTCCCGGACCGCCGAAAGGCGTCTCGTCACCCTCCCGTCCAGAAGGCTCTCCCCGAGGAGGGCACCGGCCCTGCTCACATCTTGCGCCGCCAGATTCCTGAAGACGAGAAGGAGAGTCCGCAGTTCGAACCAGGCGAAGAGGGGGGCGAAGGTCCTTCGCACCCCCGGCTCCATCTGGCCGTAGACCCAGACGAACTCCCGGAGCGCCCCGCCCCACATCCCCCCCTCGCTCCGGTCGGGCAGGGGCTCTCGCCAGGGGGAGGCCGGCACGGCGGCAAGGGGGTCGGCGGCGGCCAGGACCCCTTCCCAGTCGGAGACGAAATACGCGCGGCGCCCCCTGAGGCGCCCCCGCAGGTAGTCGGCCGGATACCCCCGCCCTTCAGGGATCCGCAGAAGCTCCACCATCTCCCGCCTCCCGGTGGATATCGGCGGCAAGAAGGGGGAGGAGCTCCGGCCACCCCCGCTCAAGCCGCTTCTCCAGGGTGTTCACCACCCGCAGCCCCCCCTCCTCGCCGACCACCTCCATGCCGCCGGTGATTGTCTCGTCGGTGATCACCTCCGCGCCGGGGAAAAGGCGCCGGGCGCTCTCCTCGTCGGCCGGGTTGACCCGCACCACGTCCCAGGGGAGGGAGGGAAGCTCACTGGCCAGGGAGGCGAAGAGCTCGCTGCCCCCCCTCTCCCGCACATGCGCCAGGGAGTCCCGCGCCACCCGCAGGAGCCGCTCCGCCAGGGCCTGCTGGGCGGCAAGGCGCAGAAGCCGCGCCTTTCGCTCCGCGGCGGCAAGCACCTCCCGGGCCGCCGCCGCGCGGGCAGCATCGGTGCGCCGGGCGTACTCCTCCCCCAGAAGGCGAAGCCGCTTTGCCGCCTCCTCCCTAAGCCGCCCCTCCTCCTCCCCGGCATCACGCCGAAGGGCCGCGGCCTTCTGCTCCCCCTCCTCCCTCAGGGCCTCCACGAGCTCCCGGTATCCCACGGGGCCTCCCCCCTTCTAGAGATAGAGGATCATGGCCGCCACCACGAAGCCGAGGATCACCATGGTTTCGGGAATGGCCAGCATGATGATGACCGTGCCGGTCAGCTCCGGCTTCTCGGCGATGGTCCCGGCGCCGGCCGCGCCGATCCGCGACTGGGCCCATCCGGTGGCAAGGGCGGTAAGCCCGATGGCCAGGGCCGCCGCGAATCCCAACAGTACCTTTTCCTCCATACACGCTCCCTCCTTAAGGTCATGACTTTCTGAACGGCTCGTACCTTCTCCCCCCATGCTCCAGGAACTTGCTGAAAAATTCCACGTAGTGGAGCCGCAGCGAATGGATCGCCGGGGCGAAGACCCCAAGTACAATGTTGAAGGCATGGAACAGGGCCCCCACGAGGATCCCCAGGACGATGTCCCCGGTCATGCCGGCCAGGCGGTTGGCCACGGCGGCGAGAAAGACCGAGGTGAGCCCGATGGCCATGAGCCGGGCGTAGGAGATGATGTTGCCGATGCTCTTCACGAGCTCCAGGGGGGCCATCATCCCGCCGGCCGCAATCAGAAGCGGGATGATGGCGAGAAACGCCGCCATCGCCGGCCGGGCCAGGAGCCGGGGGGCCTGCGGGGCGGCGAGGGAGACGACGAGAAGGACCAGGGCGAGGATCGCGGCGATGGTGAGGAGCTTGAAGAGGGCCTCCCGCCAGGTTCTCCTCCTGAAGGCCGCGCCGGCGCCGAGGACGAGCCCCAGGGTCACGTGCATCACCCCCACCGAGAGCGAGAAGAAGAGCATCGGCATGAGGGCCGTGCGCCGGTCGACCACCAGGGGATGAAGCCCTAGGTGCTCGGCCCCGAACTCGCCGAAGAACTCCCCGAAGAGGATCCCGAAGAGGATGGCGGCCGCGGAGGAGACGACGAGGATCCTGGCCGCGTCGTGGATGGTCCGCCGCCCCCGGAAGCGGCGCGCCGCCGCGAGGGAGAGAAGAAGGACCACGAGGCCGTGCCCGGCGTCCCCGAGCATGACGCCGAAGAAGAGGGGGAAGAAGACCCCGATGAAGGGGGTCGGGTCGATGGAGGAGTAGCGGGGAAGGGGGAGGAGCCGCACCAGGAGCTCGAAGGGGCGCAGGAAGGGGGGATTCTTCAGGGCCACCGGCACCCGCTCCAGCTCCTGCTCCAGCACCTCCCGCTCCTCCGCCACCACCCGGCCGCCGAACCGCCCGTCGAGGGCCTTCCGAAGCCCCGCCACCGCCTCCGCCGGCACCCAGCCGTGGATGAAGAAGCAGAGGGAGGTGGCGTGGACGCAGGCCGTGGCCCGAAGAAGGGAGAGCCGCTCCTCCAGCCACCGGCGCACCCGCCGGCAGAGGGGTGTCCAGCGCCGGGCAAGGGTCTCCAGCTCCTCCTCCACGGCGGCGATCTCGGCCGGCAGGAGGTCAAGCCGCTCCTTGAGCCGGCGGACCCGCTCCGGAAAGGGGAGCCCCGCCAGGGAGCCGGGAAGGGAGAGCTCCGGGACCCGTCCCTCGCTCAGGATCCGCCGCACCGCCCCCCCGATCTCCCGCGGGAGGGCGATGAGGGCCGCGATGGTGCCGTCGGCGGCCAGGGCCGAAATCACCTCGAATTTCCCTCCGATCACCCGGGCGAGTCGGGCCATGATCTCCTCCAGGTCCGCCGGCCCCCGCACCTGGAGGCCGATGAAGTCAAGGTCGGTCCGGCCCCCGACTTCGGCCGCCAGGGGCGCCAGGGGTTCGAGGAACCGGCCGTGGCGCCCCAGCTCCTCCGCCTCCCGGAGCAGCTCCTCCCGCCGGCGGGAGAGTTCCCGGCAGATGGTCCCCTGCTCCTGCACCGAGGCGGTCACGGCATCAAGAACGGTGCCGGGGTCCAGCGCCATCTCCTCCGCCGCAACGGCAGGGAGGCAGTCGAGAAGCTCGTCGATCCTGCGACGCAGCTCCTCCAGAAAGAGGCGCTCCTCCAGGGTCTTCCTGTCCAGGGGAAAGGGACGAAGCCCCCCCTCCGCGCCGGCGGCCCCGAAGCCGGGAAGCTCGGGCTCCATCTGGAAGACCCCCAGCTCCCGTACAAGCTCCAGGACTTCCAGGAGAAGCTCCTTCGGCCCGATCACCTCAACCTTCGTCATCCTGACGATCATGACCCGCTCCGGCCAGAACCCCCGCGAGGCGCCCCAGGACGATCCGCCGCAGGGTATCGTCGTCCAGTCGGGCGAGCCGCTCCCCCCGCGCCTCGGTCTCCTCCAGGAGGAGCGCGGCCCGGCGCTCCGCCTCCCGGCGCGCCGCCGCCACCTCCTCCCCGAGTCGCCGCCGCAGCCGCTCCTCCTCGGCCGCCTCCTCCCCGGCCATCTCCCGCCGCACCTCCTCTAACCGCTCCCGCAGGCGCCCCTCCTCGGCGGCCAGCCGCTGCTGGATCTCCCGTTCAGTTGCGATGATGTCCGCCAGGATGTCGGTTTCCATGGAGGCTCCTCCGAGAAAAGCGGGGATATCTGATGGTTTGATTCTACCACACGGAAATGAAAGCGCAGGCAGGGGGGAGAGAGGGGAGAAATGAGCAGAGGGGAGAGAGTCCAGCTACCCGCCGAAGACCCGGAACCGCTCCACCGCCCCGGCGATCTCCTCCTCCCTGATGTTGCCGAAGGCGATCCTCAGATAGGGCTCGAGGCCGGGGCCGAAGACCTCGCCGGGGAGGCAGATGACCCCCGCCTCCAGGGCGAGGCGGCGGGCCGCCTCCCGGCCGGGCCGCCCCGGGAACGGATGCCGCACCCAGGCGAAGAAGGTACCGCTGGCGGCAAGGGTAAAGGGATTGCCGGGCCGGGTGAAGAGGGTCCGGAAGAGGTCGTGGCGCCGCGCCATCATGAGGCGGTTTTCGGCCACCCAGTCGTCCAGGTGGCGCACCCCATACATGACCGCATGCTGGGTGATGCGGGGCTGGCAGACCGCCATGGTGTCCTGGGCCTTGAGGGCGTGGGCGATGAAGGCATCGGAGGCCACGAGGCAGCCGGCCCGGTAGCCGGTGAGGGCGTAGGTCTTGCCGAAGGACATGATCTGCACCAGGTGGTCCCCCCAGTGGGGGTCGGTGAAGAGGTCGTGGGGCGCGGTGCCGCCGGGGATGAAGTCGGCGTAGGTCTCGTCGAGGACCAGGGCGGTTCCCCGGCGCCGGGCCAGGGAGTAGAGTTCGTGGATCACCTCCGGCGGGGTGACGACGCCGGTGGGGTTCGAGGGGGTTACGAGGAGGATCGCCCGGGTTCGGGGGGTGATGAGGCGCTCCACCGCCGCCGGGTCCACCATCCCCCCCCGCTCCTCGTGGAAGGGGAGCCAGACCGGCCGGATGCCCAGCATCTCCAGGGCCATGGGGTGGTCGAAGTAGGCGGGGAGCGGCACGATCACCTCGTCCCCGGCCCGGCAGAGGGTCACCATGGCAAGCCAGAAGGCCTGGCTGGCGCCGATGGTAAGGCAGACCCCCTCGGGCGGCGGCGCGGCGCCGTAGACCCGGCCGTAGCGGGCGCAGACCGCCTCCCGCACCTCGGGGAGCCCCTCGTCGGGGGAGTATTTCGCCATGGCCGGGTCGTCAAGGCACGCGGCCAGGTAGTCGGTCAGCTGCCGGGCCGGGGCGTAGTCGGGCACCGCCTGGCAGAGGTCGATGAGGGGCCGGGCCGGGTCCGGCTCCCGGCTGGCGAGCCACCCCTTCACCTCGGTGATGGGGGGCGCGTGAACGGCGCGGATCTGGTCGGAAATGGCGAATTTCATGGCTTCAGCATGATGAAGCCCAGCTGCCGTCCCGTCTCCCCGCTGTCGCGGCGGTAGGAGAAGAAGAGCTCCGGAGAGCACGAGACGCAATGGGGGGCGCTTTCGATGTTCCGCTCGGGGATGCCGGCGGCCCCCAGCTGCAGGACATTGGCCCGGACCAGGTCCAGCCGCCACCGGGCCACATCCCTGACGGCGGCCACCGCGTCCCAGTCGTGCCCACCGGCCCGGAAGGCCTCGGCCACGGGGGTGTCCACCTCGTAGCAGCAGGGACCGATGCCGGGCCCCACGGCCGCCAGGATGTCCCGGGGCTCGGACCCGAAGAGGGTGATGAAGGCATCGACCCCCTTGCGGCAGATCCCCGCCGCGGTCCCCTTCCACCCCGCATGGAGGGCCGCCGCCACCCCCTTCGCCGGATCCAGCAGGAGCACCGGCACGCAGTCGGCCACGCAGACCCCGATCATCACCCCCGGCTGGTTGGTGATGATGCCGTCGGCCTCCAGCTTCTGGAAGTAGGCATAGTCCGGGTTGGGGGAGTCGATGACCAGGAGGTCGGTGCCGTGGACCTGGGTCACGGTCACGAGCCGCTCCAGCGGCGCCCCGAAGGCCCGGGCCAGGAGGCTGCGGTTCCCCTCCACGGCGTGGGGGGAGTCGTTGGTGCCGGCCCCCAGGTTGAGGGAGTTGTAGGGGGGGCGCGACACCCCCTCGTGGCGGGTGGTGAAACCGTGGGCCGAAACCCCGGCGGCGGTCAGAAGCGTCGGCTCCAGATAGTGAACCTTGTCGGCCCGTTTCATCTCCATGGTCTATGCTCCTTGCTGTTCAAGATAGGCAATGATCCGCGTCATATCCTCCGGCAGCTCCGTATCGAACTCCATATAGGAACCGCTGGCCGGATGGATGAAGCCGAGGGTCTTGGCGTGGAGGGCCTGGCGGCCCAGTTCCCGCACGAGCTTCCTCAACACCGGATCCTTCAGGTCGTTGGCCCGGCCGCTGCCCCCGTAGACCTCGTCCCCCACCAGGGGATGGCCGGCTTCCGCCAGGTGGACCCGGATCTGGTGGGTCCGCCCTGTCTCCAGCCGCAGCCGCAGGAGGGTCATCCCCGGGTAGCGGGCCAGGACCCTCCAGTGGGTGACGGCGTGCTTGCCGTGCCTCGCCTTTCCCGACATCCGCTTGCGGTCCGTGGGGTGGCGGCCGATGGCCCCCTCGATGCGGCCGGTGTCGGCTTTCAGCGCGCCGAAGACCAGGGCCAGGTAGATCCGCTTGATGGTGTGCTCCCGGAACTGACGGGCGAGCCCCTCGTGGGAGCGGTCGTTCTTGGCCACCACCAGTACGCCGGTGGTGTCCTTGTCGATGCGGTGGACAATGCCGGGGCGGATCTCGCCGCCGATCCCCGAGAGATCGGTGCAGTGGGCAAGAAGGGCGTTCACCAGGGTGCCGCCGGGGGTCCCGGCCCCCGGGTGGACCACCATGCCGGCCGGCTTGTTGACCACCACCAGGTCGCTGTCCTCGTGGAGGATCTCGAGCGGAATCTCCTCCGCCTCGGGGACGGCCGGCGCCGGCGGCGGCACCGTCACCACGATCCGCTCTCCCCCCCGCAGCTTCAGGGACGGCTTCTCCGCCTTCCCGTCCACCGTCACCCTCCCCTCGTCGATGAGGCGCTGGACCGTGGAACGGGTCATCCCCTCCACGGAGCGGGCCACGAACTGGTCGAGGCGGCCGGCCTCCCCCCCGGCGGGGGCTGTGAATTCATAGCTTGTGTCCATTGATCCTCAGAAACGGCGAAGGCGCGACCGATGATCGCGCCCTGTCCGCGGCAACCGTTTGTTCATCCCTTCCGGTCACCAGATCGGCGACTCGATCTTCCCCGCCCGCTTGATGAGCACGTCCACCAGGGCCATGTCGTAGATGGTCCCGGCGGCGATCTCCGGCGCCACCCGGGACTGGAAATGCTGGCGCCCCTCCTCGATCTCCTCGGCCAGGAGCTCGAAGATGGAATCCTCCTTGATCCCCCGCTCCACCTTCTCGCGGTTGTAGATGGCGATGTCGGAGATGATGGCCCGGGCGAGCCGCCTTGCCTGGTCGGCGTTATCGATAAGACTCATGGAGTATCCTCGCGTATGATGTCATGACGGATTCCGGGCCGGCGCGAAGGAAGCTAGCGCAACCGGAGGGAGAAATAGATGCTGACGCTCCCCCGGCGCACCAGGAGAATTGCCGTGCCCCGGCGCTCGGCCTCGGCCATGGCCCGGTCGTACTCGGCCGGATTCGCCACCTGTTTGCGGTTCACCGAGACGATGATATCTCCCCGCTGGATTCCCGCCTCGGCGGCGATCCCCCCCTCCTCCACCTGGGTCACCACCACGCCGGCGGCGCCGCGGCGGAGCATGTCGGGGGGAAGCTCCGCGACCGCCAGACCGATCATGTCGGGCGCCTCCCCCTGGGGGCGGGCCTGCCGGGCCGCGGCGCTGTCGGCGCTGGCGGAGGTGATGGCGAGCTTCACCTCGCGCCCCCCTCGAAATACCGTCACCGGCACGGTCTTCCCCGGGGCCGTGTCGGCCACAACCCGCTGGAGGTGCTGGGCATCCTTGATCTCGGTGCCGCCGAAGGAGAGGATGATGTCCCCCTGCTCGATCCCCCCCCTGGCGGCGGGGCTCCCCTCCATGACGTCGGCCACCAGGACCCCTTGGGCCTTCTTGAGGCCGAATTCCTTGGCAATCTCCTCCGTCACCGGCTGAATCGACACCCCGAGCCACCCCCGGGTCACGCTCCCCTTGGTGATGAGCTGGGTCACGATCTGCTTGGCCATGTTCACGGGGATGGCGAAGCCGATCCCCTGGCCGGCGGCCACAATGGCGGTATTGATGCCGATCACCTCGCCGTGGACGTTCAGCAGCGGCCCCCCCGAGTTGCCGGGGTTGATGGAGGCGTCGGTCTGGATGAAATCCTCGTAGGTCTCGATCCCCATGTTGGAGCGCCCCGTGGCCGACACCACCCCCACGGTCACGGTCCGGTCGAGGCCGAAGGGGTTGCCGATGGCGATGGCCCACTGCCCCACCTGGAGCTTGTCGGAATCGGCCAGGACCGCCACGGGGAGTTCCTCCCGGGCGTCGATCTTGATGACGGCGATGTCGGTCTTGGGATCGCGGCCGACGATCTTGCCGTCATAGACATTCTCGTTGGAGAGCTTCACCTGGATGCTCTCGGCATCCCGCACCACATGGTCGTTGGTGACGATGTAGCCGCTCTTGTTGATGATGAACCCGGAACCGAGACTCCGGTCCCGGCGGTACCGGGGGGTGCCGTCGCCGAAAAACTCATCGAAGAAGGGAGAAAACGGGAAAAAGGGCTGCTCGATCTTCTTCCGGCTGATGGTGGAGATGTTGACCACCGACGGCGTAACCTTCTTTACCAGCTCCACAAAGGCCTGCTGGGTGGCCATGATGTCCTTGGGAACGTCCTTGACCGGCGCATCGGCCCGCCCCGTCTCGTAGAAGATGGCCTCCTCCTTCTTCGAGCAGGCGGGAAGCGCGGCAAGACAGGCAATGAGGACGATGAACAGGCGACAGATTCGCATCGGGCGTGCCTCGGAAGCAGTGCGGAAATGAGCTTAAAGCGCTGAAAGAGTAGCCAAATAGCCCCGGGATGTCAACGTCCTTTCACCCCGCCGGCACCTGCCCCCCCGGGCATCGTGATAAGCTCTTGACGCTCCCGCCCCGATTGCCCTATAACGGGCGGGAGAGAGGAGGCACCCGTGGAAGACATCAAATCCCAGATCAAGGAACTGCGGCTCGGCGAGAAGATCCGCGCGCTCCGTCAGGGGCGGCGGCTCACCCTGCAGGAACTCTCGGAACTTTCCGGCCTCTCCAAGCCGCTCCTCTCCCAGATCGAGAACGACCAGGTCACCCCCCCCATCGCCACCCTCCTCAAGATCTCCAAGGGGCTCAAGGTGGGGATCCACTACTTCTTCGAGGAAGAGGAAGACCAGCAGAAGCTGGTGCTGACCCGGGCCTCCCAGCAGGCGGCCACCCGGCGCCGCACCGGCAACGACGCCCCCCATGGCTACATCTACCGCTCCCTGGCCCCAGGCATCCGCCACAAGCCCATGGAACCGTTCCTTGTGGAGTTCGAGCTGACCGAGTGGAACGACGGTTTCTTCTACCGCCACGACGGCTTCGAATTCATCTATCTCCTGGAAGGGGAGCTGGAATTCCACTACGGCAGCGATGTCATGCACCTCAAGCCGGGAGACAGCATCTACTACGATTCCACCGAACCCCACGGCTACGTCTCCGTCGGCGAGAAAAAGGCCACTGCCGTGGCCGTACTCTACTCCAAGGATTAACGGCTCTTTTTTTTCAGCTCCCCCATGAAGGAGCGGAGCACCCCCCTCTTCTCCCCGTCGAGATTGATGAATTTGAGTCCCATCGCCCCCTCGGGCTCCAGACGGCTCCAGACCACCCGGGCCTCCAGGGTGACGGCCCGCGCCGAGCGGGAAGTGAAAAACTGGAGCCTCACCACCTGCCCCACCGGCAAGGGGTCCTCGGTAACGACCGAAACCCCTCCCTCCGAAATGTCGAAGGTGTAGAGGCAGGATGCGCCGTCCATCTCCACAAGCCAGCACCCCGCCTCGACGGGGGTCCTCCTGCACGAGCGCTCTTCCACGGCGCGCCCTACTCGGGCAGTTCCTCGCAGTCGGCATAGACCCAGCTGTCGAGCTGACCGTTCTCCAGTCTCACCTGGATCGTTCCCCCCTCCTCGGTGCAGCCGAAGGTGTAGCCGATCTCGCCGGTCTTCAGGTTTCTCAGCCTCACCCGCTCTTCCTTCCGCTCCGTCCTCTGGCAAACCCCTACACGTTCCTGGTCTTTCATATCGTTCCTCCCTGAATTCGTTGTAGCCATACTAGCGTAGCATGGGGCATCCGCTTTGCAACCGGACCGGAGCTAGAGCCTTTGTCCATCACGGACCCGCACCGGCACCACCTTCACACATGCCGCGCCGCCGGTCAGCTCCCGATAGATCCGGGCCAGGAAACGCACCGTCACCACCTTGTGGATATAGGCCTGGGTGAAGCGGTACACGAGTTTCCTGACCCGCGAGGGGGACGGGCTCCCCAGGAGCAGGGGGCAGAAATCCGCCAGACGCAGGGTCAGCCGCACCCCCCCCTCAGCCTCCTCCACGAGAAACGACAAGTCTCCCCGGCCGCACTGATCCGCCTGCACCAGAAGGCCGCCGCAGATGGCGAGGGAGAGGGATGCGCCCCCCCCTTCCTTGCGCCTGAGGGGAGCGGTCATGCTGATGAGGCTCACGGAAAAGCCCAGGAGACGAAACTCGACCCCGTCGGCCGTGAGCCGGGGGCGGATGAGGGAAACGGTAAAGCGCCTGATGTAGGCAAGGTAGCGGTCAAGGAGAAAATCAGGGGTAACGCCGGCCGCCAGGTGTTTCGGCACCGTCGTCCACTGGATGGAGAAGACCGAGGAATCCTCCATGAGCACCTGCTGGCACGCAATCTCCTGCTCGCCGGGGGTCGTCGTTCCGATCATGCATCCTCCCGCGGACAACGATACCACACTGTCCCCCCCGCGAAAACAGGGGATAAACAGAGAGTATTGAGTTTTCGGGAAAAGTGGAGTATAAGTGAACCTCTTTCGGCCGGAACCGGTCGAGCCTGTTCCCTCAAAAACAAATATCACTTCAGGAGAGATGGCCGAGTGGTCGAAGGCGGCAGACTCGAAATCTGTTGTACCGCTTGCGGTACCTAGGGTTCGAATCCCTATCTCTCCGCCATATCAAAGTCCGGCAACATCCATTGCCGGCCAAAAAGCCCCGACAAAATCGGGGCTTTTTCTTTTTTGTTGTCCGACATTGTCCGACTGAATATAATGGAATCCACTCATTTTAGGGGTATGCTTTAGGATATACCCCTTCCCACCACAGAGCGATACCCCCATTCGGGAGGAACCAGCCATGCCTAAAAAGGTTTTGCCTCTGACCGAGCTCCAAGTCAACAAAGCGAAGGCGCAAGAGAAGGAGACGAAGCTATTTGACGGGGGCGGGTTGTTCCTGCTCATTCCTCCCGCTAAGAAGAGTCCAGAAGGAAAGATGCTACCAGCTTCGAAGTTATGGCGGTTCAAGTACAGGTACGCAGGGAAAGAAAAGCTGCTTGCCTTCGGCAGCTACCCAGAGATTAGTCTTGCTGATGCGCGGCAACGCCGTGAGGATGCTAGAAGACTTCTAGCAAACGGCGTTGATCCTGGTGAAGCCAGAAAGGCTCAGAAGGCAGCAAAGCAGGAAGCTGGAGAGAGTAGTTTCGAGGTCGTGGCGCGGGAGTGGCACGCGAAATTTGCTCCCACCTGGGCGGAGTCTCATGCTTATTGGACTTTGCGGCGACTTGAGCAATACGTCTTTCCCGCCATTGGAGCAAAACCAATCGCTGATCTACGAGCTCCAGATGTCCTGCAGGTACTGCGGACGATCGAAGCGGTTGCATTGGAGACAGCCCACCGGGTCAAGTTTATGTGCGGCCAGATTTTTCGATATGCTGTCGGAACTGGCAGAGCGGAGCGTGATCCGACGGCTGACCTGAAGGGAATACTCCCGCCGCGCAGCAAAAAACACCATGCAGCCATTACCGACCCCAAAGAGGTCGCAGGACTGCTCCGAGCGATAGACGACTTCAATGGAACCTTCACCGTGAAGTGCGCACTACGCCTTGCCCCACTGGTCTTTCTAAGGCCAGGAGAACTCCGCCAGGCAGAATGGGCCGAGTTTGACCTTGATGCTGGGGAGTGGAACATTCCGATCGAGCGCATGAAGCTGAGGACACGCCTCAAAGAGGAGAGGAGAGGCCAGAAGCATCTTGTCCCACTCGCTACTCAGGCCGTTGATATCCTCCGCGAACTCTATTCTCTCACGGGCCGGAGCCGCTACGTCTTTCCCTGCTCCAGATCATTTGCACGACCGATGTCAAACAATGCAATTACCGCAGCACTGCGAAGAATGGGGTTTAATAAGGAGGAGATGACAGGCCACGGCTTCAGGGCCATGGCAAGAACCATTCTTGATGAGGTTCTTCAATGCCGGGTGGACTTGATCGAACACCAGCTTGGCCATGCCGTCAAAGACCCGCTGGGGCGTTCCTACAACAGGACGACACATCTCACCGAGCGACGTAAGATGATGCAGATATGGGCTGATTATTTGGATGGGTTGAAGGTAGGAGCAAAGGTAATCCCGTTGAAACGAATAGAATAGCGATTGGTTTTTCTGGGGTGAACGGAGAGATGGATTATTTACTAAAGTTTTTCATGGCCGCTCCGAAATAAAAACGTGAAAGGAGCCGCCATGCCCCATCCTCCGAAAGAACTTTACACAATTGCTGATGCTTCAGAACGCTGGGGAGTTACTACCGATATCATTGAGGATTACCTCCGAAGCGGTAAGTTACAGGCGTCCGTCCATCTGCCGCGAAAAATGATGCATAAGTACACACGTCAGCCAACCGAGTGTAGCTTTAGCGATGAGGTCGATGTGTTCGACGTCGATTCCTGTGATCCTTACAGCTACATGCCCCAACAAGGCGTATTTAACCTTTGTTATGAAGACGTGAACTGGGATGAAGCTGGCAAGGCGACCTTGGAAAAAGGTGGCCTTTACCTGTCCCGCCCAGACGACGAGGAAAAGTGCTATTACGGATTCGATGAAGACTTTGTGTTGAGCAGGGATAAAGTGTACGTCTCCATTTCAGAACTGACCCGATTCGAGGGTGAATACGGCACAACCCCGCGAACTGAGCAGCAAGACTGCCCCGAAAAGGTTGTCAAGGTATCTCAGGATGCAAACCCGGAACTCCACCCAAAAGAGAAAGAAAGCCTTCTGAAAATAGTCATCGCAATAGCCATAGGTTTTTATGAATTTGACCCCGCCAAAAAAAAGAGCCCAATCGCCAATAAAATCACGAATTTGGTGTATGATCTTGGGCTCTCTATTGATGTTGATACAGTACGGAAATGGCTAAAGGAGGCGGCCGAGATTGTTCCTCGCAAAAAGCACAAAATTACACCTGAATTATTAAGCGATTTTGGCATACCCCCCCATGCCAAAGATGATTAGCACAGAGCCTCTTTATCCGGCGATAGACTTTGTTTGTCTATAATCATTATGAAACCAAGAATTTCCCTGCCTACCTCCGCCACGTATTGAGTTTTTGGGCTGGAGGTTTGCGGTCGCCTCATGCAACCGCATGGGCATGTACTTCATCGAGAAGTGCCACTAGCTCGTCTATCTCTGGAGACGCGAAAAGCCCATCAGGCCCTTGCGGAGAAATGTCGGTAAAGGGAGACTCGTAGAGGAGCCCAGCGTCCATCATTCCGTGCTCGGTGAGATGGTTCACGATCAGGTTCACGAACTCGATCTGGTTTGCGGACAGGGTCTTGCCGGCCAGGAATCCGGCCAACGCCTCTTTGGCCGCCTCACGATCAAGCCCCACCAGCGACCGCACGAACAGGCCGAGCCCGTGAGCTTCTTCCTTGGCGCGGGCGATATCTTCTTTTCCGCCGATGCCGCTCTGCACGAGCATCCGCTCCAGTTCCTCAAGGTCGGTAGCCGTCAGGACCTTGTTCATCCGCAACTTGTGGATGGTGATGTGGTCCTGATGCTCGCGGAGGAAGGCGCGTGCCTTGGCGCGGAACTTCTCGAAATCCTCACCTACGGTGAAACAGGGGAGATCAATCCCCGTCTCGTCCCCCAGCTCATCTTCGAAATCGGTGTAGAGCTGTTTGCGGCTCTTCTTCTCGATCAGCTTCACCAGCGCCCGCAGTCGTTTGCGGAGCAACTCCAGCATCGGCACCGTCACGTCCTGCCACCACTCGTCGGTCTGGACATCCTGGATCAGCGGCAGCTGCTCCCGCACCATTGGGATGTTCGACTTCTCTTCCAGTAACCCGGCAATGGTCCTCACCTGCTCCGCCAGCCGCTCAAAGGCAGGCTCGGACCGCAGCAGGGCCAGCTGCAGGTTAAGCATCAGCAGGTCGAACCGCTTCGCCTCTTCCGCCTCCGGCTCCAACTCCGACGGTAATCCGGCAACTTCATGCGAAAGTTCGGTGAAGGCCGCGCCGGTCAAGGTCAGCCATGCCTCAGGATTCGCGTACTTTTCCACCAGCCGCCGTTTGGCGCGGACCACGAAGTTGTCCAGGTTCATCGCTGCCACTTCGCCATGCAGAAGATGCGCAAGCTCACAACGCATCTCGCCATCGTTCAAAACGACACCATAGGGAGACGGCGGCTCCTTGACCATTCCGGCCTGGACGTCGGCAGCCAGTTTCTTGTCCAATTCTCCGATCAGCTCCAGCCGTGCCGTGAACAGCCGTTTCCCCAGCGACGCCCCCAGCGCCCCTTCCGTAGTTTCCGGGTTCTCGCTGAAGAACTCCAGATTCTGGCAGTAGTCGAATACGTAGAAGAACCGCTTGTCCTCGCCCGGTGCGAACAGGTCCGGGCAGAGCCGCGTGCCGCGGCCGAGCATCTGCCAGAACTTGGTCTTGGAGCGGACCAGCTTGAAGAAGACCAGGTTCACCACCTCCGGCACGTCGATGCCGGTGTCGAGCATGTCCACCGAGATGGCTATGTGGGGCGCCTTGTCCCTGGCGGAGAAGTTGTCGATGAGGCTCTGGGCGTATTCGGTCTTGAAGGTGATGGTACGAGCGAACTCTCCCTTGTGATGCGGATAGTTCGCGTCGAACCGCTCGGCGATGAACTCAGCGTGGGCCTGGTTCTTGGCGAAGATGATCGTCTTCCCCAACCGGTCGCCTCCGGCGACTTTCAGGCCGCGGGTCATCAGGTGTTCCAGCACCTTGTCCACGGTGTCCTTGTTGAAGAGCCACTTGTTGACCGCCTCCGCCTCCACCCTGTCGGGGGCGTTCCCCTCCTCGTCCCACTCCAGGGCGTCCCACTGGTCCTTTTCGTCTTCCGAGAGGTCGTCGTACCTGATCCCTTCGCGCTGGAACCTGAGCGGCACTGAAACCGCCCGGGCGGGAACGAGAAATCGGTCGCTCACCGCCTCATCCAGGGAATAGGCGTCGGTCGGCACGCCGTTTTCCAGGTCGAACAGGGTGTAGGTATTCCGGTCCACCTCGTCCTTCGGGGTGGCGGTCAACCCTACCAGAAGGGAATCGAAATAGTCGAAGATAGCCCGGTATTTCTGGAAGACCGACCGGTGGGCCTCGTCGATAACGATCAGGTCGAAATGTCCTACCCCAAAGCGCCGCTGGCCGTCCCGGGTGTCGTCGATCAAACCCATCATGGTGGGATAGGTCGAAACGAACACCCGCCCCTCGGCATCCTTCTCGGTGACCAGGTTCACCGGCGCGGCATCGGGGAGATGGCTCTTGAACGCGCCGACAGCCTGATTGACCAGGGCCACCCGGTCGGCCAGGAACAATATGCGCTTCACCCAGTTGCAGCGCATGAGGAGGTCGCAGAGGGCGATCACCGTGCGGGTCTTCCCCGAACCCGTGGCCATGACCAGGAGCGCCTTGCGGTCGTTGTCCCGCTCGAATGCCTCGGCAATGCGGCGGATGGCGCGGGTCTGGTAGTAACGCTCGACGATGGTGCCGTCGATCTCAGCCTGGGCCATGGATTTCCGGCTTGAGCGCCGCTGGATGAGGAGCTCCAGCTCGTCCTTTTTGAAGAAGCCCTGTACCTGCCGGGGGGGATATCCGGTGTCATCCCAGAGCCAGTTCTCGTAGCCGTTGGAGTAAAAGATCACCGGCCGCCGGTCGAACTCTCTCTCCAGGCAATCGGCGTACAGCTTCGCCTGCTGCTGCCCGACCCGCGGGTCGCGGCGGGTGCGCTTCGCCTCCACCAGGGCGAGCGGCTTGCCGTCGTCGCCCCACAGGACGTAGTCGACAAAGCCCTTCCCCTCTTTATTGGGCATGCCGGTGACCGGAAACTCCCGGTCCCGTTCCTGATCAAGGGGCCAGCCGGCCTCCTTCAGCAGCAGGTCGATGAAGTAATCGCGGGTCTCGGCCTCGGAATAGTCGTGGGTATCGGGCTGGGCAGCCGCAGCCTTCTTCGCTTCCGCAACCTCGGCCCGCAGGCGCTTTAGCTCCTCGTCGAGTGCCGACCTGTCTGCCAGGAGCACGGAGAGCTTCTCGTCCCGCTCCCGCAGCTCGGTTTCCAGTCGTTGCAGCTGATCGATGGTCTGGCTGGGGAGAGGCGCGGTCTTTGGCAGTGCCTCCGGGTTAAAGGCAAGCCCCGGCTCCGGTCGTGCTTCCCGGCCGTAGGTGCGGGCCAGCCAATACCCCACATGGAACAGCTCCCGTGCTGAGGTCAGGGCGTCGAGCTGCTGAATCGGTTTCGGGCTGTGGACCGCCTGGTTGCCGAGCCTGGTTATCAGTCGCGCCTTGCTGAAGATCGCCTCTCCCACCAGCGCCTTAAAGGTGGGTTCATGGATCAGCGCACTGAGATTGTCTTGGTAGGGGAGCCGCAGAGAGGAATCGTGCTTGTAAAGCCACGCCATCGCCAGTTCCAGCGCCCGGCGGGCGTAGAAACAGGCAGTGCGCGGATCGGGATGCACCGCCGCCTCGGCTTTCGCCGCCGCTTCGTAAATGGCGGGCCATTCGATTTGGAGGAAGGTGAAGTGGGGCACGGCAAGTCACCCTTTGGCTATTATTTGCGATTGCGACTCGTAGCTATGTACCTGACGTTAGCAAAGCGCAACCTATTGAATATGCGATATTTAGCAAGAATGAGCTTTGCGGTTGCTTTGCTAATCCCTTGCTAACCGCAACCTTATCAGCCTTCTCGTCCACCTCTCTTCGGGCGTCTAAAACACATTCTAAAGGCCAAAGATACAATGCTTGGACTATAGAACATACTGGAATCAAAGGGATTACTACAATACTGGATAAAAACTTAAATGCATTATTCGTTGTCTTGGGTTTTAGCACTCACAATGAACCACCGTGCCCAACGACGTTTCCCGCGTAATGCAACTCTGCCTTCATCTCGCATTTCTGTAAGCAGGCGTTGAATGGACCTTTCAGATTCCGCTGGCAGCACTTGTCGCAGCTCAGCCAAAGGGGCTCCCGAGTCCTTTTGTTCACGCAGGTGTTTCTCGATCAGGGCCTTTTTTGTTTCGTAATCCAGCCCCTTCTTGCGGGTATATACCCCTTTCGCCCCAATCGCCGCATATAAACGCTGTGAGAGGATGTAGCGCGTACCCTTGCCATGGCCAATCGTCTCGACGGCGCCCGCTTCGATCAGACCGGGAAGGCGGCCCTTCAGATGCTCGGTTAGCGGTTGTTCCCGGTGCAGGTAGTCAAGTGCGAGGAAATCGCAGGTGGAAAACGACCGCAGCGTCTCCTCGCCGAGCCGCTCCATGAAGCGCACAAAGGCGGTGCTTTTCACCATCCCCTCTAGGGTGAGGCGCACCTCGTGGGCGGAGGTGCCGGCAAAGCTCGGCAGCGGCTTCCCTTGGCGGATCGCGGTCTCGAAGATCAGGTTCATCCCCTGCCCGGACCGCTCGATCAGCCCGCACTTGGCCAAGGCTTCAGCCAGCCTTCGGTTGCGCGGGTTCTGCTGATCGAGAATGTTCTCGGCGGTAATCCCTGTGGGGAAGCCACCCGGGCTGACTACCTCGAGACGGTGGGCATACTGTCGTACGAAGACAGAGCCGCCAAGACGGTAATCACGATGCGCAACTGCGTTCAGCAGTGCCTCGCGTACCGCTACTTCGTCAAAGGTGGGGAGGTCCATCCGGAACAGCCCGTCCTGGTAGCTCTGGCGGTCATTGCGCAGATTGATCTTGTTCCAGATGGCATCCTGCCAGAGGAAGAAGCCCTCCCGGTATTCCTCTCGGTCCGCCGCAGGCCCGGAAGCCTCGGAGGAGCGATACTCGAAAACCAGCTCCGCCTGCGCCAGCCAGCGCCCCAAGGCGGCGCGGGTGCCGAACAGGATCAGGGCGGCATAGGTGATTTGCCCATCCACGACCAGTTCGGCGTTGGTCAGCGTCTCAACGTCGGTCCAGTTCTCTTTGCGCTCGTCACGGGTTTTCTTCGCCCAGCGTTTGCGGAACGCGGCTATCGCCTCCGGAGACAAGGCCGACAGGGTTGCGCCGGGGCATGTTTCGGCGGAAAAGTCTGGGCCCGTTTCGGCGAAGATGGCCCGCAACTCGGCATCAGTCAACGCGGCCAAGTGATCGCCGGCCCGCTTCAGATAGCGGCCATTTATCTGCCAGGCAGTGCCGGGCAGCCGCCCGGGGACATGCACTACCAGCAAACGTCCCTCCGGAGTCAACATTTCCTCCACTGGGATGCGGTGGGTAAGCCGATCATGCAAGCCCGCCTCGGTTCGGCCCGGCTCGGCAAAAGCGGCAGTGCCGACGATCCGGCGTGGCCGGCGGTCTGTCACTCCCAGGATTATCTTGCCGCCACCTTCGTTGGCCAGCGCCACGCAATAGTCCACCAGCTTCTCGAAGTGGTAGTTTTGCTTGGCTTCCTTGAACTCGATGTTGGTCCCTTCGGGTTCGGTTAGCCATTGGTGGAGTTGTTCAATGGTGCTCATCTCACAGCTCTCCACGGAAGGCGCGGTACTGAAGGGAAGCGAAGAGGGCGTCAAGTTCCACCAGTGCGGCCCGGTGGGCGGTTTTCAGTTTCTCAACTGCGGCAAGCCGGCGGGCGAATTCTCTTTGGAGGTCGATGGGAGGAAGTGGAATCGCTGCCTCACTTAGCGACCCAACATTCAAGTGTTTTTGCACTTGTCCGCGCTGAGATGACAATACTATTGTGCGTCCTCCTTGTGAATTGAAGAAGGCGCACAGATATGTCGGGTCACACTTGGCAGGGAAAGGGGTCGCAATTAGAAGGTCGATAGCGTTGACACCATCCAGTTCTGGTGGAACAACGGCGGCCGTGCCAGGTTGACCAGAACGGACCAACACAAGGTCACTAACCCTGAGTCGAGTTTTGGCTAGCCTTGCTTCATTGTCCTCCTTGGAGAAGTAAACCAAGTCCTCTAAAATGATATTCCCAGGCTTGATGTTCAACGAACGGAGCGCAGGAATTCCGCTTGGTCGGTAGTAAGAGGCCGGTTTTACTACGATGCCAACGGTTATTCTCTCACAGACATTGCCAAACTTCGCCGTCGTCCACTTTTTTGGATTTGTTACCGGATCCCCAAACATTTCCAAGAATATGGACTGATTGAGGGTGTCGCATTGGGTAAGGGCGGTACGGCGTTTGCTCCTGAGATCCTCCACTTTGTCCAGCACCTCAGCAATCCGCCGCTGCTCGGACAGGGGAGGAAGGATGACCTGCACCCCCCTGACCAAGTCTATATTCAGATTCTTTACTGTTGCTCCGGCCGCACGGCGCTCGAATTCTGAGTAGATTGCTCTTGATCCTAGAAGATGATAGAAAAAATCCGCATCAACATTGTCTCGTCGTTGTTTGAGGACAAGCCAACCATCATGAATGCATCCGGAAGTCTGCATTATGTATGGTTTGCCAAAGCTCATTGAGTTCGTCAGGAGGAAATCTCCTGGGTGTACCATCCGCGAACGCGATATGCCTTCTTTGCGAATGCGTTTCTTTGTTCCGGTAATGTATTTCGAGCCTTCTGACGCATCGCTTATCATGATCCAGTTGATGCCACCCGGCTCATCTGTGATGAACGCATCAATCGGTCGAGGCGACCCCCCCCGAGCTATCTCAAACAGATCACCAAGTGCTGAAAGTGGCCAAGTACTCATCCCAACATCCCCTGCAGCTCTTTCATCCCTGCCTGAATCTCTGCTTCCAAGTTGGCGAGCCCGGCAAGAATATCCTTCGGCGCACGGTGCTCAATCTCCTCATGCACAACCTCTTTGTACCGGTTGAGGGAGAGATCATACCCCTGAGCGGCGATGTCGGCCTTGGATACGCAGAAGCTCTGGGCTGTGCGGGAACGTTTCCGCTCCTCCTTATCCCGCTGCAACCAGCGGGCGAGAACATCAGGCAGGTTGTTCTTGTCGTGGTCCTCCTTCGACAGGGTAGCGGCAGGCACCGGGCCGAGTTTCTCATCGGCCAGCAGTGGCGTCCGCTTGTCATCCAGACTCCATCCGTCAGTGGTCACGTCGTAGAACCAGACATGATCTGTGCCGCCGGAATTGGTCTTGGTGAAGACGAGGATTCCGGTGGAGACGCCGGCGTACGGCTTGAAAACACCACCGGGGAGTGAGATTACGGCATCGAGTTTCTGCTCCTCTACCAATATCCGCCGCAGCTCCTTGTGCGCCTTGGACGAGCCGAAAAGGACACCGTCCGGCACGATTACAGCGGCCCGGCCGCCCGGTTTCAGGAGCCGCAGGAACAGGGCGAGGAAGAGGAGTTCGGTCTTCTTGGTCTTGACGATCTGCAGCAGGTCCTTGGCGGTGTTCTCGTAGTCGAGCGACCCGGCAAAGGGGGGATTCGCCAGGACAAGGGTGTACTTCTCCTCCTCGCCGGCGTGATCCTGGGCCAGGGAATCGCGGTAGCGGATATCCGGGTTCTCCACCCCGTGCAGGAGCATGTTCATACTGCCGATGCGGAGCATGGTATTGTCGAAGTCGAAGCCGTGGAACATCCGGTGGTGGAAGTGCTCTTTTTGCTTGGCATCGTGGAGGATGGCCGGGTGGCGTTCCCGCAGGTATTCGCCGGCAGCCACGAGAAAGCCGGCAGTACCGCAGGCCGGGTCGCAGATGATATCCCCCGGCTGCGGGGCGGTCAATTCCACCATCAGCCGGATGATGTGGCGCGGAGTGCGGAACTGGCCGTTCTGCCCGGCGGTGGCGATCTTGCCGAGCATGTACTCGTACAGGTCCCCCTTGGTGTCCCGCTCCTCCATCGGCACCTTGTCCAAAAGGTCCACCACCTTTGCCAGCAGTGCCGGCGTTGGGATGGTGAAGCGGGCGTCCTTCATGTGGTGGGCATAGGTGGAGTCGTCGCCCCCCAGAGTGCGGAGGAACGGAAAGACATGCTCGCCGACCACGGAGAACATCTCCTTCGGGGCGAAGTGCTTGAAGCGGGACCAGCGCAGGTCCTCATAGGGGCGAGGCTTGCGCGGATGATCGTCGTCTCCTGCCGGGAAGATGCGCCGCTCCATGGGACGCTTCAACCGGGCCGATTTGTTTTCCTCAAGAGTGTGCAGGTCGTCGAGCCGGCGCAGGAAGAGCAGATAGGTGATCTGCTCCATGACTTCGAGGGGATTGGAAATCCCGCCGGACCAGAAGGCGTCCCAGATTGAGTTGATTTGACTGCGGATTTCGCCGGTAAGCATATTTTTAAAGCCTCTGCATTGTTGGTAATTGATGATTGGGGCTAACGGATCGGCGCCAGCAAACGTCAATTGTTGGAAGTTGATGAAAAATAACAGATACCTTAGTGTTTTTCCAGCTGTTTGACCATTGACCACCTGGATTGGCGAGATGTGGAGTCAATCGAGGTACCACAAAAAAAGATCTGAATCATTCCATTCTGCTCAACCAAGGCAAAAGACCACAATAGATGGGCTGACATTAAAAGCAAACAACGTAAGAACATTGACTTTAATAGCGTATCTGTGCGACAAGTTAACCTAAAAACGGCAGTTGACCGACATTAGCCCGGCTCCGGCAGCAGTTTTTGCAGTGGTACCGGAGGAGGAGCTGCCAGTAATTTTCTGAACGCCTTCAGGGCAATCACTCTGACCCGTTCAGCTAT
>Ga0209172_10002853_pt1 | contig 28685 bp, 21 predicted proteins | sample LarsenN4metaG_FD_184113 | JGI IMG/M metagenome (GOLD analysis project Ga0209172, IMG submission 184113) | Hot spring sediment bacterial and archeal communities from British Columbia, Canada, to study Microbial Dark Matter (Phase II) - Larsen... ... | reverse complement strand
GTAGCGTTCGGACACGGCAGAACACACTTTCCACGACATACCTGCAACTCCTGATACAAGCAGACAGTCGTTTTAATGTGTCACCGATGTCCCCGCACACCTGTCACCGATGTCTCCGGTCCATACACAAATGCCGGGGCTTTGTGATGGGTCGGTTGCGTTAGTCGCGGCTTACTGCGCCTGCCACTGCAGGTTCTTCAGGTTGGCGAGGGCGACCGTTTCGGCGTGGCCGTCGAGGAAGACCATGTTGATGGCGTTGCCGTGGCGGCGGATGTAGTAGCGGCCAAGCTGCGAATCGAAACGGCCCGTGTCCAGATTCGTGGGGACTGGATCGAAGGCCGTCGGCGAGGCGTCGACCCAGATGCCGTCGCCCATGATCGGGATGCGGTCGGGCTGGTTGGCGATGGTGACATTACGCATGAAGCCGCGGCCGTTGGTCCAGAAGTCGAACCACGGGGCGGGGCCGTTGGTGACGGTGCCGCCGTTGCCGCGGGTGGTGAAGGTCGATTCGGTGACGACGTAGCCGTTGATGAGCACCTGGCCGGTGAAGGTCACGGGACCAGCCGCATAGACGCTGCCGGTGATTTGTCCTTGCGAGCTGCCGCTGACCGAGCCAAGCGTCACGATGTTGAGGGTGCCGCCACGGGGCATGTTGTTGACGTTGCCGGAGACGACGAGGGTGCCGGCGCCGATGACCTGGCAGCCGGAGTGGAAGGAGATGTCGCCGTTGACGACCAGGATGTTGGTGTTGGTGAAGTCGATGCGGTTGACGTTGTTGCCGCCGGCGATGGTCTGGGCCTGGGGCGAGTTGACGAGCATGTAGTAGATCTGGCGGATATCAGGGAGCATGAGGCCCGGGGTGTTGGGGTGGAGGCCGCCGTTGACCAGCGACGAGCCGCCGAGGCTGATGGAGCCGCCCGCGGTGATGTTGCCATTGACGGTGGGGTTGCCGTTGCCGCCGGTGTTTTCGGTGGAGATGATCGAGGAGTAGAACGTGGGGGTGCCGCCGAGGTCGCCCACGCGGCAGGTGACGGCCGCGCCGGTGCCGGTGTAGTTGTAGGTCCAGGCGTTGAGGGTGTAGGAGGAGGAACGGCCATCAAGCCACGGGGAGCCCTGGGGAGCGCGCGGTCCCCAGGCGAGGGTGGAGCTGCCGACGGAGTTGTTGGTTTTGTTGGCCACGGGGCAGAGGTCGCCCTTCTGGACGTCGGTGTAGTAGCCGGCGAGCTGCGCTTCCCAGACGCCTTGCGGGCTGCGCAGGTAAGCCATCGTCTGGCCGCGGTTGGCGGTGGCGTAGGCGTTGAAGGCGTAGCCGATCTGGCGGAGGTTGGAGAGGCAGTTGGCGCGGTAGGCGGCCCGGCGGGCGCCGCTGAGGGACGGAATCAGGATGGCCACGAGGAGGGCGATGCCGGTAACGACGATCAACAATTCTTTCAGGGTGAACCCGCGCTGGCAGCGGCGGGTGCCGGCGGCAGGCGACCATGCCTGGCGCGCAGGCGCATGCAACGAGGTGCAATACATGGAAACTCTCTCTTTCTCTAACCGGAAGTCCGTTTCTGGCTCACACGCCAGATCCCCTGGCGAACCACCACACCGACATGACCGGCTTAACTGCCTCACCCGGTCACGACCCACAGGTTCGTCAACACGCCCACGCGTGTTATGACAATAGTTTGCCACCGACGAGTTGTTTGTACAGGCGAAAAATCATTATAAATTGATGAGAAAACTTTAGGGTTTCTCGTCTAAGTTGTTGATTTTTCAGAGTTTGCGATTTTTGCTCCTGAACGTCCAAAGATGAGAGTTTTTTATCGGTCACTAGGCGAAACTACCAGGTTTAACAAGACGGAGTGTCTGGTCGCCTATTTGGGTTAACCTGGCGTTTGTAAACTGGGTGAGAAAACGTTTGACCCAAGGTCTATCGGGCCGAAAAGGCCCCTACTTGTACTGATACGCATGATTTTACATGCCGGTGGCGCGCAGCGGGGGCGCTGGCGCGGGTCCGGGGGGCCGGTTTGCGCGGTGGTGGCGGCGAAAGGCCGGTGTTATGGGCTGGCCGGTTGGGCCGGGTGGCGATGCTTATTTCACAACGGTCACGGGGCCGTGGTCGTCGCAGTGATCGCCATGGGGGTGATGCAGGCGGCCATCGACGATGTAGTCGGTGTGATCGCCGTGGGGCACGGTTTGGTGGCCGCAGCTGGGGCCGTGGGTGTGCTTTTCGCCGGCGATGGGTTTGCAGGCGTCGGGGTTGGCGGCGGTGACTTCAAGGGTGTGTTCATCGACATGATCGCCGTGGACATGATGGAGGTGGCCGTCATGGAGGTAATCGACGTGGTCGCCGTGCTTGATGGCGGTGTGGCCGCAGTTGGGGCCGTGCTTGTGGGGGTGGTCTTTGTGAACGACGCAGGCCATGGGAAACCCTTTCGTAAGAAGGATGGGGATGTAGGGAGAGGGGCGGGTCGTTGCCAACAGCACAACGTGACCGCAAGCGACGGGAGCAGCATAGATTCGTTAATGCGGGAAAACAACGCGAAAGATATGGATTCGTAAAATCGTAGTGGAGGGGCGATTGGGAAGAGATAAGCGATGGGTGGTGGCGGGGGCAAAAATGCGGCGAGGCGCGGGGAACCAAGCCAGTGCCGGTTCGCCGCGCCTCGTCTTTCACCACCCGCCACGTGGCTGGAGTTGACGGGGGTTGCGTATTCTCGAGAGGTAGTACGAGGGGGCGGGGATTTGGTTCGCGCGAAAGATAACGCGGAGAACTACTGCCAAAAAACGACTGCGCGGTATTATTTAGGCACCATGACGACAGGCGCGGCAACAAGACTGTTTGTGGCGGGGGTTTTTGCGCTGGGGGTTTTGCTGTATTTGGATGTGCGGGGGCGCGAACATGCGACGTCGGCTTATGTGGATGTCGGCACCGTGGTGGTGGAGCTGGTGGCTGAGAACGGCATGCTGCAGATGGCCACGCGCTTGTGCGAATTTCCGCAACTCTACTCGAACGGACGGGGCGAGCAGCTGGAACGAGACAGCGCGGTGCGGCTGGGTTTTGGGGCGCGCGAGCGACATGAGTTTTACGGCGGCGGGCTCAACACGACGTTTCCGCCGGAGATCTGGCTGTATGAAGAACACGATACGGGCTATCCGCCGTACGTGGCGGGGCAACAAATTACGGTGGGCGTGGCGCTGTGGTGTGTGTATATCGTGGTGGCGGGGGCGATGGTGTGGCCGGGCGTGGTGCTCGTGCGGCGATGGCGGCGCGCGCGGGTGAAGCCGGGGGTGTGTGCGGCGTGTGGCTATGACTTGCGGGCAACGCCGGCGCGCTGCCCGGAGTGTGGCACGGTGGTCGCGGCGACTGTTCGCGCGAACAAGCCCGTACGACGATGGGGCCGGCGCGCGGGGGCAGCATTGGCGCTGGCGAGCGCCGCAGCGACGGTGCTGGTGGTGTGGCTGCTGGCAACGAGCAGCGACACGCCGCGGCGATTGGCTGTTTACAGCGGAACAACGGGATGGGTGTTGGAGTTCTGGCGTTGTGAAGTTTTTGTGGAGAACCTGGAAGAGCACGTGTGGACGGCGACTTACGTGCCGGGTGGACCTTCTACAACGCCGCCCTTTGAGCCCACGGTGGACAACTGGTGGCATTGGCGCTTCGGGCCGCGGTTTACGCGGCGCAGCCGGCTGGAGCCACCGGGCATCTTTGTCGATCCATTCGACCCGGCGGAAGTTTTCCGGTGGCCACACCTGAAGGCGGGGGAGTGGGTGCTGGCGTTGCCGTGGTGGTGGGTGCTGGCGGCGGTTAGTTTGCCTTGGGCGGCGTGGATACTGACCCGGCGCAGATGACGGCATTTTTGGGGATGGCTATGCTGTGGCGCGTGGCGGAGCAGGTGGCGGGAATTTTGAGGAGTTTGCGATGCGGTGCTTGAAAATGATTGCGGCGTTGATGCTGATGGGTGCGGGGGCGGCGCTGGCGGCGGAGCCTGTGTATAAGACGACGGTGGAGGCGACGCGCGAGGGGGAGACGATCGCGGTGCGGCTGAAGGTGGAGAGCGAGGATGGCGTGCTGTCAGCGCCGCAGATGGTGATCAAGGAGGGGACGCGCGGCACGATGGGCATGTTCACAGAAGAGGCGCCGGCGACGCAGAAGCGCGCGGATGTTGAGGTGAAGGTTGGCCACTCGGTGGTGGTACAGGGGGAGCCGGTGAAGCGGTCGGGCCTGCAGGTGGATGTGATGAGCGTGAAGGGGACGGAGCGCGTGGTGGCGGTGACGACGGTGTATAGGGATGGCCTGATCGTGGCGGTGAATGTGGTGGAGGCGCAGGCGAAGAAGGGGGAGGGGAAGAAGTAATCGCGGGGTTTCGCCATCTACTTTGGAATGAGCGCGGTTCGGTCCCCGTCGCGTAGCGACGGGGCTTTGGCGTGGGTATAGTGTTGTTGTGACGACTGTTCTTCCCATTGTCTGAGATGCGCGTGCGGGTGTGTGAGCCCTGAGGGGTTTTTCTGCGCGCTGCGATTCTGTTTTTTTGATTGTTGTTTTTCTGCGACGCGGAGCGCTTGCGCTTCGGTCGGTGTTGGTTTTTGGAGAGTTTTATGTTTAAGCCGGCGAATGTTTTCGGGGCGAATGCCCACTTGTCTGCGCAGTTTGGTCATTGGCATTTTCTCTGGAAACATAAAGGAACGCTCCATGAGCGATCACTATCGGCACCGACCCAGCGAGGGGTTTGTGTGCAAGCACTGTAAGCGCGCGGCGCAGCCGTGCCCGTATGGAACACAACACCGCAATCACTGTCCGTGGTGTTTGTGGAGCCTGCATGTGGATGACACACCCGGCGACCGCGCGTGCGGTTGCCGCGGCTCGATGGAACCCATCGGCATCTGGGTGAAGGGTAACGGCGAATGGGCGGTGATTCACCGCTGCGCCTCCTGCGGCGAACTCAAGACGAATCGCATTGCAGGGGATGACAGCCCGTGGGCGCTAATGGCGCTCGCGGCGAAGGCGCTGAGCCAGCCGCCGTTTCCGATTGGGTGAAGTGTGTGTGAGGGCCGGGCGCTGTGAGGCGCTCGGCCTTTCTCTTCGCCTGATGTCGGGCTCTGACGAACCGTCTTTCAACACGAAGTGCACGAAGGTTCACGAAGGGGCACGAAGCGGAGACAGGAGGGGCGGGCGGTGAGTTAACGGTAGAGGAAGAGGATGATGGGGAGGATGAGGAGGGCGAAGAGGACGTGGTTGTAGAACCAGACGCTGACGGCGAGGCGGTGGTTGAGGCCGAAGAGGTTGGCGAGCATGGGGGTCCAGAGGGCGGTGGGCATGGCGGATTGGACGAGGGCGACTTCGTAGGCGGGGCGCGAGAGTGATTGGCCAGCGAGAGCCAGCAGCCAGATCATGAGGAGGGTGAGGGCGGGGATCAGGAGAAATTTGAGGGCGGCGGCGAGGGCGTGGACTTTGAGGTCGGGCTTGCGGAAGGTGAGTTCGAGGTGGAGGCCGATGCCGAAGTAAGCGCCGAACGCGCCGAGGTAGAAGAGGATATCGAGGACGGCGAAGTCGCGGACGAACTGGGGATAGGGGACGTTGTAGGTGGCGAGGAGTGTGCCGGCGACGGCGGCGTAGAGGGGCATGGCGCGGAGGTCGAGGAAGTTTTTGATCATGAGGCGCGAAAGGGGGACGGAGGGGTCGTGCTCGTGGCCGTAGCGGCGGGCGAGGGGGTAGATGACGATGACGGCGACGACCTGCATGATGGAGACGTAATAGATGCCGAGGGCGAGGGCGCTGTCGGCCGGTGTGATGAGGGTGTAGCAGATGTAAGCGCCGAGGGTGAAGCCGATGTTGTGGATGGAGGCGGCGACGGCGACGATGGCGGATTGATCGCGTGAGAATTTGAAGCCGCGGGCGATGCCGAGGGCGGTGAAGGCGAGGAGGGCGACGATGAGGGTTTGAAAGAGGCCGAGCCAGAGGTGGTCGCGCGAGAGGGGGATTTTCCAGACGGAGAAGAGGGAGGCGGCGGACCAGACCCAGACGACGGTGTGGTAATGCAGGGGCTTGGAGACGGCGGGGTTGAGGAGTTGGCGCTTGCGGCAGAGGTAACCGCCGGCGAGCGAGAGCGCGCTAAAGATGATGTAGAGGAGGAAGCGGAGGGTTGGGTCCATCGCCGCAAAGATAACGAGGTCAATGACGAATGACTAATGATGAATGACGAATCAAATCGCAATGATCAATGAACAAGGACCAATGATGGGCGGGTGCCCGCTCATTCGTCATTTGTCATTCGTCATTCGCGCAGCGCTCAGCCTTGGATGCTCAGCGGCACGTGTTGCTTGGGCTTTGGGGGGATGGCGATGCCGGGGAGGCTGGGGCGGACGATGGCTTTCTTGGTCGGGCCGGCGGGGGTGGCGGCGACGGGGAAGTTTTCGCTGGTGGCGACGGCGTCGGCGTTGGCGCTGACGGTGGCTTGGGCCTGGCCGGCGCGCTCCTGCGTGAGCTTGTCCATGAGCAGGACCCATGTTTCGCGCTGGTGGCGCATGATCTCGAGAGCATCATCCACGAGCTTGGCGTCTTTCTTGATGTTGGCTTCAACGAGGCGGCGGTAGATGAAGTTGTAGAGTGCGGAGAGGTTGCTCACGAGCTCGGGGTTGACCTCGGGCTTGAGCGTGTTGGTCAGCTCCATGACGATTTTTTGGGCGCGGAGGAGGGCTTTAAAACTGCCCTCGACATCTTTTCGCACGATTGCTTCTTTGCCTTGCTCGGCGAAGCGGATAGCGCCGTCCCAGAGCATGAGCGTCAGCATTTCGGGGGAGGCGGTCATCACTTGAGTCTTGAGGTACTCTTGCGTAGCCGTGGCCATGGTTATGCCCTTGATGCCCGGGCCTCGTGAAACCCTGGCGAGCCAAGTTGATTTGCCGTGGCGAAATGTCGTCCTGACAAAACGACCACAGTACTCTTATCGGAATTCTGGCACTCTGATGTTCAACCGCGTTGGCGAAATATTAAAGCCCCCTGAAGAGGGCAATCAGGACTTCGCCGCCTGGGCCTGGTAGCTGTTGAGGGCGGTGCCTTGCTGCTGGAGCTTGGCGATGGAGACTTCGAGGTTGGCGAACTGGCGGATGAGGCGGTTGCGCTTGAGGGCGATGAGGTCGGTGAGGCTGTCTTTGCGGGTGGTCCACTGACGTTGCTGCGATTGAATGGCGTCGGTGGATTTGAAGATGATGCCGGTGTCGGCACTGGTGAACTTGTCGATGAGGGTGCTGAGCGAATCGCCGACGCCGGTGGTCTTGGTGGTGAAGAGGGCGCGGACGTCGTCGGGGTTTGAGCCGAGCATGGCTTTGAATTTGTCTTCATCGAGTTCGATTTTGCCATCTTCTTTGACCTTGAGGCCGACGCCCTGGAGGTTGCGAAGCTGGCCGGTGCCGGTGAAGACCTGGGTGACGAAGAAGCCGAGGCCTTGTTGGATTTGCTGCACGGTGGCGTTGCCGAAGAGGATGCCGCGGTCGCTGGGCTTGTTGATGTCGAACTTGGTGACCTCGGTGATGTTGTCCCAGATTTTGTTGTATTGTTCGACGAAGCCTTTGACGGATTCGAGGACCTTGTTGTCATCGCGCGTGACGGTGATGGTGGCCGCGCCGAGGCCGGTGGCGGAGAGCTGAACGCTGGGCACGAGGCTGGAGAAATTGTTGGAGCTGCTGGTGGCCTGGAGGGCGGTGGCGATGGAGTTGCCGTAGAGCAGGACGGCGTCCTGGCCTTCGACCATGGTGGTGCCGGTGATGCCGAGGGCGGAGCCGTCGAAGTTGAGTCGTCCGCTGCCACCGCTGTTGCGACTGACGAGCGAGATGCGGAAGGGGCTGGAGGGCGAGCCGTCGTTGATGATGGTGGCGGAGACGCCGACGCCGGCATCGTTGATTTTTTTGACGATGTCGTTGAGTTTGTCGGTGGCGAGGATGGCGACGTTTTTCTCGTAGGAGCCGTCGATCTGGCCGCCGGTGAGATCGCCCTTGATGTTGAGGGCGGCCGCGGTGGTGCCGCCGTCGAGGTCCTCGATACGGGCGGTGAGACCGCCGCCGGTAGATTTGAGCAGCAGGCCGTCGCCGGTGTCGTTGATGCTGGCGGTAATGGCGAGGCCGGCGGAATTGATTTTTTTGAGGACAGCGCCGACGGTGGTGTCGGCGGTGGTGATTTCGACGGTTTGCGAAGCGCCGTTGCCATCGGTGATGCGGAACTTGCCGGGCCGCACGCCGGCGCCGGCGTTGAGCGTGGCGAGGAGCGTGTTGTTGGAGACGTAGCGCGGGTCGAGGTCGCCGGAAGAGATTTTGCCGGCGGTGGCGGTGCCGGCGATGTTGAGCCAGGCGGCGAGATTGCCGGAGCCGTCGGCGACGGTGAAGCTGGAGCCGTCGGACTTGGTGAGGGTGATGCCGCCGCCGTTGGTGTCGATGGCGGCGGTGACGCCCTGGGTGTTGGTGTTGAGGAGGCGGACGACATCATCGACGGTGCGGGCGCTGGAGAGGTCGATGCCTTCGGCGTTGATGTTGATGGTGCCGAGGGTGGGCACGGTGTCAGCGCCGCCCTGGTAGCCGCCCTTGAGGTCGCGGATGAGGACGGAGGTGAGGCCGCTGTTGATGCGATCGCCGGTGAGTGTGCCGCCGGAGGGGGTTGCGGTGAGGCCGAGGTCGAAGGCGGCGAGGCTGCCGTTGAGGGCGGTGACGGTGATGGGGCCGCTGGCGGCATCGGTGAGGGTGATGCCGTGGCCATCAGCGGAGAGTGCGGCGGTGAGGCCGGTAGCGCCGGTCTGAGCGTTGATGGCGGTGAGGACGTCGCCGAGGGTTTTGGCGCCGTTGAGCGAGATGTTGGCGCTGCCGACGGAACCGGTGAGGGAGAAATCATCGATGACGCCGGCGGTGCGGACACCGTTGCCGGAGTTGAGCAGATCGAGCTTGGTGGTGGTGCGAAGTTTGTTGATGTCGTTGCCGGTGATGGTGTTGCCGACGGCGGTGGCGGTGAGGCCGAGGTCGGTGGCGGTGGTGGCGCCGGTGACGTTGGCGACGCTGAGCGTGCCGACGCCGGCGGAGTTGTCGGTGAGGACGAGTTTGTCGTTGTCGATCTTGGCGGCGACGTTGATGCCGCTGGTGGAGTTGATGGCGCTGACGACATCTTTGAGGTCGACGGCGCGGGTGAGATCGACCACGGCGGTCGCGCCGGTGCGGTCGGTGATGCGGATCGAACCGCGGGAGACGCCGGCGCCGCCGTTGAGATCGGCGAGCTTGGCGACATCGTCCATGCGGCTGCGGCCATATTCGAATTTGAGATTGCCGGCGGTGCCGATTTGCGTGGTGTCGGCGTCGGCGAAGCCCTGGGTGACGACCTGGCTGGCGGCGGCGAGGCGCTGGACGATGAAGTTGTAGCTGCCGACGGGAGCGCCGATGCCGGCGGTGGCGTTGAGGATCGAGGCGTTGGAGGTGCTGGCGCTGCTGGCGCGGAAGACGCCGGCGCCGGCGAAGTTGATGGCGGAGATTTTGAGGCCGGTGAGCAGGGCCGACATCGAGAGCAGGGCGTTGTTCTGCTTGTCGAGGTTGTCGAGGCGGGTTTTGATCTTGTCGAGGGGCTTCTGTTCGACGGCCATGAGGCCTTCGATCAGCTTGCCGTAGTCGATGCCCGAAGCCGGGCCGATGGATGACGAGACGCTCATGGCTCACACGGTAAGGGGGAGGTCAGCGCGCGGTGTGGGTGCAGGGATGGCTTATAGGTCTATCGACGGGTTTGGGTTGAGGGCTTTAGGGTGGGGTGCGGCAATTGATAATTGGCAATTGAAAATTGTCAATTTTCAATTGGAAAGCGGGAAGAAAGCGCAGTTTCTGCGCTTCAGGAAGACGAGGAAAAAGAAGGGCCGGGCGGGGGTCATTGCGTCTAGAAAAACAACGCGAGCGAAGATGAAACCGTCGCCACGGCCCTTGGTAGTGGGCATGCGTTCGTTCTGGGTTAGACGCAAACGCGGGGCGGCGGTTTCACGGATTTTGCGGGAATCGTATGTGCGAATTATTGGGTGGGAACGGGGCGGAGGAACCTGGCAAGGAGTTCGCCACGGGAGCTTACGCCGGTCTTGCGGTAGAGGCTCGTGACGTACTCATGGACGGTGGCGCGGGAGAGGCCGAGGCTGGCAGCGACTTGTTTTTCGCTGGCGCCGGTGAGGAGTTGTTCGAGAACATGTTGTTCGCGGGGGGAGAGATGGGGTTCGTGCGGCATGTTGCGACCTTTGAGAAAGGCGTGTTGATCCGTGGGCGGCGCGGGGCGCGGCCTGTCACTAGCTAGTAAGAACCACTACGCGGACGAGCCGAAGTCCGCGGCAGGAGATGCGTTTGGCTTGCCGGCATCGCTCTTATGCCAGCACGGGAAAAAGTTCGGCCTACATTTTCCCCCGCACCACTAGAACGGCGGAGCGGCGTTTCGTCAATCCCTCTGTTTTGGGGGATAGGCAAAGGACCAATTCGATGGCATTAGCTAGCACAGGAATCAACTTTCCTGCGCTCAATCTGTAATCTTCCGTAATTAGAGGAGACGCTATGGCACGTTCGAGTCCACGCTGCTACCTTCTCGCCTGCCTGCTAGCTTTGTTTCTAGCCTTGGTACCAACAGGATGCGGCGGGCACGGTGGCGCTCCGATCACGACGACGTTCTCCCGCTTGACGGCCGAAACGGAAAACCGGCATGCCGGCCCACTCCAACTTCGTGAGATAGTCTCGGTGTCCGGGCAGTTGATGATTCCAGACGTTGGCACAGTCTACCACTATCCACAGGTTCTTGGGTTTGGGAATGAGTTTGCACCAAACCACGTTGTCGGTGTATCTACCGCACGTGATGAGACATCTTTTGGGCTAACACTTTCGCTACCAACTCCCCCGGACGCCGCTATGAATGAAGTCGTCGGAGCACTCACAAGCGTCCAAGCCCGAATCAGAAGTGCGATCCTACTGACTGTGCAGCTACGACGCTTGGAGGTCGAACTACAAGAAGCTCGGCGATACGCGTCGAACGACCAAATCCAATCAATTCAGGAGAACATGCGAAAGCTGGCAGAACAGATCGCCAGCAACGATACATCACTCATAAACGACCAGAAAGCGTTCACGACAGCTGTAATGGCCACGCCTGGCATCATGGTTGTGCGTTGGACCCGTCGTGTAGATAACGGGATTAACGCCGAAGTTGGGAAGATTCTGTCTGGCATATTCGAAAGCAGTTCCACGGTCAGCGGATACGCCATAATCGGGGGACCAAAGATTACACAGATGTATTTCGGCAATGACTTCCGCCGGTTCATTGTTGCAATGCGAACCCTCGATTACATGGGATTCAGGGATTTTTCTCGAATCCCGATGTATCTATTGCGGGCAAACTCGGTGAAATACCTTTCGGGGGTCGACATATCGACACTTGCTTCATTTGTTGCAGACATTGATGTAAAGAATTTAAAAGGGAATCTAACCGATTTAGATCGCGTCAAAATTCGCGGTTACTTGGCGATGGCCGAGAGTCTGTCGAATACCGGTAATCTCACGGGCGCCACTTGGCACAAGCGAGAGATTCACTTTGCCCATCAAGACAACAAGAGGATCACGAATGGGGTTCTTGACGATAGCAATATCCAACTTCGCCCGCACGATCTTTTCGCTGACGCGATCGAGTCGACCAACGGGGATGGGGCGTCGGTCGATGCCGCACGCAATAACTTTAACGGAAAGGGCCTGCTAACTCTGCACGCAGTTATGGTTTCTGCGCCCGGTCTATATGATCTATGGCGATGGGAGGATTGGTGGGGTCGCACCTTTGAGGGAATGGTTGAGTATAAGCTTGGCGAATGCAAACAATAGGTGAGGTCCAGCTCAGAGCGATCTACCCATAGTGACGGAGTGGCATATCCAGATCTCTATCACTCCATCGCCTAGAACGACCCACGCGATCAGCGTTCGACGGGGATTTGGGCCAGGAAGCTGAAGTTGGGTTGGTCGGTGGGGCCGAGTTGGGTGAGGGCTTGGAGGCCGGTGATGCGGGCGCGGAGGGCGTTGGTGTAGCTGTCGTAGTCTTCGCGGTCGGGGTTCATGGCGCGCTCCTGGGCGGTGGGGAAGACGGTGTTGATCCAGGCGTCCATGACGGGGATGGCTTCTTCGTACCCACGGATCGCGGCGAGCAGGTCGTTGCGGATCGCGGGGGTCATCTTGCGCTCGTTGTAGTGCCAGCGGACGAGCGCTTCGAACATCTTGGACTCGGCCCGGGCGATCTGGCGATAACTCTTTGTCTCGGCGATGTGCTTGTTGTGGATGCTGCGGTTGTTGGGGAACTTCAACAGGTGCTGCTCAAACAGATCGACGGACTTGGGTGCGATCATCTCGACGTTGCGGTAGCAGTCGCGGTACTCGAGCACGCGGCGATTGAACTCTTCCGCGGTGAGAGTGGACTTCTCGCCGCCCCCCCCCCCAACGGCGGGTTCGGCGTTGGGGTTGAACATTTCGTTGAGGCCGGTGGCGGTGTAGTAGAGATCGTCGCGGCACCAGAGGCGCAGCGACATGGCGGGCCAGGCGTCGACGACGGCGATGCCGGTGGTGGTGGGATTGCCGGAGGCGAGGGTGCGTTTGTATTCCTGATGGGCGAAGTAATAGGGCGAGAGGCCGTAACGGAAGGGCACGGGTTCGCCGACCTTTTTGCCATCGGTGCGGTAGGTGAAGAGGTCGGGATCGGTGATGGCGATGCCGAAGCCGGAACGGTTGGAGCCGTCGGTGGCGGGGAGTTTTTCGGCTTTGAACTGCGGGCGCAGGACGAAGTTGTAGACATGCTTGAGCGCGTCGGTGGCGTCGGACTGCTTGAGGCCTTCGTCGAGTTCATACATGCGGGCGATGTCGGCGCGCCAGTGGGCGCGGTAGAAGATGCGTTCAAAGCTGCCGGAGATTTTCAGGAAGTAGAGGTGGCCGATCTCGAGTTGGAGGTCGGGGTTGTTGGGGTTGTATTCTTCGCCCTTGTAGAGGTACGAGAGGCCGTCGAGGACCCATTTGTACTTGGCGTCGACGCTGTGCCACTGGGCGGAGAGGTTATACGCCTGGTTCCACGCGTGGAAGATGTAAACGGTGGTGAAGTAGGGCTGGAGCGTGCCGATCAGGTCGTATTTGGTTTCGAGTTCGACCCAGCGGCGTTCGTTTTTGTCTTCTTCGGCCTGCATCCAGAGGATGGTGGAGAGGAGGCCGCGGAAACCGCCGAGGGTGAGGCGCGGGAAGGCGACGATGAGATTTTTGAGCGAGGCGTCATTGTCGATGACGAGGCCCTGGCGTTTGTTCTGCAGCATGGGCTGGTAGAGCATGGCGCCGCCAAGAAGCGCCGCACCGACGACGCAGGCGACGAGCTGGTCGCGCCGGGCGCTGCTGCGGCGGGTGGAGATGATGACGTTTTTAGGCTGGTCGGTCATGGGTCACACAATCGTTAGCGTTGGTTTATGAGGTCGTTGGAGAAGCGCCCTTGCTTCGATTTTTGTCGTTCGGTCCCCCCGACATAGTCGGGGGGCTTTCATCAGCCGAGTTCCTGTTTGCGGATGAGAAGATAACCGACGGCGATGAAGGGCAGGGCGTAGATGACGGCCAGGATGATGTTGCCGGTGAGGTGCATCCAGGGCATGTTGCGTGATTCGACGATGTAACGGAGGGCATCAAACTGGGTGAAGTCCGGCAGGAAGCGGGCGAGGAAGTAGATGAACTTGAAGAAGACGGCGATGACGGCGTCGACGAAGCGGATGAACCCGCTGGTCTCGGTGGTCATGTTGTAGCCGAAGAGCGAGAGGCCGGAGACGTCAAGGAACGAGCGGATGAACTCGAGGAAGTTGCCCAGGACGAAGGCAGCGATGGAGGTGAGCGCCGCGACCGCCCAGCCGAGACGGACCGAGCAGGTGACGCCGATGATGATCAGCAGGGCGGCTTCAAAGAAGATGACCAGCTCAGACTTGATGAGGTTGACGATGAAGGGCGTGTTGGGCTGGGCGATGCGGACGGATTGTTCATTGAAGGCGAGCCAGTGGCCGGCGGTGTTGCAGGAGACGTGGACGTAAAGGTCGCCGCGGGATTTGTCATCGCCAAGAACGTTGGCCGGGAGGGTGACGGTGGTGGCGCGTTTCTCAACGACGGGGACGACCTTGTACTGGCGCTCGCGGGGGTTGTCGCGGTTGTAGACTTCGACGAGGGCCATGGTGTCGATGGTGTAGTTGGCGGTTTTTTCGATGTCGAGGACCATGGTGAGGGTGAACTCGCCCTTGCTGTTGACGGGGACATTGTGGAGCGACTCGCCGCTGAAGCGGTAGATGGCCTGGTCGCGGGCGGCGAGGATCGGAGCATCAGACTTCTTGGGATCGGGGCCGGCGATTTGTTGTTTTTCGCGTTTTTCAAAGCCGATGATGCGGGCCACGGGCAGTGCGGGCTGCATGATTTCTTTGCCGGGCTCTTGGACGCGGGCGGGGACCCAGCCGATGCCGAACTGGCTGTTCTGGCCGCTGGCGTCGACGGGGATTTCGATCAGCACGTCGGGGGTGAGGCACTGGACGGTGAGCTGCACCGGGCCGCGCTCGGTGAATTCTTCGGGGCGGTCGGGGGCCCACTGAATGATGCCGCGCTCGTCCATGCGGACGGTTTTCTCTTGCGTGCGTTGCGTGCCGGCTAGGGGGCGAACGGTGAGCTGAAACTGCGGCAACTCGGTGAGTTGTTTGCCGGGCGGGAGGCGGATGCCAAGGCGCAGGAAGAAGAACGGATCAGCGCCGGTCTGGTAGAGAGAGTCTTGAGGTTCAGGCGTGGCGAGCATGCCGCGGCGGCCTTCGCCGAATTGGAAGATGGCGCGCTGCTGTGAGCCACCCTTGATGTAGAGTTTGGTGCCGGCCTCAGTGAACTCCACGTAACCGGCGATCTGCATGCCGCCGCGCGGAACGGAGATGTAATTGTGGGCGAAGAGGGCGCCTTCATCGGCGACGCGTTTGAGCGACTCATTGGGCGGAACGGGGTTGCCGGTCTGGTTGGCGATGGCGTTGGCGTAGTCGCGTTCTTCAAGGGCGTAGAGCTGGGCGGCCTTGGATTTGATCTGCCAGTCGGCGACGCTGAGGAAGACGTAGGAGCCGACGGTCATGGCGACCAGCAGCAGCGCCGCGACGGTGCAGAAGCCGGTGATCTTGCCGAGGAAAATCTCGAGGCGTGAGAGGGGCTTGCTGGCGTTGGTGATCATGATGCGTTTTTCACGGTCGCGCGGCATGGAGACCACGGCGAGGATGAGGCACGTGAGCAGGACGAGAAACGTCTGCGAGAGCAACAGGATGCGCACATAGAGACCGATGCGTTCGGTCTCGTCAAACGGGCGGACGAACGAGCAGAGAATCAGGCAGATGGCGAGCCAGAAGAGGGGGACGAGCCAGACGCGGGCGGTGAGGGCCTCGAACACGCAAGTGCGGGCGACGGCCCAGATGCGTCCGAGACCGGTGCCCATGTTGGCGGCGGGGCGGCGGACAAGCATGGCCAGATCGCGCCGGGCAAATGCCAGAAACGCCACGACCAGCACGGCCGTGAGCGACCAGATAATGATGTTGACAACCATTGGGCTCATAGCTGACTACACGCTCACTTCTGGTTGGCGCGCTCGGCGGCACGCTTTTCAAGCACAAGACGTTTGAACAGGTCTTCGAGGCGGCTGCGCTGCACGCCGGGGCTGACTTCATCGATGCCGCGACTCTTGAGGAGGGCGACCACTTCCTGCTGGACGCTTTCGGGCACGTTGCGGCCTTCGACTTTGAAGACGTCTTTCACTTCGAGCAGTTCGTTGACGGTGCCTTCAACTTCGAGCTTGCCGCGGTAGAGAATGCAGATGCGATCGCAGACGTCTTCGACATCGGCGAGCTGGTGGCTGGAGAGCAGCACGGTTTTGCCGGCTTTTTTGAGTTCTTTGATCAGGTTTTTCATTTCGAGCGTGCCGAGGGGGTCGAGGCCGGAGGTGGGCTCGTCGAGAATGACGAGGTCGGGGTTGTTGAGGAGGGCCTGGGCGAGGCCGACGCGGCGGGCCTGGCCTTTGGAGTAGGTGCCGAGGCGGCGGTGGCGCACGGCGGGATCGAGGCCGACGAAGTCGAGGTAGTAATCAATGGCCTGCAGGCGCTGGGCGCGGTTCATGTTGAAGAGGCGGGCGTAGAAGTCGAGCGTTTGCCGGGCGTTGAGGAAGCGGTAGAGGTAGGTTTCTTCAGGGAGATAGCCGATGAGGCGGCGGGTTTGTTGATCGCCGGCGGACTGGCCGAGGACTTCGGCTTCGCCGGAGGTGGGATTGATCAGGCCCAGCAGCAGCTTGATGGTGGTGGTTTTGCCCGAGCCGTTGGGACCGAGCAGGCCGAAGATCTCGCCGCGCTTGACGGTGAGGTTGAGGTTGGAGAGGGCGGCAACTTTCTGGTTGTTCCAGAAGCCGGGGTAGATCTTCGTGAGTGCTCGCGCCTGAATGGCGGGTATGTCAGACATGCAAAGACCTCGAAAGATAAGGACGAATAACGAATGATGAATGACGCGTCAATGCGGGAGTGCTCCGAGGGTCACGCGGTCATTCGTCATTGCCCGGGATTGTTCTGTTGAACGCGGTTGGCGTCAAACTCTGGCGGATTGATCGAGAGGACGGTTTTCTGGCCGGGTTGCACGCTGAAGACGCGATCGGCCGAGCCGATGACTTGGCGAAGCGTCTCGGTGTAGAGCGACCACTTGGTGATGTCGGGGGCGTTGCGGTACTGGATGTAGACCTGCTCGAAGCGGGCGGATTCACCCTTGGCGGCCTCGACGACGCGGCGATAGTAGGCGTCGCCCTCGGCAAGCTGCTGGCGGGCCTGGGCCTCGGCCTGGTTGAGCAGGTTGTTGGCTTCGGTCGTGGCGCGGTTGCGCAGCACTTCGCGATCGGCCTGGGCCTGCAGCACGGCTTCAAAGGCTGTCTTCACGTAGTTCGGCGGGCGCACGACCACAAGGTCGACTTGCGAAACCTTCACGCCGATGTGCATTTCTTCATCATGAAAGTGGCCGTCGCCCATTTTGTTGTCGTCGGGGTCGTTCTTGTGGGCGTGGTCGTGGTCGTGATCTTCATGCTGGGCATCTTCCACCTTGCGGGCCTTGAAGCTCATCGCATCGTCGATCGCGGTGCCGAGCATCTCGGGCAGCAGGCGGCGGCCTTCGAGCAGCACGCCGTCAACCGGCAGGCGGCCCATGCGTTTGAGCACGGCATCGCAGACCATGAAGTTCATCATGGACTCGCGGGCGTCGCGGGTGTCTTTGTGCTGGCCGGCGACGGTCATCAGCCACGCCTCGGGATCTTCGATGCGGTACTGCACGGCAAGTTCAATGTGGACGACGTTTTTGTCGCCAGTGATGACGTAGGGATCGAACAGCGCGCCGATGAGTTCGGCCGAGGCGCCGCGGCGAAGCAGCGACCGGCGGAGATCTTCGTAAGCGTCGGCCGGGGCGTTGAACGTGTTGACGGTGAGGGTGCGCTTCTGCTGCACGGGGATTTTGTGCACGGTGTCGATCGGCCAGGGCATATGATAGGACACGCCGGGCTCGAAGATTTTGGCCTTGCCGTCGGGTTCATGCAGGAACTGGCCGAGGCGCTCGATGATGGCGACCTCGTCGGCGTTGACGCGGTAGAAGCCGGTGCTGAGCCAGACGACAACAGTGGCGACGACGAAGTACAGCAGGATGTGGTGGGCCTTGGCCCAGCGGCCGGAGAAGCCACCCGGTTCATTGGCCACCGGCAGATTGATGTCGGCGGGCGGTTTGTTGTTGAAATCGGTCATGTCAAAGACTCAAAAGGCTAGATTCAGAACGAGAAACGGGGCGGTGCTCAGTTGGTGCCAGCCTGCTTCGTGGCGGGGGCCGGGGGCGGCGCGTCGAAGAGGTTCCTGAGCAGTTCGTGGTTGCTGGGCAGCACGAGGACAGAGTTCTTCGTCAGGCTGGCGCGGTAGAATTCCATGGCCTTCCAGAATTTGTAGAACTCGCGGGCTTCGGCCGAGGTCTGGACGCCGGCGAGAATCTTGAGGGCTTCGCGGTCGCCTTCGCCGCGGGTTTCCTGGGCCTTGGCGGTGGAGCCGGCGCGAATGTTCGACGCCTCCTTGCGGGCGGCGGTGATGATGTTGGACGATTCCTTCATACCTTCAGCGCGGAAGCGTTCGGCCAGCGTGTTGCGCTCGGCGGCCATGCGGGCGTAGATCGACTGGGCGTTGTTGGGCGGAAACGCGAGGCGGGCGAAGCTGACCTTCACGATTTCGATGCCTTGCTGTTCGAGGCCTTGCAGCGTCGCTTCGGGCTGCGTGCCGGGGGCGTCTTTGTGCTCCTTGCCGGCGGCTGCGGCGCCGTGGTTGGCTTCGTGGCGGATTTCTTCGAGGAGCTTTTCGGTTTGGACCTTGCTTTCATCCACGTTGAAGATGGCGTCGAGCGGCAGCGAGCCGAGCTTGCTGTTGACCAGCGCGGTGAGCTGGGTGGAGATGTTTTGTTCAGCGCGGCGATCGTTGCCGCCGGTGCGGGTGTAGAAGAGCTTGGGGTTGGTGATGCGCCAGGCCGCGACGTAGCGTACGGCGATGGGCTCAGAGCTGGCGGTGTTCACCTGCTGCAGGCCGCTGGGGTAGAGGTGCAGGCGGCGATCGATGCGAATAATCGAATCGGTCGGCCACTTGAGATGCCAGTTGTAGGCGATGCGGGCGGGCTCTTCGACCAGGCGGCCGAAGCGGTCGAGCATGACGATTTCATACGGCCGGCGGACGAACGTGCAGAGCACGACGAACAGCACGGCCAGCACAATGACCGAGAAGGCGATGATCAGGATACGACGCATAAAAACCCTTGGAAGTTAGAAGGAAGAAGTTGGAAGTTAGAAAAAGCTACGGCGTCGGCGGACGCACAGGCGTCACGCGGTCGCCGTTGATCTGCCAGATGTCGGGGGGCGTGACGCCGGGGCCGAGGATGACCTTGGTGGTGTTGGGCAACAGATCGCGGGTCTGGTCCTGGATGTAATTGCGGCGGGCAAGTTCCGAAAGGAATTGCCGCTCGCTGGCGGGCATGTCGGCCCAGCCGCGGACCATGGTCTGCAGGCGTGCGGCCTGGCCCTGGGCGTCGGCGATCTGGCTGGCCTTGAAGGCGTCGGCTTCGCTGAGTTCGCGCTGGGCGTCGCTGTTGGCCATGGCGATTTCACGCAGGGCCTGGGCGCGGGCCTGGTTGATCAAAAGTTCTTTGCCTTGCCGCATGGTGACGACGTTTTCGTAAGCGTGGGCCGGGCCGCGGCGAACGCCGTCGGGCTCGCGCGGGTCGGGCACGAGGCCTTCGCCGTAAGGCGGGTGAACGTCTTTGATGGTGAGGTTGACGATCTCGATGCCGCTGCCGTTGTCGCCGAGGTTGTCGAGGAACTTTTGCAGGTAGGCGTGGCAGCGGCGTTCCACCACGGAGCGGCGCGTGGTCATGATGTCGTCGAGCGTTCTGCGGGCGTAGGTGCGGGTGACCGCAGCTTTCGCGGCCTGTTGGATGATCGCTTCATAGATCGGCAGCGTCTTGGTGGCTTCGCCGGCGTGTTCATAAAATTCGCTGTGCGAGAGGGCGTTGTAGAACTTGTGGGGATCCTTCACCCGCCACCAGACGCCAACGTACGTCTCGAGCAGCTGCGGCGTGCCGGCTTCGCCCGCGTTGCCGATGTTGGGCGTCGGCGCGGTCACAAATTCCGCATCCTCTTCGGAATGCTCCTTGGTGTGGCGGAAGGTCCAGAAGGTGAAGTCGAGACCTTTGAAGTCGGCGGGGTTTTCGAGCTCAGCGCCGACCGAGACGAAGTTGAGCCGCTCGTGCGGGATGTTCACAAATTCATCGATCGGCCAAGGCAGCGTGACGTGCAGGCCCGGGTGATGGATCAACACGTTGCCTTGGGCATCAGAGACGGCGTGGCCGAGGCGTTCGAGCACGGCGACTTCGCCTACTGGCACGACGCGGAAGCATGACAGCACGACCGCGAGGATCACGCTGGCGAGCAACGCCCGCGGCATCATGCGGCCGATGACGCCCTTCTCGCCTTCGCCCGCAAGGCCAAGGCTCTGGGCGAACAGTTGCTTGAGGCTGCTGAGCCACACGGAGCCGAGCATCGGCACCAGCGGCAGCGCCTGCAGATCAACCGGCTCCTGGTCAAATTCTTCGATCGAGGAGTAGCTGCGCAAGGCGTTGATGATCAACTCAAGGCCCTGCAACGCCAGCAGCGCGGCGACCACGCCGGCGGCAAATTCCTGGGCGTGGGTTACACCGAAGAATGCCAGTACGCCCGCAGCGCCCACGGCCAGCATGCCCGGCGCGCCCAGCGTGAGGTGGCTGTTGACCGCCTCGGTGTAGGTTTCATCCGAGGCGCGCGGCCGGGTGTTGGCCCACAGAAGGACATAGCCCACCGCGGCGACGATGCTGATCAGAATCGCCAAGGCATCAAATGGTGCCCGGCCGATTGGGAAAGCCTTGTCGGGATTGGCCGCGGCATCGGCATAGTTGGCGTACACAAGCCAGACGCTGGCGCCTGCGAGGGCGAGCATCGCGATGCCGCCGAGCGCGGTGAGGACACGCTGCAGGCCTGTTTCGAGCGTGCGGATTTCGTTGGGCTGGGCGATGTTGGATGCGGCGTTGGTCTCATCACCGGAGGACAACCGGAACGTGCGCGCCTCGGGCGATGCGGAGGCGGGCGCGTCGAAATCGCGCAGCTCGGCCTGTTGGCGCGAGAGCGTTAAGCCCCAGAGCGCCAGACCGGCCAGGGCGGCCTGGCCTGCAGCCATCATCAGGCCCGCCCAATTGGCGACGCCGCCATAGATGACACCGGCGGCCAGGAGGATCACCGCGATGATCAGCAAGCCGATCAGGGCGACCATGGCGAGTAGTTGTGCACGCTTCATAGACACTCAAACACAAGTTAAAAGTTCAGAAGGTAAAGGTTCAAAAGGCGTTTTGGGTTCAGGCGGATTCGATCGTCATGGGGGTGAGCTTTGGGGCAATGAAGGCCGGCTTTTCTTCGACATGCTTCTTCGCGGGCGGGGCGGCCTCGGTGCTGGTAGTTTCAGCGGTTGTGCGCTTGCGGCGAATACCGCCGGCGAGACGCACGGAGTTCACCGCAATCACCACCACGCCGGCGATATGCACCAGCGCTGCGACCACGGGGCTCAGATAGCCGAAGGCCGCGGCAAATTCGGCCACGCCGGCAAACGCCAGCGATACGCCGAGGTTTTGATAAATCGCAGTGCGCGTGCGCTGGGCGAGATAGATCAGGAGCGGGACGCGCGTGAGGTCGTCTTTGAGCAGCACGGCGTCGGCGGCTTCAATTGCCACATCGGTGCCGCGAATACCCATCGCAATGCCCACGGTGGATGCGGCGAGTGACGGCGCGTCGTTGATGCCGTCGCCGACCATCGCCACGCCGTTGTTGCCGCGCTGCAGCTGGGTGACGATTTGCACTTTCTGGCCCGGCAGCAATTCGGCGTAAACTTCATCACAACCGACAGCGCGGGCGACGAGTTCGCCCGTGCGGCGGCGGTCGCCGGTGAGCATCGCGACCTTCTTGATGCCCAGTGCCCGCAGACGCTTGATCGTCTTGGCGGCTTCGGGGCGAATTTCATCGGTCAGGTACACCGCCCCGACGAGCTGTTCATCCTTCACCACATACACCGGCACAACGGGCAGCGATTCATCAGCGCTGTCTAGCTTGGACGCCTCGCCGACGCGATCGGCGGGCACAATCTTCAGGCTGCCGGCACGCACCACGCGGCCGTCAATCTTCGCTTCAACACCAAGACCCTCGAGCACCCGCACGTCGGCGGCCTCGCTGGGGTTGATGCCCTGCTTCTGGGCGTGCGCCACAATCGCCCTGGCGATCGGGTGGCTGCTGCGCATCTCAATGGTTGCGGCCAGTTGGAGCAGCTCGCGCTCGCTCAGGGCATTGGCGCCCCCCACTGGCTTGATGCCGCTGACAACAAATTTGCCGGTCGTCAGCGTGCCAGTCTTATCAAAGACCACCGTGGTGAGATTGGCGGATGCTTCGACGAATGGACCGGCCTTCACCTGGATACCGCTGCGGCTGGCGCGGGCGAGACTGACCACGATGGCCAGCGGACTCGCGAGCAACATCGCACACGGGCAGCCGACGACCCACATCGTCACCATGCGCACGGGGTCGCCGGTGACGATCCACACCACGACGGAGGCAATCAAGATGATCGGCGTGTAAAACGCGAAGAACTTGTCCGCGGCGCGAATGATCTGCGGCTGGAACTGCTGGGCCCGCTTCACCAGAGCGATGGTTTGGCCCAAGGCCGAGTGTTCGCCCACGCGTTCGACCATGATTTCGGCCGAGCCGGTGAGGTTGATGGTACCGGCCAGCACATCCGCGCCGGCGTTTTTGTCGACGGGAACGGCTTCGCCGGTGACGCTGGATTCGTCCACCGTGGTAAAGCCGCTGACAAGCTTGCCGTCGGCGGCGATGCGTTCGCCCGGCTGCACGACAAGGACGTCGCCAACCTTGAGCTTTTCGACTTCGATCACGCGGTCCTGGTCGCCATTTTTGATGCGGGCATGCTTCGGGGCGAGCTTTTGCAGCTCGAGCACGGCCTTTTGGGCGGATTCGGTCGCAACGCCTTCGATCAGCGCACCGATTTGCAGGATCAGCGCCACCAGCCCGGCCTCAACGTACCAGCCCAGCGACACGGCGCCGATGATCGACATGGCGACGAGTTCGTTCACATTGGTGCGGCCCTGCGAGAGGCCCTTCACGGCGGACCAGATGATCGGCCCGCCGGCGATCGCCGTGGCGGTAAGTCCGAGAATATTGGCCACCGCTTCACTGCCACCGGCCCATTTCATCGCCTCGGCCATGATCAGGCACGCCAGACTCAGCGGCAGCAGCACCGTCAACTGGAAGTTCAGCCCCACGCCCGAATGTGAATGGCCTTCTTCCGTGGAATGGTCGTGGCCGCAGGCGCAGGCAAAACCATCATGATGATGATGCCCCCCCGCCCCCGGCTTCAGCACCGGCGAGACCGGCGTCGGGGCCTTCAACGGCTGCAGCGCCGTGAACGTCATCACCGGCGTTTCTTGGTTGGCCACACCCTTTTCGCTCACAACGACCTCTTCTGAAGGCAAAAATGGCTTTGAAATGCAGAGACAATCTGTCTATACGACTGCGCTCTATAAAGGTTCGCGAGTCACTTATCTTAGCCCAAAAACGCTACAGTGTCTCGACTATCAGGTTGCGCTCGATCGTCAGCTTGGCCACCTCCAGGCTGAACTCGGCCATATCGGTGGACAACGCCCGTGCGGTGGCGACGCCCACGCCCGTGACCAGCCCGTCCTTTGGCTCGCGCATGGCCACGATCTCCGCGATAAAGCCCGCCAGCAGGTGATCGCCGCAACCGACCGTGCGCACGGCCGGGTCGCTCTTGCGCGTATGCACCGAAAAACTACCCCCGCGCGTCACCAGCACCGCCCCCGCCGGTCCGCGGCTCACCAACACCACCTGCAGCATCTCCAGCAGCGGTTTTACCGCATCGCGGATTGCCGTCGCGGCGTTCGGAATGTCGCGGCCGATGAGCGTCCGAAGTTCATCCAGGTTGGGCTTGATCAGCCACACGCCGCGGCGCACGGCTTCGGCCAGCGCCTCGCCGGAGGAATCCACCGCCACCCGCGCTCCTTTGCGCACGCAGTGTTCGAGCAGTTCGCCGTACTCGGCGATCGTCACGCCATCACACAAACTGCCCGAAAAAATCGCGTAATCGCCGCTGCGGATTTCATGTTGGATTTTGTGCTTCAGCAGTTGCAGTTCCGGCGGCGTGACGGCAAAGCCTTTGTCGCGCAGGTGCGTTTCGATCTTCCGCACGGGGTCGATCACGGAAATGTTTTCGCGCGTTTTGCCGCCCACTTCGACGTAGCGGCACAAAATCCGCCCCGGCCCGCTGGCCATCAGCTGTTCATGAAAATACTCGAGTTCATTGGTGCCGACGAAACCGGTCGCCAGGCAATCGACGCCCAGCTGCGCCAGGGCCCGGCTCACGTTGGCCGCTTTGCCCGCCGCCAATCGCGCTACCTGGCTCGCCTGCTGGTGCCCGCCCAAATGAAAGTCCGGACACTCCAGCACACGATCCACTGCCGGGTTGAAACCAATCGTGACAACAGCCATGCTTCACCTGCCTCGCCTGAGCTATCGTAGAGGGTCTCGCAGGCGGAGGAAAGCCTCCATGGGGCCGCATGCCTTGTCCTTTGTTAGGGCGTCTCCCGTTCAGGGGGCTTGTCGTTCTCCCGCGGCTTGCTGCGCTCCAGTGGGAGGTCTTTCAGGGTGAACGGTACTTCCATGGAACGCCAATGTTCGGCGATGCGCCAGGTCATCTTTTGTGGAGGGCCCTTTGGCGCGGGCGACAGCGGCTGCAGGGCCAGCACAAACTTCCAGGTGCCGTCTTCATCTTTGAATGAATCCACCGTCGGCCGCCAGCGTGTGCCGTCGTCGCCGGTAACCACCATGCGGGTGACTGCCAGTTCGCTCTCGGCAAGGGCGAGCCATTTTTTGTCGGCCGGATAACGCCAATCGATGGCGAGGCGATGGCCGTCCTTCGATGTGTGCGTTAACGCCGCGCGCGTCAGCGTGCCCAGCACGGTCTCGTGGGCCAATACGCCGGGCTTGGCCAAATCGGCGATTTCGCTGTCCCTGAAGTTGGTGGCCACCTTCAGCATCAACCGGCCCGACAGCTTGTTGATCCGCGTCACACCCTCCGCTGGCGTCGGTATCGTCATCTGTACGTCCCACTCGCGGCGATCGGCAAAGTGTGAGAACGACGCCGCGCCCAGCGTCTTGGGCGCGGGTCGTTGCCCCATCATCAGTGGCGGCTCCACCGCCAACTTTTGGTCGTCCGGCCCGGTCGCTTCGTCGATCTGAAACACAGATTCGGCCGACGAAATCGGCAGCACCCGCGGATCGGCCCCCACTGCGAAATGCAGTTCCATCGTGGTGAACTTGCCGCCAGCCAACTGCCAGTGCCGCTCGACGCTGCGTTCAAATGTCACCTGCAGAGCGCCGATGCGCGCTGTGGGCAACGCCGTCTTCTGCGGCACAACAACCAGATCATTAGCCACCCAGCGCCAGCGTGTCTTTGTGGCGGCGCAAATCTGTTCCTGCAGTTCCAGCCAGGTGCGCTCCGCGCCGCCCCACTTCAGCGGCGCGCGGCGCTTGGCCAGGTACTCCTGTAAATCCTCGTTCGGCGTGAAGCTGATCGCGCGGAGCATCGTCTCCACGGCATCGGCCTCGGTGGTCGTCACAGTCGGCAAGCCCATCGGGCGCGGCTTTCGCAGACACTCCAGCTCGATCGCAATCAACGTGTCGCGCACGCGCTCGCGAAAGGCGGTTGCCCCCTGGTTGGCCGCGGCCGTGAGCGCTGGCACCGCCGCATCGCCGAGCGCCACCAATTCCTTGCTGGCTGCTTCGCGTTCCTTGAAACCGTCGGCATCAAGCTGTGCGATCAGTTGCTGCACGCGGGCATCTGGGGGCGCAGCCGCCGGTGCTGCACCAGCGCCCAGCGCAACGCCCAGCAGCATGCCGGCAATGATTTGCTTTCCATCCATACACACCCCGCGCGATCGTCGCTTTTCTGTCTGTTGCCGCGATGCATCGACCGTTTCGCATCAATTGCATGTCCGCTGGCAGCGCGGTTAGAGTGCCCGCACATTTCTTGCCGAGGTTTTATGTTCACACGCATCGCGGCCGTGCTGGCCAATGCTTTCCCGCTCTGGGTGCTGCTTGCCGGCGGGCTGGCCCTCGTGGAGCCGCGACTGTTCACGTGGTTCACGCGCGAGTTCATTGAGATTGGCCTCGCGGTCATCATGCTTGGCATGGGGATCACGCTGAGTGTCGACGACTTCAAGGCCGTGCTCAAATCCCCGTGGGGCATCGGCGTGGGCTTTGTTGCGCAATACACCATCATGCCCTTCATGGGATGGCTCGTGGCGTACACCTTCAACATTCGCCCGGAGTTTGCCGCGGGCATTATCCTCGTGGCCTGCTGCCCGGGCGGCACCGCCTCCAACGTCGTCACCTACCTCGCCCGCGCCAACGTGCCGCTCTCCGTCCTCATGACCATGTGCAGCACCTTCGCCGCGGTGATCATGACGCCGCTGCTCACGCAATGGCTCGCCGGCCGCCTGGTGAATGTCGACACGATCGAGATGATCTGGTCCACCGCCAAGATCGTGCTCATTCCGCTGATCGCGGGGCTGGCGCTGCATCACTTTCTGCCGCGGCTCACCAAGTTTGTCATGCCCGTCGGCCCGCTCGTCTCGGTGATCACCATCGCGCTTATCTGCGGCAGCATCATCGGCACCAGCGCCAACGCCGTGCGCGAGGCGGGCTGGGTGCTCGTGGCGGCAGTCCTCACCGTCCACGCCGGCGGATTCCTGCTGGGCTACATCATGGCGTGGGTGCTGCGCTTCAAAGAAGACTCCTGCCGCACCATCTCGATCGAAGTCGGCATGCAGAACTCCGGCCTCGGCGCCGCGTTGGCCAAGCGTCACTTCGCTGATCCTGTCACCGGCGTCGCCCTCGCCGCCGTTCCCTGCGCCATCTCCGCGATCATCCACTCCGTGATCGGCAGCATTCTCGCCGGCATCTGGCGATTGTGGCCGCCGAAAGATGCAAATTGAAAATTGATAATTGTCAATTATCAATTGACAATTGAAGCGGTGCGACATGAATCAGCCGCAGGAGAAACCCACGAAGAAGCGCGCAGATCCTGCGATGGTTGCCGGCCTGCTGGCGCTGATGGTGTTCGGGCTGCTTGTCGCGTCACACGGACTAATCAATGAGCTGCTAGAGAAATCAAGCCACGCCGCAAATTGGCTGCGCTTTGCCGCGACGCTCCTGGCCGTGATTCTCTGGGCGACCATCGCCGTCATCTACTTCAGATTTCATCAGCAAGAACTTGTCGCTGAAGTCCGCGGCCTCATCTCGCCGCGCAGCATCAAACTGTTTCACCAGCACCGCCCATGGCTCCGCCGCCTCTTCTGGCCGTCGCTCATCGTTTTCACGTTGCTGCTGCTGCCGCTGGCGCGCACCATCTACCTAAGCCAATGGATTGTTGGCGTTGGTGATTACTTCATTGTCATCAACGAGCACCACGGGTGGGGTTATCTGGGGCTCAATTACCTCCGCCCCGAATTGCAGCACGTAGACATAGCGCCAAGCAATTTGAACGTCGTTGGATCGCTCGGCAACGTCGTTGGCCCGGGCGGCATCACGTGCCGCCACCTGGAGGCGAGACAAGTCAACTGGTCCATCGGGACGTCGCCCGGGCCGATCGTGGTCAGTCATGACGATATGTTCTTCTTCCAGCGCACCGTGCTGCACCATGGCGGATTCAGCACCAGTACCACTTACACCGTTCGCTTGCCACTCGTCTTCCCGGTCCTCCACGCCCTCAGCTTCATCGCCCTTTGTTACTGGGCCCACAAACACCTGCAATTCCGCCACCGCGACCATAGCCGCTGCATTCACTGCCACTACGACCTCCGCGCCCACAAACCTGGCGACAAATGCCCCGAGTGCGGCACGTTGATACCGCCACACCAAGCGCAGCCACTGTCAGCAGATTGACAATTGAAAATTGACAATTGTCAATTGACAATTCAAGCGTTGCGACATCAATCCCCGCCGCGCGTTACCATGGCGTCATGGCCAACAACTTCAAAAATCTCTTCGATCCCGCCGCCTTTCGCACCCAGGGCCATGCGCTCGTCGATCAACTCGCCGACTACCTCGCCGCCGCCAACAACACCATGCCCGTCCTCCCCTGGACCGAACCCGCGCCGATGGTCGAGCGCTGGGCCGACGACTTTCCCGCCCAGCCGCCGGCCGACGCCACCCGCGCCATGCAAGCGCTGCTCGCCGATGTGATCGCCCAATCCAACCACCTACACCATCCGCGTTACGTGGGCCACCAGGTCACCGCGCCGCTGCCCCAGGCCGCCCTCTGGGAGATGGCCAGCACGCTCCTCAACAACGGCATGGCCGTGTATGAAATGGGCCCCGTCGGCACCGCCATGGAACGCTCACTCATCCGCTGGATGGGCACCCACCTCGGCTACGATCGCACACGCTGCGACGGCGTGCTCACCTCCGGCGGCAGTGCAGGCAACCTCACCGCGCTCCTCGCCGCGCGCCAAGACCGCGCCGGCTTCGACGCCTGGACCCTCGGCAACCACGCCGGCCCGCCGCTCTGCATTCTCGCCGGCGAAGGCGCGCACTACAGCGTCGGCCGCGCCACGCAAATCATGGGCTGGGGCGCGGACGGCGTCGTCACCGTCCCACTCGATGACCATTACCGCATGCGGCCTGATGCGCTGCCCGCCGCGCTCGAGCGCGCCCGCAGCCTTGGCCGCAAACCCATCGCCGTCGCCGCCAGCGCCTGCAGCACCGCCACCGGCTCATTTGATCCGCTCGACGCCATCGCCGACTTCTGCCAGCGCGAAGGCCTCTGGCTGCACGTCGATGGCGCGCACGGCGCCTCCGCTGCGCTCTCACCCAAGTATCGCCACTTGCTCAAGGGCGTTGAGCACGCCGACGCCGTCGTCTGGGACGCCCACAAAATGCTGCTCATGCCCGCCCTCATCACCGCGGTCATTTTCAAGAATGGCTCCCCCTCGTTCCA
>Ga0209172_10002850_pt1 | contig 28695 bp, 28 predicted proteins | sample LarsenN4metaG_FD_184113 | JGI IMG/M metagenome (GOLD analysis project Ga0209172, IMG submission 184113) | Hot spring sediment bacterial and archeal communities from British Columbia, Canada, to study Microbial Dark Matter (Phase II) - Larsen... ... | reverse complement strand
CGTCGTGGCCTTTAGCGGCGGTCTGGACAGCACCACCGTCGCGGCGCTGGCCCGCGACGCCCTCGGCCCAGCGCATGTCCTCCTGGTCACGGTGAACATGGGCGCCTACGCCTACCAGCGGGGGAACGAAATTCTCCTGGAGATGGCCCGGCGGCTCGGCCTGCAGCAGCGGTGCCTGCTCGGCCAGTTTGCGCAGCACCGCGTCCAGCGCCACGGCCCGGCCTGCAACCGCTGCACGCGGGAGATCAAACTGGGCATGGTCCGCAGGGCTTCGCCGGGACGGCTGGTGCTGACGGGCGCCAACCGCAGCGACACCTGGGGGCAGCTGGGCCTGAAGGTGTGCAACGGCTACTACGCCCCGCTCCTCGACCTGGACAAGATCCAGATCCGCGGCCTCGCCGACTACCTGGGGCTGGAGATCCCGAAAATCGGCGAGCACCCCGGCCGAGAGGGCTGCAAACTCAAGCACCTGCTGAAACCGCTGATCAATCCTGAGTATCACGGGCGAGCGGTGGCGGAGGCGAATGAAGTTCTGCTGGGAGTCCTGCAGGAGATGGGCGCCACCGCGGAGCTGGCCAACGTGAAGATCATCGGTCCGCTGGGACGCAACATCGGCCTGGTGAACGTGCGGCCGCTACCCCCGGCGTCGGTGCGTGCCGCGCTGCTGGCGGCGCTGCGCGCCCTGCCCGTGCTCGATGAGGTGCACCTGGTGGAAACGCCGCTGCGCCTGGTGGTCAAGGCCGGCCCGGCCATCATGGGGGATGCGCACGCCCGGCACTGGCTGCACCTCGGGCGGCTGCAGCCGGACTTCGCCCTGCCGATCGACGTACGCTGGGAGGCCGCGGCCAATACCCGCCTGCACACCTTCCAGGTTGTTGCCTTTACGCCGGTGGTGTCGCCCGACGCGCTCTCGTCAGTTCCTCCCCAGAATAATCAGGTGCCAGAAACCTCGATCTTCGCTCAGTAAAGATGTGTCCCGCGGGAAGCTCATGGCCAGAAAGAGCCTGGCTCGGCCCGCGGCGGCCCGGACCAGGGGTTCCATCAGGGGGTAGCAGCAGATGACCCGGTGCATGATCACGGCGTCGGCGGGCTCCGGGCGATCCGCTTCCCGCGCGAAGTCCAGAACCTGATACCTGGCGCGGTTGGCGACACCGGCCGCGCGCAGTAACTCGCTGGAGAGCCCCGCATAGGCGGGGGAGAGCTCCGCATTCACGGCCTGAGCGGCACCGGCGCGCGTATCCCGCGGCCTGCTTCCGGTCAAAGATGTGGCAGGACTTGCCGGCGCAACACCCGAACGACGGAGAGAGTCCGAAAGCGGCCCATGCGACTACTCCTCCTCGCCCTCATCGCCGTCCTCATCCTCGTGTCGCCGGTCGCGCACGGGGCCGCGGCGGCGCCCGAAGTCACCCTGGAATTCTGGACGATCTCTCTGCAGCCGTTCTTCACCGAGTATGTCAATGGCCTGATCGCCGCCTACGAACGGACGCACCCCGGCGTTCGGATCCGCTGGGTGGACGTGCAGTTCGCCGCCGTCGAGCAGAAGCTGCTGGCGGCGCTGGCGGGCGGGGTGGCGCCGGACGTGGTCAACCTGAACACGGAGATGGCCATCCGGTTCGCCGAGCAGGGCGTGCTGGTGGACATGGACGGCGCTGTGCCCGCGGACGCGCGGCGCCGCTACTTCGAGGGCTTGTGGGCCTCCATTCGCTACCGCGGCCGGACCTATGGTCTGCCCTGGTATGTGGCGCCGAACGTCCTGGCTTACAACGCCGGCCTGTACCGCCGGGCTGGCCTGAACCCGCTCGATCCCCCCGCCACTGAAGAGGAGCTGATCGCCCACGCCCGGACGATCAAGGACAAGACCAAAGTCTACGGCTTCATGCCCAACGTCGACGGGGTCCGGATGCTGCACCGCTTCCAGGAGAACGGCCTGCCGATCCTGACCCCGGACGGCAAGCGCGCCGTCTTCAACTCCCCGGCGCACGTCGCCTATCTGGAGCGGTACGTGCAGTTGCTCCGGGGTGATTACTTTCCGGAGGACACTCTGCGGCGCGGGTACCTCGGCGCAACCGAGCGCTACAGCGCCGGGCAACTGGGCATCCTGACCACCGGGCCCCAGTTCCTGCTCCGGGTGAAGCAGGACAACCCGGAGGTCTACGCTCAGACCTTCATCGCCGCCTATCCCAAGGGACGGGGCAAGGTGGTCCACCTGGCGACGATGGCTGTGAGCGTGCCGAAGGTAAGCAGGCATGTGCGAGAGGCGGTGGACTTCGGCCTCTTCGTCACCAATGACGAGAACCAGCTGGCCTTCAGCAAACTGGTGGTGATCCTCCCCTCCACCCGCGCGGCCGCGGCCAACCCGTTCTTCAAGGAGGGCGGCGCTTCGCCGGAGGAGCGGGCCCGCAAGATCGCCGCCCAGGAACTGCCCTTCGCGCGCGACCTCACCGTGGTCGTGCCGCAGGCCGCCGACCTGTACCGGATCTTCCGCGAGGCGGTGGAAAGCGCGTTCTTCGGGAAGATGACCTCCCGAGAGGCCCTGGACTGGGCGGTCAAGCAGTGGAACGCGCGACTCTGAGTTCCGGGGAAGTGGGCCGGCGGATCGCGTGGAGGCGGGTGGCGCCGGCAGTGCTCGCGGCAGCCTGCGCGGGGGCCTCCCTCCTGGCGGCGGGACCGGCGCCGGCCCTGGGGGCACCTCGATCCGACACCTCGCGCTGGCCCTCCTACCTGGATCACGCGTTCGGATTCGGTCTGCGCTACCCTCCTGGGTACCGGGTAAAGTACTACGGCCCGAACCTGGCGATGCGCGACCTCATGGCCGGGAAGCAGATCTCCGGAACGGTCCCGCCGTCCCGGCAGACGATCGGCTTCAGCAGATCCCGCGCCCCCGGCTTTCACGTCGTTGTCTACGGTCCGCCCGCACAATTCTCACCAGCGATGACCCCGGCCGGGCAGTGTGGGTCCCAGTTTGCCAGGCTTTTGATCAACCGCATCGTCACCATTGATAGACTCCGCGTCCTGGAACGACGGCAGGTGCGGCCGGACGGACGAGTGGGCATCGATTACTGCTTCGGCAGCGGCGGAGGTTATCTGATTGTGCTGCGCGCGCAGCATCTCCGGGCCGGTGACGTCGCCCGCGTTGACCGGCTCCTCCGGCTCATCCTGGCCACGGTGCGCCTGTTCCCGGCGGCGCGCTGACGGCAGGCGCGCATGATCGGAAGACCCCTCGCAATTGCGGCCACGGTCATCGTCGCAGCGCTGGCGGCGGCTCCGGCGGGCGGTCGCGTCCCCGACGCCTGGGCGCCTCCCTCAGGGCGCCCGGTTATTATTCCGACGCCGCAGTCACTGCGCTGGCTCCCGGACACCTTCGTCCTGACCGAGCAGACGCGCATCGTCGTCGGCGACGAGGCGGCGGCGGAAGACCTCTTCGCGGCGCGTGATCTCAACGAGGAGATCCGCGCGGCGACGGGGCGGGCGCTGCCGGTAGTGCGGGCGGGGGCGATCACTGAACTCCGCGACGTCATCGTCCTGGGCGAGCCGGCGCTCAACCGCTGGACCGAGGTTCTGCTGGTCCGGGAGGGGTTGCGGGTCACGCCCACCGATCCGGGACCGGAAGGATACGTGCTGAAGGTGACGTTCACGGCCGTCGTCGCCGCGGGAAGCGACCGGCGCGGGACGTTCTACGCGGCGCAGACGCTCCGGCAGTTGGTGGTCGCCGCGGGTGGCGGGTACGGCTTCGCCGGCGCGGAGGTTCGGGACTGGCCGCTCCACCGCGTCCGCGCCGTGCACATCCTGCTGGACAATGCCTCCGACGAGTTCCACGTGGCCCTGATCGACCGCATCCTGAGCAAGTTCAAGTTCAATACCCTGGTCGCGGAGGCCGAGTATGTGCGCTGGGAGTCGGCCCGCAACCTCTGGCATCCTTCCGGAGCCACGCGGGAGGACGTGACCGCGCTGTTGGCCGCCGCCCGCGCCCACCACCTGGAGGTCATCCCCCTGATCCAGACGCTGGGGCACGCGGAATGGCTCTACACCAACAATCAGAACCTGGACCTGCTGGAGATCCCGCCGGAGGTGAGCAACGCGCGCTATGTCTACAATCCGCTGAATCCGCGGGTGTATGACGTCCTGTTCCCGATCCTCGACGAGGCCGTGCGGCTCTTCCGGCCCCGCTTCCTGCACATCGGCCACGACGAAGTGCGCAACGTTGTCCCCTTTCCCTGGTCGGTGGAGGGGAAGCGCCTGGGCTTCGGCGAGCTGTTCGTGCGTGATACGCTCACGCTCTACGAATTCCTCAAGGCTCGGGGCGTGGGGACGATGATGTGGGGCGATGTCCTGCTGACCAACGAGTTCGCCCGGGAGATCGACCGCCTGCCGCGCGACATCATCATGGTGGACTGGCAGTACCAGGAAGCCACCCGCTATCCCAGCCTGGCCCGCTTCGTGCAGTGGGGGTTCCCCACGATCGCCGCCACCTGGTGGAAGCCGCAGAACATCGTCGGGTTTGCCCGGGAGGGTGACCGCCAGCGCGCGCTGGGGATGCTGCGCACCACCTGGACCGGTCACTTCCAGAACCGGGCCGTCCTGGAGCGCCAGTACCAGCAGATCTATACCTATCTGATCGCCGCCCAGGCCTTCTGGAACCCGCGCGCCGCGACCGTCACCTTGGAGCAAGATCCCGCGGCGCGCTTCCGGCAGGAGTGGCAGGGACCTCCGCGGCGCGCCGCTCCGGTTCCCGGATTCCTGGTGGACCTGCGCGCGGCCGCCACGCGCAGCCACATCGATGAGAACGGACAGGGATGGATCGGCAAGGGGCGCGAGGTCGACCTGCGCGTCTTCCCCGCCGGACGCCGTCGCTATGGCGGCATCCTCTTTGACGTGCTGGACCCCGCCGCCAATCAGGGCCGGTCGATCATCATGCTGCGCGGAGCGCGCGAGGAACTGCGCGGGCTGCCGGAGGTGGTGCGCGTGCCGGTGGGGCAGCGGGCCGCGCTGGTCGCCTTCCTGCACGCCACGCCCTTCGCCGCGCCGCGGTTCGGGGACGAGGTCGGGGCGTACCTGGTCCGCTACGAGGACGGCACGCAGGAGACGATCCCCCTGCTGTACAAGCGAAACATCAGTTCGTGGCTCGACGAGCCGGTGAGCATCGAGCAGGAGGTGGCTTGGTCCGGCCGGACGCTCGCCGGGCTCGAGGTCCGCGTCGGCCTCCTGCGCTGGACGAATCCGCACCCGCAGAAGGTGATCACCGCGATCGAGCTGACTACCCGGGCCACCGACGCGACGCCCGCGGTCTTCGCCGTGACGCTCTTGACCGAGAAACCATGAAGGGAGCGATGACAGGATGAGGCTGGCCGGCCGGCTGGTCATCGAGGACTTCGACTGCGAGGCGCTGCGCGACAATCCCCTGGGGGACCCCGCGCGCCGCGAGATCCCCGTCTACCTGCCCCCCGGCTACGAGCGCAGCGGCCGGCGCTACCCGGTGATCTACTGGCTGCACGGGTTCACGGGCACGGGTCTCGGCGCGGCCAATTACAATCCCTGGGTGCCCTCCCTGCCGGAAGTGATGGACCGGGTCATCCAGGAGGGGGCGCCGCCGGCCATCCTGGTCATGGCCGACGGGTGGACGGCCTACGGGGGCAGCCAGTACCTCAACTCCTCGGCGACCGGGCGGTACGAAGACGCGGTGAAGGAACTGGTCGGCTACATCGACACCTACTACCGGACGATGCCCTCGCGCAACCACCGCGCGACCAACGGAAAGTCCAGCGGCGGCTACGGGGCGCTGGTGGTGGCGATGCGCAACCCCCAACTCTTCGGGGCGGTCGCGTCGCACAGCGGCGACATGTACTTCGAGGCCTGCTATAAGCCGTTCTTCTGGAAGGACCTCCGGTACATCCAGAAACACGGCGGCCTGGACGCGTTCCTGAATGCGTTTCGCCAGGCCCCCAAGAAGAATGACCGGATGATGCACGTCGTCATGAATACGATAGCCATGGCGATGGCGTACTCGCCCAACCCGGAACACCCGCGCGGGTACGATCTGGCCTACGATCCCGAAACGGGCGAGCTCGATGAGGCCGTCTGGGCCCGCTGGCTGGAGTGGGATCCCGTGCATCTGGTGGAGCGCCACGCCGAGGACCTGCGCGCGATGCGCCTCATCTACATCGAATGCGGCCTCAAGGACCAGTACAACCTGCTCTACGGCGCGCGTATCCTGCACCGGCGGCTGGAGCGGTTGGGCATCCGCCACGAGTACCAGGAGTTCGACGACGACCACACGGCGATTAACTACCGCTACGCGGAGTCGCTGCGCCGGCTGTGCCACGCGCTTCGGGCGTAACGGCCACTTTGACAGCGGTACTCCCCCGGCGGCGGGTCCTGGGCCTCAGCCGGCGGGAATGGCGCACGGCGCTGGTGGCCTACCTCTTCCTGGTGCCGGCCCTGGCCTTGCTGGGCGTGTTCACCTTCTACCCCGTGGCCTTTGGGACGGCGCTCAGCCTCTATACCTACAACCTGCGGACCCTGCTGGACCTGGAGCCTGCGCGCTTCGTCGGGCTGCAGCACTTCCGGGCGCTGTGGAGCGACCGCTTCTTTCATATCGCGCTCGCCAACTCGTTGAAGTACATCCTGGTCGTGCCGGTGCTGCAATTCGGTTCGATCCTGCTGGCGGTGGCGGTGAACCGCCGGCTGCGGGGAATCGCCTGGTTCCGCGCCGCCTACTACCTCCCCGTCGTGACGTCCATGGTCGTCGTGGGGTTGATGTGGCGCTGGCTCTACGAGCAGGACGGCCTGATCAACTACGTCCTGACCGCGCTGCGCCTTTCCGGCCGGCCGATCTCCTGGCTGGGCAATCCCGACCTGGCCCTCTATGCGGTGATGTTCGTCACCTTCTGGAAAGGGCTGGGCTACTACATGGTGATCTACCTGGCGGGGCTGCAGGCCATCAGCCCGGAGTACGAGGAGGCGGCCATGATCGACGGGGCCGGACGGTGGCAGGTCTTCCGTCACGTCACCCTCCCGCTGCTGCGCCCCTCCATTCTGGTGGCCTCCACCATCTCCACGATCGCCGCCCTCAAAGTCTTCGAGGAGATCTACGTGATGACCGGCGGCGGCCCCATGTCGCGGACCTTCACGATGTTCTTCTACATCTTCGATGTCGGGTTCCAGAAGTTCGACTTCGGCTACGCGGCGGCGCTGGCCGTGGCGCTGGCGGCCGGGGTCATGCTGCTGTCGGCGCTGAACTTCGCGGTCTTCCGGCGGGGAGGGTACGAATATTACTAAGCTGCGGCAGCTCGGGAGCTACGCCGCGCTGTCTGCCCTGGCGCTCTTCACCGCCTTTCCCTTCCTCTGGCTGCTGGCCACGGCATTTCGCACCGGCGGGCGCGTCTTCGGCTTCCCTCCGCCGGCGCCCTGGCCGCTCGGGCTGGAGAACTTCATCGGGGTCTGGCAGACGATCTACCTCCCCCGCTTCTTCCTGAACACGCTGCTGCTGGTGGTCGCGGGCGTAGGGGCCAACCTGCTGCTCTGTGCGCTGGCGGCCTACCCCCTGGCGCGACTGCGCTTCCCCGGGCGCAACCTGATCTTCTTTGTGCTGCTCAGCACCCTGATGCTGCCGGCACACGTGGGGCTCATCGTCAACTTCGTGACGTTGCGGCGCCTCGGCCTGATCGACACCTACGCGGCCGTGGTGCTGCCCAGCGCCGTCAGCGTCTTCGGCATCTTCCTGCTGCGGCAGCAGTACCTCTCCGTGCCGCAGGAACTGGAGGACGCGGCCCGCATCGACGGAGCCTCGGAGTTGGGGATCTGGCGGCGGGTGATGCTCCCGCTGATCGCGCCGGGGCTGGCCACGCTGGCTATCTTCGAGTTCGTGGCCTTCTGGAACTCCTTCCTCTGGCCGTTGATCGTCCTGAAGTCGCCGGAGAAGTACCCGCTGGCGGTGGGGCTGCTGTACCTCTCCGGGCTCTTCGCCCACAACACCCGGTTGGTCGCGGCCGGCGCGGTGCTGATGACCGTGCCGATCCTCATCGTCTTTGTGTTCACGCAGCGGTACTTCATGCGCGGACTCACGCTGGGGGCGCTACGGTGATGGAGGGGCGTTAGGGTGATGCCGAAGACCCCGCTGATCCCACAGGTGCTCTTCCTCCCGCTTGACGACCGGCCGGTGACGCGGGATGCCGTGCTCGACCTGGCCGCCGCGGCGGGGATCCCGGTGCGGACGCCCGACCGGTCGCTGCTGGGAAACCGGGACCGCGCGGCCGACGTGCACGCGGTGTGGTCCTGGATGCACAGCCAGATGGACAAGGGGGCGCGGCCGGCGGCCTGTGTCGCGGCGGCGGAGATGCTCTGCTTCGGCGGGCTGGTGGCGTCGCGGACGAGTCCCCGCCACTGGCGCAACCTCCTGCCCTGGCTGGATCAGACCTACGCCCTGGCCGCGCGCGTCCCCACGTATCTCTCCGCGGTGATCCCGCGCACGCCGGTCTCCTCCGGATGCAAGGAGGATGCCTCGTACTGGGAAGCCCACGGCGAGGCGCTGCGGGCTTACTCGCTGGCCGCGGATCATTTCGCCTGGATGGGAGACGCCGGAGCGGGCCGGCAGGTAGCCGCGGCGCTGGAGGCGATCCCGGCCGGGGTCATCGAAGCGGTCCTGCAGCACCGGCGCCGGCACCTCCTGTTGAACGCGGAGCTGATCGCCGCGGCGGCGCGGCAGAATGTGCGCGCGCTGGTGATCGGGCAGGACGACACCACCGCCGGGGGCCTCTCGCGGCTGGACCGCGAGGCGCTGGAGCGGCTGGCCAAGGTCCTGGACGCGCGCACCGTCACATTGACCGCCGGCGCCGACGAGCTGGGGGCACTGCTCTTTGCCCGCTGGCTCAATGAGGCCGCGGGACTTACCCCGGCCGTGCGCGTCGTGTACACCTATCCGCACGCCATGGATCGCGTGCCGGCCTATGAGTCCACGCCCCTGGCCGAGACAGTGCGCGAGCACATCGAGGCGGCGGGGTGCCGGGTCGCCGCTGCCGGCGAAGAGATCCTGCTGTGGGTCCACAACTTCGAGGAGGAGCAGCAGCGGGAAGCCCGCGAGCAGCCGGGGCCCGAGGTGCCCGCGGAGCGGATCAGCACCCTGCTGGCAGAAGCGCGGGCGGCAACCGGACGGGACGGGGTGGCCGCGCTGGCCGACGTCCGCTTCGCCAACGGGGCAGACGCGACACTGGTGGAGCGCCTGCTCGGCGAACCGCACTTCGCGCGCATCGCCGCCTACGCCGGATGGAACACCGCCAGCAACAGCCTGGGATCCGCCGTGGCGCAGGCCGTCACGGTGCTCCACCTGCGCCGGTTCACGGTCCCGGGCGACGATGGGGCGGCCTGGCGGATGCTGGTGACGCGCCTGCTCGATGACTGGGGGTACCAGGCCGTGGTCCGTCCGCGTCTGGCGGAGCTCGTCCACGAGCAGGACGGTGACGTGCGTGCGCTGGGTGCACTGACGCGCGAGGCCGAAGAGGCGTCGCTGAGCCTCTTTCGGGAGAAAGTCCTCCCGCCGCTGGAGCAGTCGCTGGGGATGACCGTCCCGCTCCGTCGCGTCTCCTTTCCCTGGGGACGCCTCTTCGAGGCGGCGTTCGCGTTTGAGCCGCCGCCGCGCGGGGGTCGAGATCCCGTCGTCGTGGCCGACTACGATCCGGGCTGGCCTGCGCTCTTCGCGGAGGAGCAGGTTCGGATCTTCGAGGCGCTCGGCCGCACGGCGGCGGTCGAGCACGTGGGCAGCACCGCGGTCCCCGGGCTCGCGGCGAAGCCGATCGTCGATATCCTGGTGGGCATCCCGCCGGCGGACGACCTCGACCGGTGCGTCGGGGCGCTGGTCGCCCTGGGCTACGACTACATGCCGGAATACGAGATGTCCCTGCCGAACCGTCGCTACTTTCGGAAATCGGATGCGCAGGGACGGCGCACCCACCATGTGCACGCGGTCCCATTGGGTGGGCCGTTCTGGCATCGCCACATCGCCTTTCGGGATTATCTCCGGCGGCATCCGGAGGCAGCGGGGGAGTATCAGAATCTGAAGCGGCGCCTGGCGACTGAAGCAGAGACGCACCCGGAGTACACGTTTGCCAAGACGGAGTTCATCCGGCGGATCGAACGGGCGGCCGGAGTGGGGCAGGCATGAGCCGCATAGTTGTCATCGGCGGCGGGGTGATCGGGCTGTGGTCCGCCTACGAACTGCGGCGCCGCGGGGCAGAAGTGGTCGTCCTGGACGCCGGCGGGCCTGAAGATGGCTGCTCCTGGGCCAACGCGGGGTGGGTCGTCCCCTCGTTCTCCGACCCGCTCCCGGCTCCCGGTCTGGCGCTGCGGGCCCTGGGTTGGTTGCTGCTCCCCCAGAGTCCCTTCCACATCAGCCCGCGCGCGCTGCCCGGTCTGGCCCGATGGCTCATTTCGTTCTGGCGCTACGCCAACCCGCGGGAGTACGAGACCGCCTTCAATGCCCTGGCGCGCCTGAACTCCCAGACGCTGACGTCGTATGACGCTTTGCGCACGGATGGCGTGGATTTCGAGATGCATCGTCCCGGGTTACTCTTCGCCTTTGAACGCGCTGCCGAAGTCCGCCATATCCAGGAAGACCTGGATCGCCTGCGCGCCTACGGGTATCCGGAACCCCAAAGGCTCGGACCCGCCGAGGTGCGCGCCTTCGAGCCTGCTCTCTCTCCACGCCTCGCCGCCGGTCTGCTGGTGGAGGGCGAGCGGTGCGTGCGGCCGGAGAGCCTGGTGGCCGGACTGGAGCGACGGCTGGGTGAGATGGGTGTGGAGGTCCGGCGCGGCGCCGCGGTCATCGGGTTTACGCGGTGGCGGGATCGGATCACCGGAGCGCTGACACGACGCGGCCGCGTGGAGGGCACGCAGTTCCTGATTGCCGCGGGTGCGTGGTCCGCGCCGCTGGCGCGCCGCGCCGGTGTTGTCCTCCCGCTCACCGCAGCGAAGGGCTACAGCATCACCCTGCAGGATCCCGCGCTGCGGCTGCATCACCTCGTCTACCTGACCGAAGCGAAGGTGGCGTGCACGCCGCTGGACGGCGCCGTGCGCTTCGCCGGGACGCTGGAACTCTCCGGGGTCAATCGCCGCGCCGACAGCCGGCGGTTCGCCGCAGTGCGCCGCGCCGTGCACCGCGCCCTGGGGACGTGGCCGCAAGCCGCTGCGGAGAGCACCTGGATGGGCCTGCGTCCCGTGACACCGGACGGCCTCCCGCTGATCGGCCGGCTGCGCGACGACGTCTTCATCGCGGCCGGTCACGGCATGCTGGGGATCACTCTGGCCCCGGCCACCGCGCAGGCGATCGCCGGGGCGATGCTGGAGCGTCGGGTGGAAGCCGACCTGCGCCCCTTCGACCCGCTGCGCTTCATCCGGCGTTCGGCAGAGGACTCTGCGGCGACGAGGACCCGGCACGCGGAGGCGCCGCAGCGATGACGGCAGACTACGACGTGATCGTCGTCGGCGGGGGGCCGGCCGGCACTGTGGCCAGCATCGCCGCGGCCCGCGAGGGGGTCCGCGTCGCCTGCATCGAGCGCTACGGCTTCCTGGGCGGAACGCTGACCGCGGCCATGGTGGCGCCGATCATGGGATTTCACGCCGGGGAGCGGCAGGTCGTGCGCGGGATCCCTCAGGAGATCGTGGACCGCCTGGTGGCGCTGGACGCGTCGCCCGGCCACGTACCCGATCCGATCGACTTCTGCTACACTGTGACTCCCTTTGACTACGAAGGACTCAAGCGCGTTCTGATGGAGATGGCGGTGGAGGCCGGCGTGGAGCTCTGGCTGCACACAATCTTCCTGGAGGCCGCGGCCGCGGAGGGCCGGGTGGAGGCGGTCCGCGTCTGGCAGAAGGACGGGATCAAGACCCTGCGCGCGCCGCTCTTCATTGACGCCTCGGGCGATGCTGACCTGGTGACGGCGATGGGGCTGCCGGTCGTGACCGGGCGTGAGCGCGACGGCCAGACTCAGCCGATGACGCTGATGTTCCGGCTCGGCGGCGTGAACTGGAACGATGTCATGGCCTACCTGGCCGCCCACGACGCCGAACTGCAGCACGGACAGGGCGTGCACTCACGGATCGACATCGAGTGGCTGCGCCGCCTGCCCGCCCGGGGGTTTGCGGGCTTCACGGCGCTCGTGGCTCAGGCCCGCGAGCGCGGCGAGTGGAAGGTGCCGCGCGACCGCATCCTCGCCTTCGAAGGCGTCCGGCCGGGCGAGGCCGTCGTGAACACCACCCGCGTGCTGGGCACGCTGGGAACGGTCGGGGGGGACCTGGCCCGGGCCGAGATCGAGGGGCGCCGCCAGGCCTATCAGGTGGTGGACTTCCTCCGCGGCCGCGTTCCAGGATTCGCCGCCGCCTACCTGCTGGAGACGCCGGCCCAGATCGGCGTGCGCGAGACCCGCCGTATCATCGGCGAGTACGTCCTGACGCAGGACGACATCCTGGCGGGACGGAAGTTTGCCGACGCCGTCGCCTGTGGCGCCTACCCCATTGATCTCCACGACCCGGTCTCAGCGCGGCTGGTGGCCAGGCGTCTCCCCCCCGGCGAGTTCTATACGATCCCGTACCGATCGCTGCTCCCGCGGGGCGGCGAGAACATCCTCGCGGCGGGCCGCTGCATTTCGGCGACCCATGAGGCGTTCGCCGCCTTCCGGGTCTCCGCCATCGTCATGGCGATCGCTCAGGCCGCCGGCACGGCGGCGGCGCTGGCGCTCCAGGGCGCGATCTCCCCGCGGGATCTTTCCTCGGAGGTGCTGCGCACCCGGCTCCGGGAGCAGGGCGCCTTCATCCCGGACATCGGGCCCTGACCCGATACAAAAGTGGCTGCCGGGGAAATACAGTAGGAACCGCTGTGTCCCCGCGGGCGTAAGAGCCAGATGGGGACCGCACCTGATAGAACGGAGGGAGGAACGGATGCGCACGTTCGTACTGATCGTCGCCAGCGCGCTTCTTCTGACGGCCTGCGGCGGAAGGTCGGCACAGCGGCCGCCGGCGCAGCAGCCACCAGCACAGGTCACGCCCGCGCCGGAAGCGGCGCCCCCGGCCGCCGGGGAGCAGGCACTCAAGATCGCGTTGAGCGAGTTCAAGTTCGACCCCAACACGGCCGAGGTCCAGGCCGGACGAGTCAAGTTCGAACTGACGAATGTCGGCGCCGTGGAGCACAACTTCGTGATTACGGAAACCGGCCAGCGGATCGAGGCCATCCCGCCGGGCCAGACCGGCGAGTTGAGCGTCGGCCTGAAACCGGGGACCTATCACATCGAGTGCGATGTCCCGGGCCACAAGGAAGCCGGCATGGTGATGACGCTGATCGTGAAGTAGACTACGGCGCTCCAGGGAGGGCGCTCAGGGCACGAGGTGAACCGCGGGGGCCATGCGCGGAGGATTCGCGGCATTCTGGATCCTGATGGCGATCCTGGAGGTCTCCCGCCGCTGGAACCCCACCGTCGTGGACTGGTTGGGCCCGGCGGGGCCCTGGCTCGTGCTCGTCGTGACGCTCCTGCCCGTCATTGAGACGGTCCGCGAGTTCCGCCAGGGCCGCCCGGTCCAGGCCATGAAGACCGCCCTGTGGAGCGTCCTGGGCATCGTCACCCTCCTTTACGGGCCGTCCTGGCTGCGCTTCTAGCCCGACCGCGGTCCATTTCCCCGGCGCCGCGGCATCGGATCTTCGCCCGATAAGAATTCCTCTGGCGGCCGGATAGGCGCCCTGCACCCGCGCCGGTAGGCTCATGGTGACAAAGATTCACCCTTTGTCATCTTTCGGGCGATGCAGCTCTCCCGGCAGGCCCAGTACGCCATCCGCACTGCGCTCGACCTGGCCCTGCACCCCCAGGGGCGTCGCGCGGATATCGCCGCCCGCCAGGGGATTCCCCCAAGCCTCATGGCCCGGGTGATTGCCGCGCTGAGCCGGACCGGCCTCGTCCGGACGTACCGGGGAGTCGGCGGGGGCGTGCGGCTCGCCCGCAGGCCGGAGGCCGTGACGCTGGGCGAGGTGGTGGCGGCCGTGGAGGGCCCGCTGGCCATCAACCTGTGTGTCTACTGGGGTGACTGCCCCTGCCGGCAGCCCTGCCCGGTCCGCGCCGTGTTCGCCCGAACGGAGGGTGCCGTCGCGCGGGAACTGGCGGTCACGGTCGGCGACCTGGCCCGACAGTGGCGAGAGATTCGAGAACCACGCTCGTCGCGTATTGAACGACCCGCGATCCGACGCACGATCCACATGAAGGGGGGGAAGAGGACATGAAGCTGCGATCATGGGGGGGTCTCGCCGTGGCGGCGGTCGTCATCCTGACGCTCATCGTGCTGGCCACGCGCGGAACCACCACGGGGCAGTCCGTACCTCGAGAACTGCAGGAGTTAATCCAGGCCCGGGGACTGACACCCGATCAGGCCCGGGCGGCGCTGCAGACGTATGTGCCGCCGGGCAAGTACGACGACTACCTGATGTTCTCGTCGGGGGGACAGTCCGGGCAGGTGCTGGTCTTCGGGTTGCCCTCGATGCGCCTCCTGCGAGTGATCGGAGTCTTCACCCCGGAACCCTGGCAGGGCTACGGCTTCAGTAAGGAGAGCCGAGCGGTTCTGGGGGAGGGCGAGGCGCCCGAGGACGTCCTCACCTGGGGGGATACGCACCACCCCGCGATCAGCGAGACCAACGGCGACTATGACGGGCAGTTCCTCTTCATTAACGACAAGGCCAACGCCCGCGTCGCCGTCATCGACCTCCGGGACTTCGCGACGAAGCAGATCGTGCGCAACCCCAACGCCGCCAGCAACCACGGCACGGTGGTCAGCCCCAACACCGACTACGTGCTGGAGGCGACCCAGTACGCAGCGCCCTTCCCCTTCCGCTACGCGCCGGTCGCGTCCTACAACGACAGCTTCCGGGGACTGGCCACCTTCTGGAAGTTCGACCGGGCCAGGGGCCGCATCGACCGGAGCAAGTCCTTCCAGATCGAGCTCCCGCCCTACTGGCAGGACCTGGCCGACTTCGGGAAGCTGGAGAGCGACGGCTGGGTCTTCATGAACTCCTTCAACACCGAGCGCGCCACCGGCGGCACGCTGGACAAGCAGCCGCCGATCGAGATCGGGGCCTCTGCCCGTGACATGGACTACCTGCACATCATCAACTGGAAGAAGGCGGCGGAACTGGTGGCGGCGGGGAAGGCCAGGACCGTGAACGGCATCCGCGTCCTGTCGCTCGCGGACGCCGTGACCAACGGCGTCCTCTACTTCGCGCCGCAGCCGAAGAGCCCGCACGGCAACGACGTCGCGCCGCGGGGCGACTACATCGTCGTCGGCGGCAAGCTCGACCCCAACGTCACCATCTACTCCTTCAAGATGATCCAGGACGCGATCCGGGCCAAGGCTTTCGCTGGGAAGGATCCCTACGGGGTGCCGATCCTGGCCTTCGACAGGGTGGTGGCCGCGCAGGTGAAGGTGGGCCTGGGCCCATTGCACACCATGTTCGACGACAAGGGGAACGGCTACACGAGCATCTTTCTGGACAGCGCGGTGACCAAGTGGTCGCTGGGGGAGCCCTACCACCGGGGCGACGCCGCCTGGAAGGTCGTGGACAAGGTCTCGGTTCAGTACAACATCGGCCACCTCTCCGCGGTCACCGGCGACACGATCAAGCCCGGCGGCAAGTACCTGGTGGCGCTGAACAAGTGGTCGGTGGACCAGTTCAAGAACATCGGCCCCCTCTTCCCGCAGAATCTCCAGTTGATCGACATCAGCGGGGAGAAGATGCGGCTGCTGAGCAGCACGCCCGTCGGGCTGGCCGAACCGCACCTGGCCCAGATCATCCCCATGGATCGGGTCAAGGCCTGGACTACCTATCCTGCGGCGGGGACCAACCCGCTGACGATGAAGGTCGACCCGCAGGCGATCAAGGCGGGCCAGGCCCGCATCGAGCGCCGGGGGACCACCGTCGAGGTCTGGATGACCGCCATGCGCAGCCACTTCACGCCGGACCGCATCCGGGTGAAGAAGGGCGACACGGTGATCCTGCACATCACCAACATCGAGCGGGCCAAGGACGCGATCCACGGCTTCGCCATCGACCGCTACAACGTCAACCTGAGCCTGGAGCCCGGCAAGTACGAGACCGTGACCTTCCGGGCAACGAAGGTGGGGACGTTCCCGTTCTACTGCACCGAGTTCTGCTCGGCGCTGCACCTGGAGATGGTCGGCTACCTGGAGGTGACACCGTAACATGTCGGCGGGGGTCCGGCTCGAACGCCTCATCGCGTCCCGGCCATGGACGTCTCGGCGCCGTGGACGCGCCGCAGACCGGCCGGACCCCCTCCTGTGGACCCGGCGGGCCCTCCCGCTGGCCGCCGCCGCCCTCTTGCTGCTCTCCCTGCTCGTCCCATACTGGCAGGTCATCCTCTTCGCCCCGCAGTATCCCGGGGGACTGCGGGCCTACGTCTACCTGACGCACGTCGGCGGAGACGCCCAGGAGATCAGCACGCTGAACCACTACATCGGGATGCCCGGCCTGGAGGCGGCCGCGCCCCTGGAGCGGCGCCTGGCAATCCCGCTTTTCGTCCTGGCCGCGACGGCCCTGCTCCTCTCCGCGTACGCCCGGCCGCTCCGCGCCCGGTGGCTCCGCCTGCTGCTGCGCCTGCCGGCGGGACTGCTGCCGGTGGGCGTCGTCGCGGACCTGACCTACTGGCTGTGGTGGATCGGGCATACGATCGACCCGGCGGCGCCGATCCGCATCGAGCCGTTCATGCCCGTGATCCTGGGGCGGGGGAGAATCATGCAGTTCGGCACCATCGCCTGGTTCAGCGCCGGGTTCTTCCTGGCGGTGGCCGCGGCGGTCCTGGCGCTCTACGACTTCTTCCGGGAGCGGCGCGCGTGATGATCTCCCGCGCCCTCCGGCCCGCCCGCGCCACGGCGCGGGCGGCCGTCCTCCTGGCCGCGCTGCTGCTCGGGGCGACCCTGTCGGCGGTCTTCGCCGGACCGGGCGCCGCCACGGAGGCTTCGCTGCAGGCACGGATCGATGCGGCTCCCGCGGGCAGCGTCGTGTTCGTGCGCGGGGTGGAGCGAGGCGGGGTGGTCATCCGCAAGCCCCTCCACCTGATGGGCGAGCCGGGCGCGGTCCTGGACGGCGGCGCACGCGGAACCGTGGTGCGGATCGAGGCGCCGGGCGTGGTGGTGAGCGGCCTGGTGCTCCGCAACAGCGGCACCGACCTCAACACCGAAGACGCCGGCGTCTACGTCGGCGCGCCGGACGCGATCCTGCAGGACCTCACGCTGGAGAATATCCTCTTCGGCCTGAACCTGAAGCGCGCCGACGGCGCGACGATCCGGCGGGTCACGCTCAGTGGACCGGAGTTGCCGCTCTCGCGACGCGGGGACGCCGTGCGGCTCTGGTACAGCCACCGCGTGACCCTGAGCGAGGTGCGCAGCCGCCGGCTGCGGGACATCCTGATCTGGTTCTCGGAGTCCTCGACGCTGCACGCCCTGGACGTGGCCGGGTCCCGCTACGGCGTCCACCTGATGTATGCCGACGACGTGCGGGTCCTGAACAGTACCTTTGCGGACAACGCGGTCGGCGCCTATGTGATGTACAGCACCGGGGTGCGGATCGACGGCAATCGCTTCCTCCGCCACCGGGAGAGCACCGGCGTCGGGCTGGCGTTCAAGGAATCGGATGCGGTCCTGGTGACGGGCAACCTGCTCGTCCGCAACCACGTCGGCCTCTATCTGGACGGCACGCCCCGCCTGGAGGACGGCCGCAGTGAAGTGCGCGGCAACATCATCGCGGGGAATGACACGGGGATCGTCCTCCTCGGCAGCGCCACGCGAAACGTGATCGCCGGGAACCGCTTCGAGGGGAACGCCCGGCAGGTGCGCGTGGAAGGGGGCGGCAAGGCGGCCAACACCTGGGCGCAGGAGGGCCGGGGCAACTACTGGGGCGACTACGTCGGACTCGATGCCGACCGCGACGGGGTGGGTGATGTGCCCTACCGGGCCCGGGAGTGGTTCGAGGGTCTGGAGGACCGGCTGCCGGCCGCCGCGCTCTTCCGGGGGAGCGCGGCGGTGGAAGCGGTGGACTTCGCCGCCCGCCTGCTGCCCATCTTTCCCCCGCGGGTCCTGGTGGAGGATCCCGCCCCGCTGATGACGACCCCGGTTCCGCCGGAGCATCGGGGATCCACGGGGTCGGCGGCGTTCGCCGCGGTCTCGGGCCTCCTAGCAGCGGCGGGCCTGGCCGGCCTGCGGGGCCGGCGAGCGCCAACCCGGTGGAAGGGAGCGGCGGCATGATCGAGTTCACCGGTGTGACCGTCCAGTACGGCGCGCGGAGCGTCCTGCGCGGGATCGACCTGCACATCCAGGCCGGACAGCGGGTCGCCGTGGTCGGACCCAACGGCGCCGGGAAGAGCACGCTGATCCGCACACTGCTGGCCCTCGCGCCCTTTGGGGGCAGCGTGCGCATCAACGGGCACGATGCGCGCCGGGACGGTCTGCGGGCCCGCGCACTTGTGGGCTACGTGCCGCAGACTCCGTTCTTCCCTGCGGCATTGACCGCGGCGGAAGTGGTCGCCTACTTCCAGGACCTACGCGGCGTCCCGGCCGATCCGCTGCCGCTGTTGCGCCTGACCGGGCTGGAGGCGGCGGCGGGCCACGCTGTCCGCACGTTCTCCGGCGGGATGATCCGGCGGCTGGCCCTGGCGACCGCCCGCATCGGCGACCCGCCCGTGCTGCTGCTCGACGAACCGGCGAGCCAGCTCGACGCGGCCGGGGAGCGGCTGGTGCTGGAGTGGCTGGAGGCTGCCGGGGCGGAAGGTCGGACCGTCCTGCTCGCCACCCACCACCTGGACGGGCTCGGGGCCGCGGTGGACCGGGTCGTGCTCCTGGAAGATGGGCAGGTGGCGGCGGACCAGAGCATGGCGCAACTCTTGGCGCGGCGCTGGATCGAGATCACCACTCCAGCGCCGCTTCCCCCGGATCTGCCGGACTCCGCCCAGGTCGTTCCGGGGGGGAACGGGCGGCTCCGCCTGCGCGTGCCCGACGCCGCGGTGGCGGAAGTGCTCCGGGCTCTCGCCGATCGCCTCCTGCACATCCACGAGCCCAGCCTGGAGGACCTGCTGCGGGAGGAACGGCGATGAGCACGGTCCGGGTCCTAGCGCGCTGGGATGCGCGCACGGTGCTGCGCGACCGCTGGTTCCTTTCCGCCGCCACAGCCTTCGCCGCCCTGACCCTGGCCGCCGCCGCCCTGGCGCTTGCCGGAGCGGATATCGCCGGTCTCTCCTCCTTTGACCGCGTCGCCGCCACCCTGATCTCTCTGACGATGTTGTTCGTCCCCCTGCTCGGTCTGACGGTCGGCGCAGGATGGATCGCGGGAGACCGCGAGACGGGAGCTCTGACGATGCTCCTGAGCCAGCCGGTGGACCGCGGAGCGCTGTTTGCCGGCAAGTACCTGGGTGTGGCGCAGGCGGTTCTCTCCGCCATCCTGGTCGGCTTCGGCGCCGCAGGCGTGGTGCTGGCGGCGCGGGTCGGGCTCGACCGGCTGCCGGCCTTCCTGTGGCTCATCGCGATGGCACTGCTGCTGGCGCTGGCCGCGCTCTCGATCGGCTTCCTCCTCTCCGCCGCCTCCCAGAACCGCAACCGGGCCCTCGGCGCCGCGCTGCTTGCCTGGCTCATCCTGGTCATCGTCAGTGATCTGGGAATTTTAGGGACCGCGCTGATCCTCCGGCTGCCCGCGCCGGCGGTCCTGGTGCTGGGAGCGTTGAATCCCGTGAGTGCCTTCCGGATGGCGGCGATCCTGGGGATCTCGGGCGCGCCGGACCTGCTGGGCGCCGTCGGGATCTACGCGGCGGAGCAACTCGGCCCGGCGGGCCTCCTCGCCGCCCTGACCGCCATTCTGGTTGCGTGGATCATCGCCGCGTACCTGCTGGGACGGGCCCGCTTCCAGAGCCTGACCGAGCCGTGATCGCCCGGACGCCGGCCGGAATCGCCCGGACGGTCGTGGTGTTGCTGGGCGCCGTCGCCCTCGCGGGCTGTGCGCGGACTCCCCAGGCGGCCACCAGCGGGGACGACTGGCGGGTCGAGTTGACCACCGAGCCCCAGACGGTCATGGCGCTTCATCGGGTCGTCCTGCGCCTCCGCGTGACCGACCGAAACGGCGCCGCCCTGGACATCACGGATCTCACGGCCGACGCGGACATGCCCGAGATGTCTCACGGGAAAACGCGCATCAGCCTCCGACGGACGGGCGTGGGCGCGTTCGAGGCGGGGCACACCTTCTCGATGGACGGACGCTGGGAGATCCACCTCGGGGGTCGCCGGGAGGGACGGCCGTTCGCCGCGGTCGTCGCGCTGCAGGTCGGACGCTAAGCCCGCCTACCGCGCCGCGCGGCCGCGCAGCACGGCCCGAACCCGGGAGACCACCATCACATCACTGAAGACGACCGCGCCCGCCAGCAGGGCCAGCGCGCCAACGGTGGCCGGTCCCGGAGCGCGGACCAGGATCCCCACGGCCAGGCGCGTACTTCCCGCGCGATCATGGCGGGAAACAACCGGTGGACCGATCCCATCGCCAGCAGCGTCCCCCATCCCATCGTGACCAGGTGGTTGACGGTGAGCACTGGATAGGTGCGGGAGGCGCCCCGGGCGAGGGGCGCGGCCACCAGGGCCACGCCGAGATCGGCCAGTGGCAGCAGGAGCACCGCCACGACCATGAAGGAACCGCGGGCGTCATGCCCGGCAGATCGCGGAGGCGGAGGGTTCCGGCCGCCCTAACCGTCACGGTGTCCGCCCGGTCTCTCCCGCAATCCGATCCAGAGGAGCAGCAGGGCCGCCGTGGCCGTGGCCGCGCCGTAGGCGAAAGGAGCGGCCGGCCCCACGCGCGTCCACAGCCACCCCGCGATCACGCTGGCCGGGAGCAGTGCCAGCCCCGTGGCCGCCGCCAGAGTACCCAGGGCCGTCGCCCGCAACTCCCCCGGCACCAGGTCAACGACGAAGGCGCGCTGGATGCCCTCCGTCAGAGCGTAGTAGGCACCGTAGAACATGAACAGCGCCGCGGCGGCCGACCGCGCCGCCGGACCGGAGAGGAGCGCGAACCCCAGGTAGACCGTCGCGAAGACAGTGTACCCGAGCAGCAGCATCCGCCGGCGGCCTAACCGGTCGGAGAGCGCGCCGGCCGGCGTCGCCAGCAGCGCGTAGACCATGTTGAAAGCGAAGTAGACGAGCGGGATGATCGTTGCGGAGATCCCCACCTGTTGCGATCGCAGAATCAGGAACGCGTCGGAGGAGTTGCCCAGGGCAAAGAGCGTCGCCACACCGGTGAAGACGATGAAGGGCCGCCCCAGACTCGCCCGGGCCAGCCGGGGCAGCGGCGCTGGCCTCGCCGGCCGGGGCACGTCGCGCAACCGCAGCGCGGCCACAAGAATCGCGGCCACACCGGGCACCGCGGCGACCCAGAAGACCGTGCGGTAGTGCTCGGGGCGCAGCGCCAGAACACCGAACGTCAGCAACGGCCCTAGCGCGGCCCCGGCGGTGTCCAGCGCCCGGTGGAACCCGAACGCCAGCCCGCGGTGTTCCAGGGCGACCGATTCGGCGATCAACGCGTCACGCGGGGCACCACGGATGCCTTTGCCGACGCGGTCTACGAAACGCAGGCCGAGCACATGGGTCCACACCCCCGCTGCCCCCAACAGCGGCTTGGTCAGGTTGGACAGCAGGTATCCGGCGACGACGAGAGGCTTGCGCCGCCCGGCCCGGTCGGAGAGCCACCCGGCGAACACACGCAGGAGGCTGGCCGTACTCTCGGCCACGCCCTCGATCAGCCCGACCGCGACCACGGGTGTCCGCAGCGTCACTGTCAGGAAGAGCGGCAGAACGGGGACGATCATCTCGGACGAAACATCGGTCAGGAAGCTGACGACCCCCGAGACGAGGACGTTGCCGGACAGAACCCGGCGGTGGCCCGGACCGGTCGTGCTCCCCGCGGGCGTCCCGCTCACCACAGGATGATGGTTCCCTCCCGGACGACCCGATTCATCCACGGGGCGGGTGGTTGCGCGCCTTCTGACCGTCCACCATCATAGGGAGGGAGTCGAGCGACTCGATGCCTTCTACCGCGCTGCAGGCCCTGCTGGCCGTCGGGATCGGGATCCAGCTGGCGGTCACGGCCTTTCTCGTTCTGCGATTCTTCGAGGGGCGGGAACTCCAGGTCCGCTGGTGGGCGATCGCCTTTTTCTTCTACACGGCCCACGTGATGGCGGAGACCTTCTCGTTTGTCTGGCCCGATCTTCTGATCCTGCGCCACCTGCTCTTCCTGCTGGCCGCCGCAGCCTTAGCCCGCAGTTTCGGACCTCTGCCGCCGCTGCTCTCGCCCTGGGTGGGCCTGGGGGCGATGGTCCTCTCGGCGGTGCTGCTGCGCGTCTCCCCGGTGTGGGCGGCCGTGCCGCCGTCGCTTGTGGGTGGTCTCTGGTTCGCCGCGGCCGCGCAGGGGTACGTGCGGTCGGTCGGCGGCCTGGACGAACGCTCGTCGCTGCTGGTGTTCGGCGGGTTGCTGGCTACCGGCCTCTTGGCTCTGGCCTACCCGCTCCTGCGGCCGAATCCGCTGCTGGTCGGCGCCGGCGCGGTGCTCTCCGGCCTCTCCACCATCGCCTTCGCGCTCGGTGTGCTGCTCCGCAGTTGGGCCCGGGCGCGCGACCTGGCCGCGATCAACGCGGTGGCCGAAACCCTGAATCGCTCCGCCGACATTCAGGAGGCGCTGCAGACGTCGCTGCGCCGCGTCATCGAGTTGATGGGGCTGCGTAGCGGCTGGGTCTTCCTGGAGGAGGATGGTGGGTTTGTGCTGGCGGCGCACCAGGCGCTGCCGGAGGAACTGGCCGCGCGCGCGGCCGAGGCGATGAGCGGGGACTGCCGCTGCCTGGAGTTGCTGCGCGAGGGACGCCTGCGGCAGGCCGTCAACACGGTCCCCTGCCTGCGTCTGGAGCGGCTGGGCTGGCCGACCGCCCGCCACGCCAGCGTCCCCCTGCACACCGCCGAGCGGGCCCTGGGCGTGATGAACCTGGTCCTCCCACCCGGACGCAACCTGGTCGGCCGGGAGCTGGACATGCTGGCTACCGTGGGCAACCAGATCGCCCTGGCTGTGCAGCGCAGCCGCCTCTTCGAAGAGGTCCGGGCCAAAGAGGCGGCCCGCGGAGAACTCATCGAGAAACTACTCACCGCCCAGGAAGATGAGCGCCGGCGGATCGCCCGCGAACTCCACGACGAAGCCGGGCAGGCTCTCACCGCCCTCATCCTCAACCTGGAAATGGCCGAACGCGCCGCATCGGCGGAGGAGGCCCGGCGGCTGGAACGGCTGCGCGGCATCGCCGAACATACCCTGGGCGAGCTGCGCACGCTGATCTACGAGCTCCGCCCGACCATCCTGGATGACCTCGGCCTGGGCGCGGCCATCCGCTGGCTCGTGAAGGAGGTCGTCGAGCCCGCGGGCATCCGCGTGGACCTGAACCTGCAGGGTCTCGACCACCGCTTCCCCCACCAGGTGGAGACCGCCATCTTCCGGATTACGCAGGAAGCGTTCAATAATCTGCTGAAACACGCCCAGGCCTCCCGCGCGTCGGTCGCGGTGGAGGCGGACGGGCGCGCGGTCACCGTGACGGTGGAAGACAACGGGCGGGGCTTCGACCCGGCCAACCTGCCGGCGCGGTCGGGCAGCGGCCTGGGGCTGCTGGGCATGCGGGAGCGGGCGGAGTTGCTGGGCGGCACGCTGGAGGTCAAGAGCGGTCCGAACCGGGGGACGCGCATCCGTGGCGTCCTGCCGTTGAACGACACCACGCACTAAGACGACACTACGCGCGGGGAGGCGCCGTGGCCAAGATCAAGGTCGTCATCGCCGATGACCACGCGGTCGTGCGGGAGGGGGTCAAGCTCATCCTGAGCCGGGAGCCGGACATCGACATCGTCGGCGAGGCCGGCAACGGCCGCGAGGCCCTCGATCAGATAGCGAAGACGAAACCGCACGTCGTCGTCATGGACATCTCCATGCCGGAGATGGGGGGGATCGAAGCGACGAAGCGGGTGAAGGACACCTGGCCAAAGGTCAACGTCCTGGCCCTGACGATGCACGAGGACGAGAGTTATGTCTTCCAGTTGCTCAAGGCCGGGGCCTCGGGCTACGTCCTCAAACGCGGTGCCGCGCAGGACCTCGTGCAGGCCATCCGCTCGGCGGCGCGCGGCGAAGCCTTCCTCTACCCCTCGGTGGCCCGCAGCGTCCTCCAGGACTACCTGAAGCGGGTCGAGACCGGGGAGGACCGCAAGCGCTACGACGGACTCACCGACCGGGAGCGGGAGATCCTGGCCCTCATCGCCGAGGGCCTCTCCAACCAGGAGATCGCCACGAAGCTCTTCATCAGTATCAAGACCGTGCAGACCCACCGCACCCACATCATGGAGAAACTGGACCTGCACAACCGGGCCCAGCTGGTGCGCTACGCCATCCGCAAGGGCCTGATCGAGGCCTGACCCCGGCAGCATGGCCCGCGCGGCCCCGCTACTTCTGCACGATCACCGCCGTCACCATGCCGTGCATCCCCTCCGCCGACTCAGCGTGGGAGAGGATGTGGCAGTGCAGGGCCCAGACTCCGGGCTGGTCAGCGTCCACCAGCACGTCGTAGCGCTCTCCCGGGGCCACGTTGAACGTGTCCGCGGGGCGGCCGGCAGACCGGGTCCACGGATCCACAGTGACAGGCTGATTCCCCCTTCGGGCGGAGAATGTATGGGGCGGCGCCGGATCGCGCCGCCCCGGAGCAGACGTCGGGTTAGGCGGACGCGGCGGGCGCCCGGCGATTCCCGTACCGGTCCCAGTGCACGAGAGCCTCCAGGGGCTTGCGGCCCCGTCCCGCGAGAATCGCCAGCGCTGCTCCCTCAATGCGGCCGCGGCCCCGGGGATGCGGATACCCCAGAGCGACGGCGGTGGCGATGACCGGTCCCTCCCCGACGCCGAGCACCTCACGAGCCCGCGCGTCATAGTGGATCGTCGCCGGACAGGAAGCGATGCCCTGGCTCCACGCCGCCAGCATGAGGGTCTGCGCGCACCGCCCGGCATCGAACTGATCGCGCGGGGACTCGATCAGGATGACCACCACGGAGGGGGCGGTGGCCAGGTGCGCGGTGAACCGGCCACAGCGGGCGAGACGGGCCCGCTGCTCCCGATCGGTGACGACGATGAATTCCCAGGGCTGCCGGTTCCTCGAACTGCCGCTGCGCCGGGCGGCGTCCAGGATCCGGAAGAGTGCGCCGGTAGGAATGGCCTGATCCGTGTAGGTGCGCAGGTCGCGCTTGCCGACGATGACCCGGTAGGGATCCATGCGAGGGCCGTCGCGCGGGCGCCGGACTAGGAGGCGGCCCGCGCCCGGGCTGCCGCGCGAATCGTCCGGCTGATCCAGAAGACGTTCCAGGCCATCAGCAGCATGCCGACGGTCGCCAGCCGCGTGACGTTGACAATGGGCTGTATCTTCAGTTTCTCGCCGACCACCTCGATCACCGCGAGGGGCTCCACGCGGATCCCCCCGCCCCCGCCGCCGCCGCCGGCCTTCTCCGCTCCCTCGCCGCCGCCCATCCCGAACCCGTAGGCCACCGACGCCACCGGAATGATCTTGCGGCCGTCCACCTGGATCGTCTCTCCGAAGACGGCGCGCACACCGGCCTGACCCTGCATGTCCCGGAACCGCTGCTGCAGGTCCTCGAGCATCATTGCCCCTCACCTCCCCGAACGAGCGCTGCGGAGCCGGCCCACGCCTAGCTGCGGCAGCCGCCCCGCGGCCACGAGCACCCGCAGGGCGATTCAGCGTGATCATCTCGTTGGAACCGGTCCGACCCCAGTCTACTACCTCCACGTTGGACCGGCGCCTGCCCGGGGGATGCCAGTACCGGCCCTCCACCGGCCAGCGCCCGCCGGGCAGACGTTTCTGCTCCAGGAGATCCAGCGTGTCACGCACCCGCGGGTCGGCCAGCCGCCCGGGCGCGGGGAGATTGCGGCGCGACGCCGAGCCGATCCGCCAGGGTACCGTACCGGACGGATGGGTCTTTGGAACGCAGCAGCCAGCGGATCGCGGGATCTTGCTGATTCAGCGCACGATCAGCACGGGGCATGGCGCTTCCTGCACCACGCGCTGGCTCACCGAGCCCAGGAGCGCTGCTTCGATGCGCCCCAGACCGCGCGACCCCATCACGATCAAGTCGGCCCTGCGAACCCGGGCCACCTGCAGAATGGCTTCCGCCGCGGGACCCTCCAGCACTTCCTCCTCGTGGGGAATCCCGCGCCGGTCCAGCACCTGCGCGGCCTCCTGGACGAGGGCCTGCGCTTCCGCCGGGCGCTTGCTCATCAACTCTTCCTGAAAGGGCGAGCCCAGGTCGCGGGGGATCGGCTCATAAGCGGTAACGATGACGACCCGGGCGCGCCGGCGCGGCGCGATGTCCGCAACCCAGTCGAGCGCCCTGCGGGCATGCCGGGAACCGTCGGTGGCATAGACAATGAGCGAGATTTCCACGGCGCGGACCAGATTCACCGGCGGGGTGGGCCGTCCCTTCCCTGCTATGAGGCAGCCTCCGGCGGCGCCACCTCCGGCAGCGGCGCCAGGTGCAGGACCTTGACGCCCTGGTCGGCCAGTGCCTGGACCAGGTGCAGCGGATAGGCCGTGTCCAGGCGGATCACCGCCTGCCCGACGCCGTCGGTGACGTAGGCGGCCAGGCTGCGGATGTTCACGTTGTGCTGCACGATGATCCGCACCACTTCCTCCAGCGCGCCGACCCGATCCTCCAGCTGCACGGTCAGCCGCGCGCCGCCGCGATCCAGGCCCATCAGATGGATGAAGGCGTCGAAGATGTCGCTCTCTGTGATGATCCCAACGACCCGACCGTCGTCGACCACGGGCACGCCACCGATCTTGTGCTGGCGCATCAGCACCGCGACTTCCTCGATCGTCGCCCCGGGCGAGGTGGTGATCACCGCCGTGGACATCACTTCGGCGACCGGCGCCTTCATCAGGAGGTAGGAGACCTCCCAGACGGAGAGGGTGGTGGCCGGCGAGGGGGAGGCGCGCATCAGGTCCGTCCAGGTCACGATGCCGGCCAGGGTGCGCCCCTTGAGGACAGGGAGGCGCCGGATGCCCTTTTCCTTCATCAGCGCCAGCGCATCGTGAATCGATGTCTTGGGCGAGACGGTGATCACGGGCGTGGTCATGCGGTCGCGTACCAGCATCGCGAGCCCTCCTTCGCGTCCGGCTCCACAATACGCAGGGATGTCGGCCCGCGCATCGGTCGGAGGCCCGATTTTGGCCGTGGGGAGGAGGCCCGGCCAAGGCCGGAACGCCGCACCGGGCGCGGGTTTCCGCCGTCGCATCGGGTAAACGCCTGATCCCCGGGGCCAGGTCGGCGGGGACGGAACGCGAGTCGCCGGATAAGATAGAGGCGGATCAGATGACCGCCGAACGCGTCCCCGGGACCATCCCGTCCATCGCGGAGACCGACGTCCTGCTGCGCGACGGCTCCACCGTGCGCCTGCGGCCGATCCGACCCGCGGACGAGCCCGCCCTCCTCGCTTTCCTGCGCGGACTCTCGGCGGAATCACGATCGCAGCGCTACCTCACGACTCCCTCCGAGAGTTTCCTGGCGGACGAAGCCCGCCGGGAAGCCCACGTGGATCTGGAGCGCCGCTTCGGCCTGGTCGCCACGACGGGCGTGGAAGAGCACATCATCGGCCACGCCGTCTACGCGCGCCGGGGGGATGACCGCGCCGAGGTGGCCGTGGCCGTCGCGGACGCCTACCAGGGGCGCGGCATCGGCACGATCCTGGTGGGGCGGCTGGCGCAGGTCGCGGCGGCGCGGGGCATCCGGTTTTTCGAGGCGGAGGTCCAGCCGGCCAACCACCGCATGCTCCAGATGATCCGCGACTCCGGGTTCGCGCTGGAGGTCGGGATTGGGGCCGGCGAACTGCGTGTGCGCTTCCCCACGCTGGTCACGGCCGAGGCCCGGGCGCGCTTTGAGCAGCGCGAGCAGATCGCCTCCACCAACGCCATGGCGGCGTTCTTCCAGCCGCGCGCCGTGGCCGTCATCGGCGCTTCCCGGCACCGCGGGACCATCGGCGGCGAACTCTTCCACAACCTGCTGCGCTACAGCTTCAACGGCCCGGTCTATCCGGTGAACCCTACCGCGGCCGTGGTCCAGAGCGTCCCCGCCTACCCCAGCGTGGAGGCCGTCCCCGGGCCGGTCGACCTGGCGTTCATCGCCGTCCCGGCGGCGCACGTCAATGCGGTGGCCCGCCAGTGCGCGCGCAAGGGCGTGCGCGCGCTCGTCGTGATCTCCGCGGGGTTTGCCGAGACCGGCGAGGAGGGGCGGGCCCGCCAGGCGGAACTGGTGGGCATCTGCCGCGCCGCGGGGATGCGGCTGATCGGCCCCAACTGCATGGGCATCGTCAACACCGACCCGGCGATCCGGCTGAACGGTACCTTTGTCCCCTACGTCGCCCCGGAGGGACGCATCGGCTTCTTCTCCCAGAGCGGGGCGCTGGGCGCGGCGATCATCGACACCGCCGCGACCCTGGGGTTGGGTCTCTCCACGTTCGTGTCCGTGGGCAACAAGGCGGACATCTCCGGCAACGACCTGATCACCTACTGGGAGAGCGACCCCCGCACTGCCGTCATCCTCCTCTACCTGGAATCCTTC
>Ga0209172_10002849_pt1 | contig 28727 bp, 22 predicted proteins | sample LarsenN4metaG_FD_184113 | JGI IMG/M metagenome (GOLD analysis project Ga0209172, IMG submission 184113) | Hot spring sediment bacterial and archeal communities from British Columbia, Canada, to study Microbial Dark Matter (Phase II) - Larsen... ... | reverse complement strand
TCTCCGGCTAGAGAGAACTCACGGAAGATGCGCGATGGCCGACTCCGCTGTCTACTCGGGCGGCCTTACTGAATTTCCACCACGTGCTGGGACTCTAACGAGAATTTCCGTAATCGCATCGGGCGAGGCAGCGGCGACTCTGGCGAGGTACGCACCAGCAAGCCACTGGGGCGCGTACCACGAGCCGTCGTCCAGCACCTGACGGTTCGGCGGCTCCGCGAAGACACCCCACTCTCTCAAGGCGGGAAGCCATCCTGGCGTTGCCACATCCTGGAAGAAGCGCTGGCGCAATGCGCGTCTGGCGAGAATCGCCTTGAGGCTCTCCAGGTCTGCGGGCGACGGATGTTCCACCGTCAGCAATCGATCAAGTTCCGGCTTCGCATGAAAATAAGGCGCGAGTACGGCGAACAGAATGTCTTCGAGTCGCTCGAATGCGGATGCCACTGCGCCCGCAGGCTCAGGTCTTGGCTGGTAATGGCAGCTGTCGGCAAAGGTCACATGGGCGCGAAACCAGTCCGTCACGACAACGTGGCTTGGCGGGAGTTCTACTACTGTGGCGATTGTTGTCCGATTTCGCTGGTCATCGGGCGCAGCGGACTCGTCGAGCGCCGCCTTACCCTCAGAGAGTGTTCGGATAACGCCGCGGCTGAGTTCTCGGCCCGCATGCGCCACAAGGTATGCTGCACCGGGCGCGCCGCTCCGCTTGGATAGACCCAGGCCTTCTCGATAAAGGCCTTCGAGAGCAGGATCGAGTCGTCGCAACTGTTCGGCCAAGTGCTGCTGCGAGGACGTCAGCGATTCGGGCCGAATGGGATCATCCACAGGCTTGTTCGGGTTTGTCTTCCGTCCGAGTTGACGGAGGCCGGCTACCGATCGTACTCACAAGATCTCTATAAGCACGTGACGCACATCAAGTGTGTCATGAGCGCACGAGTTTGATGATCACCACAACCAGCAGCACGACAAGGAGGACGCCAATTACGGCACCCAGGACCATTCCGCCGCCCATCCACGACGGACACATCGCGCAGTTCATGACTCACTCCCTTTGAATCAAAGGCGCTCCCATCACTGCACAACGACTGCGCCGCGGAGCATGTTCATCCCGCAAGCGAACGCGATTTCTTCCGCCTTCGCAGGCGTGAACTCGATGACCACGGGCTCATTCAGCGGCAAAGCGCGTTTGATATTGAGCGAAGGAAAGACCACCTCTGTGCCGCAGGTCTTGTCTGTCGTGCGGATGAACGTCAGACGTGCCGGCGTGCCGGCGCGCAGGGCGACCTTGGCCGGCTCAAATCCGTTCTCGTTCACAACGATCTTCGCGCTCTGGACGTTGGCCGTGTCACTCCCAGAATTCGCCGGCGGTGGCCCAGTGGAGATCTCGGTCGCGGCCGTACCGGCCGCCGCTGGCCTGAGACCCAGCCGCTCGCGCTCGGCTCGGACGAAGAAGCTGCCCTCGGTCACGACAACATCGCCAGGCTGAACGCCCGCTGTGACCGCCACCTGCTCTCCTGAAGTGTCGCCGAGGCGAACCTCGCGTTCCGTGAACTTGCCGGGCTCTTTCGGATTCGCGAGGTAGACCACTGTGCGGTTACCGACGTTCTGGACCGCGCTGCGTGGAAGTACTGGTACCGAAGCTCCTGGCGCTCCGGTGACGACCACGTCGGCGTACATGCCGAGTCGCAGCTCGCCGCGCGGATTTGGCACCTCGACGCGCACCTTGGCGGTTCTGGTCTCGGGGTTCACCTGCGGATCGATGTAGCTGATACGACCGCGCAGCGAGAGACCTGGATACGCGGAGGTGGTGATGGTCGCGTCATTGCCCATCCGGACTTGGGAGAAGTCCTTCTCGTACACGTCCGCGATGATCCAGACGGTTGACAAGTCGACGACGGTAAAGAGCGGAGTGGCCTGGTCTACGTTGAGGCCCACGTTTGCCGCCCGCTCGGTAATGACGCCATCGATCGGCGCAGGCACGCTCGTCGTCGCATTCACCTTGCTGCCGGATCCGAGCGCCTCTATCGCGGAGGCGGAGACGCCGAGCAGTTCGAGCTGCGAACGCGCGCTCTCGACGGCAGCCGTCTGTGCGGCGTGTTCGGCATGAATGCGTTCCATCTCCTGCCGGCTGGCGGCTCCGATCTCGACCAGTTTCTGCGTGCGCTGCAACTCGCGATCGTGAGCCTCGAGCATCGCCCTCGCCGATACGTATTTCGTTTGAGCCTCCGCCAGCTCCGGGCTGTAGATCTGAGCGAGTGTCTGCCCCCGCCGCACGCTGGCCCCGAGCTCAGCCGACACACGGGTAACCCGGCCCGCGACCAGTGGAGTGACCGCCACCTCACGATAGGCGTTTGGCTCGACGACTCCTGGAAGCCGGATGCCGCCCGTAGATATACCGCTCACAATAGGCGCCACGACGATCCCGGCACGGTCGACGGCCTCGGCGCTGAGCGGAACAATCACATCGGGTAGCGGCGCGTTCTTTGGGGCTGTCGTCGCAGATGATGGTTGCGCGACGGAGGCCGGTGTGGCGGACGTCGAAACAGCCGAAGCGTCCATCCGTTCTGGCATCTCGGCGCTGCTTCGCATGAACAGGTATGACGCGCCGGCTCCTAGCAGGACCAATGCGAGGCCGACGATTGCCGCGGCGCCCTTGTGGATCGTCACGCGTGATTCGCCGTTCATCGCACACCTCCGAGCGCCCGATTCACCGCGGTGCGTGCTTCGTAGGCTGCGCTCAACGCTTCAGTGTACGCACGCTCCACATCAAGGTAACGACGTTGCTCCGCCAGCACGTCGAAGACAGTGACGCGTCCAAGCTCATAACTCTGTCCGACTACCGTCAGGTTCTGGCGCGCGAGCGTCTGTGCTCCGGTGTAGGCGCTCACGGCCTGTCGTGCGCGCTCATCGCGTGCACGGGCAGAGGCAAGTTCCGCACCGGCTGCAAGCCGTGCCGCCTCATATGCCGACTCCGCCCCGGCGTGTTCAGCCCTGGCCGCGGCGACTTCACCCTGATTCCGGTTCAGCACCGGAACCGTGATCATCGCGCCGGCCGAGACGTAGTGGAACACGCCGCGAATTCGCTCGAGACGGGCGTCGGGTGTGAAGCCGCGCTGCGGAAAACCGGCGTCCATGCGCATGTAGTTGGCAAAGAGGCTCACGTCGAAGCGGCCTTCCGCCTGCGCGCGTTCGATCTTCGCATCGGCGAGAGCGATGCGTGCCGCGGCTTCACGCACGTCGGCTCGCTGATCGAGCGCGGCCGATGTGGCCGACGGCGGGGCCGAAGTCGGTGACTCGCGGCGCACCAAATCCTCCAACGTGTCTCGCACGGCCAGGCTCGCCTCTGCCCTCATGCCGAGCACCCGCTTGAGTTCAAACAGGGCGGCTTCTGTGCGTCCTGCCAGCAGCAATCGATCCGACTCCAGCCGGCGCAACTCGACGTCAAGCAAGTCGCGCTCGAGTGGCGACGTTGCGCCTTCTTCCACGCGGGATCGCAACAATTCGTGCTGCCGCCGTGTTGCCGCGAAGAGCTCGTCCAGAATGGCGAGATCTCGCACCGCCCCGACGACGTCGCCATACCGCATCCGGACTTCAGCCGCGAGTAGCCGCTCTCGATCCGCGACTGCGAGCTGGCTGACGCCGACTTCACGGTCGGCGACAGCCACGCGGCCGGACCTTCTGAACAGATCGAGCGGCCATTCCACGGCAACCATTGTTTGATTGTCGGTGCCCGCCGGTTCCTCACGCCGTTCGAACGACACGGTCGGATTGGGGCGGAGCGAAGCCTGCAGACGCATCCCTCGCGCGACATCGATCTCGGTGTGCGCCGCTCGCAGCGACGGCTCCTGCTCGAGTGCCCGTGCGATCGCCTGCTCGAGCGATAGCCCGTTGACTGGATCGACATATTGCTTTGCGACCGGCTCCGAAATGGGTGCCTGGGCCACAGCGGACACCTCCGTCATCAGCGCCGCAATGAGGACGCTCAGCACAATTCGCGTGGTCATTGCACGCCTCCTTCGAAGTTGACCGACCCTTTTCCGGCCGGACCGTCCCACTCGATCGCCATCTGCCAGGCGCCCGCCATCCCGAACTCCGCGGACGCTGAGTACCGGCCAGGCACACCCGCGGGTGCGACTTGGAGGCCACCGGACATCACCATGCCGGGCATCGGCATGTTGGCGCTCGCGCGCACGCTACCCACATCCACGAGCGTGTTGGTGCCCGTCCGGCGGAACTCAATCGTGAAGGCATTTCGTCCCTGGCGCAGCGTGCCGGTGGGCGACAGCAGCACGACATCGAGGTCGCCCGCGCGGACGGTCTGGATCACGCCAGCACCACTGCCTTCGCCTGGGTCGCTCATGGGACCGGCCAACCGCCAGACCAGAAACGTCGCCACCAGGACGATCGCGGCCACGCCCGCTCCAATCAGCACGCCGCGCCGAGTGACGGCGACACGTTCGTGGTGCGGCATCGGCTCGTGCTGCAGTCCCAGGCGCCGTTCTCGGATCCAGAAGAAGATGACCGGGGTCACGATGAGCACGTGGAGCAGCGACGACACCATGCCGCCGAGCACCGGAGTCGCGAGTGGCTTCATGACTTCCGCGCCGGCGCGAGTGCTCCACATGATCGGAAGGAGGCCGGCGATGACCGTGGACACCGTCATCACCTTCGGTCGCAGGCGGAGCAGCGCACCTTCCATGACGGCATCTCTGAGAGCCGCCCTCGTCAACGTGCCACCGAGCTCGCGGCGCTTTCGCTCCACCGCCTCCTCCAGGTAAATCACCATCACCACGCCGGTCTGCACGGCCGTGCCGAATAACGCGATGAATCCCACCCACACCGCGACCGAGAAGTTGTAGCCAAGCAGCCACAGCAGATACACGCCACCTGTGAGCGCGAACGGGACTGCGAGCAGCACATGCGCCGCTTCGAGCACGGAGTGGTAGGTGAAGTACAGGAGCACGAAGATCACGAGCAGGACGATCGGGAGGACAACCTGCAGCCGGGCTCGAGCGCGCTCCTGGTTCTCCCACCGTCCACTCCATGCCGCGTAGTACCCGGGCGGCAGGGAGACGTCTCTCGCGACCACCGCACGCGCTTCCTCGACGAACCCGCCGACGTCGCGTCCCTGCACGTTCAGGAGCACCGTTGCGAGCAGCAACCCGTTCTCGGACGAAATCATGGCGGGACCGCGCGCGTGCTCGACGGTGGCGAGCTGGGCCAGCGGAATCTGAGCACCACTCGGCGAGGCGACGAGCACGCGCCCGAGCGCCTGTGGATCCGTGCGGTACTCCGGCGCGTAGCGCACCCGGACTGGGAAGCGTTGGCGGCCCTCGATGGTTGTTGTCAGCGGTGTTTCGCCGACCGCCGTCTCGATGACCTGCTGGATGTCCCCGACGCCAATGCCGTATCGGGCTGCCGCGGCACGATCGACCCGGATGTTGAGGTACTGGCCGCTCGTCACCTGTTCGGGGTAGACGTTGCTGGCGCCAGGCACGCGGCGCACCACGTCGGCTACCCTGCGGGCGAGCTCCTCGAGGACCGTGAGATCAGTGCCGAAAATCTTCACGCCCACTTCCGAGCGAATCCCCGTCGTGAGCATGTCGATGCGATTGATGATCGGCATCGTCCAGATGTTCGACACGCCAGGGAGTTGCACCGCGCGCCCCATCTCGGCGCGCAACCGGTCCAGGGTCATCCCATCTCGCCACTGGTCTCTGGGCTTGAGGTGCACGATTGTTTCGGTCATGTTGAGCGGCGCGGGATCCGTGGAGGTGTCCGCGCGGGCCACTTTTGCCACGACGTACTCGACCTCTGGAAACTTCATCAACGCCGCGTTCTGCCGCGCGGCAATCTCGGTGTTGTCCTCGAGCGAGATGCTCGGATCGGCAATGGGCATGAACATGAGGTCGCCTTCGTTCAGCGACGGCATGAACTCGCTGCCGATGCCTCGCGCCAGCAACAAGGCGCCGACGAAGAGGAGCGCCGCCGCCGCAATGGTGGGAACGCGATGTGCGAGCGCCGTGCGTAAGGCCGGCTGGTACAGCCAACGCAACCCGCGCATGACGGGGTTGGCGTCTTCGGCGTGGAACTTCCCGCCGAGCAAGAGGGTGCAGAGCACGGGAACGAGCGTGACCGCAATGACCGTCGCCGCGAGCACGGCGAAGGTCTTCGTGAAGGCCAGCGGGTGAAACAGCTTGCCCTCCTGGCCGGTGAGCGCAAAGACCGGAATGAACGCCAGGAGAATAATCGCCATCGAGAAGAACACAGGACGGCCCACGAGGCGCGTCGAGTCGCGGACCGTTTCCCATACGCGTCGGCGATCGCGTGGGTCCACGCCGCGCTGTTCCACATAGCGGAAGGCGTTCTCCGTCACGACAATGCCCGCATCGACGAGGACGCCGATCGCGATGGCAATGCCGGCCAGACTCATGATGTTCGACGAGACGCCGACGTAGTACATGCCGAGGAACGACATCAGCACCGCCAGCGGTAGCGGGATGGTGACGATCAGAATCGAACGGAAGTGCATCAGGAACACGACGTGCGCGAGCGTCACGAGCGCGATCTCTTCAACGAGGGCGGTCCGCAGCGTGCCCACGGCCTCCTCGATGAGGTCCGAGCGGTCGTAGAACGGCACCACGGTGACGCCCTGCGGCAGCCCCGGCGCAATCTGCGCGATGCGCGCCTTGACCGCGTCAATCACTTCCTTCGTGTTGACCCCTGTGCGCGCGACCACAACACCGCCGACCGCCTCCTGCGTGCCCTTCACGAGCGACGCCACTCGGAACGCGTTGCCGATGTGCACGTCGGCGACCTGTTCCACGTAGATCGGCACGCCGTTCGACGCACCAACGACAATACGCTTCACATCGTCAACGGACTCAATCAGCCCGACGCCGCGCACGATTAGCCAGGCGCCGTTCGACTCGAGGACGTTCCCTCCGACATTGAGATTGCTGGCACGGACCGCCGCGACGACGGCGCTGAGCGGCAGGTTGTACGTGCGGAGCCGATTCGGATCGACGTCAACCTGATACTGCTGGACGTGGCCGCCCACTGACGCGACCTCGGCGACACCCGGAATGGCATTCAGCTGGTAGCGAATGAACCAGTCCTGAAGCGTTCGCAATTCGCGCAGCGAATGCGTGGGGCTCTCGACGGTGTACCAGAACACGTGCCCCACGCCGGTCGCGTCCGGCCCGAGCGTCGGGGTCACGCCGGCCGGCAGGCTCTTCGCTATGAGACTCATGCGCTCGAGCACGCGCGTCCGGGCGAAGTAGAGATCCACGTCGTCCTCGAAAACCACGTAGACCATCGAGAATCCGAATGCGGACTGCGACCGGACGACGCGCACGCCTGCGAGTCCCTGCAGATTCGTGGTGAGCGGATAGGTGACCTGGTCCTCGACCTCCTGCGGGCTGTGCCCCGGCCAGTCGGTGAAGACGATCACCTGGTTGTCCGACAGGTCCGGGATGGCATCGATCGGCGTTGACGTGAGCGCCCACCAGCCCCAGCCGGCCAGCGCGAGGTACAGCGCGATGACGATGAACCTGTTCCGAAGTGCGGCGTCGATAAGTCGATTGATCATGGCAAGACACTCGTCCCTGGTACGCGCGCGCGCGTACGCGTTTAGTGCCCGGACGCAGGCCCGAGCAGACACACGACGACTGTCTTGGCACTAAACGAGGAAGACGGAGAGTAGGAGGTGCTTCGGAACGTGGGAGGCCGGTATGGGCACCGACGCACGCCAGATGTCGGCGTGACCTTCGGGCGCAGGAAGCAGTCCAGGAATGGGACTGAGCGCGACTGCCAGCGTCACGAAGAACGCGGCGTTGGATTGTGAGGGTGTCGAATCCTCATGTTCCGACGCGGCGCAGCAGCGATCGGCTTCAGCTTGGCTGACGACTCGCTTCGACTCGTCGTCCTCCGAATCCGACTTGTGCATCGGACACGGGCCGTCGTCCGAGCAGCAGGCCATGCGTGCTTCAGGCGTGGACATCCAGCCGGCGCAGACGCCCGCCTGGCCCGCGGCAAGCGCGACGCTCAGGAGTATGGCCGGAAGTTCGCGGCGCGCGCTGAGCACGTTCCTAGCATGCAAGGGACGCGCAGAAGTGTCAAATCTCCGGCGCGCGAGCCGCGTCAGAACACGTGGCTCAGCGCGAAACCCGTAACGTTATTGGCGGGTTGAATCCGGTGCTCAATCTGTAGCCTGAGGGCCTGTCGGAATGCCGAAGGACCAAAAGGCAGATGACCGTTCCCATACAGCAGCAACGCCGGGTCACGCCCCTGACCCGTGCGGTGATCGATTCTCAGCCCCGCGACGAGTCGCGAAGAGATCGTCGCTTCGCCCCCGACGCTAAATCGCGTGTCACGCACATCCAACACGTGAAAAGTACCCACGCCTGCCAGGACAGCCACGCGGTTGCCGAGGTCGTGCGTGATGACTGCAGTAAGCGTTCTTCGCCGCTCGTCCCCGAGGAATCCATGAGCCCCCACGGTCATCAGACCAGATCGACGAAACGCCTCGAGGAAAATGCCCTTCGGGCGCCCCTCGAATTCAAAACTGGCGGCGTCCGTAAATGGAATTGTCAATTCGCCCGTGAGCGGAAGAGTTGCGGCGGCAAACCATCCATCGGCAGGCGATGATCCTCTGGCCAGTTGATACTCCGCGCGAATGGCGGGCTGCCGACCGGATGCGGAGAACGCTCGCAAGCCAGTGAGCCGCGCGTCGCTGGCGCGCCGTCCCGGCACACTCGAACTGAAGACCAGCGGTTCTGAAAGCGAGAGGCGCTGGGACACGTCCACCTGGGTCAACGTCCGGAACTGGCCGACGGACACCGAAATGTCGCCTCGCGAGGTTACAGGCACTCGCAGGAAGAGATCTTCGAACCTGCCGGAGCGATTGACGAGGCGACCATTTGCACCGACACTTTGGCTGAGTGCTCGCCATTCCACGAAATACACCGCTCGGCTCCTTCCGACGGGGCCGGCGGAAATCAGCTCAACTCGGCTCGGAAAGCCCTTCGAGAGGTCGGTCGAGTGCCTCCGCTCGAAGTCAACCGTATTCCAGATGGCGAGCGGAACTGTTGGCGAAGGGGCTTCGACGTCGAACCGATAGCCGGCAGCGAGAAAACGCAGGCCGCGCTCGTTAAGTCTGGGGGGTGAGGCGTGGCAGTGCGAGCAGTCCACTCTGTAGCGCCTGGCAAACTGTGGCGTGGCTTGGAGCGTGGCCGGAACGAAGGCGATGGCAATGACAGCGAGAGCGAGCACTTTGATCAGCACGTGTTTAGAGTATTAGAAATTTACATTTTGAAGTCACAAAATCTCGCGTCGCTTTAGCCCTAGCTCAACTGCCGCGTCGAACCCCGCCGCATTCGTGAGGCGATCGTCCGGTGTCCAAAAGCGTGCACTCCGCCCATTCCACATGATGGGTTAGTGGTCTTGTCGGATTCGAAGATCACCGCATGCCATGCGCCACGCTGTCACACGATGGGTCCCGGTCGATCTGGATAGTGGAATGCCGGATGCCGAACCGTTCGGCGAGAATGCGCTGCGCCGACTGGAGCACGTCATCCCCCTTCGCTGGCTCGACGCAGGTGACATGGGCGGATAGCGCCACGAAGCCGCTCGTAATCGTCCAAACATGCAGGTCGTGGACGCTCGACACATGCGGCAGGTCAAGGAGGGCAGCGCGTACGTCGTCCACCTTGACGTTTCCAGGCGCTCCTTCCATCAGCACGCCGACCGATTGGGCGATCAGAGACCAGGACGAATAGATCACCAGGAGACCGATCAACGCAGAGGCGAGTGGATCGACCCAGTACCACGCGAATGCCCAAATCAACGCCCCGGCGACAATGGCTTGGAGGCTGCCCAACGCGTCGGTGAGCACGTGGAGCCACGCTCCGCGCACGTTCAGACTTCCTTGCCGCCCTCCGCGCAGCAGCCAGAGACCGATACCGTTGACGATCAAGCCTCCGCAGGCGACGGCCAGCATCAAGGGCCCCTGGACCGGCGGCGGGTCCTGAAAGCGTTCGTACGCTTCGAGAAAGATGTAGATGGCGATAGCGACGAGTGTGGCACCGTTTGCGAGCGCCGCGAGGATTTCGGCGCGGTAGTAGCCGTACGTTCGCTCTGCTGTCGGTGGTCGCCGAGCCATCTTCATGGCAAACAGCGTGAGCGCGAGTGCGCCGGCGTCCGACAGCATGTGACCGGCGTCCGCCAGGAGTGCGAGAGAGCCTGACACGACGCCGCCAACGACCTCCAGCCCCATGTACAGGACCACGAGCGCCAGCGTGATGGCGATGGGGCGCGCGTGGCTGCCCGTGTCGAGCCCGGTCTCGTGTCGATGGTTGTGTGCCATCGATCACGCCATTTCGACATCCGACCGCGACGCGCGCCGCTCGAGCCAGCCATGCACTTGGAGGTAAAACGTCGGCAGCACGAGCAAGGTGAAGAGAGTGGACGTCACCAGCCCTCCGATCATCACGATCGCGAGGGGACGTTCGATCTCCGTTCCGTGCAGCTGCAAGACGAGCAGCGGCAGCAGGCCCAGCGTCGCCGTCCCCGCCGTCATCAGCTTCGGGCGCACGCGTCCGATACTCGCCTCCCGAACCGCCTCGGGCAAGGCTCTGCCTTCTGCAACTAACCCTCGCGTCTGGGTCACCAGCACCAGGCTGTTCTGCACGGCAATGCCGAACAATCCAATCAAGCCAACTAGCGACGACACATTCCACGTTTCCCCGGCCAGGAGCAGGGCAAGAATCCCGCCCACGAACGCGACCGGTACCGTTCCGAGAATCAGCACTGCCTCGACCGCCGAGCCAAGGGCGATCAGCAACAAGACGAACACGCCGAACAGTGCTGCGCCAATGGCGAGCGTCAGGGCCTGCGACGCTCGTGCCTGGCTCTCCACCCGTCCGCCCAGGTCGAAGAAATAGCCCGAAGGTAGTTTCAGCTGGGTGGCGAGAATCTCCCGGACCTCCGCTGCCGTGCTTCCGAGGTCGCGACCACTGACGGATGCTTCGACGGCAATACGCCGCGAGCCGGCCTCCCGCCGAATCGCGGCAGGGCCGAATGTCTGAGTGATCTCGGCCAGCTGTCCAAGCGGGATGCGCGTGCCGTCATGCCCATCGATGAACAGTGTGCGAATCGCGTCGAACGTGGCCCGGCGATCCTCCCTGAGTCGCACGACGAGGTCGAACCGGCGCTGCCCGAGCCAGATCTCCGATTGCTCTTCTCCGACAAGTCCGATCCTGACGGCCCTGATCACATCACCCGGTGCCAGGCCGACTCGTGCCGCCGCTTCACGGTTCACGGCGATCTGCAACTGTGGCAGACCCGTGAGCTGTTCCGCACGCAGGTCCGCAATCCCGTCCACTCCGCGCACGAGTGCTTCGGCCTGCTCGGCAAGCCGGGCGAGTTCGTCGAGGTCTGGTCCGAAGATCCGAACTGAGAGATCAGCTGGCGTGCCGCCGAGGCCTTCGTCGATCCGCATCCCAAGGGGCGTCGTGAACAACACAGCGACTCCCGGCACGTGTTCGAGCTGCTCGCGCATATCGGTCTCGATCTCTTCGAGGCTGCGAGCCCGGTCTGCCTTGAGGACCACCAGGACGTCAGAGACGGTGTGCGGCATAGGGTCTTCGGTGCGCTCGGCGCGACCTGTCCGGCGAACGACATCTTCGACTTCCGGGACCTCCCGCAGAATGTCCTCGACCCGGTGATTCAAGCGGTCGACTTCGTCCAGCGCCGCTTCCGCCGGTAGCACTGTCTGCAGCAGGAAAGCGCCCTCGTCGAGTTGCGGCATGAAATCGCTGCCGATTCGCGTGCCGACCACGATGGCTGGCACGGCAATCAGGATCGTGACGAGCGCGACGACACGCGGGTGCCGCAGGGACCGATCCAACACCGGTGCATACCACCGTTTGACCGCTCGCAGCAGCGCGACATCCTCATCTGCTCCCGATCGCGGGGGGCGCAGCACCAGGGCCGCGGCAATCGGCACCAGCGTCAGCGCCAGGACGAGCGCGGCCACCATCGCGGCAATCACCGCGGCTGCGAGGGGCTGGTACATTCGTCCTTCAATGCCAGTCATGCCGAAGAGCGGCAGGAACACGACGATGACGATCAAGGTCGCAAAGGCGATCGGCCGAGCGACCTCAAGAGCGGCCGACAACGCCCGTTCTCGCCGCTCACGTTTGGAGGACGCACCGCTCAGTCGATGCAGGATGTTTTCGACCATGATGATCGCCGCATCCACCAGCAGCCCGACGGCAATCGCGAGCCCACCGAGTGTCATCGTGTTGAGGCCGATCCCGAGTGGTTGCAGGAACAGCCCAGCGAGCGCGATGGACAGTGGAATCGTCAACGTCACGACCAGGGCGGCTCGGACGTTGCCGATTAGCAGCAGGATGACCAGGACGACGAACACGCCACCCACCATGACGGCTCGGCCGACACCGCCGAGTGCCGAGTTCACGAGCTGCGATTGGTCGTACACGATCCGCAACTCCACGCCTTTCGGCAGCGCCCGGCGGATGTCCTCCACCGCTTCACGGATCCCTGCAGCCACTTGAACCGTGTCGGCCCCGAACTGCTTGATCACGCGGGCGCTGACGACTTCACCCTTCAGGCGATGAGCGATGCCGCGTCGAACCGCCGCGGCTTCCTGAATGTCTGCGACGTCGCCCAGGAGCACGGGAACATCGCCGCGCGTGGCAACTACCGTCCGGCGCAAGTCCTCGATCGTTTGGGCGCGGCCGAGCGCTCGCACCGTCCATTCGATCGCGCCCTGGGCGACGATGCCCCCCGACGCGTTCAGATTCGACTCTTCTACTGCGTGCATCACCTCATCGAGGCTGATCCGTCGAGCCGACATCCGTTCAGGATCGAGCTGCACCTGGAACTGTCGCAGATAGCCTCCCAGACGTTCGACTGCGGCGACACCAGGCACCGCAAGCAGGCGGTTGTTCACATCGAACTCCGCCAGATCACGCAAGGCCATGAGGTCGGCGGTACCAGGGTCCGCTTCAAGCGTGAACTCGAAGATCTCGTTCAGACGCCCGGTGAGACTGGAGATAAGCGGCGGGTCGGTGCCTGGCGGTAGCTGACCAGTCACCTGGGCGACCCGCTCCGCAACGAATTGTCGGGAGCGGTAATAGTCGGCACTCGGATCGAATTCGATCGTCACCTGAGAGACGCCGAGCTGCGAATTGGATCGGACCCGACGCACATCGGGCAAACCGGCGAGCGCGACCTCGAGCGGAATCGCAATAGCTGTCTCGAGCTCCTCGGCACCCATCGCAGGGTTCTGAGCGATGACGTTGAAGACGGGAGCCGACAAATCGGGAAACACGTCGCGGCGGAGGTCCTGCATCCAGAACGCGCCGATGACGGTGCCGGCCGCCACGAGGAGGGCGGTGAGAAGAGGAGCGTGGAACGACTCACGAATGAGGCGGCTGATCATGGCAGTCCTCAGTGCTCGTCGTGGCCCGCCTGGCCCTTCTCGGCTTGCGCCTTGAGAAGGAAGGCGCCATCGACGACGATCTGCTCACCGCCGCGAAGTCCTGATAGCACTTCGACTTCGCCAGCTAGATCACGGCCGCGACCGATGCGTCGAATCTCAAAGGCACCCTCACCCTTCGGCAGAAAGACGCACCATTCGTTCCGAACCCGCTGCACGGCCGCAACCGGAACCGTGAGGATCGGAGCACCCGTCCCGCCAACCGGGAGCACGGCTGTCGCTGACATGCCCGGGCGCAGCACGCCACTCATGTTCTCGACGTCGATCCGTATCGGCACCGTGCGGGACTCAGATTCGACGTGCTGGCCTGCGACGGTCACCTTCCCGGCGAAGTCCTGACCCGGAAGCGCCGGGAACACGATGCGGGCCGCAGTGCCGTTCTGAATCCTGACGGCATCGCGTTCGAACGCGTGAACGGTGAGCCACAGTGTTGACAGGTTTCCGACGCGAAAGGCCGGAGTCGAAGGATCGAGCATCTGTCCAACAACGGCGCGCCGTTCGATGACCGATCCACTAACCGGGGAGCGCAGGACGAAGGAGGAGGCCGTCGCTTCGGGCGTGTCAGAGGACGGCGGCTCGACGCCGAAGGCCCCGATCGCGGCACGCGCGGTTCGTAAAGCTGCCCGTGCCTCGGCGGCCTGAGACTCCGCCTCCTGCACTTCACGCAACGGCACGATCTTCTCGGCGGCGAGGCCTCGCTTCCGTTCCAGCGCCGCATCCGCGAGCTTGACGCGCGCCTCTGCGGACAGATATTCCGCCCGTGCCTGCCCAAGTTCAGGACTTGTCAATTCGGCGAGCGTCTGACCCCGGCGAACGGTCTGTCCGGCATTAACCAGCAGCCGCGTCACCCGTGCTTGAACGGGAACGCCGACCTCGGCGTACGCGCGCTGGTCGACTTCGAGTTCGCCCAGCAACGTGATCTGCTCACCCCCCTGGCGCGATTCGACCTCGTCGACGGTAATGCGGAGATCCCGCAGCATGCCCTCTTCGATGCGGACCGTGTTGGCATCCGCCTCGGTGTGAGCTTCCGCTGCAGCGGCTGGGGACTTAGTGGCCGGAGGTGTCGCGGTGTTTTCGGTGCCGCCTCCGCACGCCATCACGAAAGCGCACGCCGCGGCGAGCCATAGCGTTCTGACAGTCATCGCAGTACTCCGGCGCTGGCATCCAGATCGATTCTGGCGAGCGCGGCCTCCAGAAGGGCATCAAGGTATTGGAATCGGGTGTCGAGAATCTCGCGACGAATCAGCAACAGCTCCGGGAGTCCGAGCTGGCCTACTTCAAAGCTGCGAGTCGTCAGCGTGACGTTCTCGTCAAGCCCTGGAATGACTTCAGTTTCTAGCACACGGATCGCGGCGACCCGCCGCGAGTACGCCTCGAATGCCGAGCGCACCTCGAGTTGCACACGGGTGCGGGCCGCATCGAGCTCGGCACGGAGCCGCGCGGCTCGTGCGGATCCGACGGCCTGAAGCTCCTGTCCTTTCGAGAACACCGGCAACGTGACGGTCACACCACCGAGAACGATCTGATCGCCTTCTTCGCGGGCGTAGCGCACGCCGAGTCCGTACTCGGGACGTCCGAAGGTTCGCCCCAACTGCACCTCCGCTTGTGCTTCCTGAACGCCGGCCTCGAGTGCACGGAGTTCCGGGCGCTGCGCTGCGGCCTGCAGGAGCATGTTGAGGTCTGGCTCCACACTCGGTGTGAACTCGCCCTCCACCTGAATGTCGCCATCCAGCCGCAGGAGCTGCTTGAGGTCACCAACCGCGAGTGCCCTGGTCGCCTCTGCGGCTTCCCGGTCGGCGCGCACGCGAGCCAACGAGGTGCGCGCGATGTTCACATCGAGGATGGCGATGTCTCCCGCCTTGAAGCGGCGGTCGGCCACGGAATGCACGTTCGACGCGAGCTCCTGCGTCGCTTCGAGCAACCGGATTCGCTGCTGCGCATGAAGTGCCCGGAAATAGGCCCCTGCCGCCAGCCGCAGGACCTCGCGCGTGGTCTCGTCAACGTTGGCGGAGCTCTGCGCAATGGCGGCATTCGCGCCGGCGATTCGAGCCGACCGGCGCGATCCCGGTTCGAAGCTTTGCCCCAAGCCGATCTCGAAATCGGTGAAGCGGCTCTCGGGTCCCTCCCGGTTGCCCAGATTCGCCTCCAGCTCGGGATTCGTCTGGAGTCGCCTGGAGGCGCCGAGCAGCCGGCCCCGCGTTTCTTCGACGGCCAGTCTGGCGCTCACGATCTGCGGCGCTTGGTCGCGCGCTCGCGCCAGTACCTCCGCAAACGTCATCGTGCGGCTGGGTGCCTGGGCGTTTGCAACGCCGGCATGTAAACAGATCGCCGCGCACACCGCGACGGCTACACTTCCGATGCGCATGAAAACATCCTCGCGACCGACGGAGTCGGTCCTTCGTTCTGAGATAAACGACTACAGAAAACTACGCGAGGGCGGGCTTGGGGACGTGCAGGATGTCGAGCGGATCAGTCCGCGGGATACGAGGAAGTACAGCGATGAGGTCAGAAACGGGAATATCGGGAGAAGTGGATACAACGACCGCAACAGTTTCGGCGGCCTGAGCGCAACACCCGCACGTGACGCACGTGGGAGGGCACGCACCATCGTCCTCATCTTGGCCGGTGAGTTCGAAACCGGTACATGGCTCCCCGGCGACGATGGTCGCCATGCCTGACGCGCTCAAGGTGAGCAACCCGACGATGATCGCTAAGGCGAACCGCCGCACGACCTGATTGTACCATTGCAGCTAGGTCGAATCGTCTAAACGCGCCCTGTGACGTGCGAATTGGTCGCAGGCGGCAGCGCCGACGTGGAGAGTCCTCGCGCCAACCAGCGATTAACCGGTTGCGGCGAATCCTGAAGAATCCGCTAGGCGGAGAACCGCCTGCTGCGCTGAAGCTGCACCTCGATGCCCGTCACCCGCAACCGATACTGAACCAGCGTTTCGGTCACGCCAAACTGTGTTGCGATACGTGCGAGTGGTAATCGCTTCTTGCGTGCATCGAAGAGTGCGTCGCGGGGAAGCAGCAGTGCCCACGCGAGGCAGTTGGCTTCGTCTTCCTGCTTCTGGTCGAACGTACGCATCGATAGATCAACCGCTTCCGACAGGATGACGGTCGCGGGTTCGTGGCTCAGGATAATGTGTGCGAGTTCGTGAGTGATGTCGCTGGCTTGTCGACCGCTCGACTTTCGGTCGTTGTACACGACGATCACGCGTCCCTGTACCGCCACCGTCACAGCCGACCATCCCCACGGATCATTCACCGCAAGCTGCTGGATGATGTCAGGCGTTATCCCCGGCACGTCCGCACACGTCCACAGGATCACGTCAAGGTGCTCTGCAAGTCGGCCCGGCGGGAGCGGCGCGGTCGCCGACAGCCCCAATTCCGTGCGAATCGCCGCGGCGGTGCGCTCCGCCCATGCTTTGAACCCCCGATCAAGCGTCATGGTCGATCCGCTGCGACACCTCGTTCTTCACGATCAACAGCAGCATCCGAGCGAGTGCCTTCAGCGTTTCGGGTTCAGGCAGCTTCTCGGCTTTGAAGTGAGCGGAAATCGTTGTTTCGGCGGGACTCGCGACTGTCTGTTGGCTGGGCCGGCCCAAGAAGTCCCCCGGATCAACCTCTAACCAGCGACAGATTTTCCCAAATGTATCGATGTCCGGCAGGCGCCCGCTTTCCACGCGAAGCAAGGTCGGGGCGCTAATCCCAATCTCCGTGGCCGTTTCGCGCAGCTTCTTTACGCCGCGCCGCTTCTTCACCATCGCACCGAGATTCGACAGCGATAGTCGTGGCATGCTCCTCCTGTGAAACAAGAGTTGACTTGTGAAACGAACGTCCTTAGGATCATTCGTGAAACGCAAGTCGCCCTGTGAAACGCATTCTCACTCGGGATCGAGGGAGATGCAAGGACAAAGGGGGTCGCGAATGGCTCAGGACCGCAAGCTCGTCACGATCATCGTGGAAGGCACGCCGCACGAGTGGCCGAAGGATGACATCACGTACGCCGAAGTGGTCACGTTGGAGGTCCCGGATTACGCCCAACACCCGGAAATCACGTATGCCGTGAAGTACACGCGGGGTCACGGCAACAAGCCCGAGGGCATCCTCTCGCCGGGCGGATCCGTCAAGGTGAAGGACGGGATGATCTTCAATGTTTCAGAAACTGGTCAGTCGTAACGAGGATCTGCAGCGGTTGATCCAGCGGGGTTATGCCGTAGCGTTCGACAGCACGAACCACCTCGTCATACGCGACATCCCGTACTTGGACGCCACCGGGGCTCTGCAGATCGGCGCGTTGGTCGCCAAGCTGGAATTCATCGACCAGCAACGCGTTAAGCAGACGGACCATCAAGTGTTCTTCGCTGGCTCCGTACCATACGGGCTCGACGGGAAGCCGATTCCGAATCTGGGCGGCGGCGCGTATGAACTGACCCTGAGCGCTGCCTCCAGCGACGTGGTCGTTCAGCGTTCCTTCTCTAATAAGCCGAAGCCGACTGGCGTGTTCCCTGATTTCTTTACAAAGATCGAGAGTTACGTCGCCATAATCTCCGGTCCCGCCATCGAGAAGCACGACGCAAACCCCTACACGTTCCGCGTAGTCGAACACACGGACGCCGATCCCATTTTCAAGATTCACGATACGCTCACGAGTCGCGCCGAGATCACCGACCTGACTCGCGGGTTCAAGGATGACGTCGTGGCGGTAATCGGTCTAGGCGGCTCCGGCGCTTACGTTCTGGATTTTCTCGTCAAGACGCCCATCCCGAAGATCCGCTCGTTCGATCTGGACCGCTACTTCGTCCACAACGCGTTTCGTTCCCCCGGGCGCCTAAACGTCGAGGAACTCGGGCAGCGGAAGGCCGACGTATACCAGGGCCGTTACGAGAACTTCCGTCAGGGCCTATCGGTGCGGCCGGTGTTCATCGATGCACAATCCTCGAGCGAACTGGAGGGGGTGACGTTCGCGTTCGTATGCGTCGACAAGGGATCGGCACGGGCCAGCATCTTCGATCTTCTAATGGCGATGAAGATACCGTTCATCGACGTCGGCATGGGCCTGAACCGGAAACAGGGTGCCCTGAACGGCATGCTGCGAGTCACCTATTTCTCAGCCGCGGATGCGGACAAAGTGCGGCAAATGCAGCTGGCAGAACTCGCCGATCGGCCGGACGATCTCTACCGCGCGAACATCCAGATCGCGGAGCTGAACGCCCTGAACGCCTGCCTTGCTGTCGTGAAGTACAAGCAGCTCCGTGGCTTTTATGTGGAAGATGCGCCGCTCTTTAATCTCCTGTTCGGCATCGGAGATCTGAAGATCGTTTCCGAATCGCAGATGCCATGAGGTTCGTCGTCCGCCGCGTCCGGTTCATGCCGAAGGCGCTGGAACCGCACGTCCTCTATGTATCCGAGGAGTACCTGACGGCGGCACACCTTTGCGCCTGCGGGTGCGGCGCCAAGATCCGCACACCTCTCGGACCCACGGAATGGTCGGTGGCGGAGACGGCCGATGGGCCGACTCTGTGGCCGTCTGTCGGCAACTGGCAACGGGAGTGCCGTTCGCACTATTGGGTATACCGAGGTGAGGTCAAGTGGGGCGATGCGTGGTCGCATGCGCAGATCGCCGCCGGTCGCGCTCATGAAGAACAGCGTCGGCGCGCTTATTACGATTCGCTCTATCCGACCGGCACTCTTGGCAAATTTTCCTCGGTGGACAGTTCAAAGCCGGCCATTTATGGACACCGCAAAAGCGGCCATTTCTGGTGGGCGGTCGAGACCGATTAGAGTTCTATCTCACGCCTTCTCTGGTTGCAAATCGGCATGCACTTTCGTGCGCCAGCTCCGAGGTCCACATTTAAGTACATGGGCGTGATGCAGCAGGCGATCGAGTAGCGCGGTAACCGCCGCCGTGTCGCCCAGCAGCTTGCCCCAATCGTCGACCGGCCGATTCGACGTCAGCAGCGTCGACGCCCGTTCGTAGCGGCGCATGATCACCTCGAGGAGATCCTCTGCGGCGGTGTGCGGCAGCTTGCGCATGCCGAGATCGTCGATGATCAGCAGCGGCACGAGCGTGAGTTCGGCGAGATACTCCTTCCGGGTGCCGGCGAGCGCGGCGTCGGTGAGTTCTTCGAGCAGCGTGTGTGCCTCGCGATAGATGACGCGATAGCCCTGTTGAATCGCGGCGCGGCCGATGGCTTGCGCCAAGTGACTCTTGCCGGTACCGGGCGGGCCGAGAAAGAGCACGTCTTCGCGCTGGCCGATGAAGCGGGCGGTCGCGAGCTCGTAGACGAGGGCGCGGTTCATCTTCTTGTTGAAATCAAAATCAAAGGTGTCCAGCGAGCGATCCGGATCGCGAAAGCGGGCGAGCTTGTGGCGACGCTCGAGGAGGCGATCCTGGCGACGCTGCAGCTCGTCGCCGACGAGGGCCGAGACAAGATCGATAGGGGCCATCTTGCTGGTTTGTGCCTGATGCAGGCGGGTCTCGAGGACCGCGGCCATGCCCGACAGCCGGAGCTGGCGGAGCGCGCGATCGAGTTCGACAAGATTCACTGCGGGTCTCCTTCGGTGCGATCGATGAGATCGCGATAGAGGGTGAGTTGACGAATCAGCGGATCGATCTGACGGAGGGTGAGCGGCACCGGCGGCCGTCGTTCCAGGTAGCGGCGCAGAAAGCGATACGTGGGGACACCGATGTCGAGGGCGGCGCGAGCCGCGTCTTCGACGGCAACGGGTCCGTGCTTCTTGGCCAGCGACAGCACGCCGAGGAGGCGACGCACGCCGGCTTCGCCTTCGTGACGATGGATGTGGTCACAGACCGCGCCAATGGACGTGCCCACACGTTTCGCGGCCGTCAGCAAGGCGACGGTCTTCGGCGGCGTGCGCCGTGAGCGGTCGCGCTCGTCAATGCGATGAAACCCGCGGGGCGCGCGGACGTGCTCGCGCAGCAGCTGCCCGGTCGCCGGATCGAGCAGCCGCACAAAGAGGTCGTTCCATTGCACGTGCACACGACGACTGATCCAGCCAGGCGGTGCGCCATAGTACGCAGCGGCGACCTCGACGCACCCATCGAGATGCACGGTGCGGACGCCGTACTGGTAGTAGCGAAACGGCTCGAGCGGGAGCGGTCGGAGCGCCGGGTGCTCTTCGGCAAACATCGCGGCCACCTGCCGCTTCGTCGTGCCGTGGATGCGCGTGTCGGCCCAGCGTGTTTCCCAGCGATCGAGATAGGCTTGTGCCTGGGCGAGGCTCTCGAAGCGCAGCCCTCGCAACGGCGTCTTCTGCGCGTGGCCGACGCCGGCTTCGACCTTGCCCTTGCGATCGGGATCGCCGACGCGGCACGGCAGCGCGACGACACCATAGTGCGCGAGCACGTCGCGATACAACGGATTGAGCGCGGGATCGTAGATGTCGGGCGTGAGCACGCCCTCTTTGAGATTGTCGAGCACGATTACGCGCACCGCGCCGCCGAGGCGACGAAACGCCTGCTCGTGCAGCTCCGCCCAGACCTGCGCACTCGAGCGCCACACCAGCAACCGCACCGCCTTGCGTGAGTAGCCGAGCGTCAGGACAAACAAGCGCGTGCGCCGATGCTTCCCACTTTGCGGGTCGCGGACCATGGGCCCTTCGCCGTAATCGACTTGCGCTTCCTCACCAGGCGCCGTGGTGATCACGACCCGCGCATCGCTCGGGCCCTCGGTGCGCAGCATCGCAACGAAGCGTCGCACGCTGGCGTAGCGCGCGGTGAAGCCATGGTCATCCACCAGGTCTTGGTAGATGGCCATCGCATTGCGCCCGCGCTGCAGCGCCTCGACGATCAGCTCGCGAAACGGCTCACAGGCACTCGCACTCGGCGCTCGCTGCGGCTTGGGGTCGGTGGACACCGGCGCGGAAATGGCCGGTTTTGAATCGGCCGGGTCGGTGGACACCGGCGGCGAAATGGCCGCTTTTGGCGTGCGGCTGGACGGACGGCCGCGTCCGCGCACCGGAATCCCGGCGGCTTTCAGATAATCGCTGACCGTTTCACGTCGGACGCCCGTCTCGCGCTCGATGCGGCGAAGCGTCCATCCCAGGCGACCGAGCCCGATAACTTGTTGCTGCTTCTCGTCTACCAAGACGTTGCTCATTGCAGCGTAGGAATCCACGGGCTCCTCGCCGCCGTCAACGTCTCGACGCGCTACCGGAAATGGCCGGTTTTCAGCTGTCCACTAATGGCCGGTTTTGGGTGTCCACCGAGGATTTTGGACCTGGGTGCGCGGTCTTTTCAGGCGTTAGAGCAACCACGACTGCGCCGGCTGCGATGCCGAGACAGATAATTTGCAGATGTCAGTCGACACGGCATCGGTCCGACTATTTGATGTTCGGGAGTCGCACTGGGCGTGCCAAACGCGGCCGCACTTTTACTCAATCACCTGGTCGAGACGATTGCAGCCGCTTGCTATTCGCGTGCGAGTCATTTCGTGGCCGGTGCTATGACCGTTCGCCGTGACGTCGATTCGGGGCTCTGTGCTAGCATCCCGCGTCTCCCACAGGAAGGTGCGACATCGCAACGAAGCGAGTCCGCAAGGTCGGATCGATCAAGTCGGAACTCGTCGCGAAATCGCGGGAGGCCGCCCTGTCCGCGATCCGCGTCTTCAACGACCCGATGACGAAGTTCAAGTCCGAGAGCTTCATCGTACTGATGGTGATCGCATGGACGTACTTGCTCCACGCATACTATCGGTCGAAGCGCGTCGAGTATCGGTACTACCGGCAGAAGGCCAAGAAGCGGGTATTCGACCGGACGAAACGCGGGGCCTACAAGTACTGGGAGCTTGAGCGGTGCCTAAACGAAGAGAAGTGCCCGCTCGATAAGGACACCTCGAATAACCTGCGGTTCCTCATCGGTCTGAGACACGAGATCGAGCATCAGATGACGATGGCGCTCGACAACTTCCTCTCTGCGCGCTACCAGGCCTGCGCGCTGAACTACAACACGTTCCTGAAGAAGTTCTTCGGCAAGCGGCAGGGAATCGAGGACCACCTCACGTACAGCATCCAGTTCATGCAGCTCGCGGACGAGCAGGTGACCGGCCCCCTGCCTGCCGTCGACATTCCGCCGCGGCTCATCGCGTACATCGCCGACTTCGACAAGGCGCTCACGCACGACGAGTACAACAGCCCGAAGTACGCGTACCGGCTCCTCTTCCACAAGAAGCTGGTGAATAGGGCCGGACAGGCGGACCGCGTCATCGAGTTCCTCGACCCCAACTCGGAGGCCGCGAAGGCGATCGACAAGGAGTTCTGGGTCAAAAAGGAAGTTGAGCGGCCGAAGTTCCGGCCATCCGATGTGGTGAAAGCCGTGCAGTCTGCAGGATTCAAGAAGTTCCGTCTGTTCCCGCAGCACGTGGACATGTGGAAGGCGGAGGACGCGAAGAAGCCAGGCAAAGGCTTCGGCGTCGAGGTCGCCGGCGTTTGGTACTGGTATCAGAGCTGGATCGACCGGTGCGTCGAGTTGTGCGCCGCCGATCCTGCGAAGTATCAGTAGGCTTCAGGCGTACTGAGCAACGCCACGAGGTGGAAGTGAGCGCCGGTTCTGTGTACGAACTGTGTAGGGTGGGCCCGAAAGTGGCGGGAATACCACAACAGTTGCGGGGTCACACCAAGCATCAACTCAAAGCGACGCTTAAACACCTCGCAGCGCATTCCATTCAACGACTCACCGAATTCGTGCTGTGGCGCAGCTGTCCTCACCCAGCGCACCGATAAGGGCCGGCCTGTACAATGATGTATAATGTTGTATATGGATGATGCACCATTGTTGCCGGAGAAGGATTATCTGACCGTCCAGCAGGCGGCCCGATACATCGGCGTATCCGCTCAAACGCTTCGCCGTTGGGACGCCGAGGGAAAACTCAAATCGCTGAGGCACCCCGGTAACGACTACCGCTACTACAAGCGCTCCGACCTTGAGCCGCTCCGGCTCGAGTACCAGCGCGCGGAGCAGAAGAATCCGGGCGCGTTGTTCGACACGGCGATCGCGAACATTGAGAACAACGAGCGACTCCGCGAGCCGCAACGGGAAGCCCACAGGCATGTGCGCCAGCACTTCGAGAAGGGCATGGCACCGGCCATCATTCAAATCCCCGTAGGATGCGGCAAGACCGGCATCATCGCGACGGTTCCTTTTGGGATTGCCCAGGGGCGCGTCCTCGTCATCGCGCCGAACACGACAATCCGGCGCGGCATCGCGGAAGCGATTGAGGCTGGCCACCCCAAGTTCTTCCTTGGCAAGGCAAACGTCTTGTCGTCTTTCTCTGACGGCCCGTTCGTCGCCGTGTTGGACGGCCCGCAGGCGAACATCCATGACTGCACGGAGAGCCATTTCGTCGTGACCAACATCCAGCAGCTCGCCAGCGCTGCTGATCGCTGGCTGCCGCAGTTCCCGCCGAACTTCTTCGACATGATTCTGGTCGACGAGGGCCATCACAACGTCGCGGAAAGCTGGAGGAAGGTCTTCGAGCGCTTCCCTGACGCCAAAGTCGTCAGCCTGACGGCGACGCCATTCCGGAGTGACGGCCGTCGGGTAACGGGCGAGGTCGTATACCGATACCCGTACGCGAAGGCGATGCTCGCGGGATACATCAAGCAGATCCACTCGATCAATGTTGCACCCTCGGAGATCTACTTCACGTACCGCGGCGACAGCCAGCGGCATACTCTCGAAGAAGTCATGGAATTGAGGGAAGAGGCGTGGTTCCGCAGGGGGGTTGCGCTTGCGCCGGAGTGCAACGCCAGCATCGTCGACGCAAGCATCAACCGGATGCGGGAACTCCGATCGGCGACCGGCCAGCGTCAACAGATCATCGCGGCGGCATGCTCGATTGACCACGCGCGCCAAATCCGCACGCTATATGAGCAGCGGAACATCCGTGCCCGCGAGATCTACAGCGAAATGGACCCTGATCAGCAGGAGAAGGTACTACGCGATCTTGAGTCAGGTGCGATCGACTGCATCGTGCAGGTACAGATGCTTGGAGAGGGATTCGACCATCCACCCCTGAGTGTCGCGGCGGTGTTCAGACCCTTCAGGAGCCTGTCACCGTACGTGCAGTTCGTCGGCCGCATCATGAGGGTGATGGTCCAGGACGATCCGGGCAATCCCGCCAATCACGGCTATGTCGTGTCTCACGTCGGACTCAACAACGACGCCAACTGGCGCGACTTCCGGGAGTTCGATCTAGAAGATCAGCAGGTGTTCCGCGAATGGCTCGAGGCTCGTGGCGATGCTGATGCTGACCTGCCGGACGACGCTGGCGGCTCCGGCCTGCCCCGCCGATTCGACGGAGACATGCTCGTGCACGGCGAGATCCTCAGCGACTTCGTGCGGCAGTCATTCCTCGATCCCAATGACGACCGGATCCTCGACAAGATCCTGGACGCGGTCATGCCCGGCGTAGGCATTCCGTTTCGAGAGTTCATGACTCGCGAACAGGCACGAGCGATGCTCAAGGCGGCGCAGGCGAAGGTGCTGCAGGGCACTCCGACGCCGGTACCGGTTTCGCCTCAGAAGCGTCGCCAGGCGGCGCGCAAGCGGCTCGCCGAACGTCCAAAGTCGGTAGCTGCGCGGGTGCTTCGCGAGCTGAAATTGGCACCGAAGGGCGCCGACATCAGCCGCCTCATCCCTGAGGCTAGCGGTTCTCCCAACCTGATTGCGCTCATCCGCCTGATCCACTCGGAGATCGACATCCGGATGGGGATCGAGAAGGGCAAGCGCAATCAGGCGACGGCTGACGACGCGGAGACGACGATGGCGGAGCTTGACGAGATCGGCGACGCGGTTCGCGATCGAATCCGGCGCGCCAAGAAGGAGAGCGAGAGATGAGGGCACCGCGGGACGTGCTCAAGCACGTCTGTGTCCAAATCGCGGAGCGGCAGCGCAAGTGCCACCGAGATAGAAACCATAGCATCTCCAAGGGGGAGAAGTGTCTGGTCGTGACTGAGGGCAGCTTCGGCGGAAAAAAGAATTACTGCACGCAGTGCGCGGCGCCGATCTTGTCGGCCATCGCTGCCAAGCACCAGAGGCTGCTGCAGGAGATGGCCGGCTAGAGTTACTCGCTCGCGCGCGTGGCAACAGGGAACGGATCGTGAGGGCTCCCCGCTCCCTGGTCGCTCATTGGAGGCGTGGGCACCCGACAGTTCGCTGATCTACGTGTCGAGTACGCCGGAGTCGTCGCGGGCACGGGAGCGGGTTCGCAAACCTCAGGCCGCATCGCGCTCTCTGTCGATGCGGCGCCCGGCCCTGATATCAGGGCCACAGCGGCGAGAGGCACTCAATGCCGAAGGATTTTCATGAATGGGCGTTCGAGTCGGCGGGAACCAATCCGCTCGGCTGGCAGCAGTCGGCGAAGGACCTGCTCGAAGCGGCCGACGCAGTGAAGGCGCGCGTCGTCGATGTATTCGATGGCGGAATGCACTCGCTCGCTGCCGTGCAGGCCATGCTCGCCGGGATGGCGCTCGAATGTTTACTCAAAGGAATGTGGATAAAGAAGCATACCTCGGTGGACGGGTCAAATCCCGCAATTTGTCGACGGTCCAAATCCCGCATTTTCCGGCGACGACCGAGACCCGTGAGTTCTACTTCGTCGTCTCCTCCGTGCGCAAGTCGGTGTGCACCTTCGTCCGCCAGCTCCGTGGTCCGCACTTGAGCACATGGGCGTGATGCAGCAGGCGATCTAAGAGCGCCGTGACGGCGGCGGTGTCGCCGAGCAGCTTGCCCCAGTCATCGACGGGCCGATTCGACGTCAGCAGTGTCGAGGCGCGTTCGTAGCGCCGCATGATGATCTCCAGGAGGTCTTCAGCGGCGGTATGGGGCAGCTTCCGCATCCCGAGGTCATCGATGATGAGCAAGGGCACGGTCCCCAGCTCGGTCAGGAGCTCCTTGCGCGTGCCATCGAGCGTGGCGTCGGTGAGGTCCTCCAGGAGGATGTGCGCCTCACGATAGAGGACGCGGTGCCCCTGCAGGATGGCCGCGCGGCCGAGCGCTTGCGCCAGGTGACTCTTCCCCGTGCCCGGCGGGCCGAGCAGCAGGACGTCCTCGCGGTGCAGGACGAAGCGGGCCGTCGCCAGGTCGTGGATGAGCGCGCGGTTCATTTTCTTGTTGAAATCGAGATCGAAGGCGTCGAGCGTGCGATCCGGATCGCGAAAGCGCGCCTGCTGGATGCGTCGGGCGATGAGCCGGTCCTGGCGGCGCACCAGCTCGTCGCTGACGAGCGCGGACACGAGATCGATCGGCGTCTGGCGTTCGGACTGGGCCTGGCGCAAGCGCGCATCGAGCGTCGCGGCTATGCCGGAGAGCCGGAGCTTGCGGAGCGCGGTGTCGAGTTCGACGAGGTTCATGAGCGGTCTCCTGTCTGCTGATCGATGAGGTCGCGATACAGCGTCAGCTGGCGAATGAGGGGATCGATTTGCTTCAGCGTGAGCGGCGCCGCGGGCCGCCGCTCGAGATAGCGCCGCAGGAAGCGGTACGTGGGGACCTGCAGCTCGATCGCTGCCTTGGCGGCCTCGTCGGCCGCGGCCGGTCCGTATTTCTTCGCCAAGGCGAGGACACCCAGGATGCGCCGGACGCCGGCGGCGCCCTCGTGCGCGTGGATGTGGGTGCAGACCGTGTGGAGGTGTGCGCCGGCATGCCGGGCCCGCGCGAGCAGCGCGAGCGTCCCCGCGGGGGTGCGCGCGGGTCGATCCGGATCGGCGATGCGATGATGCCCGCGCGGGGCGCGGACATGCTCGCGCAGCAGCTGGCCCGTCGTCGGATGCAGCAGCCGCACGTGGAGATCGGTCCACTGCACCTGGACGCGCTGGCCGATCCAGCCGGGCGGCGTCGAGTAGTACGCGGCCTCGACTTCGACGCAGCCATCCAGGTGCACCGTGCGCACCCCGAAGCGGTAATAGCGAAAGGGCTCGACCGGCAGCCGCTGGAGGGTGGGCGCCTCCTCGGCAAACATGGTGGCGACCTGGCGCTTGGTCGTGCCGTGGATACGGGTGTCGGCCCAGTGCGTTTCCCAGCGATCGAGGTACGCCTGCGCCTGCTCCAGGCGCTCGAAGCGCTGGCCGTGGAGCGGCGTCTTCTGCGTGTGGCCGATGCCCGATTCGACTTTGCCCTTGCGATCGGGGTCGCCGACGCGGCACGGCAGGCCGACGACACGATAGTGCGCGAGGAGATCGCGATACAGCGGATTGAGCGTCGGCTCGTAGATGTCGGGCGTGAGCACGCCCTCTTTGAGATTGTCGAGGACGACCGTCCGCGGGGTGCCGCCCAGCCGACGAAAGGCGCGCTCGTGCAGCTCGGCCCAGGTCTGCGCACTCGAGTGCCACGTCAGGAGCCGCACCGCCTTCCGCGAGTGTGCGAGGGTCAGGACAAAGAGCCGCGTCCGGCGGTACTTCCCCGTCTCGGGATGGCGGACCATCGGTCCCTCGCCGTAGTCGACTTGGGCTTCCTCGCCCGGTGTGGTGACGATGACCACGCGCGCCTCCGGCGGCGCGGTGCGCCGCAGCTGGCGCACGAAGCGGCGCACACTCGCATACCGCGCCGGGAAGCCGACCTCGTCGACGAGGTCCTGCCAGATCGCCATCGCGTTGCGACCGAGACGCACGGCCGCCTCGATGCGCTCGCGATGCGGCTCGCACGCGCTACTCCTCGGCGCACGCGCCGGCCCGGAGTCGGTGGACACCACGGGCGGGGAAATTGCGGGATTTGCCCCCGGGTCGGTCGACACCTCCGGCGTAATTGCGGCATTTGCTGTCGCTTCGCTCGGACGCCCACGCCGGCGCACCGCCAAGCCGGCGGCCCGCAGGTAGCGCGTCACCGTCGCCCGATCGACCTGCACTGCCGTCGAAATGCGGCTCGCCGGCCATCCGAGCCGCCCGAGGGCGAGGACTTGCTGCTGTTTGGTCTGCTCCAAGACGTGGCTCATCCGGGCGAAGGACACCAGGTCCGTCGCCCTCGTCAACGTCTCGGTCGCCGTCAGTTAATTGCGGGATTTGAAGTGTCGATTAAATGCGGGATTTGGGTGTCCACCGAGGGAAGCATAAAGCCTGGAAGAACACCGTCCTAGGACTCACGTTCGGAGGCAAGAAGCCAAAGGTGCCGAACGGGAAGGGCGGCTCTGTCGGCGATCACGAGCTGCTGCCGCTGGCCGATGCTGCGGGAGTCAGCCTTACGGAGGGC
>Ga0209172_10002848_pt1 | contig 28730 bp, 20 predicted proteins | sample LarsenN4metaG_FD_184113 | JGI IMG/M metagenome (GOLD analysis project Ga0209172, IMG submission 184113) | Hot spring sediment bacterial and archeal communities from British Columbia, Canada, to study Microbial Dark Matter (Phase II) - Larsen... ... | reverse complement strand
TGGATGTCGACGAATTTGCCCCACGGTTGTCATTCTTCTTTAACGCCCACAACGACTTTTTCGAAGAAGTAGCGAAGTATCGCGCGGCGCGCAAGGTCTGGTACAAGGTCATGACCGAACGCTTCAAATGCAAGAACCCGCGTTCGGCCATGCTCCGCTTTCATGCACAAACGGCGGGCTGCTCGCTGACGGCCCAGCAGCCATACAACAACATCGTGCGCGTTGCAATCCAGGCGCTGGCGGCGGTGATGGGAGGCGCGCAGTCGCTCCATACCAACTCGCTCGATGAAACGCTCGCGCTGCCCACCGAACACGCCGCCCGCATCGCCCTGCGCACGCAGCAGATCATCGCTTATGAAAGCGGCGTGACGAACACTCCGGATCCCTTGGGCGGATCCTATTTCCTGGAGCGGTTGACGCTCGATCTCGAGAAGGGTTGCTGGGAGTACTTCGAACGGCTCGACGCAATGGGCGGCATGGTTGCAGCTATTGAAGCAGGATTTCCGCAGCGAGAAATTCAGGAAGCCGCATACGCCTACCAGAAAGCGGTGGAGCGAAAGGAAAAGATCATTGTCGGCGTCAACGACTTCGTTCTCGAAAACGAACCGCCGATCGACATCCTGACGATCGACGACTCCGTTGCGGAACGTCAGACCGAAAAGCTCCAGCGCCTGCGCGCAAGCCGCGACAACGGCCGCGTGCGCCAAACGCTGGACGCCCTGCGGCAGGCCGCAGCCGCAGAGAGCGCGAACATGACGCCTTACATTCTGGACTGCGTGCGCGCTTACGCCACTCTGGGCGAGATCTGCGACGAGCTGCGCGCGGTCTACGGCCTCTACGAGGAACCAACCTTCTGATGCCCAAAAAGATTCGAGTACTCGTCGCCAAACCCGGACTCGATGGACACGATCGAGGGGCCAAAATCATAGCGCGCGCGTTCCGCGACGCCGGTTTCGAAGTGATCTACACGGGGCTTCGCCAGACGCCCGAGCAGATTGTGAACGCGGCCCTTCAGGAAGACGTTGACGTCGTGGGGCTGTCGGTTCTGTCCGGCGCGCACATGACGCTGTGCCCGCGCATCATGGAATTGATGAAACAGGCGCGTCTCGACGACGTGCTCGTGCTTGTCGGCGGCATCATTCCAGATCAGGACGTCGCCAAGCTGAAAGAATGCGGCGTCAGCGAGGTCTTCCAGCCCGGCGCTTCGACGGACGAGATCATCGCGTATGTCAAAGAGAACTGTAGGGGTGATGTTTGACCAACCGCGAGACGATGCAGGAAATGGTGGACGAATTGCGCAGGAAACTCGCGGCGGTCCGGAAAGGGGGCGGCGAGACGGCCGTGCGGCGCCACACCGAGCGCGGCAAGATGTTTGTCCGCGACCGAATCGAGGCCTTGCTTGATCCGGATACGCCATTTCTGGAATTCAGCGCGCTGGCCGCGAACGGGATGTACAACGATGAGGCGCCGGCGGCGGGCATCGTCACCGGCATCGGCGTCATTCACGGCCATCAAACTGTCATCGTCGCCAACGATGCGACGGTCAAGGGCGGAACTTACTTTCCTATCACCGTAAAGAAGCACCTCAGGGCTCAGGAAATCGCATTGGAAAACCACCTGCCGTGCGTGTACCTGGTCGATTCGGGCGGCGCGTTTCTGCCGCTTCAGGCTGAAGTCTTTCCGGATCGAGATCATTTCGGCCGCATCTTCTACAACCAGGCGGTGATGTCATCGAAGGGCGTCTATCAGGTGGCGGCCGTATTGGGATCGTGCACGGCGGGCGGCGCGTATGTGCCTGCGATGAGCGACGAAGCCGTCATCGTGCGCAATCAAGGCACGATCTTTCTCGCCGGACCGCCGCTGGTGAAAGCCGCCACGGGCGAAGAAGTCACGGCCGAAGAGTTAGGCGGCGCCGACGTGCACTGCCGCATTTCTGGAGTAGCGGACCACTATGCGCAGAATGACGCGGACGCCCTGCGCATCGTCCGTGATATTTTCCGGTCGATTCCTCATCGACGGAAGCAGTCGCGCCAGGTCGCCGATCCGGAAGAGCCGGCGCGCGATCCGCACGATATCTATGACATCATTCCGCGGGATCCACGCCAGTCCTACGATGTGCGCCAGGTCATCGACTGCATCGTCGATGGCGGGTGGTTTCATGAATTCAAAGCTCTTTACGGAACCACCATCGTTTGCGGCTTCGCTCGGATCTGGGGATATCCGGTCGGCGTCATCGCCAACAACGGCGTATTGTTTTCGGAAAGCGCCCTGAAAGCGACGCACTTTATTGAGCTGTGCTGCCAGCGCAACGTCCCGCTTGTGTTCCTGCAGAACATCACCGGCTTCATTGTAGGCAAGCAGGCCGAGCACGGCGGCATCGCCAAAGACGGCGCAAAGATGGTCAGCGCCGTCGCTAACGCCGCGACGCCGAAATTTACTGTGATCATTGGAGGATCGTACGGCGCCGGCAACTATGGCATGTGCGGGCGCGCGTACGGACCGCGTCAACTCTGGATGTGGCCGAACGCCCGCATTTCGGTCATGGGAGGCGAACAGGCCGCAAGCGTGCTGCTGCGCGTGAAACTCGACCAGCTTCAAGCGCAAGGCAAAACGATGACGGAGGAAGAACAACGTCAGTTCATGCAGCCCACGCTGGAAAAATACGCGTATGAAAGCAGCGCGTATTACAGCACAGCGCGGATCTGGGATGATGGCGTCATCGACCCCGCCGACACACGCATGGCGCTGGCGTTAGGCGTCTCCGCCGCCATGAATGCTCCCGAACAGGAAACGCGTTTCGGCGTATTCAGGATGTAGACATGCTGAAAATCGATATTCGCGGCCAGGCTATGAATAAAGTCGCCCGCGTCATCATGGACCGGCCCGCCGTGCACAATGCATTCAACGAAGAACTCATTGCGCTGCTTACGGACGTCTTCACGGACCTTGCCCAGAAAGCGGACATCCGGGCCGTCGTCATCGCAGGAACCGGCAAGTCGTTCAGCGCGGGTGCGGACCTCCATTGGATGAAGCGGATGGCGGAGAACACAAGAGAGGAGAATCTCCGGGACGCCAAAACGGCGGCGCGAATGTTCCTTGCCGTCGCCACATGTCCGAAGCCGGTGATCGCGCGTGTGCACGGCGCCGCACTTGGGGGAGGCGCCGGCTTGATTGCGGCGTGTGATATTGCGGTGGCTGTGGAGTCGGCGCAATTCGGATTCACGGAGGTCAAGGTCGGGATCATTCCTTCCATTATTTCGCCGTTTGTCCTCGCGAAGATCGGCCCTGCGCATGCGCGCGAGTATTTCCTGACCGGCGAGCGTTTCCCAGCGGCGGTCGCGCGCGACATCGGACTGGTTCAGCATGTCGTGAAGGACGAAGCGGCGATGGACGCCCTGATTGAAGCAAAGATCGCCGAAATACTGACCTCTTCGCCGGAAGCCGTCCGCATGGCAAAACAACTGATCTTCTCGGTCGTCGGACGCCCGCCGGAATCAGTCCTCGACCTGACGGCGGAGGCGATTGCGCGCGCCCGCGCGACGGACGACGCGCGCGCGGGATTTGCCGCGTTCCTGGCGCGTTCCAAACCACCGTGGGCGCCCCCGTCATGAGCGATCTGCCCCGCAAGGTCAGAATCGTCGAGGTCGGACCGCGCGACGGCCTTCAGAACGAATCCCGCGTGGCGTCGCGCGAAGCCAAGGTTGAATTTATTCGTCTGTTGGCCGCGGCGGGCTTGCAGGAGATCGAGGCGGGGTCCTTCGTGCGCCCCGACCGGATTCCGCAATTGGCGGACTCGGAAGAAGTGATTCGCAGCCTGCCGCAGACTCCGGGCGTCCGATATTCGGCCCTCGTTCCCAACATGAAGGGTCTCGATCGCGCCATTGCCAGCGGCATTCGCAGGATTGCCGTGTTCACGGCCGCGTCCGAAACGTTCAACCGGAAGAACATCAACATGGGCGTCGCTGAATCGATCGATGTGTTTCGTCCGGTGGTCGGCCGCGCGCTCCGCGAGGGTTTGTCGGTGCGGGGCTACGCGTCGACCTGCTTTGTGTGCCCTTACGAAGGACCGATCTCGAAGGAAAAAGTTGCACAGGTCGTTCGGGCGCTGCTGGATTTGGGGGTCGACGAAGTGTCCGTTGGAGACACAATCGGCGCGGCCACTCCACGTGACGTCGACTCCACGGTTGGTCATCTGATCGCCCAGTTCCCTGTTGAACGCCTCGCGATGCACTTTCACGATACCTACGGCCTGGCGGTCGCCAACGTCTACCAATCGCTCCAGATGGGCATTTCGACGTTCGACAGTTCTGCGGGAGGCATCGGCGGCTGTCCATATGCTCCCGGGGCTTCGGGCAACCTTGCGACCGAGGATCTGCTGTATCTTCTCGATCGTCTCGGAATTGAAACCGGAGTGTCTCTGGGCGCGCTGCGCCGCGCTTCGCACTTCATGGCGGCGCAACTCGAGCGAGACCTTCCTTCACGCGTACTCAAAACCACGGCCGGAGAACGCCCCTAGATGCCCCACGTCAGCGAAAGCCGGTTCCGCGTCCGCTACGCCGAGACGGACCAGATGGGCGTCGTTTACTACGCCAATTATCTGGTCTGGATGGAAATCGGGCGCACGGACTTCTGCAAGACTCTCGGATTCAACTACAAAGAGATGGAACGCGAGGGCGCTTACATGATCGTCGCCGAAGCCGCGTGCCGATATCTGGCGCCCGCGCGCTATGACGATCCGATTGTAGTGGAAACCCGCCTCGATCGCCTCAGCCGGCGTCTTGTGACTTTTGCCTATTCGATTCGACACGCGGAAACAGGCAGAGTGTTGGCGGAAGGCAAAACAGTTCACGTCACAATCGGCGCGGACCAGAAGCCAAGATCCATCCCCAAGCGCTACTTCGAGCTCATGGGAAATGGAGCTTGAGCGATATCTGCCAAGTCTCAGCGAAAAGTATTTGCGCGTTTGCGCTTCTCCCGATTAATGTTTCCCGGTAGATCCCGAAAGGAGCACGTGTATGCGGAAGGTCACAAGCAGCGCCTGGAGGCGCATCACGCTCGGAACGCTCGCCTTGAGTATCACGATGTCATTCACCGCATTCCCCCAAGCGCCCGCCGCGGCGCCGACCTTTACGAAGGACATCGCGCCGATTTTCCAGGCGAAGTGCGAGTCCTGCCACCGTCCCGACTCGATTGCGCCGATGTCGCTGGTCACCTACGAACAGACGCGGCCGTACGCGCGCGCCATTAAGGATCGCGTTGCGTCGCGCCAGATGCCTCCATGGCACTTGGATAAAACTGTCGGCATTCAGAAATACAAAAACGATCGATCGTTGACCGATGCAGAGATCGACCTTGTCCTGCGTTGGGTCGACGCCGGCGCTCCAAAAGGAGATCCGAAGGACATGCCGCCTCCGATCCAGTGGCCGGCCGAGCAAGGCTGGAATTTCGCCGCGATGTTTGGGCAAACGGAACCGGACCTCATCATCCGCTCGACGCCCTATACGCAGAAAGCCGGCGCCCAGGACGCGTGGTGGAGGCCAAGCGTTCCCACAGGTCTCACGGAGCCGCGCTGGGTTCGCGCCATTGAGATCCGTCCAGGGACCGTGAAGGGCCGGAAAATCACGCATCATGCGATTGCGCGCCTGCAACAGGACGAGTCCAACGCTCCGCCTGAAGTTCGCGATGAGGACGCGCCGGCCGGCGCGGTCGCGGGAGGCGGCACGTTCATGGAATGGGCCGTCGGCAAGCAGGGCGAACTCATGCGTCCGAACTCCGGCAAGCTCATGCTGCCGGGCGCCCGCATCAATTGGGATATTCATTACTCGGACGGCAAGGAAGACATTACCGACTTCGTGGAACTCGGGCTCTATTTCTATCCGAAGGGGCAGGAGCCAAAGTACCGCCAGACGCTCAGCCTCTGGAGCGCCGGTGACATCGACATCGCGCCCAACGAAGTGAAAGTCACGCAGGCCGTTCGCACCATGACGCGCGCAGGCCGCATCGAAAGCATGCAACCGCATATGCACCTGCGGGGCAAGGCCATGATGCTTGAAGCCATCCTGCCGGGGTCGAGTCAGAGACAGGTGCTGACGTACGTCAACGATTTCAATTTCAACTGGCATAACACATACGTGTACGCCGACGATGTGGCGCCGCTTCTTCCGAGAGGGACGGTCATCATCGTTACGGCGTGGCACGACAATACGACCGCGAAGAAATCGAACCCCGACCCGACGCAGTACGTCGGTTATGGCGACCGGACTGTGGACGAGATGGCGCACGCATGGGTCAACGTTACCTACATGAGCGACGAGGACTTTGCTGCTGAAGTCGAAGCCCGTAAAGCGCTGACGGCGAGCACGCAACAAGCGCAGGCGCGGTAGGAGCTTCTCGGATGTACATGAAACGGGTCGCGTCCGCAGGCCTGGCGGTCGCGCTTGCAGTCGGCGGCGGCGTCATGGCCGGCGCGCAGCAGCGGGGAGGAGCTAGAGTCCAGCAGCCGGAGCCTCCTCCCACAGTCCCTGCCGTTCCGGCGCCGCGAATCCCGCTCGCGCCCGCGCCGGTCCGAGGCGCATCGGTAACCCCGGCGCTCGAAGGTTGGTTTCAGAATCCCGACGGGACGTTCACGATCCTCGTCGGCTACAGGAATCGCAACCAAAACCAGACATTCGATGTTCCGGTCGGTCCGAACAACAGCATCGAACCCGGCGGCCCGGATTACGGGCAACCGACTCGTTTCGATCTGGGCCGCCACTACGGCGTGTTTTCGCTAACTGTGCCCAAAGATTTCGGAACCAAACGGCTCACGTACACGATCAACGTCAACAATCAGCCTCAAACCATCACGCTCGGGCTTCCCTCGGGCTATCAGATCTCGCCGTTCCGGAGAAACGATACGGGCAACACGCCGCCGGTAGTGAAGCTGGATCCCAGCGGGCCCGAGTACCAAGGGCCGCCGCGCGGAGCGGCAAAGACGCTCTCCGCCACGGTGGGCCAATCGATCACCCTGCCGCTATACGTCACGGATAAAGGCGCCACGATCAACCAGAGCGCCTCGCCCACAACGCCCGCAGCGGACGGCGCTGTAACAACGGGACGCGGTCAGCGCGGCGGAATCACGGTGCGGTGGTACAAGCATCGAGGACCGGCCGGCGAGACCGTGAAATTCGAACCGGCGTCTCCAATGCTCGTCAACGATCCAGAACCAGCGAAGCTGTTCGAGAAACCCGGCGACCGCACCGGCAAAGCCACTACAACGGCCACCTTCACCACGGCCGGCGAATACTGGCTTCGCGCGCAGATCAGCGACGGCAGTCAACTTGATGAGCAGTGCTGCTGGTCGACGGTTCTGATTAAAGTCGACGCGCAGGCTTCCGCGGGAAGTAAAGGGCCGTAATCACGGGCTCCTCCGGACAAAATCCAGCGTGACCTGAAGTGGATGCCCTTTCATGGCTTGTCCCCCGGTCAGCTCCATGTACGCAGGCGCCGGCGTTGAGGCGACCTCAATCCGGCTTCCCGCCGGCAGATCCACAGGCGAGGCCAGCCAGTAGCGGCGCCGCCACTCGGGACGCGGAGCGCGCAGTTTCAACAGCGGGATCCTGGCGCCCGCAGGGGTTACGGCTTGCACTGTAAACGTTCCGTAAGCGCGATCCAACGAAGGACGAACAGCGACGATCCGGGCGTTAACCGAGAGCGCGCCCCGCGAACCATCGATGACCAGCGATTGAATGTCCCGGCCCGATGCTGAAGACGCTGCAAAGTAGAGCCCTACAATGCTGCGGTCCTTGATCGTTTTTCCCTCGTTCTGCCATTGCTTCTTGTAGTGGATCTGCACGCGAAGCCTCGCGCCGGCCGGCAGCTTGAATGCGGCGCCCGAAGGCGCCGGGATCAGATCGTCGCCCGGCGCCCACACGGCAAGAACGGCGCCGTTTTCCACGGAAACCGTGGCGCTGCGTACGATCTCCGGCGCGCCCGGCAACACATCGACCGCTCGGAGCCAGCGTTGCTCCTTCTGGCCGGTCGGGATGATAAATTCCTTCGTCGCTTCCGTCTCGTTCGCCGGCATCGTGTATTCCGATTCCATTGAAAGCTGCAGATCGGGCGGTCCGCCGCTCCAGCGCGCCTGGTAGGCGACGCGTACGGGCTTCTTTTCGGGATCGCCCTCCGGGGTTCCTCCAATCGCCCAAGTCAGCAACTTATCGGCCTGCGACGCGCTTAGGCGAAACCCGCCCCTGACGGCGGGACCTTGAGCGTCCACGTACCACGGCGGCATATGCTCCGCGATGATCGATTGCCGAATGCTTTCGGCCCACGGCGTCGCCGAATCGGGTCCGTCGTTCCACGCCAGCAACCCCATGGGCGCAGGCCCTCCTGGAACGTGACAGCGGCCGCAATGATCGCGAAGGATCGGAAAGATGTCGGTGTTGTAGGTGTAGGGCGACGTCACTGCCTTGTGCGCTTCTGTCTCACGGCTGGACGCAACCACTGCAAGCGCTACAGCGAGCGAAATCAGAAAGACAAACCGGCGGTCAACGGATCGAGGCATAGGCGGATCTCAAGTCTTTAACAGCCAATGCAAATGCATCGTAGGCGGACAGGAGTTTTTCCCGATCGCCAAGGTCGCCGAAGCTGTCGATCGCGTGCGCTGCGCGCAACAGACGGCTTGCGGCGTTTTCAGCGGCAGTCCGACGGCGCGAAGGAATTTCATTCAAGTGATCGTTGATCAGCGCCAACGCCAGGTCCTTCGTTCGAAGCGCGGGAAACCAATACTCTGCCAGCGGCGCCCCTTGTTCGATCTTGTCGGATAGTTCTTTGCTTCGAGCATCAATTTCCAAAAGAATCGCGCGGGCCGTTGCAGGAATAGGTTCCGGCTGAAACGGCGTCGCGATGACGTTCATAGGCGAGACAACGGGCGCGTCAGGGGATACGGGAGAGTCGGGCGCGGCCGTCCCTGCAGGCGGCGCCGGTTGGACGTCCTTCGGATCCGCGATATCCGGCCGATCTGCAACGTTCGGCGTGACGACGCCGGCGGCGGGCGCCGGGGGCGGCTGCGGCGTCGAAGCGAAGGTGATTGCAGCGGGTTCGGCCGGATCCTTCGTATAGTTCGGGAATGTAAAGTCGAAGTACTTTTCAGGCTCGTCTGCCTTGAAGCGGACCCGTAGAGAAACGCTTAACGGCAGGGAGGCGTCGGGTATTTTCGCTTCCATGGCGTTTGAGGCGTGGCCCGCCTGCAAGGGAATCGTCGCCGTTTCTTTCCCGGTTGCATCCTTGACGATGACGCGCGCACTAAAGTTCGTCGGCGCCAAAGGCCGCGTCCAGTCGTCGTAGAAGAAGACGCGAAAGAGTCCGGGGCTGGGATACGCGCCTTCCAGATGGTGCCAGCCGTCGTCGGCCATAAAGAGTTGTCCACCGTGACGCGGATTGTGATCTCCGTGCAAACGGGGCTCGAACTTCTTAATGCGGTCGCTGCCGTCCGGACATTTTCCGGGAGTGAGTTCGTGCTTATCCGGCGACTGGGGGCACACCCAGAACATGGACGCCGTTATCGGAACCAGATCCGTGCCATTCGTTTTGCATTTGCCGGGTTCAGCCTGGATGAAAGCGGTGTTGTTGAGGCACGAATAGGCCGTGACGATGCGGACCGGTTTCAGGTCCATTCCGCACTTCGGACACTTGCCTGCGTGCTCTTGAAGCACGTCCGCATCCTTCAACATCGGGCATACGTAAACGACGGGAGGAAGATCGTCCTGCGTGCGGGAACAGTCCGAGCCGCCGAGTCCAGCCAGAAGCGCGATCCCTAACCGAAGAAGAATCTTGTTGGACTGCATAAGTAAAGCCGTTCCGGTTTGTGTGCATTATGCCACTTCCGCCGGCCCGGCTTCACATATACCAAGCGTCTTACTCGGATGTATTGCAACCGCCGCACAACTTCAGAAACTCAGTCGCACCTGGCCCTGGAAGGAACGGTTGCCGGTCTTGCTTCCGACCAGGTATCCGAAGTCTTCGCTGTTGATGCTGAAAGTGGGATCCGGCGGGTTCGGATGGTTCAAGACGTTCGTCGCATCAAACCGGATCTGCACCGACTTCGTTTCCGAAATTTGGAACGACTTGCTGAGATTTGCATCAAAGCGGATGGTCCCCGGACCCTCTATTGTGGTTTGACCCAGCGTCCCCTGCTTTCCCGGAGCAGGATTCACGAGCAGGTACTGAATCGTGCGGCCGTCATCCAAGGTCACGGCGCCTGGCTCGCCCGGCGACGCGAGGCGGGCAACGGCCCGAAGGTTACAGTCGATGGGCGTGGATGCAGCGCTTGCCCAATTCCTCGACATAGCGCACTGCGGGTCCTCCACCGATAGGAAGGGATTCGGATCGCCAAAGAAGGTCCCTCGGTTGTTGGGACCGTCCCACTTTACGTCGCCGGTGCGAAAATCCCAGGGTCCAACAACGTCAGGTACAGTATTGGGAGCGGTCAGTCCGCCCGCAGCGTATGTCAAACCAGTCAGTGCGGAGATGCTTGTCGGACGGCCGCTTGCCAGATTCAGAATGACGCTGGTCTGCCACCGTTCAAGAAGGCGCGCAAGCCAGCCGGAACTGTTGCCGAGGAACAGCTTGCCCGGTCCGATCGGGAGCTCGATGATGCCGTTCGTACGCAGGTCGTGCGTGATCGAGCTGTAGGGTCTCGCGTAGTCGGCGCGGCGATTGAGGGGATTTGCGTTGCCGTCCGCTGCGGCGCCGAGCGTCTTCGACCATGTGTAGGTAGTTTGGGCGCTGAAGCCAAGCGTCGGGCGCAACGTGAATTGCGCCTCGAGGGAGTGGTAATTGGTAAAGCCGGAGTTCGTCCTGTAGAACGCTCCGGCGGTTGCGGTCGCCGGCTGCAATTGGGGATTCGCCATGAAATAGTTTTCCGGGAAGCAGCGAAGCGGCGTGACGTCTCCCGTCGGCGAAACGTAATTTGTACTCCCGAGCGTAGCGATGCGGTCGCATCCGTTTCGGAGAAGCCTGCGCGTCGGCGTGTCGCCGTTCGGCGTACCGTTCACGTAGCCCGTCGGAGTTACGGGCGCTTGCAACGCCGCAGCGATGGCCAGATAGTTTCCGTCGCGAAGATCTTCGTTGTAGTCCGTGCTTGCTCGAAGAGCGGCGGCGCCGGTCACCACTACGCCGCTCGAATTTCTATTTCCCACTGGAATCGTGGCGCCGCTGCCAAGCGTGAGACCCGCCAGCATCTGATCCAGAAGCGCCGGATTGCCTCCTCGGCGCGCTTCATCGAGAGCGGCGTAGAACTCCGTGTTGTAGTAGACATTATTCAGGTTGAGGTTGATGTCGCCGGTTTGTTTCTTGGCTTGCGTACCCACATAGCGGATGTCCACCGTCATGTTGCGGCGAACATTGGTTGTAAGTGACAGGTTGAAATTCTGGACGTAGGGGGTCGCATAGTCGGGCGCGAAGCCATAGACCCGCGTGCCGGCTGTTCCAAAGATCGGAAGCGTGCCGCCAGGAAGGCTAGGACTGACAGGCCGAAGCGGGACGATCCTCGCAATATCGCGCAGGTCGAGATAGCCTGGCACTTGCGCCGACAACTGCGCTTGCGTGCTCAATGTACTCGTTGATCCCGGCGCGGAACCGAACATATCCTGGATTCCGCCTTGAACCGTTGACAGATTGCGGGTCGGACTATACGTGATGGAGTATCCGCCTCTTAACGTCGATCTTTGGCCGAGCCACGGCACGAACTCGGGAACCTGATATGCAAAACCGATTGCCGGTCCAAAGTTGTTCCAGTCGCTCGGAGCGGCGCTTCTTTCCGGATGCGGCGAGCCTGGTCCGACAAATTCCAGTTCGGTGATGTTCGCAGGGTTGCAGCTCGACGTCGGCAGATTCGGCTGAACGACGCCTTGCGTGCACTGTAGCGCTGTAGCATTCGGTTCGTTCCGTCCGTAGCCGCTGAGGAACACCGGATTGGCGCCGGCCGCGAGCCAACTGTCGAAGACTCCGCCGCTCGGGCCGCGACTGACGCCGAAAACGCCAAGGCCTCGGTCTCTGGGAGTCGCCGTGAATCCTTCTTCGATGTAGGCGGCGCCGTAGTACTCCCACCGGATTCCGAGATTGAGCGTGAGATTCTGCGTGATCTTCCAATCGTCCTTGACGAAGGCTGAGAATTCATTGGTTCGGACCGTGCGGAAAATGTCAGGACTCGTCACGATGCTCTGCCACTTTCCTTCCTGGATATCTTTGACGGAATCGATCCAGTAGGCTTGAGTAACAAGATTGACCGAGCCCGACAAGAGATAAGCCAGGCTGGCGGCATTGTTCCGGACCGACTGCAGCGCCGTGACCGGACCAAAACTTGCCGAGCCGCCCGACCGGAGCGGCGACGGTACGGCGCCCGCGCCCGTGCTCAGCCTTGGATACGGGTTCGTGCCCGCGTTGGTATATCCCTTCGAATCTTGTGGTCGGAACTCGCCTCCAAGCTTGAACGCATGTTCACCTCGCGTCCAACTGAGCGTGTCGCCGTAGGTAAATTGTCTCGTGGTGTTTCCATTGTGCTGAGCGAGACGGTTGTAGAGGGCGTTGGCCTGGCCGAAGCCGTAATTGCCGCCGCCAGTGGGTTCGATTTGCATCGGATAGATGGCGCCAACATTTCGGGTGTAGCCTGGGTCCGGGCCGCCCTTAATCGAATTGACTAAATCAAGCAGCACGGCGCCCTCTTCCGTTTCGAACGGCCGGCGGACCTGGTTGTAGTTGCCTCTGAAACCGAGGCGTGCTTCGTTGACGAGGGTCGGCCCCAGCGTGGAGGTAAAGTTCACCGAGACAACGTGCGGACGACGGATGCCGTCTCCCGAAATCCCATTCGGCCAGTTGGATAGATCCGACGCGAACGCGTTCCTTTCCAGCGTGTAGCTTGCCGAGATCTTGTGTTGTGGACTGAAGTGGTGATCGATTTTGATGTTGAATTGTTTGCGATTGTCGTTCGGAGATGTTCCGAACGTGTTCCCACCTGACTTCGAGGTCCTAAGAAAGCGAATCGTCGCGGTGTTCAGTCCGTCGGTCGTTCCGTTGGCGCCGAACCAATTCGCATGCGGCATATCCTTCAATGCCGCCACCCAGACATGGCCAGTCGGATCGAGCACCGGACGGTTGGAGTCCCAAGCCGTGGCGGAGCCGCCTGGGAAAATGGCCGTACCGCCTGGACAATCCTGTGCGGTAAACGGAACCATGTTCCCGCTTCCGTCGAGCCTCAGTCTGCCAAACACGCTGAGGCATTGCAGTCCTGCGCCGCTGTATGGGCTGCCGTCGAAGTTGAATCTGGGAGGGATTGGATTGCCGAAAGCATCGACCGCACGCGCGATGCGAGTCGGAGAATTGTTTGGAAATGTCAGCGCCTCGACGGCGTCGGCGTTTCCCGGATTCCAGCCGTCGTAAAACCGAAAGATTCCCAGCCGAGCGGCGTCGGTGAGGACGATTCCATTTACAGTTTCACGCTCCTTGCGAATTCGCTGGTCCCACAGCGAGTAAAAGAATGTTTTGTTCCGGATGATCGGTCCGCCGAAGCTGATGCTGTATTCGTGATCGTTGATCCAATCCCGCTGGGGCGGCCTGCCTGTTGCCGGATCGATCTCTCGGTTGTTCGCCCATGTGTTCGGATCCAGCGCACTGTTTCGAACATTCCAGACCGCGCTGCCCCCATACCGGTTGGTCCCCGAGCGAGTCGTGATCTGCACCTGGGCGTTGCCCCGCCCCATCTCGGCGTCCACAGGAGTGAGGATCAGACGCACTTCCCCAACCATGTCCGGATTGATGGTCGTCGTGGCGAACAGGCCGTTGTTGAAACGGCCGTCGCTCACGCTGATTCCGTCCCGTACGGTGTTCAACGTGGATGCGGGCGCGCCGGCAAATGTGTCGAGTGCGTTTCCGCCCGTGCTCTCCCTGTAACCGGGGAGGATCCGGACGAGGTCGAGAACATTGTTGCCCACTATGGGAAGCGCGCTGACTCTGCTTTCCGGAAGCACTTCGCCAATGGAGGCGGAAGATTCCTTCAGGAGAGCATCCGATGAAACCGTAATCTCGACGGACTGCGTTACTGCTCCCACTTCGAGGGTGAAGTTCAAGCGAATTGGCGCCGCCGCACTGAGCCGGACGTCGTTGTAGGTGTAGGGACGAAATCCTGCCAGCGAAGCAGTTACTCTGTAAACGCCGGGAATCAGAGCGGCGAAATTGTAGACTCCGGCTTCATTCGTGATGGTCGTGGCGACTACGCCTGTTTGCGTGTTCGTCGCCGTTATCTCGACGCCGGGAATCAACGCCTGGCTCGAATCCTGAACGGTTCCGCCGATGGCGGAATTGACTTGCGCGAATGCGCTGCTGGTAAGCACGAGACCAAGCAGCGCGGCTGCTGCGATGAGTCTTTGCATCGGACCCCCCTCTCCAGATCCCTGTTCCAGATTGCTTTGCTAAAGTTGGGCAGAGGATATTGCGGACCTGCGGCAGACGCAAATATTTTCGTGTGAGACGCTGCGAGTATCGCCTCCCGCATCGCGTCGCAGCAAACGGCTAATCATGGTTGACAGGTCGTCCCAAAACTGTAGGCGCGGTCTATGACCGCGCGGCGGGGAGTCAGTTTTCATTGCGAGTTTCTCGACAAGATGGATTACATTGGCGCGACATGTGGGATTTCCTGAGCGCGACAGCCGTGTTGGCTCTATTCGGCGTCTTCGCATCTCCCGCCCATGCGCTCGATGTGCGCCGCGGCGACCCGCAGTTGACTGTGCGCGCGAGCGAAACCGTGGACGACACGCTTGTGGCGTTTGGAGAAACGGTCAACGTCGAGGGCGTCGTCAACGGCGACCTCGTTGTCTTTGCCCGAAGCGTCAACATACGCGGTTCGGTCAAAGGCAACGTCTTCGGCTTCGCGCAGCACATCGACGTTTCGGGCGCCGTCGAAGGAGACATCGTCGGGTTCGCGCAAACCGTTCAGTCGCACGGCCGTGTTGGACAGAACGTGTTCGGATTCGCACAGACAGCTCGGGTCAGCGACGATGCGCAGGTCAACGGCAACGTCACCTTGTTCTGCGCCGACGCCGCGATAGACGGCGCCGTCGGTCGCGACGCCACCTTATTCGCCAGCCGCGTCGACATTCGAGGCGACGTCTCAAGGAACGTCGTGTCCTATTCGGATCGGATCACGTTGATCGCGCCCGGACGAGTCGGCGGGGACTTGACCGCGCATGTGAGCAGCGCGGATCGGGCGCGCATCGCCGAAGGCGCAACCGTGGGCGGCAAGACGGACATTCGAGTGCGGCCGCTGCAGCCCAGCCGGTACGTCACGCTTTCGTTTTACATCTGGCAGTTGATCTGGCTTGTAGGCGCGTTCATTGTCGGACTCGTCCTCTTCTCTGTCTTCCCTGCTCTGGGGAGGCCCGACCTGGAAAGCACAACGGCCGTTCTTAAAGCCGGCGGCATCGGCTTATTGGCAACCCTGGCGACTCCCATCGTCGCGATCATTGTCGGCATTACATTGATCGGGCTCCCGGCGGCGTTGCTAACGTTGGGGTTGTGGCTGGCGGGCCTGTATCTTGCGAAGATCGTTCTGGCTTCATTCATTGGGCGCGCGCTGTTAAAGCACAGAGCCCAACCTGTAAATCTCGCCTTGGTCCTGCTCGTTGGCCTGGCATTGATCGCCGTAGCCACGAACCTTCCCTATATCGGCGGCGTCGTCAACGTTCTGCTAACCATCATTGGGCTCGGGGCGCTCGTTGTGGCGCTCTATCAAATGCTGCGCGCCCGGCCGGCGGCCATCGCTTCTTCTTAAATTCCTTGGCGACGGCGGCGGTTATACTAAGACCAGGCGCCTCCATGAATCCTCTGCTTATCGACGGGGACCATCTCACCATCGAGGATGTTCACGACGTCGCGTTTGAACGGCGTCGAGTACTCCCGCACCCCGACGCAATCCCTAAAATCGAGCGGTCCCGCGCGGTCGTGGATGCAATTGTGAAAGAGGAGCGCGCCGTCTATGGCGTTTCCACCGGATTTGGAAAGCTCTCGCAGGTTCGAATCGGCGCAGACGAGATCGTTCAGCTTCAACGGAACCTGGTGCGGAGCCACGCAGCCGGAGTCGGCGCGCCGCTGTCGCAGGAGGAAGCGCGAGCACTGATCCTGATGCGCGCGAATGTGCTTGCCAAAGGTTTTTCCGGCGTGCGGCCGGTTGTCGTCCAGCGCCTGTGCGATCTTCTCAATCACAACGTCTACCCCGTCATCCCGTCGCGCGGCAGCGTCGGGGCGAGCGGGGATCTCGCGCCGCTGGCGCACCTCGCTCTTGTTCTTATCGGTGAAGGAGAAGTGTTCGGCTTGTCCGGGAAAATGAGCGGGGCCGAAGCTTTAGCCGCCATCGGCCTCGCTCCGCTGGAGCTTCAGGCCAAAGAGGGACTGGCCCTGACCAACGGCACTCAGGCCACGCTTGCGGCCGGATTGATTTGTTTAAGCCGCGCGCAGCAGCTCATGGATCTTGCAGATTTGGCGGGCGCCATGACTCTCGAAGCGCTCCAGGGTACTCCGGTGGCGTTCGATGAGCGCATCCATCGAGCGCGGCCGCACAAGGGACAGCTTCAAGTGGCGGAGCGCCTTCGGCGCTTCCTGACCAATAGCGAAATCCGGCAATCCCACATCGATTGCGACCGCGTGCAGGACGCCTACAGCATTCGCTGTATGCCGCAGGTGCATGGCCCTGTACGCGATTGCCTCGCCTACGTCCGCGGCATCATCGAAGTCGAAATCAACAGCGCCACGGATAATCCGCTGGTGTTCGCCGACTCCCGCGACGTCCTGTCTGGGGGCAACTTTCATGGTCAGCCGTTGGGCCTTGCGTACGACTTCATGTCCATCGGGTTGTCCGAGCTTGCCAGCATTTCCGAACGGCGGATCGAACGATTGCTGAATCCGGAGTACGGCGGCTTGCCGCCGTTTCTGGCCGACAATCCGGGGCTGAATTCCGGTTTCATGATCGCGCAGGTCACGGCTGCGGCCCTCGCCAGCGAGAACAAAGTGTTATCGCACCCGGCGTCGGTGGACTCGATTCCGACTTCAGGCAATCAAGAAGACCACGTCGCGATGGCGATGGGCGCCGCCTTGAAGCTCAAGCAGATTGTAGAGAATCTCGAGCGGATACTCGCGATCGAGTATTTGTGCGCGGCTCAGGGAATCGACTATCTGCGCCCGCTGAAAGCCGGCGACGCGGTGGAAGCCGCGTATGGATACATCCGGCGGCGGATTGATCACGCGGCCGTCGACCGAGTGCTGGCGAAGGATATTGAGGCGATGACGCAGATGATGAAGGAAAAGGAATTCGTCGGGATCGCGAAGTGAGTAAGGCGAGGTCAAGCGAAGACGGGGAATTTGAAATTGGACGAATCCTGCATCTCAAACCCGAAATCTGAAATTTCTGACTGGACTGGCGCGCCGCAGTCCAATCTGCAATTTCGGATCTCGAATTTGAGATGCAGGATTCGTCCAATTTTCAAATTCCCCCTCTTCCCAGATTTCTCAAGTATGTCAACGCTAATTTAGGTACAGCCATGCACGCCTACACACCCGTCCGCGCCCCCCGAGGCCGGTCGATTTCCTGCAGGGGCTGGCATCAGGAAGCAGCGCTGCGGATGCTGATGAACAACCTCGATGAGGAGGTTGCGGAGAATCCTCGCGAGCTGATCGTCTACGGCGGCGCCGGCCGCGCGGCCAGAAACTGGGAGTGTTTCCACGCCATCGTTCGAGCGCTGCGCCGGCTCGAGAACGATGAGACGCTGCTCGTACAGTCCGGCAAACCTGTCGGGATCTTTCGCACTTTTCCGCATTCGCCGCGCGTGCTGATCGCCAACGCCAATCTGGTCCCGCATTGGGCCACGCGCAGCGAGTTCAATCGCCTTGAGGCGCTCGAGCTCACGATGTACGGCCAGATGACCGCTGGAAGCTGGATTTATATCGGCACACAGGGAATCGTTCAGGGCACGTTCGAAACGTTTGCCGCGGCGGCGCGGAAACATTTCGGCGGCGGGCTCGAAGGCCGGATTCTTCTTTCCGGAGGTCTCGGCGGAATGGGCGGCGCACAGCCGCTGGCGGCCGTCATGAACGGCGCGGCGTTCCTCGGAATCGAAGTCGATCCGGCGCGCAGTCGGCGAAGAATCGAAACGGGCTACCTCGACGTGCAGACGGAAAGCCTGGATGAAGCGTGGCGCATCGTGACATCGGCCCGCGATGCGCGGGAAGCGGTCTCCGTCGGACTGGCCGGGAACTGCGCCGACGTTCTGCCGGAAATGGTCCGTCGCGGCTGGATTCCCGACATCGTGACCGACCAGACCAGCGCCCACGATCCTTTGAATGGCTACATCCCGCGCGGACTCTCGCTGGACGACGCGGCGCGACTGCGGCGGTCCAATCCTGACGAATACGTGCGCCGGGCCATTGAATCCATGGCCGTGCACGTTCAGGCCATGTTGGATATGCAGGCTCGCGGCGCCGTGGCGTTTGACTATGGAAACAATATCCGGACCATGGCGCACGAAGGCGGCGTGCGCCATGCCTACGACTTCCCGGGGTTCATTCCCGCCTACATCCGTCCCATGTTTTCAGAAGGACGCGGACCGTTCCGGTGGGTCGCGCTGTCGGGCAATCCTCGCGACATCGCCGCCACGGACGATCTCGTTATGAAGTTATTCGCCGAAGATCCGGTCCTCAACCGCTGGATCGATCTCGCGCGTCGAAAAGTCCGCTTTCAAGGGCTGCCTGCGCGGATCTGCTGGCTAGGCTACGGCGAGCGCGCGCTTTTTGGGGAGCGCCTGAATCATCTGGTGCGAACGGGCGGCGTGGAAGCTCCGATCGTCATTGGACGCGATCATCTGGACTGCGGTTCGGTGGCTTCCCCCTTCCGCGAGACAGAAGAGATGAAGGACGGAAGCGACGCGATTGCAGACTGGCCGATTCTCAATGCGCTGCTGAATACCGCTTCCGGCGCAAGCTGGGTTTCGTTCCACCACGGAGGCGGCGTCGGAATCGGCTATTCGCTTCACGCCGGTCAGGTGATCGTAGCCGACGGCGCGGTGGAAATGGACGAGCGTTTGAACCGCGTGTTGACCAACGATCCCGGAATCGGCGTCGTACGCCACCGCGATGCCGGATACGAAGAAGCGCGAAAGTTCGCGGAAGAACACGGGATTCAGGAGCCCGGCGCCACGAAAGAGTCGTGAACATCATTCACGCCAAACAGCTCATCACGCTTCAGGGACCAAGTCGCGCCCGCCGCGGCGCGGAACTGAGGGAATTGGGAATCATTGAAGACGGCGCCGTTGCGATTCGGAATGGAAAGATCGCTTGGGTCGGACGGACCGATGATCTGCCGCGCCGCGACGTTCCGGAGTTCGATGCATCCGGAAAAATTGTGCTTCCCGGATTCGTCGACTCTCATACGCACGCCGTCTTTGCAGGGAACCGCGCCGACGAGTTTGAATGGCGGATTGAAGGGGCGCCCTATATGGAGATCCTCGCTCGCGGCGGCGGCATCCTGTCGAGCGTGCGCCGTCTTCGCGAGTCTACCGATCTTCAGGTCCGTCTCGCCGACCGTTTTTTCGAGTATGGAACAACCACCATCGAAGCCAAGAGCGGATACGGCCTCACGCTGGATCAAGAAATTCGAATGCTCGAATGCATGAGGCGGGAGACGCGGCTCGAGGTCATACCGACCTACATGGGCGCGCACGCCTTGCCGGAAGAGTACCGCGGCCGCCGGGACGCCTTTGTCGAAAGGATCGTGAATGAGGATCTCCCGGAAATCGCCTCGCGCCGGCTGGCTGAATTTTGCGACGTCTTCGTCGAACCCGGCGCGTTCTCTGCGGACGAGGCGCGCCGCATCTTCTCGCGGGCAAAAACGCTAGGCCTGGGAATCAAGGTCCACGCCGACGAGTTTGTTTATTCGCGCGGCGCGGAGCTGGCTGTAGAAGTCGGCGCAACATCGGCGGATCATCTGGGCGCCGTCACGGAGGATGGAATCCGAGCGCTTGCCGAGTCCGACGTTATCGCCACGCTGCTTCCGTCCACATTGTTCGCGCTCGGCGAGAAACGCTATGCCCCCGCCCGGCGGCTGATCGAATCCGGCGCAGCGGTCGCGCTCGCGACGGATTTCAACCCAGGGACTTCACCTACCATCAACATGCAATTCGTGCTCACGCTCGCCTGCACGCAGATGCGCATGACGCCTGCCGAAGCTCTCACGGCCGCAACTATCAATGGGGCGGCTGCTGTGAATCGTCATGCCGAGATCGGTTCTCTGGAAGCAGGCAAACAAGCGGACGCGGCCGTCTACGACGTCGGGGATTATCGTGAGATTCCCTACTACGCCGCTGTAAACTTCTGCGTCGCCGTGTTCAAGCGCGGCGCGCTCGTGTATGAAGCAAATCGTTGAATGCGTTCCGAACTTCAGTGAAGGACGGCGGTCCGAAGTCATCGACGCGATAGTCGAGGCGATGCTGGCGGCGCCGGACGTTTATCTTCTCGGGCGCGAAATGGACTCCGATCACAATCGGGCGGTCGTGACCATCGCCGGGGCGCCGGAATCCATCGCGGAGGCGGCGTTTCGCGGAGTGGCCGCCGCCGCGCGTCTCATCGACTTGACGCGCCATCGGGGCGAGCACCCGCGGATTGGCGCAGCCGACGTCGTGCCGTTCGTCCCTATCTCCGGCGTCACGCTAGACGATTGCGTCCGTATCGCCCGAACCGTGGGCGAACGGATTGCGGCGGAACTTTCGATTCCGGTCTTCCTCTACGAAGCCGCGGCTACAAGGCCGGAGCGTGCGAATCTCGAGAATGTGCGTAAGGGCCAGTTCGAAGGACTCCGCGAAGAGATCGCCGTCAATCCTGACCGCCGGCCCGATTTCGGAGCGCCCCGAGTCCATTCCACCGCAGGCGCTGTCGCGGTTGGGGCAAGAAAGCCGCTCATCGCCTACAACATCAACCTGAATACGCCGGACGTGAACATCGCGAAACAGATTGCGCGCCGCGTCCGGTTTTCCAGCGGCGGGTTTCGTTATGTCAAGGCGATGGGCGTGTTCTTGAGGGACAAGAATCAGGCGCAAGTTTCAATGAACCTGACCGACTACGAACAAACGCCCGTGGAGTTGGTTTTCGAAACCGTGCGGCGCTTGGCGAAGCGATTCGGCGTCAGCGTCGCCGGAAGCGAAATCGTGGGTCTGATCCCCCAAAGGGCGTTGGATCAGGCGGCGGAATTCTTTCTTCAGATTGAAAACTTCAGACCGTCCATGGTGCTTGAAACGCGGTTGAGCGAAGTCATGGTCTCGGCGGCCGCGCCCGGCCGGGCGACGCTCCTGACGGATTCCTTGCGAGGATTCATCGAGCGCCTGGCTTCTAGGGATCCGGTCCCGGGCGGAGGCAGCGCCGCCGCGCTGGCCGGGGCTCTTGGCGCAGCGCTCGGACAAATGGCAGTGCGCGTCACAAGAGGCAAGAAAGGATACGAGCAGCATGCCGCCCGTCATGACGATGCTCTGGACCGACTCGCTCCTTACGCCTCCACGCTGCTCGAATTGATCGATGCGGACGCCGAAGCTTTCCGTCAGGTCCTGGCGGCTCGTCGCCTCCCGAAACACGCCGCCGGCCGGGACGATCAGGTTCAACGCGCTCTCGTCCGGGCCACAGAGATTCCGTCTCGAACTGCAGGATGCGCCGCCGAGAGCCTCCGCATTTTGGAAGACATCCGGACGATTGTTCATCCGAACGTCGCATCCGACCTTCAGGTTGGCCTGCAGATGGCCCGGGCCGCGCTCCGCGGCGCCATCGCCAACATGCGAGCCAACCTGACCGGCGTCACCGATCCGGAGACGCGGCTGCGATACGAAGACATGATCGCCGGTTGGGAACAGGCGCTCAAGGGGCCGCCTTAGTCGCCTTAAAGGTAGGGAATATTTGCATGCTTTGATGTGAACGCGAATTTGGGGACAGAGACCAATTTCCTGCGCGTGAGGTTGCCGCGAGGCCTAACGGTCCCCTAACGCGCAGGAAATTGGTCTCTGTCCCCAAATTCGCGTCATTGGCGGCTCACAAGTCCAAGAAGGCTCCTAAATTGCAGTTTCAATTGCCGAATGAGGCCGGGTGCTATAATCCGAAAACTATGAATGACCGGACACTTCAGAGGCTCCAGGCCATTCGCGGCCGGCTTCGGACGCCGATTTTCAAGGTCCTTCTTGCAATTGTCCTCTTCATTCTGATCGGCGTTACCGGCGTCGGGCTCTACTATTACAACTACTATTCGCGCATGATCGACCGCCGATTGAGCGGAGAGATCTTCGAAAATACGGCGCGCATTTACGCCGCCCCCTATTTCATCTATACAGGCCAGAAGCTGTCGCCGGACGCGGTTGTTGGGCGGCTGCAGCGAGCGGGGTTTGAGCCCAACGGCGCGGCCAGCGCCGAGGAAGGGACCTACGAGCTTTCGCCGAATCGCGTGACGATCCGGCCGGCAGTGGGCGACCCGCTTCGTCTGGAGTTTCAGAAGAACGTCCTCACCCGGATTGTGAAACTGGACATCGGGAACGTCGACGAAGCCTGGCTTCCTGCAGAACTCGTCACAAATCTGTTCGACCAGGAAAGCCGGCGGAAGCGGCGCGTCGTCGAGTTCAATGAGCTGCCGCCGGTTCTCGTCAATGCGTTGATCGCGGCCGAGGATCACCGTTTCTACAGCCACTGGGGCATCGATCCCATCCGCCTGGCGGGAGCGCTGGTCGCCAGCATTCGGAACTCGGACAGGGTCGAAGGGGTCAGCACGCTCACGCAGCAGTTCGCGCGCAATTTCTTCCTGACCTCCGAGCGTTCGATCAAGCGCAAGATGCACGAGGCGTTTGTGGCCTTGCTGTTGGAGCGGCGGCTGACGAAGCAGCAGATCCTGACGATGTACGCCAACGAAGTGTATTTGGGTCAGCGCGGATCGTTCAGCATTCACGGTTTCGCCGAAGGCGCCGCGGCGATCTTCGGCAAGGACCTGACGGCGATCGAGCTTCCGGAGGCCGCAACGCTGGCGGGAATGCTTCCAGCGCCGAATTCGTACTCACCGATCAAGTATCCGGATCGCGCGAAATCGCGCCGCAACGTCGTCCTGAACCGCATGGCGGACGTCGGGTTCATCACGCGGGAAGAAGCGGAAAAGGCCAAGAAAGCCAAGCTAGAAGTGGCGCCGATGCGCGTCGACGCGACGGATGCGCCGTATCTGGTGGACTTCATCCGCGAGCAACTGCTCAAGGATTTTTCTGAAGACACGCTGATTCACGACAATCTGCGCGTCTACACGTCGCTCGACCCAGACCTGCAGCGCGCCGCTGTTGACGCTGTGGAGAAAGGGCTGCGGAACGTTGAACAGCAATTGGCGCAGCGCAACAAGGGCCGGAAGAACGCAGTGAAGCTGCCTCCTCCGCAGGCCGCATTGGTGGCCCTGGACCGGCGAACCGCCCGCATTCTCGCGATGGTCGGCGGCGGCGACTACGGCGCCAGTCAATACAACCGCATCACGCAGGCGTTTCGGCAGCCGGGGTCGATCTTCAAGCCGTTCGTCTTTGCCGCCGCGTTCGCCGCCGCTCTGGACGGGCCGCTGCCGCAAACCGAAATCGTACGTCTGGCGGCGTCCGCGGATCCGGCGTTGACGCCGGTGGATCCTCAGCCAACGTCCGAGCTGGCGGTCGACTACATCACGCCGATCACGCCGGTGATGGATGAGGAGACGGTGTTTCTGTACGACCGCGACAAGATCTATGAGCCGAACAACTATCATCAGGAGTATCACGGCGCCGTCACGGTGCGCACCGCTTTGCAGAAATCTCTGAACATCCCGACTATCAAGATCGCCGAGCGGATCGGCTACGATCGCGTTGCGGACCTTGCGCGGCGCGCAGGCATGAACGCAAAGATCAAGGGATACCCTTCGGTGGCGCTTGGCGCGTTCGAGGTGACGCCTCTGGAGATGGCGGGCGCATATACCGTATTCGCCAACGAGGGCAAGCGGCTCGAGCCGCACGCCGTGCTGCGCGTCGTTTCGGGCGATGGATCCATCAAGAAGACGTATAAGCACGAAGAGACGCAGGTTCTCGCGCCCGAGGTGGCTTACTTAATGACCCACCTGATGGAAGGCGTCATCGACTCCGGTACGGGTCAAGGCGTGCGGTCGCGCGGGTTCTGGCTTCCGGCGGCTGGAAAGACGGGAACCTCGCGCGACGGTTGGTTTGCTGGCTACACGAAGGACTACATTGTCATCGCCTGGGTAGGCTACGACGACAACCGCGACCTCAACCTGGAGGGCGCCCGCTCGGCGCTTCCGATCTGGACGGATTTCATGATCAAGGCCTACCAGCTCTATCCTCCGCGCGATCCCGACGCCATGTATTTCGAGCCGCCCGAAGGCGTCGATTTCGTACGCATCGACCGCGAAAGCAACCTGCCCGCAACGTCCGCCTGCGTGGACACCTACGAAGAAGCCTTTCTTTCCGCCGCCGTTCCATCCGACCACTGTCCGCTGCATACGCCCGCGATCTCGGAAATCATCGAGAACGGCGTGACCGAAACCGGCAAGGGCGTCGCCAACGCCGCAAAAGGCATCGGCCGGTTCTTCGGACGCATCTTCGGCGGCGGCAACGATTCAAAGGATCGGTAATCCGTTCCTACATTGAACGAGCCCTGGATCTTTGAAACCGCCGTGCTCAAGGAAATCTGAAGACCTTTCTTGGACGCGGAGAGGAGCCTCAGGTCCATTTCTTCAGAACCTCCGACGGGCTCGAAGTGGACTTTCTCGTGGACGCAGACGCCGGTCTGATTCCGATCGAAGTCAAGTCATCGGCGACGCCTCGGCTCGAAATGGCTGCGGCGGTCATAGCGTTTCGCAAGGGATTGCGAAAGAAAACAGCTTGTAGCTGGGCTGGCGCGCTTGAAATTGAAAGCTGATAACTGAAATGTCATGCTTTTGTTCCTTGACTCCCGCTTCGTCCTGCGGGAGCATCCTGCAACATTCTGCAACTCACCGTGCCATCTCATTCGGAGGATCTATGTCGAAAGGCGCCACTCGAAGAAATCTCTTAAAGATTGCGACTGGCAGTATTGCGGCTGGTCTGGGCTTGACGATGAAATCCGAACCTGCTTCAACCGCGGCAGCGACGCAACGCGGACATGATCACAAACGGGTCTCCGGCCCGCTCGCGACAGCGATTGTGAGCTTCGGGCAATGGCCGACGGATCCGCCGCTGGACCGCAATCCAAATCTGTCGCCGTTGAATCGGAACGGGCACCAGTTGATTCCTCACGAGGTGACCATCAAAGCGGGCGGAACCGTGACCTTCATGATCGCAGGGGCGCATCAGGTCATCGTCTATGACGACGGAGTCGAGCCCGAGGACATCGATACGACGATGCTCATTCAGCCGGCGGGAGCGCCAATGGGACCCGCGATACTCATTGACGACCCGAATCACCGCATATACAGGGGGCTGGATCCTTCCGTGCTTCCTCTTCTTGCCATTCAGCCGCCTCCACCTTCACCCCCGGGGCCGCCGCCGTTTCTTGTCGACCGAGTGGAGGTCGTGCACTTCCCGAAGCCGGGGACCTATCTGGTGATCTGCGGCGTCGTGTTCCACTTCGTGGCTGACAACATGTTTGGATTTGTGAGGGTGCTTCCCTAACCCCAAATGAGAATTGAGAATTGATTAGTGATTAATGATTAATGACCAACGTCCTTGAAGAATCTTAGATTTGCCAATGACATTACTCATCAATCACTAATCAATTCTCAATTCTCATCTGGGCCTTTACTTCCTCTACAACCACGTACTCCCGAAGGATCTTCCACTTTCTCTCGCTGACGCCGGGCACGGCCAGCAGTTCTTCGATGCGCCGAAACCCTCCCTTCTTCTCGCGGAATTCGACAATGCGTTTGGCGAGTACGGGTCCGACGCCCGGCAATCGGTCAAGTTGCTCGACGGTAGCAGTGTTGAGGTTCAGGACTAGCAGGAACGCAGCGATAGGCTTCATGGCGCATCCGGATTATAGTTCGCGAGCACGAAATCAATAGCGGCCTCGCGGGCGTTCAGCCGCCCTTCCAGTTGCTCGTCTTCAACGCGCGTAAGGATCACCTTGAACAACGGGCCGGGTTTGAAACCGAGCGCAATGAGATCGTCGCCTGTAATGAGCGGACGCGGCGAGATCTCCTCCTGGGACCAGCCCTGAAACATGCGAGCCGCATACTCGACGTCGCGAAGGTCCCCGCCGGACGCGACCGTGCAGATGCGCGCCAACTCCAAATGATCCGCAAATCGCGGCAGCCTGAAGAACCGTTTGAGCGCCGCCGCAGACATGGTCCGCGCTTCGCCCATGCGGGGACGATTTTCGACGAGGGCGACGATGTGGCCGATCTCCGCGTTTGAGAACTTCATGCGCTCGACAATGTTCGCAACGATCGGCGGCGGCGTCTCGTGCAGGAGCAAGGCCATCGCGAAATCCGGCGCCGGCCCAGGCGGCATCCGTTTCAACGAATTCTCCAGATGCGTCGTCCACTCCACCTCGGGCAAGATCTGCGCACGCAACCCCGCTTCATGCAACATGCGGCAGCCGCGGGCGGCCTCGCCTTCGGTCAGAATGCGCAGAATCTCTTCGCGAATTCGCTCGATGCTGACTTGCCGTATCCGGTCCGCCATCCGGCAGGCCGCTTCCCATGTCTTCGGTTCTATCGAATAGCCAAGGCGCGCGCCGAACCGGACGGCGCGGAGAATCCGCAGCTTGTCTTCCTCAAAGCGCCGCTGCGGATCGCCGATAGCGCGGACGATCTTGTTTCGGATATCTTCCTGGCCCGACACATAGTCAATCACGCGATTCTCAATGGGATCGAACAGGAGGCCATTGATCGTGAAATCGCGCCGCAGTACGTCGGTCTTCGCATCGGTGAATACGACTCCCGTCGGGCGGCGGCCGTCCACATAGGCTTCATCGGACCGGAACGTCGCGACCTCGAACGCGTGGCCGCGATGGATCACCAGGACAACGCCGAACTGCGCGCCGATCGCTTCCGTGCGCGGAAACATCCGGATGATCTCTTCGGGACGGGCGCTGGTCGCAATGTCGTAATCCGAAGGCTCAATCCCCATCACCATGTCGCGCACGCAGCCGCCCACCATGTAGGCCTCGTGGCCGGCGCCCCGCAGTTTCCGGATGATCTCGACCGCAGAGTCGGGTTTCATGACAGTATGATACGTATGAGTTATGAGTTATGAGTTATGAGTTGTGAGTTATGAGTTGTGAGTTGTGTGTCGGAACCCAGAACTCAAAACTCAGAACTCAGAACTCATACCATTTGGAGGCTTGATGCCATTTCGAGGCGTGGATTTCTACCGCATTGACGATCTTCTCAGCAATGAAGAGATTCTTGTCCGTGACACGGTCCGCCGATTTGTGGAAGACAAGATCACGCCGATCATCGACAAGCATTTCGAAGAAGCCACGTTTCCAGAATATCTCGTGCCTCAGATCGCCGAACTCGGACTCCTTGGCGGAAACCTTCCGGAAGAATACGGCTGTGCGAACATGAACAACCTCGCCTACGGGCTGGTGATGCAGGAACTGGAGCGCGGCGACAGCGGAATTCGCAGTTTCGTCAGCGTGCAGGGCGCGCTGGTGATGTATCCGATCTATGCGTTCGGATCCGAAGAACAGAAGCGGAGATGGCTTCCACGGCTCGCCAAAGGCGAATCGATTGGATGCTTCGGGCTGACCGAACCCGATCACGGCTCCGATCCGAGCGGCATGGAAACGCGGGCCCGCCGGTCCGATCGCGGCTGGGTTCTCAATGGCGTGAAGCGCTGGATCACCAACGGCTCGATCGCGGACGTCGCTATCGTATGGGCGAAAGCCGGCGACGACGTTCGAGGATTCATTGTCGAAACCGGCACGCCCGGTTTTCAAGCGCCGGAGATCAAGAACAAGTTGTCGTTGAGAGCGTCGGTGACGTCGGACCTGATCATGGACGACGTGGTGGTCCCCGACGACGCGGTTCTCCCCAACACTAAAGGTCTCAAGTCTCCGCTGATGTGTCTCAATCAGGCCCGATACGGCATAGCCTGGGGCGCCGTCGGCGCGGCGATGGCCTGCTACGAATGGGCGGTGGATTACACAAAGGGGAGGACGCAGTTCGGAAAACCCATCGCGTCCTTTCAGCTTGTTCAGGACAAGCTGGCTCACATTCTGACCGAGATCACCAAGGCGCAACTTCTTGCCTGGCGGCTCGGCCGTCTCAAAGACGACGGCAAGCTTCAGTTTGCACAGACTTCGCTCGCGAAAAGAAACAACGTTTGGATTGCTCTCGAAGCCGCGCGCATGGTCCGCGACCTGATGGGCGCGAACGGCATCACGCTGGAGTATCCCGTGTTCCGCCACATGTGCAATCTGGAGTCAGTCTTCACATACGAAGGCACCCACCACATCCACACGTTGATTCTGGGGGAGCACATCACCGGGATTTCCGCATTTAAGTAGCCAGTTGTCAAACGTCATATGGCATGTTGTCGGATGTCAAATGTAGTTGACCCACGGCGGTGGGTCGGTTTGAAATTTGCCACGCAAACTCCCCTCTTGGATCAGGGCGTCAATATACCTGGAGAATCCATGGAATCAGGCGAACGGGGAATTTGAAATTGGACGAATCCTGCATCTCAAAT
>Ga0209172_10002847_pt1 | contig 28732 bp, 27 predicted proteins | sample LarsenN4metaG_FD_184113 | JGI IMG/M metagenome (GOLD analysis project Ga0209172, IMG submission 184113) | Hot spring sediment bacterial and archeal communities from British Columbia, Canada, to study Microbial Dark Matter (Phase II) - Larsen... ... | reverse complement strand
AGCGCTGTACCCAGGCGTCGCAGTCGATCCAGGCGATCATTGCGGCACCGGGCGCGTAGTTCGGCAGGTAGGGGCGCGCGGTCATGGCGCGATACCACTCGGGCAGGCCGCGGCCGCCGCCGACGTCCCAGCCGGGTGCGATCACCGCCTCGACCATCCCGGCGAGCTCCGATGCCTGGGCGGGCAGCATCCCCACGTCGAGCACGCGCATCCGCGGCAGCGAACCGCGGGCTGCGCGGATCGACTCGATCAGGTCGATGCAGGACGGGAAGAACCGCTGGTCGCAGGCGGTGAAGAGAACGACGTCGTTGTCCATGGCGCCGCTGCGTCCGTTCCTAGACCGCGTTCTGCACGGCGCGCACGAGAAAGTCCTCCAATGCCGTGATTGCGCTGCGATCGCGATGGAGCCGGTGCTTGCTGGCAGCAATCTTGCGCCTGACCTCGTTTCGCCATGCCTGGTCTTGCGCGAGCCGCACAGCGGCGGCGACGTAATCGTCCACGGTGTCGAAGATGGTCTCGGTGACGCCCATGGCCCGGAGCACGCCGGTGGTGTGACGTCCTCTCATCATCGGGCGCGCCACGGTCACCACCGGAAGGTCGTGGGTGAGGCATTCCATGGTTGAATTGAAGCCAGACCACTCGATGCTGTCGAGGAAAATATCGGCCATGCCGGCCGCCGCCAGAAACTGCTTCGGATTCATCCGCGGCAGGAACACGCAATGATCCTCGTAGCGCAATCCAAGGGCGGCGAATGCGCGGTCGAGCCGCTTGCGGAACAGGTCCGTCACATGCGACCCGCGGTAGTAGGCGATGAACACGATCTGGCAGCCGGGCACGTCTTTGGCGATGCGCGCAAACACGTCGTCGAACTGCGGCAGGTATTTGTAGAGCGACTGCCCCGACCAGTAGACGGTGGCGTCCGCACGCAGCCCGACGTCGGCGCGCTTGGGAATGTCCGGCGGGGCGGCGGCCGGTTCGTAATAGATGGAGGTGTTGGGCAGCCGGATCAGGCGCTCCGTGTATTGATTGTCGGTGCCGGTGGGCTCCATCAGGTCGCTGGTGAGGAAATAGTCGACGGTCGGGCAGCCCGACGTGATCGGGTGCCCCAGCGTGTTGCACTGGACCGGCGCGAGGCGCTGCGCCGCCAGCGCGATCGTCACGGGATCCATGCCGATCTCGGGATAGAGAATGACGTGCGGCGCGTCGGCAAGGATGGTCCGCCGCCACTGCTCGACCGGCATGGGTCCCTGCACGAAACGGTCGCAAAGTCCCATGGCGGCCTTGGTCTCGTCGTCCAGAATCGATCCGGTGTGGTAGCCGGTCACGGTGAACCGGCTCCGATCGAGCTGGGTCACCCAGCCTTTCACCGGGATCTTCCAGACCGAATGCGCGCGAAAGAAGCCGGTGACGATGCCGACCCGAATGCGCTCGCCCGCCGCCGGCGGTGGCGGCATCGCTGCCGGCGGAAAGCGCCGCTCCATTACCCGGCAGACGAACGTGCCGTAGCGTTCCTGCAATGCGCGGTCGTCGAGGCCCTGGTAGGCGAGGTGGAACGGCTGGTTCGAGCCGACGCCTTTGGCGAGATCCTCCGCGCCGTAACGATCGAGCGCGGCGCACAGCGCGTCGAGCTGCGCCGCGTAGGCCCTGCGCGCGGGGGCGATCTCGGCTTCGTCCAGATAGATCGCCGGCAGCTGCGCCATGCAGAGTCCGAACTGCGCCTCTGCGTAGTTCGGCCTGAGCCGTAATGCAGTCTCGTAGCTCTGCGCCGCTTCCTCGCAGCGCCCGACGGCCTGGAGCGCGGTGCCGCGATTGTAGTGCGCCTCGGCGTTGTCCGGCTTGAGCGCAATCGCCTTGTCGTAGCTGGCGATGGCCTCGTCGAAGCGGTTGAGCGCGATCAGCGGATTGCCGCGATTGGTCAGCGCCGTGGCCTCGTCCGGCTTGATGGCGAGCGCGCGGTCGTAGCTGGCGATCGCCTCGACGTGGCGATTGAGGCCGGACAGCACGTTGCCGCGATTGGCGAGCGCGACCACGTCGTTCGGATTGAGCGCGAGCGCGCGGTCGTAGCTGTCGAGCGCCTCGCTGTTGCGCTGGAGCACGCCGAGCGCGTTGCCGCGATAGGTCATCGCCGGCTGGAACTGCGGCGCCATGGCCAGCGCGGCGTCGAAGCTCGCCAGCGCCTCGGCCGGCCGATCGAGAGCGAGCAGCGCGCCGCCACGATAGGTCAGCGTCATCGGATTGCGGTCCACGGCCAGGGCCTGGTCATAGGCGGCGACCGCCTCCTCGTAACGATGCAGCGTGTGCAGCGTGATGCCGCGGTTGGCGAGCGCCTGCGGCATCCGCGGATTGAGTGCCAGCGCCCGGTCGAGGCTCGCCAGCGCCTCCTGCGGCCGCTTGAGCGCATTGAGGACGCCGGCGTAGTTCGAGTGGGCGTCTGCGTTCTGGCTGTTGAGCGTCAGGGCGCGGCCGATCAGCCGCTCTGCCTCCTCGAACTGCGAACGCTGCGCGGCCACCATGCCGAGAAAATGGAGCGCGTCGAAATGATCGGGACGGCCGGCGAGCACCTGCCGGTACAGCGCCGCGGCTTCGTCCAGCCGGCCGGACTGGTGCAAGCCAACGGCGCGCCGGAGCGTCTCGAACTCGCTGGACCCACCCGGAACATTCATGCCGTCACTCGCCCGACCCGCCCGCCAGGGCCTACAGATAGGACAGGATCAGATAGGCGGCCAGCATGATGGTGGTCCAGAACGCCATCGCCGCGGTCGACCCTGTGGCGAGCGGCGTTCAAATGATCCGGCGCCGCTGCCGGCACCGATCTGATCGCGAATCTGGCGAGTGGTGGAGCCGAGGGGAATCGAACCCCTGACCTCCTCATTGCGAACGAGGCGCTCTCCCAGCTGAGCTACGGCCCCAGACGGGCAGCGGAATGCAGCCGCTGCGCGGGTCTCACGGGTGCGGCCATTTAGGGGCGGGGCCGGACCCTGTCAAGGAGCGGCCGGGCCGCCGGCGGCCGCGGCGCGGCCGGCGGGCTTGCCGCCGGGGGACGGGGAGGCTACACGTCACAGCGCCTCGATGCTGGCGGATCGTGCGATGAGCCGACTCTTGATCGATATTCTGTCGTTCATTTCCTACCTGCTTTTCCTCTATGTGATTCTGCTGATTGCAGCAGCGGTGCTGTCGTGGCTGATCGCGTTCAATGTGGTGAACGCGCGCAACCAGTTCGTGCAGATGCTGTGGCAGTTCCTGTACCGGATCACGGAGCCGGTCCTGCGGCCGATCCGCAACCTGCTGCCCGACCTTGGCGGCATCGATATCTCGCCGATCATCGTCATCCTGATCATCGAATTCGTCCGGCAGGTCGTCATTCCCAATCTCCAGCGAGCCCTGCTCTAGTGACGGATGCCGGCGCCAGGCCCTGGCGGCACACAAGCGACGGCATTTCGCTGACGGTCCGGCTGACACCGCGGGGCGGGCGGGATTCCATCGATGGGGTCGAACGGCTGGCGGATGGCCGGCCGGTGCTGCGGGCGCGCGTGCGCGCGGCGCCGAGCGACGGTGCCGCCAATGATGCGCTGGTGCGGCTGCTGGCGACGGCGCTCGGCATTCCGCCGCGATCGGTGAGCCTCGTTTCCGGGCACACGGCGCGGACCAAGCAGGTGAAAATTGTCGGTGCCGCCATTGCGCTGGGAGCGGCATTGGAGAAAATCTGTACCGGCGACGCGTGACGGCCCCGGCAGGCAGGTGTGAAGCCATGACAGCGCGGATCATCGACGGCAAGAGCATTGCGGCCGAACTGCGGGGCCGGGTGGCGGACGCCGCGCACCGTCTCGCGCGCGATCGCGCCCTCGTGCCGGGTCTCGCGGTCGTGCTGGTGGGCAACAACCCGGCGAGCGAGATCTATGTCGGCTCCAAGACCAAGGCGACCGTCGGCAGCGGCATGCGGTCGTTCGATCATCGGCTGCCGGCGACGGTGAGCGAGGCCGATCTGCTGACGCTGATTGGGCGGCTCAACAAGGACCCGGTGGTGCACGGCATCCTGGTGCAGCTGCCGCTGCCGGCGCATATCAGCGCGCAGAAGATCCTCGGCGCGATCGAGCCGGCCAAGGACGTCGACGGCTTTCATCCCGTCAATATCGGCCGCCTGGCGCTCGCCGGCAGTCTGCCGGCGCTGGCGCCTTGCACGCCGCTCGGCTGCATCATTCTCGCCAAGGCGGTGCGGCCGTCGCTCGAAGGCCTTGAGGCGGTCGTGATCGGCCGTTCCAATGTGGTCGGCAAGCCGCTGGCGCAACTGCTGCTTGCCGAGAACGCCACGGTGACGATCGCGCATTCGAAGACCGCAGACCTGCCCGCGGTCTGCCGGCGCGGCGACCTGGTGTTCGCGGCGGTGGGCCGCCCGGAGATGGTGCGCCAGGGCTGGATCAAGCCCGGCGCCACCGTGATCGATGTCGGCATCAGCCGCGTGCCGGGCGAGGGCGGGAAGACCCGTCTGGTCGGCGACGTCGCGTTCGCGGAAGTCGCCGAAGTCGCCGGCGCCATCACCCCGGTGCCGGGCGGTGTCGGGCCGATGACCATCGCCTGCCTGCTCGCCAACACGGTGCGCGCCGCCTGCTGGCAGATGGGGTTTCCGGCGCCGGACTTTGCGAAGGGAAACCTGGACCTCGGATGACTGCCGAGTGTTGAGCGCGACCACAGCAAAAGCAAGAGGACGGACAACGGAGCGCCCCGCCCGTCATGCCGTCCTCAGTCGTCCTCTTTGAGTCGCCTGCTTAAGCGCCGTTCCAGGCGTAGGCGACCTTGTCGAGCACCTTGGTCCCGAACCGTTCCGACGAGCGCGCCACCGCGCGACCGCCAAGCGAGCGGTAGAATTCGACGGCGGATTCGTTGTCGGACAGCGCCCACACCACGAGGCTCGACAATCCGCTCTGGCTGAGATCGCGCCGCGTCGCCGCGAACAGCTTGCGGCCGAAGCCGAGACCCTGGAATTCCGGCCGCAGATACAGCTCGTAGATCTCGCCATCGTAGTACAGGCTGCGCGCGCGATTGCGGCCATAATTGGCATAGCCCGCGACCGAGTTGCCGAACGCCAGAATGGCGATGCGGCTGCCCTTGCGGATGGCTGAGTCCCACCAGTCCGGACCGCGGCGATTGATAAGCTTCTCGAGCTCCGCCCCCGGAATGATCCCCTGATAGGCGGCCCGCCATGAGTCGTCGTGCGTTGCCGCGATGGCTGATGCATCGGACGGCTTGGCGCGACGGACCTCGATGAGGGTTGTGCTCATGAGCGAATTGAAGCAAGCACATCGGCGGCCTTCAAGCCTTAAGTTTAACAGTGCGTTAACGATGTGGATTTGAAGCGCCCAAGCGCGCTGGAACGAGTCGCAGGACGCAAAAAAATCCAGACAAATTCGCTGTCTGGCGCGGTGTTGCAGCGGTGCCACGCTCGTTAGGAAATCGTTTACCGTCACCGTGCGGATGGGGTGGATCGGCGTTGAAGATCGATTCACTCGGCCATCGAACGAGCGCTGCGGCGTCTCGACGCGCGCGGCGCGCGAATCATGGGCCCGGTGCGCCGGTGCGGTCCGCCGTCGACAGGTCCGCCAGGGCCTGCGGTCGCGGATTGTCCGCCGGAACACGCCGCGCCCGACGCTGGACTATACCCGCTCGGCTTCCCTGCGCCGCTCGTCGCGCTTGCGGTCATGCGGGTCGAGCAGCTTCTTGCGCAGCCGGATCGACTTGGGCGTCACCTCGACCAGCTCGTCGTCCTCGATGTAGGCAAGGGCCTTTTCCAGCGTCATCCGGATCGGCGGGGTCAGGCGGACGGCCTCGTCCTTGGCGTGGGTCCGGATATTGGTCAGCTTCTTGCCCTTGAGCACATTGACGATCAGATCGTTGCCGCGGGTGTGCTCGCCCACGATCATGCCGGGATAGACCTTCCAGCCGGGCTCGATCATCATCGGCCCGCGGTCCTCCAGGTTCCACAGCGCGAAGGCGACCGCCTCGCCGCTCTCGTTCGCAATCAGCACGCCGTTGCGGCGGCCCAGGATCTCGCCGCGATGGGGGCCATAGGCGTGGAAGATGCGGTTCATGACGGCGGTGCCGCGGGTATCGGTCAGCAGCTCGCCCTGGTAGCCGATCAATCCCCGGGTCGGCGCGTGGAACACCAGCCGCACGCGCCCGCCGCCGGACGGGCGCATGTCCGTCATCTCGCCCTTGCGCTCGGAGAGCTTCTGCACCACGACGCCGGAGTGCTCCTCATCGACGTCAATGACGACCTCCTCGATCGGCTCAAGGAGTTCGCCGGTCTTGTCGTCGCGCGTGAACAGCACCTTCGGGCGCGACACCGACAGTTCGAACCCTTCGCGCCGCATGGTCTCGATCAGGATGCCGAGTTGCAGCTCGCCGCGGCCGGCAACCTCCATCGAGTCCTTCTCCGCCGATTCGGAGATGCGCAGCGTGACATTGCCTTCCGCCTCGCGCAGCAGCCGCTCGCGGATCACGCGGCTCTGCACCTTGTCGCCTTCGGTGCCTGCAAGCGGCGAGTCGTTGATGCGGAATGTCATCGCCAACGTGGGCGGATCGATCGGCTGCGCCGGCAGCGGCTCGGTCACCTCCGGCGCGCAGATGGTGTGGGAGACGAACGCCAGCGGCAGGCCGGCAATGGCGACGATGTCGCCGGCCACGCCCTCGTCGATCGGCTGCCGTTCGAGGCCGCGGAAGGCGAGCACCCGGGTGACGCGATCCTCCTCGACGACGGCGCCGTTGCGGTCGAGCACCTTGACCATCTGGTTGGGCCTGACCGAGCCCGAGGTGATGCGGCCGGTGACGATGCGGCCGAGATAGGGATTGGCTTCCAGGATGGTGCCGAGCATCCGCAACGGCCCATCTTCCACCGTGGGTTCCGCGACGTGGCGCGCGATCAGGTCGAACAGCGGCGCCATGCCTTCGTCCTTGGGGCCGTCCGGCCCCTTGAGCGACATCCAGCCTTCCTTGGCCGAGCCGTAGAGGATCGGGAAATCGAGCTGCGCCTCGGAGGCATCGAGCGCGGCGAACAGGTCGAACACCTCGTTGACGACCTCGCTGGGCCGGGCGTCGGAACGATCCACCTTGTTGATCACCACGATCGGCTTGAGCCCCACCTTGAGCGCTTTCGACACCACGAACTTGGTCTGCGGCAGCGGACCTTCGGCGGCGTCGACCAGCACCAGCGCGCCGTCCACCATGTTGAGGATGCGCTCGACCTCGCCGCCGAAATCGGCATGGCCGGGGGTGTCGACGATATTGATGCGCACGTCCTTCCAGAGGATCGAGGTGCACTTGGCCAGGATGGTGATGCCGCGCTCGCGTTCGAGATCGTTGGAGTCGAGCGCCCGCTCCGCCACCCGCTGGTTCTCGCGGAAGGCGCCGGACTGCTGGAGCAGGCGATCGACCAGCGTGGTCTTGCCATGGTCGACATGGGCGATGATCGCCACGTTGCGCAACGACATGAAGGGAATCCGGTTGCTGCCGGCAGGGCCGGCGCGTTGCGGCGCAATATAGGGATCGGGCGCCGGGTCGCAACGGTAAATTGAGGCGCTTCGCCTGCCCGATTCGATGCCGCTCAGGTCCGCGGCGCCGGCCCCCAAGGCCCGAAGGTCAGGCCCTTGGGCAACGCCTCGTGCACCATCATCATCTCGCCGATGGTCTCGGGCGTCACCATGCCGGCGAGCCGGCCGGTCGCATCGACCACCGCAACGGCGGGCGCCGACTTCTCCTGGAGCAGCTTGAAGGCGTCCTCCAGCGGCTGGCGGTAGCTGATGCTCGGAATCTGCGTCGTCATGGCGTCGGCGACACGCGCGTCGGGGCCGCGCTCCTTGAGGGCGCGGATGATGTCGGCACGGCTGAGCAGGCCGACCGGCTTGCCAAGTCCGTCGATCACGGGGAACTCGCTCTGGCTGGTACGCAGCAGCGTCTGCACCGCGTCCTCGACGTCGGCCTCGGGCGCCAGCGTCGCGTACTGCGTCATCATCGCGGCGCCGACCGGCACGCCGCGCGACATCGACCGCATCGCCACGAAATGCGCTTCCGACGATGCCGCGAGATAGACGAAGATGGCGATGAACAGCAGCATGAAGTTCGAGAACAGCCCGATGAAGCCGAGCGCGAACGCGAAGCCCTGACCGATGACGGCGGCGACCTCGGTTGCGCGCACGTAACCCATGCGCGTGGCGAGCAGCGCGCGCAGCACGCGCCCGCCGTCCATCGGGAACGCCGGGATCAGATTGAACAGGACGAGAAAGAGATTGACGATGGCGAGGCGGTCGATCATCGGGATCTTGGCGCTCTCGATCGACGTCAGCATGCCGATATCGAGACGGGCGCCGAGGAAGATCACAAGGACACCCGCGATTGCCACGTTCACCAGCGGGCCGGCGATGGCGATCACGAACTCCTCGCGCGGCTCCTCGGAAATCCGTTCCAGTCGCGCAAGCCCGCCGATCGGAAGCAGCGTCACGTCAGGCGTCGCGATGCCGTAGTAGCGGGCGGCGAAGACGTGCCCGAACTCGTGCGCCACCACGCAGCCGAACAGGAGGATCAGGAAGGCCAGGCTGTACCAGGCCTGCTGCATCCCGCCGGCCGCCCAGTTGGCGCCGAAGATCCAGGCCAGGAACAGGATGAACGTGATGTGCAGCTTGACTTCGGTTCCGGCAACTCGGCCGATGGTCAGTGACCAGGACATGAGGGGCTCCCGCGGGCGTATGACAGACTATAGCTAAGTGCCATAGTAGCGGTTGCGAGTGGGCGAGACGCCTCGATTGTTGCCCCAGCTCTCCGGAGGATCGGCCATGGCCCAGAAACTAGACCCCTCGGCCCGGAAGTCCGCGCTGGCGCAGCTCCCGGGCTGGAACGAGGTGCCGGGACGCGACGCCATCACGCGGAAATTCGTGTTCAGGGATTTCAACGAAGCGTTCGGCTTCATGTCGCGGGCCGCGCTCATTGCCGAAAAGATGGACCACCATCCGGAATGGTTCAACGTCTACAAGACCGTCGAGGTCACGCTGTCGACCCATGATGCCGGCGGCCTGACCGACCTTGACGTGAAGCTCGCGCAGGCAATGAACGCGCTCTCGGGGCGATGACCCCTCGTCGTCGCGCGCCGCTGGACAAACGCGACGCGATGTGCGGGATTCCGGCACAACACGGGAGGCAGGGATGGCGCTTGACCCGCGCGCGATGCTGGCGCGCATGCTGTTGATGCGGCGGTTCGAGGAAACCGTCATTCATGTGGCGCGTGCGCACAAACTCGGACGCCAGCACCTCGCCATCGGCAACGAGGCGATCGGCGCCGCGGCGCTGACGCAGCTTCGCGACGGCGACCTGATCTATACCACGCACCGCAACCACGGCCACATGATCGCCCGTGGGGTCGATCCCGGGAAGGCGCTCGCGGAAATTCTCGGCCGCGAAGGCGGGCTGTGCGGCGGCAAGGGCGGTACCTGGCACATGACCGATCCTGCGCTCGGCTTCCAGTCGACTTCCGCGATGGTCGGCGGATCGGTCGGGCTGTCGGTCGGCGGCGCCTTTGCGCTCAAGCACCGCAAGACCGGCGGCGTCGCGGTGGCCCTGTTCGGCGACGGCGCACTCGACGAGGGCATCGCCTACGAGGCGCTCAACATCGCGTCGCTGTATTCGCTGCCCGTGCTGTTCCTGTGCGAGAACAATTCCAAGGAGGGTGAGGCGCAGACTTCGCGGCTCGCCACCAAGGAGCTGACCGCGGTGCCGGCGGCGCTGAAAATCGCCTTTGCGAGCGTCGACGGCGGCGACGTCGAGGCTTGCCATGCCGCGGTCGAGGCTGCGCTGGCGCATGTGCGCGGCGGCAACGGGCCCTATTTCCTGGAGGCGCAGCTCGTGCGCTGGCCGGGCTCGCACCAGATCGTGCACGAGTTCACGACCGGCGAGACCGACGTGAGCGCGGCCTGGGACCAGGCAAAAGCGTCGAACGAGCACGCCGAGTGGCAGCGCACCGATCCGGTGCTGCGCGCTGCACGCGCGCTGATTGCGCGCGGTGTGCTTGCGCGCGAGGATGTGCTGACGCTCGATGCCGAAGCCAATGCGCGGATGGCCGCCGCTCGCGCGTTCGCCGAAGCGAGCCCGCTGCCGAAACCCGATGCCGCGCTCGCCGGCGTGTTTGTCTAGGCCCCGCCCATGCCGACAAAATCATTCGCCGTCGCGATGATCGATGCACTCGCGTATTCGCTGAAGAGCGATCCCAATGTGGTCGTCATCGGCGCGCATTCGTTCCTGTCCGACCGCGGGCTGAAGCCCGAGGACGAGCGCGCGCTGTGGGACGCATTCCCCGACCGGCTGATCGATCCGCCGACCTCGGAGGGCGTCACTACCTCGCTGGTCACCGGCGCGGCGATGGCTGGCATGCGGCCGTTCCTCAACTACGGCACTGCCACCTTCGCCTATGAGGCGTTCAACCAGATCATGAGCGAGGCCGCCAACGTCGCCGCCATGTCGAACGGGCAATTGCGCGCGCCGCTGACGCTGCACATGTATGCCGGCATCCGCGGCGGCGGCGCGGCGCAGCACTCGTCCAGCCCGCAGGCGATGTACGCCAATGCCGCCGGCATCGAACTGGTGCTCCCGGCCTCGCCGGCGGACGCCCAGGGGCTTCTGCGCAGTGCAATCCTGAGCAGCAATCCGACCGTCGTCATCACCCACACCAAGCTCCTCGCCATGACCGGCGACGTGCCGGACGGCGATCACCGCGTGCCGTTCGGCAAGGCACGAATCGCGCGCGAGGGCCGCGACGTCACCATTGTCGCCACCTCGCTGATGGTGCGCGAGGCGCTGCGCGCGGCCGAGACGCTGGCGGCGGACGGCATCGAGGCCGAGGTCGTCGATCCGCGCACCATCGTGCCGCTTGACTCAGACGCAATCTGCCGGTCGGTGCAGAAGACCGGCCGGCTCGTCACCGTCGACGAGGGCAATGCGCTGTGCAGCATCGGCTCGGAGATCGCCGCGCTGGTCGCCGAGCGCGCCTTCGATGCGCTGAAGGGCCCGATCCTGCGCGTCGCGCGCCCGCCGGTTCCGGTCGCGTTTTCCCCCCCTCTGGAGGCGCATATCACGCCGAATGCGGACAAGATCGCGGCGGCGGCGAAGAAAGCCTTGGCATAGGCGCGGCAACTGACAGGAGATCGAGCGATGAGCCAGGACCTCGCGCCACGCAAGCCTTTCGCCGCACCCATCGTCGATCAGCTCGCGGTCCGCGTCGTCGTCGATTCGCGCTACGAGCGTTTCATGCCGAAGGCGACGCACCCGTTCGTGGCCATCGAGCATGTCGGCCAGGTCCCGCGCCGGCAGATGACGTCGCTGGCGTGCGAATGGGGCCTGTCGCTGCATCTTGCGTCCCGGCGGGCCGGCGCCGACGCGCAATACATGCTGGATTTCGGCTACACGCCGGAGATCGTTCTGCGCAACGCGGACCTGCTCGACATCGACCCGGGCAAGATCGACGGGTTGATTCTCAGCCATGCGCATCGCGACCATTTCGGCGGCATGATCGGCTTCATCATGCAGCATCGGTCGCGCATGCGCCGTGACCTATGTTTCTACAACGACGGCGAGGAAGGCTTCCGAGAGAAATTCCTGGGCGATCCGAAGGATCCGGTTTCCTGGGGTGCGGTGGACCGGCGAATGTTGACGGCACAGTTTGTGACGCCGGTATGCTGTCACGAGCCGCACGACCTCTCGCACGCGTTCACGACCGGCTACATCGAGCGCAACTCATTTGAGCAGGTGAGCGGCGGTTCGATGGTCTATGAATACGACCATTTCACCGAAGCGGAGCGGCGGGGCAAGCTGGTCAAGGATACGCATCCGGACGAGCATGCCACCTGCTACATCGTGCAGGGCCGCGGGCTGGTCGTGATCAGCTCCTGCGGACATGTCGGACTCATCAACACGATCAAGCAGGCGATGGCGGTATCAGGTGTCTCGAAACTTCATGCCGTCATCGGTGGCTTCCACCTCGTCACCGCCCCGCAGGAATATATTGAACGCACGGTGACCGAGCTTGAGGCCCTGAAGCCCGATGTCGTCATTCCGATGCACTGTTCCGGCACGGATTTCATCGAAGCCATGCGCCGGCGGATGCCGGCGCAACTGGTCACGAACAACGTCGGCACGCGCTTCACATTCGGCGTGTGAACGCCACAGGTTTCGTCGCCTGCCGTCAGGCAATCGGGTGGCTTGCAGGTCGGCTTCACCCCGCCGGCGGGATCGAATATTTCTGGCTGGCGAACCAGTCGCGCGGGATGGTGCGGTTGGTGCCCTCCGCGCGCAGCTTGCGGTAGATGATGGCGCCGCAGGCCGCGAACTGGATCGCGAGCCCGGTGTTGTTCTTGTAATAGAGGATCTTGTCGGGTGCCTGCCGGACCCGCACCTTGCCGGCGACGATGTCGCCCAGTTCGTGCACCTGTTCGCGCTTGACGATGCCTTTCTCGATTGGGTGCAGGAGTTCGATCTGCCGGTTGGCGATCACACCCTCCCAGTCGTTGACCACGATGTCGCTTGCGCGCGCGAAGGTCTCCTCGTCGACTTCGGTGCGGGTCTCGATCACGTCGGAGTTGACGATGGTCACGACCATCTGGCCGGGCTCCAGCCATTCGCCCTTGACCACCGGGACCACCACATTGGTGGCGCAGCAGACGATGTGGACGCCGCGCACGGCCTCGCGCGGGTCGTCGACGGCGATCACTTCGACCTTCTCGCCGGCCATGCGCGCCTTGAAGGCCTCGCGGTGCGCCGGATTCGGGCTGAATACCTTCACGCGCTTGATCGGCCGCACGGCGCAGATGGCCCGGCAGTTGGGATACGCCTGGTTGCCGGTCCCGAGCAGGCCCAGCACCTCGGCATCGGGGCGGGCGCATTCCGCGACGGTCAGCCCGGTCGTGGCTCCGACCCGGAAGCCCGACAGATGCGTCTCATGCATGAAGGCGAGCGGTTCGCCGTTGGCGAGGTCGTACAGGACGATGATCGACCAGTTGATCGGGTCCGGATTGTCGAGCGTGCGGCGCTGGCCCGCGTTCTCATCTATCAGCATGAAGTGGCTGCCCGCCCGCACGCAGGCGGTCTGATAGGACTGCACCGCGCCGGCGTGGATGTTGGCAAAATAGCGCCGCTTCGGGTCGGGGGTGTCGCTCGAATAGCGCAGCCGCGGCGGGTTGACGGCCTTGCCCTCGGCAAGGTCGCGGAACGCCACCCGCATCGCCTCGATCGCCTCCCGGATCGACAGGAGGCGCACGGCGTCATTATCAGTTATAACGATCGGCACGCGGTGGTCTTACCGCTGTGTCTTCAATGATTCCATGACGCTCTTGGCTTTTTCCGCAACGGATTTGGGCGTGCCCAGCACTTTGCGCACGATGCCCTGAAGCTCCTCGGCCGAGCCCGGCTCCAGGGTCAGCTTGCCCTTCTTCGCAAACGCGACCAGTTCGGGGTCGGCGAGCGCCGCTGCCATTGCCTTGCGGAGCGTGGCGGCTCTTGCCGCCGGTACACCGGGCGGGGCGACCAGCGCACGGCCGACGTCGGAACCGGAGGCGAACAGGTTGAGGATCGTCTTTTCGTCGCCGCCGGTCCCGAGTTCGCCGATGGTCGGCACGTTTGCGATATCGGGATGACGCGAGAGCGCACTTTGATAGATGATCCGCACCGTTCCGTCCTTGAGCCGCTCGGCGTGCCTCGCCATGATGGTGGCAAGCCCGATCGCGCCGACCATGTCGACCTCGCCGCGTTCCATGGTGACCAGCGCCTCGTTGGCGCTCTTGTAGCCGGATATCAGCTTGAACCGGGTGCCGGCGAGCTTGTTGAGCAGGAACGGCACCACCGTCGAGCTTGCGGTGCCACCGGTCCCTGCCGTCGGCACCTCGCGCTTGCGCGCGTCGCCGACCGAGGTGATGCCGGACTTTGCGAAAGCGACGCCGACCTCGACATTCATCGCGGCGCGCCCGATCCAGGTGAACTGGCCGGCGTCCACGTCCGGCGTGTAGCCCAGCAGGGTGTCGAACGGCAGCGTCTGCGCCAGCATGCCGAGCATCGTGCCGTCCCTGGCGGCGACGGTCGCGAGGTTGCGCGCCGCGCGCAGCCCTCCGGCGCCCGGCATGTTCTGCACGATCACGGCCGGATTGCCCGGGATGTGCTTGCCGAGATATTGCGCGACCACCCGGGCATAGAGGTCGTAGCCGCCGCCGGCTTGATAGCCGACCAGGATGGTGACGGTCTTGCCCTTGAAGAAGTCGGCCTCGGTCTGCGCCTGCGCGTTGCCGGCCTGAATCGCGAGCACGGCCAGGCCGAAAACGATGCTGCGGGGATGATTCAATTTCGACATGATTTTGCCTCCGCCTTGTCGGTGTGTCGTCACCGCGGTGGTGCAACGATTGTCCAAGCATTCGCGGCGCAGTGTCAATGCAGACGCCTTGCATCCACGCGCGACATAAGCGTCGCGGCTTGCGTTCGGCAGGAGGACACGTCCGAACGACCGCCGGCCGTACCGCGGCGATGCGCCGTGTGGTAGAGAGAAGGGGTGGAGGTGATCCCGGTGATTCGACGGCTTGCAGCCGGCCTGGTTGTAGCGGCCGTTTCGGCTACGCCTGCGCTTGCCGCGCAATGCGGCGGCGATTTCAACGCGTTCCTGTCCGCCTTTTCGCGCGAAGCCGCCGCGCAGCGGATTTCGCCCAAGGTGATCCAGACCGCCTTTGCCGGGCTCAAGCCGGACCCCCGCGTCATCCAGCTCGACCGGCGGCAGGGGGTGTTCCGGCAGACCTTCGAGCAGTTCGGGCCGCCGCGCGTGAATGCGCGCATCGGCCGCGCCCGCTCATTGATGAGCAAGCACGCGGCGTTATTGTCGCGCATCGAGCAGCAGTTCGGCGTCCCGGGCGCGGTCGTGGTCGCGATCTGGGGCCTGGAGACCGACTTCGGCGTCGGGATGGGCAAGCATCCGGTGGTACGCGCCGTCGCGACGCTGGCGCACGACTGCCGCCGCACCGAAATGTTCCAGCGCGAGCTGATGTCGGCGCTGACGATCGTCAACCGCGGTGACATGAGCAATGCGCAATTGCTCGGCGCCTGGGCCGGCGAGATCGGACAGACGCAGTTCCTGCCGTCGTCGTATGTGAAGTTTGCCGTCGACTTCGACGGCAACGGGCGCCGCGACCTGATCCGCAGCGTGCCCGATGCGCTCGCCTCCACCGCCAACTATCTGCGCGGCTACGGCTGGCAGCGTGGCGGCGCCCTGGCCGAGGGCAGCGCGAATTTCGCGGTGCTGCGCGAGTGGAACCGCGCGCAGGTCTACCAGAAGACCATCGCGCTGTTCGCCCGCAGGCTTCAGCAGGGGCAATAGGTCGGCGCGTCAATTGCGTGGCGCAGTGCCGCGAATGCGCGCGGCGATCGACAGCGCCGCGTCATAGATCGGACCGGTGATGCGTTCGAGCAACCGCTCGACGCTGGTGTCGCTGAACCGCGTTGCGCGCCAGCGGTACAGCAGCCCGTGCATCAGCCAGATCACCATGAACGTCAGGAAGCCGGCAAACACCACGTCGGTGAAGAAATGTCCGCCCCCCGCAATCCGCAGCAATCCGACCCCGGTACCGAATGCGATCGCCGCCCCATAGGCGGCGACGCGCCACGCCGGCGGCGCCAGCGCGGCCGGTGCCAGCGACCAGAACGCTCCGGCCGGCTCGCCGGCGACGAACGAGCAGTTGGTGTCGCAGGAACCGCGCGGGTCCCACCACGGCACGAATTGTGCGGGACCGCCGAATTCCTTGATGAAACTCGGACGCGGGCGGTGCCAATTGTCCTTCAGGATCGTGTTGGCCAGGATGCCGGGCGCCAGCGCCAGCGTGGAAATCATCAGGATGATCGCACGCCCCGGTACGAGCAGCGGACGCCGCGGCAGCAGCAGCTTCAGCAACAGCGCAATGGCGGCAGGCGCCACGATCAGCCCGATTACCCAGCCGGCAAGATGGCGCAGTTGCCGTGCCCACGGATGAATCAACCCTTCCCACAGGCCGTAGCTGCCACGATAAAAAGTGCGCGACAGCACGATATCGAGCTCGGGAAAGACCGCGAACGCGATCCCGACGACGGCCGCGATGGCGAGCGCGATCGTGAGACCGGTCCGGTTCATCGACGGCGTCCATCTCCGCGGGACGGCGCTGGATCGGGGATCAACATCCGACCGGACCGATTTCGGCGGTCGGGTCCGCCAGCCTGAAGGCGAAATAGCGTCGCCTGGAATTCGGCCCGGTCCGCACCTCGAACGGCCCGAGCGAATCGACGCTGCGGTAGTGGCGTCTCAGCCGCTCCGCCGACTCGCAGAGCGACACCAGCAACACCGGCGTCGGCGCCGCGGCGGTCAGCCGTCGGGTGAGGTCGAAATGATGGCTCGGCGTCGGACCGATCGGCCAGGACAGCACGGCGCGTCCGCTGTCGCGCTGGTAGTAGATCAGCGAGGCGACCACGTCACGATATTCCGCCGCGATGGTGCGCGCTCCGGTCTGGCGCGCCAGCGCCTCCACGTGCTCGCCGAGCGCCCGCCATCCCATGGTGCGGGCGTAGATGTCGGGCTTGGGCAGGCCCGGCACCGAGACCCGGCGCGCGTTGGCGTCGGCGAGCGGCAGCACAATCTGCGCCAGCACGCCGATGGCGATCGACAGCGTAAGCCAGCGCCATGCCGCGTGGCGCACCAGCACCGCCATTGCCAGCACATTGGCGGAGATGAAGGACACCGCCGCCCAGTTGGCATTGGCGCGCGTGATGAATGCCGTGGCTGCCACCAGCGCCAGCGCGGGCACCGCAAAGCACAGCATCAGACGGTCGGCCCGAGATATGTCCGGCCTTGCGGAGCGCACCAGCACGATCAGGAGGATGCTGAACACAACCGGCCCGAACACTGCGAACTGGCTGGCGATGAATTCCAGCCCGGCGAGCGGGCTGAGCGCCACGCCGTCGCCCTGGATGTTGTGTCCGGTGTGCTGAAGGGTCACGAAGCTGTTGCTGGCGTTCCAGATCGCATTGGGCACCAGCAATGCAAGGCCGATCGCGGCGGCAAGCCACAAGGCCGGGGCGCGCAGCAGCGCGCGCGCGTCGCGATCGACCACCGCCGCCAGTACGATGCCAAGCGGAAAGTAGATCATGGCGTATTTCGACAGCATGCCCAGCCCGAACGCGACGCCGAGCAGCACTCCCCATTTCCAGCCGCCACCTTGCAGGAGTTTCACGTAGGACAGGAGCGCCAACGCCCAGAAGAAGAGGAGCGGCACATCGGTCGAGATGATGCGGCTGGAGAACGCAACGCCGCCTGCGAAGGCGACGCCGATCGCCGCCCAGAAGGCGGTCCGTTCGCCATAGAGCGCGTCGGCGATCAGGTAGCTCACCATGCTGGTGCCGAAGTAGAGGATCGGTGCCGGCGCGCGGATGCACGCCTCGCTCGATCCGCACACCAATTCCGCAATACCGATCACCCACGCCAGCAACGGCGGCTTGGAGAAATAGCCGAAGGCAGGCTCGCGCGACCACGCCCAGTATTGCGACTCGTCGAAGAACAGGTCGACGTCCGACACCGTCAGGCCGGCGATCCGGACCGCGGTGATCGCCGCCACGATCAGCACGCAGATCGTGAATCGCCGCTCGGCGGAAGTGCGCGGCGCGGTGTCGGCAAGCGATGTCATGGCGCGATCATGTCGTACGGTGGCGGGCGTGTCGGTCGCGTCAGCGCGGCTTCGGTGCATCCCGGCACGCATCAATCTGCTGATCGGCCTGGAGCCGGATCGGAGGCACGAAGTTGCCGCACGCATCGCAGCCGGCGGCGCTGGCCGCGATGAGCAGCGCACAGATGGCCTTGCATAGTCTCATGCCAACCTGACCCCGGCACCCGGACATGACCCGCCCCCGCAACACTCTACTCATGCGCGTGCGACATGGGAACCGCCCATTCGCTATACCGAAGCCCGGTTACCGGGTTGTTGCGGGAATCGCCGCCGGCGGATCGCGCCGGAACACCGGCTTGTAGAAGCCCGCGCTGAACCCTGCCACCGCCCAATACGCGAACCCTCCCGCGATCCCGGCCGCCACCACGACCATGGTGTCGAGCGGTACATCCCTGCCGGCAAGGCCGCCATAGAGCTGCCACCCGAGCCAGGCCGACACCACGCCGTTCAGCGCGTGGAAGACCCACGATCGGATCGCCAAGGCCTCCGAGATCAGGATGCCGATGGAAGCCGGCAAAAGCGTGAACACCAGGATGAACAGGAGCAGGATCGGCCCGCCGATGGCAATGCCGAACAGCGCATAGGCGGGTCCATCGGGATGGCCGACGAGCGCCATGTCGACGATCCGCCAGGACGCCACCAGGATCACCAGCGTGCCGGCGATCGCCGCTGCGAGATAGCCGAGCGGCACCAGCAGGAAGCGCAGCAGCAGGCGGATGAGGTTGTCCATCAGTCCGTCATCGCCATGGCGCGCAGCGCCATGCGCTCGCGCGCGGAGAGTTTCTCGGTGGCGCTCTTGAGCTGGCCGCAGGCAGCAAGGATGTCGCGTCCGCGCGGTGTGCGCACCGGCGAGGCATAGCCGGCGTTGAACACGACCTCGGAGAACGTCTCGATCTGCTCCCAGTCCGAGCATTGGTAGCTGGTGCCGGGCCAGGGATTGAACGGGATCAGGTTGATCTTGGCCGGAATGCCCTTGAGCAGCCGCACCAGCGCCTTGGCATCGGCGATCGAATCGTTGACGCCCTTCAGCATCACGTATTCGAAGGTGATGCGGCGCGCGTTCGACAGCCCGGGATAGTTGCGGCAGGCGTCAAGCAATTCCGCAATCTTGTATTTTCGGTTGAGCGGAACGAGCTCGTTGCGCAGGTCGTCGCGTACCGCATGCAGCGATACCGCCAGCATGCAGCCGATCTCCGCGCCGGCGCGCGCGATCATCGGCACCACGCCCGAGGTCGACAGCGTGATGCGGCGCTTGGAGATGCTCAACCCGTCGCCGTCGGCGATGACGCCGATGGCGTCGCGCACTGCCTCGAAATTGTAGAGCGGTTCGCCCATCCCCATCATGACGATGTTGGAGATGCGACGCTTGTCCCTGCCGCCTTCCGGCAGGGAAGGGATCGGCGCGGACAACCAGTCGCCGAGCCGATCGCGCGTGATCATCACTTGGCCGACGATTTCGCCGGCGGTGAGATTGCGCACCAGCCGCTGCGTGCCGGTGTGGCAGAACGAGCAGGTCAGCGTGCAGCCGACCTGGCTGGAGAGGCACAGCGTGCCGCGGTCGGTCTCCGGGATGTAGACGCACTCTACGTCGTGCGGCGCGCCGCCGGCCTCGCCCGGCAGCCGCAGCAGCCATTTGCGGGTGCCGTCGGCGGAAACCTGCTCGGCGACGACCTCGGGCCGTGCCAGTGTGAAGTGTTCCCGCAAAGTCGCGCGCAGCTCCTTCGATACGCTGGTCATGGCGTCGAAGTCCTGCGTGCCGCGCACGTAGATCCAGTGCCACAGCTGCTGCACGCGCATCCTGTGCTGCGCCGGGGGCACGCCGATGCCGGCAAGTGCCACGGCCAGCTCGCCGCGCGACAGTCCGACCAGCGACGGCCTTGCCGGCGGCACATAGCGCTCGAGCGGCGCCTTTTCGACGAAGGCTGCGGATTCGACGGCGGTGGTCATGGCGCAATAGATAAGCCGCCGTGCGCTTCAATACAAACCGCCCGCGCGTCGGGCGGGTTTGCGGATGCTACCGGCACTCCTGCTCGGCGCGATCCATCGCCTGCGAGAGCCCCTTCAACGAATACACGTCGGTCGACTGGGTGTTGCGGTTCGACACGCCCTTGACGGTGAGCTCGGAGCCCTTGCGCATGGCGTCGATCAGGCGCGCCTCCTCGGTGATGTTCTTGATCCAGGCGCCGTCGCGCTGGGTGTACATCGAGTAGCGGGTGGTGCCGACTTCGGCGGTGGCGTCGGAATCCTGGCGGAACTGATAGCCGATGATGACCGAGATCTCGTTCTTGACCTTCTCGGCCGGACGCGTGGAGATGAAGATGTAGGCCGGGTCACGCTTGCGGTTGGCCGGATTGGTGGTCGACGACTTGGGCTTGCCGAGCGCGAAGCAGACCTTGCCGCCCTCCGGCGCGGCGGTATAGGCGCCCCAGTCGGCATACTGTCCGAGTAATGTCGGCTCGGGCGCCTTCTTGGTCGGCTGCTTGCTGGCCCCGGACGCGGCGGTCGACACCCCGGCGGCGGCGGTCAGCATCAAGATCGTTCGCAGTGCGCGTTGCAACGGCCGGCCCTCCCTGAATCGGTCCTACCCCACTAAGCCATGGAATAGTTAGCGAATTCGACAATGTGAAGGCGGCTGCCGGCCGCCGCTTCGGCGTTCGCGCGAGGTCCCTTGGACCGGACCTATCAGACAAGGGCCCGGCGTGAACAGCGTCCCGGCTAGAGTTTCAACAGCGCCTCGCCGGCCTGCCGGATGACGTCGTCCCAGTCCCCGGGCTGCGGCTGCCGGAACAGCCGCGCGGTCGGATACCAGGGCGAGTCGGCGCGGTCGAGCAGCCAGCGCCAGTCGGGCTGGAACGGCACGAGCACCCACACCGGCCGCGCCAGCGCGCCGGCAAGATGCACCACCGAGGTGTCGACCGAGATCAGGAGATCGCACAGCGCCAGCACGGCGGCGGTGTCGTCGAAGTCGGCCAGCGCATCGCCGACATGGGTGACGCCGGCAAGGCGCGCAAGCGTTTCGGCGTCGCCGTCGCGCAGCTCGCGCTGGATGCTGACGAGGCTGCCGCGCGCCGCTGCGAACAGCGGTGCCATCCGCTCCAGCGGGATCGAGCGGTTGCGGTCATTGGCATGTGCCGCGCGCCCCGACCAGGCGATCGCGATGCGCGGCGCCGGCAGCTGCGCGATGCGCTCGCGCCAGCGCGCGACGCGCTCCTCGCCGGCGGCGAGATAGGGCACCTGCGCGGGAACGCTCGCGAGTTCGGTGCGCAGCGCCCGCGGCAGGCTGCCTGCCGGGCAATGCACGTCGTAGGGCGGCAGCGCCTCGCCGCGCGCGACCACGGCGGCAACGCCATCGAGCCGCGACAGCAGCGACACCAGCTCGGGCTGCACCTCCAGCACCACCCGCGCGCCGCTCTTCGCCAGCGGTGCCGCGTAGCGCGCGAACTGGATGGTGTCGCCGAGACCCTGCTCGGCAGGCACCAGGATGGTCTTGCGCGCGAGCGGATACTCGCCGAGCCAGAGCGGCTTGCCGAGGCTTTTTCGGCGCGGCATGCCGGTGCGCTGCCAGCGCGCTTCGTACTGTTCGAAGCCGCGCCTGTAGTCGCCCAGCGTCAGGCGCGAGAGCGCCGCATTGTGCGCGGCGTCGGCGTTGCTCCTGTCGGCGGCCAGCACCGCGTCATAGTCGGCAAGCGCCTCGCGATGCCGGTTGCGCGCCGCGAGCGCGACGCCGCGGCCGAGCCGCGCCTTGATGTAGTCGGGACGCAGCGCCAGCGCGCGGTCGAACGACGCGATCGCCTCGTCCAGCCGTCCGAGGCTGGTCAGCGCGGTGCCGCGGTTCGACAGCGTTTCCGGATGCGACGGGTGCGCGGCGAGCAGCGCGTCGTACTGCGCCACCGCCTCCTCGAAGCGGCCGAGTCCCGCAAGCGCGCTGCCGAGGTTCGCGCGCGCCCCCAGGAAACGCGGCTCGATCGCCATCACGCGCCCGAACGCTTCCGCCGCTTCCTGCGCGCGGCCGAGCTTGAGCAGCACATTGCCGCGATGATTGAGCGCCTCGAAGCTCGTCGGTGCGAGCGTGAGCGCCTTGTCGATCGCGGCCAGCGCCTCGTCGTCGCGATTGAGGGCTGACAGCGTGCGCCCGAGATTGGCCAGCACCGGGGCGGAGCCGGGCTGAAGCTTCAGCGCGCGCGCCAGCAGCCCCTGCGCGGCGGCGGCCTTGCCGGCGTCGAGCTTGACGAGGCCGGCAAGATGCAGGGCGTCGAAGTGGTCGGGTGCGGCCTTGAGGATGCGCGTGCAGAGCCGGTCGGCGTCGTCGAGCCGGCCCTGCCGGTAGTGCTCGGCGGCGTCGTTGATGGCGCGGCCGATGGCCTCGGGCGAGCGCAGGTCGGGGCCGGCCATGGGGGGCGGGGTCAGCACACGTCGTCGAGGCCGCGCGCCAGCGCCTGGCGCGCCGCTTCGCGGTGCTCGTCGCGGACATGGCCGGACACGAGCCGCAGCGCCGTCACCAGCACCAGCGCGTCGTCGGTATAGCCGAGCGCCGGCAGGACGTCGGGCATCACGTCGGCGGGCAGCACGAAATAGGCGAGCGCGCCGAGCAGCGCCGCCTTGACCTGCACCGGCGTGGCGCGGTCGAAGGCGCAATAGTAGGCGGCGAGCAGGTCGTGGGCGAACGGCAGCCTGGCCGCCACGCGCCGCGCCTTCGGCCAGAAGCCGCGGCGCACGCGGTCCTCGTCGCGGCTGGCGTCGTCGAAGGGGGCGGTCCGTACCATTGCAGTCTCCCGGCGAAACCTCGCGGTCAGATGGATAGCACGGCGCCGCCGCGCAAGGACACCCGCCGCGGGTTGACGCGCCGCGCCCGATGGCGAAGCATGCCGGCAACGCCACGATCCGGGGAGGACGACCATGCGCGTATTCACGCAAGCCTTGCTCGCGGGCTGCGCGCTCGCGCCGCTGCTCGCCGCTGCCGCCGCGGCGCAGCCGGCGGTCGAGGCCTTCTACAAGGGCAAGACCGTCGAGCTCGTGGTCGGCACGCTGCCGGGCGGCGGCTACGACCTCTACGGCCGGCTGATCGCGCGCTACATCGGCAAGCACATCCCGGGCCAGCCCACCGTGATTGTGCGCAACATGCCGGGCGCCGGCCATCTGCGCATGGCGAACTGGCTCTACAACGCAGCCCCGCGCGACGGCACCGTCATCGCCACCACGCCGCAGTCGATCGCGATCGAGCAGGCGTTGCGCACCGACGGCATCCAGTACGACGCCGCGCGCTTCACCTATATCGGCCGCGCCGCGCCGGTGGTGGAGGTCACCTACACCTGGCACACGTCGAAAACGAAATCGATCGCGGACGCGCGCACGCGCGAGACCGTGATGGGCGGCTCCGGCGCCGCCTCGCCGACGGTATTCTACCTGAAGGCGCTCAACGCGCTCGCCGGCACCAAGTTCAGGATCGTCGCGGGTTTCCGCGGCGTGTCGGAGACCGAGCTGGCCGTGCAGCGCGGCGAGGTGGAGGGCGGCACCAAGGCCTGGGCCTCGATGAAGGTCGATAATGCGCAGTGGCTGCGCGACAAGCAGGTCAACATCATCCTGCAATACGCGCTCGAACGCTCGCCCGACCTGCCCGGCGTGCCGATGATGGCCGAGCTCGGGCTCGACGCGCGCGCGAGCGCCGCGCTGAAGCTGTTCGCCGCCGGCAACGCCATGGGCCGCTCGATCTTCGCCACGCCGGGCATTCCCCCCGAGCGCGCGGCGGCGCTGCGCAAGGCGTTCCTGGACACCATGGCCGACCCCGAGTTGATCGCGTTCACCAGGGAGCGCAACATCGACCTCGGCCCCGCGCTGTCGGGCGAGGCGCTGGCGAAGCTTGTCGCCGACACGCTCGCGGTGCCGCCGGAGACGGCGGCCGAGGTGAAGAAGGCGCGCGGCGATTGACGTTCTGGGTCATGCCCGGGCTTGTCGCGGGCATCCATCGTATTGCGAAGGAGATGGATTGCCGGGTCAAGCCCGGCAACGACGCCTGAGGCGCGGGCATCGCCAAGCCAACGCTCCGCCGCCCCGCGGTTTTGAAGATTCCGGCGGCGGGATCGCCGGTCGTCTCGTACGCATTCACTCACCATCCTGGACTTCAAGAAAAGTCCGAGGGGGCGCGGGACACCGGGGGCCACGCCGGACCCACGGACCGCGACGCCTCGCGGCATCGCGGCATTCCGGACGAAAGAACCGCAAGTCCGCCGGTCCCGCCGGCGTCCCGCGCGCGGTGTTTAAGGCTTGCTCCGCGATAGCCCTGGAGGTCAGACACTTCCTATCCTCCACTGGTGACCGGCGGCCAGCCGGCCGGGTCTTCGCGGCTTGGGCCGCCCGCTGCCGCGCCACGCGACGCGGCCATCGCGCCGCCGTGGCGCGATCTGGCGGGCCACCGCCCCGGCCCCGCCGGGTGTCCCCGGCCGGCCCCGAAGCCTGCCGAGGCCGCATCCGGCCCCGGAACTTCGGCTGTTTCCGTACGTGTGCGTGTCATGACATACGCCCTCGGGCTGAAACAGGGTCTCCTAGGAACTATACCCTATTAGGACTAAAGTCAAGAGGCATTTACATTGCGGCCACGGCGCAATTGCGTCCCCCAAAACTAGTCGCTGCGCCTGTTCGTCACGTCCATTTCGCCCACGTCCGCGATCGTCACCGCGCCGTCGGGAAACCGCGCGGTGATGGTCAGCGTGCCGCCGAGCGCCTCGATGTAGCGGCGCAGATTGCTCACATACATGTCGGCGCGGCGTTCAAGCTTGGCCACGGCCGGCTGGCCGACCGCAAGCCTGTCGGCCAGCGCCTCCTGCGACACCGCGCGCGCCTTGCGCAGTTCGTGCAGCGCGAGCGCGGTTTCGAGCGCGGCGGCCTTGTCCGCCACGCGCGCCTTGCGCGCGGGCGGGAAGGGTTTGGTGAGCGTGCGGAACGGGCGGTGGCCGGGCATCAAATCAGTCCTTCGCGTCGAAGTTCTTTGAGATAGTCGTCGTACAGTCGATCCGCGAGCGGGATCATCCGCTCATAAAAGCGATCGTCTCCAGCCTTGTTGCCGCCGATCAGCAGGATCGCTGTGCGCCGCGGATCAAAGGCATAGAAAATGCGCAACGGCTCGCCCCCGCTCTGCACGCGCAATTCGCGCATGTGGGCATGTCGAGAGCCGTTGATGCCGGACGAATACGGAAACGGCAGTTGCGGCCCACGCGCCTCCAATTGCGTCACGATCGCCGCGATGTCGTCTTGCGCGCCTTCATCAAGCGTTGTCCACCACGCGCCGAATTCATCCGTATACTCGACCGACCAGGGCATGATATTCCATCAATGGAATATAGGCAATAGCATTGAACAGTAACGCTTTCTGCGCTAATGTTCTTGTTTTGTTCTCTATCAGAGGCGCTGAGGACTTTCAACGTCATGGTGCGGTGAGCGATGGCGGTCTGTACAAGGGCTCTCAGCGTTTGACGTACGATATTGGATACAGCGCGCGGGATGCGCGTGAGGGATCGGAGGTGATGTTCTTTGATGACTCGCTTCGAGCGAGTCCGCTAAAGGGGCCGTTCAAAACGATTCGGAGTCGCTACATGAAGCGAAAGCAAGCGCAACCGGATGAGCGGCCGCGGGCGGCGACATCCGAAAATTTTCACGTCATTCGCTCATGCGGGCTACAGGCTGACCCGTCCTACTGCTAAAATGAATCAACGAATCGCAGCATTCATGTAGACGGACATGCCCAGAATTACTGGCAAGATGCTGAACCGCGAGCTAGGGTTAGGCGCACAACATTCCTTGTATCACAAGGACGGCTACTGGTATGACGAACTTCAACATTTTCCTGGAGTACTGTTTGATTGCGAGGGCTATGTGCTCTTTCCAACCAGAGCTGCCTACGAGAACTGCCCGCATTTGCGCCATCCTCAACACCCGAGAGCAGACGGGAGGCCAGGGACGTTGAGCGTACCAGATAGGATACATGTAATTCCTGAGTACGTGCGCGATGATCGTGTCTCGGCTCTGCACCGCGATGCAGCAAAATCCCGGGTGGGCGAGGGTCTTACTAAGGCAGGGGCAGGCTAACAATATGGCTATGCGGCAACGACACTGATCCTCGCCACATTCCGCGACCGCGGCTTCTTGCGAATGACGATCTCCACATCGCGATCGAGCGCCGTCAGTAGCGTCATCAGCCGTTCCACCGAAAATCCGTCCAGCTTGTAATTTCGCAGCGCCGACACCTTCGGCTGGTTGACGCCGAGGCGCGTCGCGGCGTCGGCCTGGTTCAGCTTGCGCTCGTCGAGGATGGTGTTGAGCGCGAGCGCGAGCCGCAGCTTGGTCTGCCGCTCTTCGGCGTCGGGATAGCCGAGATCGGCGAACACGTTGCCGCTGCCGCGGACGATCTGCTCCGCCTTTGCGTTCTTAGCTGCGCGCTTTACCATGCCTCAAGTTATCCCAGAAATGGGATGGCGCACAATGGCATGCTGGCGCTGATAGCGATTTTCGCTACACGGTGTAGCGATTTGGAGCGGAGCATGGACTACCACGACCTCATCGCCATCGAGCCGGGTAAGCGCGGCGGGCGCCCATGTGTTCGGGGGATGCGCATTGCCGTTGCCGATGTGCTCGGCTGGCTCGCCACTGGCATGTCACGCGAACAAATTCGCGCCGATTATCCGGAGCTGACGGAAGAGGACATCCGCGCCTGCCTGGCCTACGCGGCCGACCGTGAGCGGCGGCTCGTCACGGCGAAATGAAGCTGCTATTGATCAGAACCTGAGCTTCAAACTGTGCCGGCAAATTGCGGACTTGTTTCCCGCCTCCAGCAAGATGCTGCGGCTTGCTTGGAAATTCATTGTCCCTCACCCGCCCTCGCTCGGCTTCGCCTCCGCTCGGGCACCCTCTCCCGCAAGGGGAGAGGGAAGCGAGCGCGCCACACCGCTTGCGCCCCCATGCCGCGCGCGATAGGCAATTCGCGTCGGCCAATTGTGGTCACCACTTAGGAGTTTGGGCTTCATGCCCGCGAAAGACATCAAAAAAATCGTGCTCGCCTATTCCGGCGGGCTCGACACCTCGATCATCCTGAAGTGGCTGCAAACCACCTATGGCTGCGAGGTGGTCACCTTCACCGCCGATCTCGGCCAGGACGTGGGCCAGGATGCCGGCCGCGGCGACGAGCTCGAAGCCGCGCGGAAAAAGGCGCTGATGCTCGGCATCAGGCCGCAGAACATCTTCATCGAGGACCTGCGCGAGGAGTTCGTGCGCGACTACGTCTTCCCCATGTTCCGCGCCAACGCGCTGTACGAGGGGCTGTACCTGCTCGGCACCTCGATCGCGCGCCCGCTGATCGCCAGAAAGCAGATCGAGATCGCGGCCAGGGTCGGCGCCGATGCGGTCGCGCACGGCGCCACCGGCAAGGGCAACGACCAGGTGCGCTTCGAACTCACCTATTACGCGCTCAACCCCGGCATCAAGATCGTGGCGCCGTGGCGGGAGTGGGCGTTCAAGGGGCGCGAGGAGCTGCTCGAATTTGCGCGCGCGAATCAGATTCCGGTCGCGAAGGACAAGGAGGGCGAGGCGCCGTTCTCGGTGGACGCCAACCTGCTGCACTCGTCGTCGGAGGGCAAGGTGCTGGAGGACCCGGCGGTCACGCCGCCCGGCATCGTCTATCAGCGCACGCTGTCGCCGATGGAGGCGCCCGACAGGGCGACCGAGGTGCGCGTGGGATTCAAGCGAGGCGATGCGGTGTCGATCGATGGAGTTGCGCTCACGCCGGCGGCGGTGCTGGCGAAGCTCAACGATCTTGGCAAGGCCAACGGCATCGGCCGGCTCGACCTGGTGGAGAACCGCTTCGTCGGCATGAAGTCGCGCGGCGTCTACGAGACGCCGGGCGGCACCATCCTGCTGGCGGCGCACCGCGCCATCGAATCGATCACGCTCGACCGCGGCGCGGCGCACCTCAAGGACGAGCTGATGCCGCGCTACGCCGAGCTGATCTACAACGGCTTCTGGTTCTCGCCCGAGCGCGAGATGCTGCAAGCCGCGATCGACAAGTCGCAGGAGCACGTCGAGGGCGAGGTGCGGCTGACGTTGTACAAGGGCAATGTGATCGTGGCCGGGCGCGAGTCGCCGAAGTCGCTCTATTCCCCGACGCTGGTGACGTTCGAGGACGACAAGGGCGCCTACGACCAGAAGGACGCCGAAGGCTTCATCCGGCTCAATGCGTTGCGCCTGCGCACCCTCGGCATGCGGGACCGCAAGACGTAGCGCGCGTCGCGGCGCCTGTCGTCGCGCCCTTGACCGTGCCGGTCCGTTCTCAGGGCAGGGTCAGCGCGCCGCCACGCTGCGGCGCAGCTTGGGCCCGCGCGGCGCGTCGATCCAGTCATGGCGCCGCAGCGTCGTGGCGCCGCGCGCGGTGCGATTCGGCGCGCAGAATTTGCGCTTCTGCTCGGCCCGGGCGAACAGCTCCTGCACCTTCGGCTCGCTCGGGGCCGCGACCAGCGACAGCCCCTCGATGGTGCAGGCGAGCATGCGGCGGTCGACCACCTCGGCATCGGCCTTGCAGAGCCAGCCGGCGATCTGGATGCGCGGATCGTCGAAGGCGCGCGCGAAGCCGGCGCAGTTGCGCGCGTGGCCGCCGGTATGCGCGGTGAATTCGAACACCGGCATGCGGCCGAACTTGCCGTCCATCGTCTCGGCCTGCCGCACCGCATAAGGACCGCCCAGGTCGCCGGTGCGGGCCGCGACCTCGGCGGCGGCATCGTCAAAGCGCCGAAACTCCCTGCCGGGACGATAGATCTCGACCATTGCCCGGGAGCCGCCGTCGCCGCCGACGGTCAGGATGTCCTTGCGGCCGCCGGCGCTGTGGCGGCGGATGCCGTAATCGGCCTCGGGCAGGCCGGGGACGGTCAGCGCGAAGGCGCGATACGGCCGGTCGACCGTGCTCCAGTCCGAACGCGGCGCCGGCGGGACGGCGGCCCGCACCGTGG
>Ga0209172_10002845_pt1 | contig 28756 bp, 28 predicted proteins | sample LarsenN4metaG_FD_184113 | JGI IMG/M metagenome (GOLD analysis project Ga0209172, IMG submission 184113) | Hot spring sediment bacterial and archeal communities from British Columbia, Canada, to study Microbial Dark Matter (Phase II) - Larsen... ... | reverse complement strand
ACCACAGCCGTTCGACCCGTTTTTGACGATGTTCGACGACTGGCATCTGTGGCAAATTCTATTTTCAATAACCATAATCCTTGTTTTTCCTGCAAATATAACCAATCACTCAGTTTGAAACACTACCTCCAAAGGTGAACTGGCACAGGAATAACTCCTTGCCAACCACTTGTTTGATATGGGCATACTGCACCATTGCGCTCTGAAACGTTTTGAGCAAGTAATTCTTGCAAGGTATCAATACCCCGCTCAACTTTTGAAAAATCGCCATACCAAGGCAATTGCTCAAATGCTTCATCCGATATGCTGGGGGTTCCACATTGCAAAGTGGGTTGAGCTGTCAGATTGAAGTAGAAAAGCAATGCGAATGCTACCAGAAAGAAAACATGAAATTTCATGGTCGCTTCATTTTAAAGTTTGTAAAAAGGTCGATAAGGATAGCCCCTTATCTTATCACTGAAATAGTAAAGGCTGTCATTGTAAAAAATCTTTAAATATTCAAATTGAGTCACAAAACATTCCTCAATGTAAATCAACTTGAATTCCGTGCTAAGTGTGTCTGTATCCAAACTGTCAAGGCGTATAAAAAACGTTCTCTGTATCGTATCAAAATATGCCGCAGAATCTTTTGGCATCTGAACAAAACCAAAAGCCACAAAATCTTTTGTTTTTAGGGTTGTTGGATTTTGAGAAAAATCTTTATTAAAAATTTGAATGCTATCCGGCTCGTATTCACTAAAATGTCCTCCAATTAAAGGTATTTTGTTCTTGTCTAATAGTTCAAGAAGGAATAAGTCACTTGTCACATTTGGCGGTTCTTCACATTGCGGAATGTCATCGCCCGATGATTTTTTATCACAGGAGAGTAAGAAAATCAGAACACTGGCCGTAACTCCAAAAATAAGTTGGAGGCAAAGTGATTTTTTCATAGCGCAAACAAAAAAGTGAAAAAACGGACTTATTCTTCTACTGGTTGCGGTTACCGTATTTTTAAAATTCCTTCACATACAGGTTCTGGGAGAACGAAGCCCGCAGTTCGTCCAGCTTGTGGGCGACGGAGGCGTCGTAGCGTTTGTTGTCGAATTCGAGCACAAAGCCGCCGATGAGTTCGGGGTCAACTTTGGTCTCGATGTCGAGATTTTCAGCCGTAACGCCGCTCGCGAGCAATTTTTTCTTCAAATCCGCCAGCACCGCGTCGCTCAAAGGCGCTGCCGTGACCACGCGAACGGAGGTGATTTTTTTCAAGGTTTTGTATTGCACAACAAACTCTGCGGCGATTTCGGGGACGTACTGCTCACGGCCTTTGTTCACCAAAAGCGCGAGGTACGACATCGTGAGTTTGCCCAAATTGTCTTTGAAAATAGCCTCCAGCGCCGCGTTTTTTTTGTCGGCCTGAATAATGGGGCTTTTTAAAAACAGGTACAAGTCGCGGTTTTTGGCGGCAGTTGCCAACGACTTCATGTCGGCAGACACCTCCTCCAATTTGCCCTGCTCGATGGCGAGGTCAATCAGTGACTTGGCGTAGCGGGTGGCGATGCGAGTGACGGACATCGTGGTATAGTTTGGAGTTTGGAGTTTGGAGTTTGGAGTTTGTAGAGGACACGCCTGCTCCAAACTTCAAACTCCAAACTCCAAACTTTTTTAATTCAATTTTATCGTTTCGGCCAGGTTCTTAGCGTAGGCTTCCTGAGCGGCTTTGTCGGCCAGTTCTTTGCGCAACACTTTTTCGGCAATTTCGATGGCGAGTTGGCCGGCCTGATTTTTCAGCGCCACCATCGCGGCTTGCTTCTGATTCTCAATATCTTGCATGGCGCTTTCCACTTTGCGTTTGTACTCGGCGTTGGCGCGTTCTTTCGCTTCGGCGATGATTTCGTCCTTCGCGTCTTTGGCCTCTTTCAGTATAGCCGAGCGCTCTTCGCGGGCTTGCTGAAGCAGTTTTTCGTTTTCAGCCTTGAGATTCGACATTTCCTCGCGGGCTTTTTTGGCTTCGTCGAGGGCGTTTTGAATGTCGGTTTCGCGCTGCTTCAAAGCCGAGCCGATGGGCTTGAAAGCAAAACGGCTCATCAGGAACCAGAAAATGGCAAAAATGAGAAGCGTCCAAAGCAGGAGGCCCGGTTCGGGTTTGAGGACGTTGAAATCAACCAGGAACAACATCGTAAATGATGAGTTATGAGTGATGAGTTATGTGGAAGATCTGAAACTCTTGAAAAGTTGTCAAATCTGATTTTTCAAAAATGGGTTGCAGAACGAACCAACCGTTGCTCACGCAACCCAATAAGTGGTAACTCTTAAGCGCCGGGAGCGGCAACGAAGAACGACAACACCATCGCGACCAGAGCAGCGCCCTCGACGAGAGCGGCAGTCAGAATCATGTTTGCGCGGATGTCGCCAGCTGCTTCGGGCTGACGGGCGATGCCCTCAACTGCTTTGCCACCGATTTGGCCGATACCGAGACCTGCGCCGATTACTGCGAGGCCTGCACCAATTGCTGCGTACATAACTGAAAATTATGAGTGATGAATGATTGCGTAATTAAAAGTCATTAAGGTCATTGGAGGTCATTAAGGTCATTAAAAAAGTCATTTTTAAAATTACCCTTAATGACTCTTAATGACCCCTAATTTCTCTTCAATGATGATGCGGCTCTTCAATCGCCGTCCCGATGTAAGTGGCGCTCAACATCGTGAAAATGAACGCTTGCAGAAACGCCACGAGCAATTCTAACGCCATCATGAACAAGGTCAGCGGAATAGAAGCCGCGATACCTGCCGCCGCGCCGCCCGCGCTTTCGCCCGATTTGCCGAGAATAAAAATGAGGCTCACGAACGAGAGAATCACGATGTGGCCCGCCGTGATATTGGCAAAAAGACGAAGCAGCAAGGTGAATGGCTTGAGGAACACGCCGAGGATTTCAATCGGGGTCAGAATCAATATTTTGAGCGCGGCAGGCACACCGGGCATCCACAACGTGTGTTCCCAGAAATGCTTGTTGGCACTGAAAGTCGAAATCAGGAAAGTGATGATGGCGAGCACGATGGTGACGGAAATATTGCCAGTCACGTTGGCGCTGCCGGGGAAAATGGGAAGTTGCCCAATCAGGTTGAGGCCGAGGATGAAGAAAAACGCCGACATCAGGTAGGGCATATACTTTTCGTATTTAGGCCCGATGCTGGGTTTCGCCACTTCATCTCTAATAAAGGTGTAGAACGGCTCGATGAAATTCTGCAAACCCTTCGGTGCCTGGCCCCTGCGTTTCACGGCGGCTTTGGCAACTGTGCTGAAAATCAGGAATAAAATCAGCGCTGTGAGCAGCATCGTGAACACGTTGCGCGTGATGCTGAAATCCATAAAACTCGTCACACCGCCACCCAAAATGCCGCCGTCGTAAGTCGTTTTGGCTTCGAGCGGAACGCATTGTCCGGCGATGACAGCGTTGTAGCGGGTTTTCTTTTTGCCGTTTTCCTCTATTTCCTGGTGGGTGTAATCGTCCACTTTGTGTTGGCCTTCAGCGAATTGCGAGCCTGTGAGGCGCATCACGCTGCCATGCACGAGCACATAACCGTTGTGGGAATTTTCGCCGTTGCTGTGGTGGTGCGGGTGGAAAGCCGACGAAGTCGTGACCGTCCAGCCTCTTTCGTCTTTCAGAATGACAGGCAGATGAAAATACCATTCGCCGATGATGTTGATGACATTCGCGTCAGAGATGTGATGCACGGCGTTTTCGCCGGCGTTGAATTCTTTGGGGGCGTTGATGGAGTGGCCGCAGTCGCCATGACTGCCGGTAGCGTGGTCAGTCGTGTGCTTTTCTTCCCCGTTTTGGGGGTGGGCGTGGTTGTTGTGAACGTCCTGTGCAAAGGAAAAAACACTAAAACCACTGAAAATCAATGCGATCCAATATTTGCGAATGGCTGTCATGTCCACTTTTGGAAAGGCTTTTTTCAAATCGGCGGCAAAGGTACAATGCGGTTTTCTGATAAAAAAACCGAAAAAAATATTTCTCCGAAAAAAATAGGGTAAGCCGGGTATTTAGAAGGGTTTTACGGAATTAAATTTGGAAGAGACAATTTTGTTTCGCTCAAACCCTGTTTTTCGATGTGTTTTTTGGAGCTGTTATGGGAACATGCAGGGAACGATGACAAAAAAAGCCCCGGCACTTTTGCCGGGGCCGATAACCAAATCAAACTTTCTGTGAAGTTTTTCTTGCTTTCAGGATTTGTGTTGGGAATAAAAAACGGTAGCAGCGAAGGTGTCAGTCACCGTTCGCCGGGTATGGAAAATATTACACACAGTAAAGGAGTGGTCGGGGAATTGCCAGCCAGCTTCAAGGCTGATGCACTTGTTTTTCTCGATACATGCCGCGTAAGCGAAAGCATCAGAGATAGTGCCGAAAGCCGGCAAAAAGGTAGAAGGCAAGCGCATGAGCGGAGATTTTGTTTTTGTTTCATAGCCGTGTCGTTGCCCCGACCGGCTTGCTTTGCAAAAGACGCCTCAATATTTGAAACGTTGCACAGAAGTCGCCCGACGACAGGTTTTAACGTTTGAAAAGCGGAAATCGACCGTCGAAAAAACAACTTCTTAATTTCCGATTTTCAATTTCCAATTTCCCCTCACCTTTGCGCCCATGTTTTCCACTACGCAAAAAATCGGCATCCTCGGCGGCGGGCAATTGGGCAAAATGCTCTGCCTCGCAGCCGCCGACTGGGATTTCAAAACCTACATCCTCGACGCTTCGCCCGACTACCCGGCGGGGCAAGTCAGCACCGTATTCACGGCTGGCGACTTTAATAATTACGATGACGTGCTGGCTTTCGGGCGCGACAAGGACATTCTGACGATTGAGATTGAGCACGTTAACACCGACGCCCTGCGCGAATTGGAACGACTGGGAAAAACCGTTCACCCCTCGCCCCACGCCCTCGACATTATTAAGGACAAGGGTTTGCAAAAAGAATTTTATCGCGACCACGACATCCCGACGGCGCAATTCGAGATTTTTGAAAATGAAAAACAACTGAAAAAGGCCGTTGAATCGGGAAGTTGGAAATTGCCCCTCGTGCAAAAAACACGCACCGCAGGCTACGATGGCAAGGGGGTCGCCATTCTGCGAACGGCGGAAGATTTGGAGAAAAAACTCCTGCCCGGCGCCTGCCTCGCCGAAGAACTCGCTCCGATTCAGACCGAAATCGCCGTCATCGCCGCCCGGAATGCCAGCGATGAAGTGGCCGTGTTCCCGCCCGTTGAAATGGATTTTCACCCCGAAGCCAACCTGGTCGAGTTCCTGCTTTGCCCTGCCCGCATATCGCCGCTCGTGGCTGCCGAGGCCGAGGCCTTGGCCGAAAAAGTCATCCGCACTTTTGATATTTGTGGCCTGCTGGCAGTAGAAATGTTTTTGACAAAAGATGGCCAACTGCTTGTAAACGAGGTCGCGCCGCGCCCGCACAACAGCGGCCACCACACGATTGATAGCGCCGTGACGAGCCAGTTTCAACAACATTTGCGGGCGATTTGCAACCTCCCGCTGGGTTCTACCGTCCAACAAACCCCTGCCGTGATGCTCAACCTGCTCGGCGAACCCGGCCACAAAGGCCCCGTTTCTTACGAAGGTGTGGAAGAATGCCTGGCGCTCGAAGGCGTACACATCCACCTCTACGGCAAAGCGCTGACATCGCCATTTCGGAAAATGGGACACGTCACGATTACGGCCACGACGGCGGAAGAAGCCATTGAAAAGGCGACGTTTGTAAAGGAGAAATTGAAAGTGAAAACCCAGTAAGAATAAGAGACATCCTGAAAGAGAATGTTGGGTAGATTCCCTGCGGGAATGACAAAAAAAACAACTAGCAACCAACAACTAAGAACCAATAAACAACAACTAAAAATGGTCTCCATCATCATGGGTTCCGACTCCGACCTGCCGGTCATGCAAAAAGCAGCGGATATCCTCAGCGAACTCGAAGTCCCGTTCGAGATGACGATTGTCTCGGCACATCGAACCCCGGAACGTATGTTCCAATTCGCCAAAACCGCTCACGAACGCGGCATCCGGGTCGTCATCGCCGGAGCGGGCGGGGCGGCGCATTTGCCAGGCATGGTGGCTGCCATTTCACCCCTGCCCGTCATCGGGGTTCCCGTAAAATCCTCCAACTCCCTCGACGGCTGGGACAGCATCCTCTCCATCCTGCAAATGCCCGAAGGCGTACCCGTGGCGACAGTTGCTCTGAACGCCGCCCGCAATGCCGGCATTTTGGCTGCGCAAATGCTGGCAACAGGCGACGAAAAACTGCTGGAACGTATCATCGCTTTCAAAAAGTCATTGGAAATGAAGGTTTTGGAAAAAGCCCGCCAAATGGAAAATGAATCCGAACAATAACTCATTTTTCACTCAACTAAATTTTTAACTCATGAAACAAATCATTTTGCCCTTGCTCCTCTTGCTTGCGCTTGCCACGAGCACCCACGCCCAGGTAGACGTTCAAATCAACCCGGTAGCCATTCTTTTCAGCAGTATTGACGTGACTGCCGAGTTTGGCGTATCGCCAGATATTGGCGTGGAAGCCGGCCTCGATTACAATTTCCAAAACTGGGACATTGACGATATTGACTACAAAAACAACAGCGTCGGCATTCGCGCCATCGGCAAATACTACTTTGGCCCGGAAGACGGAATTGACCGTTGGGCGATCGGCGGCTACACGCGATTCGTGACCGGCACGGCTTCGGCGGAAGAAGAAACCAGCAACGAGCGCGAAGAGGTGAAAAACACCAAATTCGCCATCGGTTTTTATACCGGCTACAAATGGGTTTCGAAGAAAAATGTCGTCTTCGAATTGGGTCTCGGCCTCGGCAGAAACTTCGTACGCAAATACGAATACGGCGACGGTGAAGAAGTAAACACCGACGATATTCCGCTTCTCAATATTGACGTACTGGCACGCCTTTCAATAGGTTATCGTTTTGGAGGAAGTAAATAATTGACAATTCAAGCGTTGACGGATGGCGGAAAAACTGCCGTTCGTCAATGCTTTTTACATTCCGGATTTCTTTCCAGACAGATTTGGCACAATGCCTCTCATTCTCACACAAGACGGCTCGCAGTCGGTTTTTTCCGAAAAATACGGCGTCACCTACCACTCCAAATTTGGCGCGGTGACAGAATCGGCGCACGTTTTTATCGCCGCCGGGCTGAGGTACAAAGCCGTCGTGCAAAGGGAAATTTCGATTTTGGAAACGGGTTTCGGCACTGGGCTGAACGCCTTTATGACCTGGCTCGAAGCCGGGCGAAGAAATTTGAAAATCAATTACCTGGGTCTGGAAATGTTTCCGATTTCGGACGAAGAAGCCAAGTCACTGGACTACCCCACCGCCCTCGGCTGCCCCGAACGGGCCGAAGATTTTCTCACCTTGCACCGCTGCGACTGGAGCGTAACGCACTCGTTTTCAGAGGATTTTATTTTTGAAAAACGCCAAACCCGCATCGAGGAATTTGAACAGCCGGAAGCCTTCGACCTGATTTATTTCGACGCTTTCGCGCCGCAAGCCCAGCCCGAATTGTGGACGGAAGAAATTTTTGCCCGCATGTTCAACTCGTTAAAACCGGAAGGCGTACTCGTCACTTACTGCGCGCAAGGGCATTTCAAAAGAACCCTGAAAAAAGTCGGTTTCACGGTCGAAAAATTACAAGGCCCGCCGGGAAAAAGAGAAATGACGCGGGCTTTGAAATAATTTGTTTAAAAGCGATTTCGCAGAACAACCTCTTGCGGTAGTTTGAAAAAAAGTGACGAAAAGTTGCGCGAATTAATAATGGCCGCTTTAACTTTGGATTCTCAAAAGACAGGGATTAAGGATTAAGCGCATGAAATTCAAAACGTATCTTTTTCGTCCACCATTTTCAAACTTTCCATCCAATGAAAAAGATTGTTCACGACCTGTCGCCCCTCGTTTGTTTCCTGTTCACTGCAGCGATTCTGTCCGTCATCGCTTTTCAACTGCTCACTTTCTTTCAAAAAATTCTGGAAGCCACGCCAGGACATCAATTGATGCGTAGCGGTTTCTAATGCCTTTTTATCAAGGCTAAATCGCCTTCCCGGGGTTCAAAATCCCGCGCGGGTCAAATGCCTTTTTGATTTGCCGCATGAGGCGCAATTCCGTTTTGGAAAAAACGATGTCGAGGTAAGGCCGCTGCACAAGCCCGATGCCGTGTTCGCCTGAAATGGTGCCGCCTTTGCTTTTCACGAACTTGAAAATCTCGCGGATGCCCTTGGGGACTTCCACGTTCCAGGTGTGGTCGTCGAGTTGGCCTTTCAGGATGTTGACGTGCAAATTTCCGTCGCCGGCGTGGCCGTAGCAGACGGACTCGAAGCCGTATTTCGCGCCGACCTCCTTTACTTTTTTTAGCAAAAACGGCAATTCGGCGCGTGGCACTACGGTGTCTTCTTCCTTGTAAACGGAGTTGTGCTTCACCGCGTGACCCACGTTGCGACGAAGTTTCCAGAGCGACGTTTTGGTCGCGTCGTTGTCGGCAAAGAAGATTTCGCCGCAGTCGTAATTTTCCAGCACCCGCGTAATCGTCTCGCAATCAGCATACAAACTTTCCAGGTGAAAGCCGTCCACTTCAATCAGCAGGTGCGCGGCATCGGTTTCCTGAATCGGCACGGGCGTCTCGCCCACGTAGCGCACGGCCCAGTCAATCGCGTTGCGCTCCATAAATTCCAGCCCGGAGGGCGTCACGCCGGCCTGAAAAATCGCGGCGACCGCGGCGCAGGCGCTTTCAGCCGAGCGGAAAGGCACGAGCATGAGCAGCGTTTGGGTCGGATGCGGCTGCAACTTCAGGACGATTTTGGTCACGACGCCGAGCGTGCCCTCGCTGCCGACGATGAGTTGCGTGAGGTTGTAGCCAGTCGAATTTTTCAGTGTATTGGAGCCCGTCCAGATGATTTCGCCGTTGGGCAACACGACTTCAAGGTTGAGGACGTGGTCTTTCACGACGCCGTACTTTACGGCTTTCGGACCGCCTGCATTCGTACTTACATTGCCGCCGATGAAACTCCAGCCCCGGCTCGCAGGGTCGGGCGGATAAAACAAACCCTTCTCTTTCAAGGTGTTTTGCAAATGTTCGGTAATCATGCCCGGCTCCACCGTGACCTGGAAATTCTTTTCGTCGAGGTGAACGATTTTGTCAAAACGCTTCATCGAAATCACGAGGCCGCCATGTGTCGGCAACGCGCCGCCTGCCAACCCGGAACCGGCGCCACGGACGGTGACAGGGATGCGCTCGCGGTAACAAATTTTCATCAGGGCGCTGATTTCGGCTGTATCGGCCGGCTCGGCGACGACTTCGGGCAGGAAAAGCAGGTCTTCCGTCTCGTCGTGTCCACAGTTGCGGCGGGTCGTTTCGTCCGTGTGCAGGTAGCGTTCGCTCACTATGGCCGTCATTTCAGCCAACGCAGCAGCGGAGATGGGGCGGAAGGCGTTACTTTTGCCGCGACTGACGGTTGTCATTTGCACGTTGTTGGTTGCTCGTTTATCGTTGTTTGCTGATTGTTGACCCATCACTTTTTGTTTTCTTCGTTTTTATGAAAAAAAATTTTTCCCTGATAATCTGCGTGTTGTGCACGATTCAACTGTCTGCGCAGATAGTTGCGCTCAAACCTTACGAGGAAGATCGCAACAAAGGTAAAGCGATTTTGCTGCACCTCACTTTCGGTCTTCACCAGCCTTTGGGCGACATGAGCGATCGCTTCGGCCTCGATGGTAATTTCGGCGGCATGGTCGAATATCTGACGGCCAACAATTTTATTTTCGGCACGGAAGGCTACTACCTTTTTGGCTCGAAAGTGAACGAAGACCCCCTTGCCATCCTCCGCACACCGGCAGGCGATATTATCGGAAATGACCGCCTCGTCGCTTCCGTCGTGCTGCGCGAACGCGGCTTTTACGCGGGCGGTATGGTCGGCAAACTGTTCACAATCAACGAAAAACGCTCCGGCATACGCCTGACTTTCGGCGCCGGCTACCTCCGCCACTGGATTCGCCTGCAGGACGATAACAGTAGCGTAACCCAAATCACAGGCGACTACAAAAAAGGCTACGACCGACTTTCAGGAGGGCTTGCGCTCAACCAATTTATCGGCTGGCAACACCTGGCCGGCAATCGCCGTTCCAATTTTTTGATTGGCATCGAGTTCAACGAAGGTTTCACGAACACGCTGCGCGACTGGGATTTCGCTGAAATGCGCAAACTCGATGAAAGTCGCCTCGATATTCGCGTCGGACTTCGCGTGGCCTGGACTTTGCCGTTTTACCAGGGCAAATCAGAGGAGATTTTTTATTGACCGTGCTAATTTGCTAATGTGGTGAATGCGCTCATGTTCTTGTACGAAATCGGTATACGGCTGTTCGTTCTCGGTGTTCGGATTGCGGCTTTTTTCAATGAGAAAGCAAAAAAATGGGTGGAAGGGCGAAAAAACTGGCGGGAAAAATACCGCTCGGCACTAACAACCAACAACCAACAACCAACAACCAAAACCCTCTGGCTCCACGCCGCTTCGCTCGGTGAGTTCGAGCAGGGCCGCCCCGTCATCGAGGCCTTCCGGGAGCGATTCCCCGGCTGGAAAATCGTGTTGACTTTCTTTTCGCCGTCGGGTTACGAGATTCGGAAAAACTACCCGCACGCGGATTTCATTTTTTATTTGCCCGCCGACACACGCCGCAACGCCCGCGATTTTTTGGACTTGATAAAACCCGACGCGGCCATTTTCGTCAAGTACGAATTTTGGGCGAATTACCTTTTTGAACTAAAAAAACGCGGCGTCCCTACCCTGCTCGTGTCGGCTTTGTTTCGGGAAAAACAGCCTTTTTTTCAATGGTGGGGCGGCTTCTGGCGAAACATGCTCGACTGTTTCACGCACTTTTTCGTGCAAAATCAGGATTCGGCAAAATTGCTCCAACGCATTGGTTTTCAAAACACAACCATCGCGGGCGACACGCGCGTGGACCGGGTGCTGAAGATTGCGGAAGGGGCAAAAGCAAATGAAATAGTGGCGGCGTTTCAAAAAAGTCCAGTTGAAGATGTGCTGTGCGATTTGCTGATTGCCGGAAGCACCTGGCCTTCCGACGAATCCTTGATTGCGGAATCTCTGCGGCAATCCGTGACGGATGTCATTAAAGTTGTTTTTGCACCGCACGACCCGTCGCCAAAATCGGTTTCGCAAATTCTTGCTCTTTTGCCGCGCGATGAATTCGGCACGACACTCCCCTATTCCCAGGCAACGGTGAAAACCGCTCGCGAAGCCTCCTGCCTTATCATTGACAACGTCGGCATGCTCAACACGCTGTACCGCTACGGCAAAATCGCCTACATCGGCGGCGGCTTCGGCAGGGGTATTCACAACACGCTGGAGCCGGCAGCATTCGGATTGCCGGTTATTTTCGGGCCGAAATATGAAAAATTCGAAGAAGCCCGGCAGTTTGTGGCGCGAGGCGGGGCGTTTCCGGTGAAAAATTCGGAGGAGTTGGCGGCTGTTTTGCAAAAATTGCAAGACCCCGCATTTTATGAAAAAGCCTCGCAGGCGGTGTTGGGGTATTTGGAAGAGAGCAAAGGAGCGACAGAACGGATTTTGTCATTTTTGAAGCAAATTTTGAATGAAAACCCTTAAAAACTTGAAAATTCCCTCCCTACCTTAGCGCCCCCAAAACCGAGGGTTTGATTAATCAAAACTTTCTTCTCTCGCCTATTCACAACTCACCAACTCACTACTTAACGAAATGCAAGGTTCTGCTATCTCTATTAAAAAAGGTAAACTGAAAGTTCCCAACGACCCTATCATCCCCTTCATCGAAGGCGACGGTACGGGGCCCGATATCTGGGCGGCTTCCGTGCGCGTGTTCGACGCCGCTGTGGAAAAAGCCTATAAAGGCAAAAAGAAAATCGTGTGGCAGGAAGTGCTCGCCGGCGAAAAAGCCTTCAACAAAACCGGCAACTGGCTCCCCGACGAAACGCTGAAAGTCATTGACCAATACAAAGTCGCCATCAAAGGCCCGCTCACGACACCTGTCGGCGGCGGTATTCGCTCCCTGAACGTGGCTTTGCGCCAGCAGCTCGACCTCTACGCTTGTGTGCGTCCGGTGCGTTGGTTCAAAGGCGTTCCCAGCCCCGTGAAAGAACCCGGCCTTGTGGACATGGTGATTTTCCGCGAAAACACAGAAGACATCTATGCTGGCATCGAGTACCTGACCGGCACACCGGAGGCCGACAAAGTGCTGGCGTTTTTGCAAAATGAAATGGGTGTCAAGAAAATCCGTTTCCCGAAAACGTCGTCCATCGGCATCAAACCCGTCTCCATCGAAGGCACCGAACGCCTCGTGCGCGCCGCTTTGGAATACGCTTTTAAATATAAGCGCAAATCGCTGACGCTCGTGCACAAAGGCAACATCATGAAATTCACGGAGGGCAAATTCAAAGACTGGGGCTACGCCCTCGCCGAACGCGAGTATGGCAACCGCGTGTTCACCTGGGCTGAATACGACCGCATCAAGGAAGCGAAAGGGGAAGACGCGGCCAACAAAGCCCAGGCCGACGCGCTCGCTGCCGGTAAATTGCTCGTGAAAGATAGCATCGCCGACGCCTTTTTGCAGCAAATCCTGCTTCGTCCGGCGGAATACGACGTGGTGGCCACGCTCAATCTGAACGGCGACTACCTCTCCGACGCTTTGGCCGCACAAGTCGGCGGCATCGGCATCGCGCCCGGCGCCAACATCAATTACCTCACGGGCCACGCCATTTTTGAAGCCACGCACGGGACCGCACCGAAATACGCCGGCAAAGACATGGTGAATCCCTCGTCGGTGATCCTCTCCGGCGTGATGATGTTCGAATACTTTGGCTGGGACAAGGCTGCCAAACTGATTGTCAAAGGTTTGGAGCGCAGCATCAAGAAAAAGCGCGTCACTTACGATTTCGAGCGTTTGATGAAAGGCGCGACGAAGTTGAAGTGTTCGGAGTTTGGTTCGGAAATCATCGCGAACATGTGATTCCTTCGAACCAGTATCAGGATAAAAAACGAGCGGGCGGCCCAGTTGGGCCGCCCGCTTTGTTTTTCGTTTTGCCGGTTTTTGTGTCAAAATTTCAATTTCAGGAAATTCTGCCGCGCGCGTTTCACACCTTCCATCGGCGTCGTCACGTAGTTTTCCAACTCGACGATGTAGTATTTCAGGCCTGCCAACTGGCTTTTTTTGAAAATCGAAACAAAGTCTATGGAGCCGTCGCCGACCTCGACTGTTTCACGTTTTTCAGTTTTGGCCATGTCTTTGGCGTGGCACAATTCCCAGCGACCGGGGTAGAGTTTTATCCAGTCGAGCGGGTTGTGATTGGCGTAAGCGACCCAGTAAATGTCCATTTCCAGCGCCATCAGTTTCGGGTCCACCTCGTGGAGCAGCCATTCGATGATGAGGCGGTTGTCGGGGCCGCGTTTTTCAAATTCAAAATTGTGGTTGTGGTAGCCGAAGCGGACGCCTGCTTTTTTGGAATATTCGGCGGCGGCCTGGTACACTTTCACCATTTCCGGCATTTTCAGGCGGTCGTCGTCGGCCATGTAAGGACAAACTACGTAGCGCGTGCCGACGGAAGCGAAGTTGTCAATCGCTTTTTTGGCGGCGTCGGTCAGTTCTTTTTTGCCAGCGTCAAAATCCTTCGACGTGACCATATTGTGCACCGACGGCATCGAAATGCCGTTGTCTTTCAGGAGTTTAATGAAATCAGCCAGCGGCATCCCGAACATATTGCCGTCCGAGTAGCCGAAACCTTCCACCTCACGATAACCCATTGCGGCAAGTGCTTTCACCGTTCCGGCAGCATCTTTTTTCATATCCTCGCGGATGCTCCAGAGTTGGACGCCCAAATGCGCGACTGGCGGCGTAAAAAGTGTGGCAGGAAGCCTGTCAGCGGCCAGTGCGGTCCCTCCCAACGCGAGCGAAGTGTTTTTCAGGAATTGACGACGAGAGAAAGTATGATTCATCTTTTGAAAAATTTTTTGGCAAATAAAGTAAAGTTCCGGTTAAGATTCGTCGAATAGGTTTTTTCTAAAAATTTTACCTCAAAAGCATTTGGAAAGGACAAACGCAATGTATGTATTTTACCCGCCGAATTCAGTAGCAGTTGGCAGTTACCAGAAGCAGTCATAAAACACTGCACTCTGCCACTGCTGACTGCTACTGCACTCTGCCACTGCCAACTGCCACTGAACATGATCCAAGTCCTCCACATATCCGCTGAATGTTACCCCGCTGCCAAGACCGGCGGCCTCGCCGACGTGGTCGGTTCGCTGCCCAAGTATTTCACCCAGGCCGGAATGCTCTCCTCCGCCATCATTCCCAAGTACGCCCTGAAGTGGATTCACAGCCGCGACTGGGTCACGGTGTATAGCGGCGAAGTGTGGGTTAACTGGAAAAAATGGCATTTCACCGTGCAGCAGGAAGCCAACAACTCGCTTGGCTTTCCCTTTTTCGTGGTGGATATCCCCGGCCTCTATGACCGTCCCGGCATTTACAACGACCCTTCGGGTGCACCTTACAGCGACGAAATCGAGCGCTATATCACGTTCCAACAGGCCGTGTTGGACTGGTTGCTGTCCTTCCCCTGGCAGGAGCGCCCGCGTGTGTTGCATTGCCACGACCACCACACAGCGCTGATCCCCTGGATGGTGAAACACTGCCCGGCCTACCAGCAACTCGCCCCGATTCCAACGGTTTTCACCATTCACAACGGCCAATATCAGGGTGCGTTTGGTTGGAACAACGCCCATTTGCTGCCGCCCTACGAAGCCGGCGCGCGCTGGATTCTGGACTGGAACGGCATCGTGAACCCGATGGCCGCCGCCATCAAAACGGCCTGGGCTGTCACGACCGTTTCGGAAACTTACCTCTACGAACTCCACCAAAGCAGTCTCGGCCTCGAACAACTTTTCCGCGACGAGTGGCGCAAAGAATACGGCATTGTCAACGGCATTGACGCCGACGTGTGGGACCCGGAAACCGACCCGATGATTCATCATCGCCTTGAAAACGATAACATTCAGGCATTTAAATCAAAAAACAAACGAGTGCTGTGCGAGTGGTTTGGCTTCCCCGAAGACGCGCCGCTGATTAGTTTCATCGGCCGGCTCGTGGGCGAAAAGGGCGTGGACTTGCTGCCCGACACGTATCGCCGCTCCATCCACAGCGGCCTCCGTGCCTGCTACCTCGTGCTCGGCACCGGCGAACCCTGGACGCAAAATCAGTTTCGCGCCATGGCGCACCAGTATCCCGGTCGCTTCAACGCCGTGATTGACTACAACGAGGCGCTTTCGCACCAGATTTACGCCGGGTCGGATTTTCTCGTCATGCCTTCCCGCGTGGAGCCTTGCGGTCTCAACCAAATGTACTCCATGCGCTACGGCACCATCCCCATCGTGCGCACCGTCGGCGGCTTGAAAGACACCGTGCCCGACATCGCCGAACCCGGCGGCAACGGTCGCGGCATCCGCTTCGACCAGTTCAGTGTGGAAGATGCGTCCCACGCCATTTACCGCGCCGTCTCCATGTGGCACAACGAGCCGGGCATTGTTTCTTTTTTGCGGCAGCGCATCATGGCAGTAGATTTTTCCTGGGAAAATACCATTGAAAAATATGTGGCAATATATCAGCGTGTCGGAGCGAAAGTAGCGCCTGAAAAAACACCGCGTTTGGAAAAGAAAAAAGAAACACCCGCTCAGCCTGCCCCCGGAAAAGCGGAAAAACCTGTCGCTGCAGAAGAGCCTAAGAAAAAAACAACTTCAGCGAAAACAGCCTCGAAACCCCAAAAAACTGTTGAAACAGCCAAAGTCCCGGTAGTCGTCAATCACGAAGAGCAGGTGGCAAAGTCCGTGACAAAGCCTTCGGCCAAACCGAAAAAGGCCGCCGCAAAAACGCCGGTGAAAAAGGCGACTAAAGTTGAAAAACCTGCCAAACCAGAGGAAAAACCACCCACTGCCGCCAAAACAAAAGCGAAAGCGACAGGGAAGAAGAAGTAGCGCTTCAACTCTACGTTTTTGTCCTCCTGGAAGAAACTACCCAACGTTCGCTTCTCGGATGATTCGAAGCAATGAATTTCCGGTAGATTCCGCCAGAATGACAAAACAACGAACAACCAACAACTATCAACCAGCAACAAACACCCACCATGATAAAAATGATTTGCCTCATCCTCGGCGGCGGCGCAGGAAGCCGCCTGTACCCGCTCACTGAAAAACGCTCCAAACCCGCTGTACCCATCGGCGGTAAATACCGCTTGATTGACATCCCGATTTCCAACTGCATCAATTCGGGCGTAAAGCGGATGTTTGTGCTCACCCAGTACAACTCAGCGTCGTTGAATGCGCACATCAAAAACTCCTACAACTTCGACATTTTCACACGCGGCTTCGTGGACATCCTCGCCGCCGAACAAACGCCCGGCAGCAAGGAGTGGTTTCAAGGCACCGCCGATGCCGTGCGCCAAAGCCGTAAACACTACGAGCGCCACGACTTCGACTATGTGCTGCTGCTGTCAGGCGACCAACTTTATCAAATGGACTTCGAGGCAATGGCGAAATTCCACATCGAGCAAAATGCCGACATCACCATCGCCTGCCTCCCGGTGGATGCCCGCGACGCCACTGGCTTCGGCATTATGAAAGTGGATGAAAACGGGTACATCCCCCGTTTCATCGAAAAACCGGGCGTCGAAGAACTGCCCAACTGGGCCAGCGAAGTCAGCCCTTTGAACAAAAAACGAGGCCGCGTTTTCCAGGCTTCGATGGGCATCTACATTTTCAACCGCAACGCCATCAGCGATTTATTTGATCAATACCCCAGTGCCACAGACTTCGGCAAAGAAATCATCCCGACCGCTATTGCCGAAGGCCGCAAAGTCGCCGCCTACCAGTACGAAGGCTACTGGACCGACATCGGTACCATCCGTTCCTTCTTCGAGGCCAACATCGAACTCACCGATCACATCCCCTCTTTCAACCTTTTCGACAGCCAGCGTCAGATTTACACACGCGGTCGTATGCTCCCGCCCGCCAAATTCTACGGCGGCACCCAACTCAACCGCGCCCTCATCGCCGAAGGCTCCATCATTCATGCCCGGCTGATTGAAGGCTCCATCATCGGCCTGCGCTCGCGGCTCGGCGAAAATACCGTCATCAAAGACGCCATCGTCATGGGCAACGACTCCTACCAGACGCTGGAAGACATCGCACTCCATCCCGACGACATCCCGATGGGCGTGGGCCATTACTGCCACATCGAACACGCCATCCTCGACAAGGATTGCCGCATCGGCAACAACGTCGTCATCAAAGGTGGCGACCACCTGCCCGACATGGACACCGACGAGTTCTGCGTCCGCGACGGCGTAGTGGTGGTGAAAAAGGGAGCGGTGATACCGGAAGGGGCGCGCATCATGTAGTTGCCATTGACGAAATACCTGCACTTTTGACTACAAATTTGTAGTCAAAAGTGCAGGTAACGATAGTTAGGCATAACCGCGAAGAAAAAAATAAAGTGGCAGGTAAATTCAAATAACGAATAAGAAAAAACAAAAAAAGAACCTGATGAAAAAGACGATTCAAGTCGTGTCAATCTTGATGTTATTTTCGTGTTCGATTAATAAACAAACTGGAAACATTGAAACTAAATCAGATTGCCAGATAGCGATGTCAATTTTCGAGAAGGAATTTTTATCATCGTGCCCTATAAGTAATGGAGCTGCAGATGTTATTAATTACTTGGAAGGATTTCAGGGTTTTAATCGAAACGAAAAATTTGACCACGAAAATGGTTCTGTAAGATTTAATGCAAAAGATGCCTCTATTTACGGTTATCCTGTTTTAGACGAGAAAAGTTTATTTCTCCTGAATTATTCATCAGATTTGAGAGGATATGAAAGTTGTATTTTATTCCAGGCTATTTATTTCTTCGAAGAGAAAGAAGATAAAGATGCGGTTTTAAATAAGATGGAAAAAGTGATTAATGAAGATTTAAAATTAGGCAAAGAGATTAAATTCACATTGGCAAACGAGCCATACAAAAGATTCTATTTGCCATGTGGTTCAGGGTTCAATTTAAAGCATGGAAAGGTTGGTGATAAATTTGTAATTGACATTTTGTGGGCAAGAGAAGCTTCTAAATGATGAAAAAAGAAAAACAAAAGAAGGCTGTGCCGAAACAATCCGCCAGGTGTTAATGGTGGGTATGCGCTCCCACGAACGCCGGCTCTAAATCGTTCCCCCAAAATAAAAACACCCTCGCGTTACCGACCTCTGCCCCTTCAGCCAAGCGAAATGCCTTCGCCTGCTCCGGCTTCCGCGCTGGACGGCGGCGCAAACAGAATTGAATGTCCCGATTTGTTTGCTCCCCACTAAAAATTAAGTCCTTCCAAATCTGTCAGGAGAAAAATGACGATACCGCCGCAAGTTATCGGGGCCGGTTAATACGCAAAATCAGAAAAAACCCTTGTTTTGCGCCAGCATATCGCTGATTTTGACAAACGATTTTCCTTTTTTCTTATGAAACAAAAAATACGCATGGGCATGGTCGGCGGCGGCATCGGCGCCTTCATCGGCGGCGTACACCGCATGGCTGCCGCGCTGGACGGCGAAATCGAACTCGTCTGTGGCGCATTCAGCAGCGACCCGGAAAAATCGAAAGCCTCCGGCGCGCAACTCGGCCTCCAGCCCGACCGCTGCTATGGCACCTTCAAAGAAATGATTCAGCGCGAAAAACGCCTCCGTCCCGACAAACGGATGCAGTTCGTCAGCATCGTCACGCCTAATCACGTCCATTTCGCGCCCGCCAAAATGGCGCTCGAAAACGGCTTCCACGTTATTTGCGACAAACCCCTGGCGTTCAACATGAAAGAAGCGCAGACGCTGGAAAAACTCGTGGAAAAAACCGGCCTCGTCTTCGCCCTCACCCACAACTATACGGGCTACCCGATGGTGAAACAGGCCCGCCAGATGATTAAACACGGCGAACTGGGCAAAATCCGCAAGGTCGTGGTGGAATACCCGCAAGGCTGGCTCAGCACGAAAGTGGAAGACACCGGCTCGAAACAAGCAGGCTGGCGCACTGACCCGCAACGCAGCGGTATCGCCGGCGCTATGGGCGACATCGGCACCCACGCCGAAAACCTCGCCGAATACGTCACCGGCCTGAAAATCACCGAACTCTGCGCCGACATCAGCATTTTCGTGCCGGGTCGCCAACTCGACGATGATGGCAACGTCCTGCTCCATTTCGACAACGGCGCGAAGGGCATCCTCCACGCCAGCCAGATTTGCGCCGGCGAGGAAAACAACCTGAACATTCGCGTTTATGGCGAAAAAGGCGGCCTCGAATGGCGGCAGATGGAGCCAAATACGCTCATCGTCAAGTGGCTGGACAAACAAACGCAGATTTTCCGCACGGGCGTCGGGCCGCTTTATCCCGAATCTTTGGCACACACCCGCATCCCGGCGGGACACCCGGAAGGCTATTTAGAGGCTTTTGCCAACATCTACCGGAATTTTGCGCACTGTGTCCGCGCACGACTGGAAGGCAAAACGCCCGACCCGGTTTACACCGATTTCCCGACGGTGCAGGACGGCGTTCGTGGCATGCGATTCATTGAAAAAGTCATTGCCAGCGGGAAAAGCAAGAGCAAATGGGTGAAGTTTTAGGACTTTTTTCCCGCAGATTTCTACAGAAAAAAAGTCGTGGAGGCCGCAGAAGAAACGAAATCTGCGGCCTTTTTCTGCGGAAATTTGCGGGAGATATTCACCCGGATAAGGCTGTTTGAGCGGCATTGGAAGTTGGCCGACTGTTTTTTCTGTGATTTTCTGATTTTTATCAAAAAACTACCAAAAAAGAGGTGCGGTATTTGCATAGGCAAAACACCCTCCTTTTTATCAAAATAAAAATCGGTTTACATGAGAAAACTAACCGTAACCCTGTTCTTTCTTTTGCCAATTTTCCTCTCCGCCCAGACCTATCCCTGGGAAATCGGCGGCGGTGCTTACATCACCTCCTATCAGGGCGACCTGAACACACCGGAAATCAATCTGGGGCGATACAACGTCAGGGCAGCCGGAGCGCTGCACCTGCGCCGCAATGTCAGCAACACGATCGTCATCCGCCTCAATGCCCTTGTAGGCCAGTTGGCCGGAGACGATGGCACGTTTGACGAGCCCGAATGGCGCAAACGCCGCGATATTTCGTTCACAAGTCCGGTTTTTGAGTTCACAGCCCTCGGCGAAGTGTACCCCTTCGGCGTTTTTCGGTTTCTCACCGATGGTGAACGCCGGCGTATCGCACCGTTTCTGATGTTTGGCGTAGGGACGGCTTACACCAGCCCGACAGTGGAATGGAACGACCAAAACGGCAACAGCGAAATTGACCCTGTCGCTGCTCAATTCGACAAAGCAGCCGAAACAGACCGCTTCAACATCGTGATGCCTTTTGGCGCAGGCGTCCGTTTCGCGCTGAACACACGCGCTACACTGGGTATAGAAGCTGCATTGCGCCCTACCTTTTCGGACTACGTGGACGGTGTAAGCAGGGTCGGCAATCCTAACAAAAGTGACTGGTTTTTCAATGCCGGCCTTACTTTCAGTTATGCCTTCGGCAAACGCCTCGCACCCAATGCTTTCGCCGAAAAGAACAAACCCGCACTACAACCCGACCGCGACCGCGACGGCGTCCCTGATGTCGCTGATATGTGCCCCGACAAAGCAGGATTGGCCAAAATGAACGGCTGTCCCGACACTGATGGCGACGGCGTGATTGATCTGAAAGACAAATGTCCCGATGTCCCCGGCGACCCCGGTGTGGCAGGTTGCCCCGACTCGGACAAAGATGGCGTAGCGGACAAGGACGATAAATGTCCGGCCCAATTCGGGGAGTGGGATTTGCAAGGTTGCCCTGACGCAGATAAGGATGGTGTAGCCGACAAGGACGATAAATGTCCGGGCGAAAAAGGCCCCATCGCCACGAATGGCTGCCCCGACCTGGACAATGACGGCGTAGCGGACAAAGATGACGCCTGCCCGGATAAAAAAGGCCTGGCGGCAAACAAAGGCTGCCCCGACACCGACGGCGACGGTATATTTGACAACGAAGACCGCTGCCCCGACAATGCAGGCACTGTGGCGACCAAGGGCTGCCCTGAAATCAAGGCCGAGGATAGGGCCAAATTGGACAGAGCCGTCAAACTCGTACAGTTTGAAACCGGGAAAGACAATCTTCTGCGCCAATCTTACCCCATCCTCGACGAAGTTGCAGAATTGATGCACAAGTACCCTGCTTACAACCTCAATATCAGCGGCCACACGGACAATGCCGGCGATGAAAACGCGAATATGTCCCTGTCGGAACGTCGCGCGTATGCCTGTTATCTCTATTTGCTGCGTAAAGACGTAGCGATTAGCCGGATATCGTACATCGGCTACGGCGAGACGCGTCCTATCGCCAGCAATGCTACTGCTACCGGTCGTGCGCAAAACCGCCGCGTAGAATTTGAGTTGTACGTGAAGTGACCCAACGCTGATTCGGATAATTTTTCAGAGAGGCTGTCTAAAGTTTTTTGATGGAAAGATTTTGCATGGATTTTTGAGCGCGACAAGGCAAATTTTACAGCCATAGCCTACGGCGAAAAATTTAACGAAGTCGAAGCCAAAAAGACTGCAAAAGCGTCCATTAAAAAAACTTTAGACAGCCTCAAAAACAAAAAGGCGACTCCGGTGACCCGGAATCGCCCTTTTTTGTTTCCCCAAAAACCATCAGGCAGCTGCGCCGGGGGCTTTTTTTAACAACCCTCCGACTAAAGAGCCAAGGCCGCCGCCAAGCAATGCGGTGATGAGATTCATCACCATGTTGTCGCTGCTGCCGCCCATAGCCGCTGAAACAAGCAACGGCAGCACATTGCCGCCGACCGCTCCGGACAGCAAGTTGCCAATCATGCCGAGGCCATTCTTTCTGAGCATATTACCCAAATAGCCGCCTCCGGCGCCGAGTAGTGTGTTGAGCAGATGAGGAAGAATTGATTCCATTTTGTTCCGATGTTTGTGAACGAAAGTGAGTTGGTTTAGCGGGTCAAAACTACGCAATAGTTCTGCACACTGGGAATAATTTCGGATACTATTTTTTAAAAAGAGACTTTAATAATATTTAATTTCAAATAAGCGACCACACACGTACCCTCCGGAAATCAAAGAGCAAGGAGAAGATGGACAAAGAAATTCGCCTGACCGTGTCACCTCGAAAAGTAAATATTCGTCAGGCAATGATTCCGATCATGCCGGATGATGACAAAACCCTTACAGAATTTTTACCCGCATTTGGCGAACAGCTTCTACTTTTGCCGTGTTTGGATTTTGACTAAATTATTGACCTAACCTGAACCTCCCATCATTATGCAGCGTCGTTACCGCACGATTTCCGATTTGAAATTGAACGAAAGCGCTCTCACACTCGCCTTTACCGATCCTGCTTTAGCCGGAAAACTCACGGCGATGGGGGTTTTGCCTGGCGCCCGCATCGAACTGGTACGCCCGGCGCCGTTCGGAGCGGCTTACTACATAAAAGTGGATGGTGTTCGCCTGGCGCTCCGGGAAGAAGAAGCCGCAAGTATTTTACTCGAATCATGAATGAAACCAGTGGCAAGGCTCCGAAAGTAGCCCTTATTGGCAATCCGAACAGCGGGAAATCCACCGTCTTCAACCAATTGACGGGATTGCGGCAAAAAACCGGCAATTTTCCAGGCGTGACCGTGGAAATCAAGGAGGGGCGACTGCGTTTCCCCAACGGGACGGAGGCTTTGCTCATTGACCTGCCCGGTACTTACAGCCTTTACCCTACTTCGTCGGACGAAAAAATTGTCACGACCGTACTAGCCAATCCGAAAGACGATTTTTTCCCTGACGCCCTGGTGTATGTGGCCGATGTGACCCATCTGGAAAAGCACTTGTTGCTTTTTACGCAGTTGCTCGACCTTGGATTGCCGATAGTGCTCGCGCTCAATATGGCCGATGTAGCTGCTGAAAACGGCATCAAAATCAATGCGGGCAAACTGGCCGAGCGCTTCGACGTGCCGGTTGTTTCGATCAGCGGACGGACAGGAGAAAACATACAGCGCCTGTTGCTGGAGTTGGAAAAACTTTTGCAAAATGGCAAAATTCACAAGTACGCGCAATCGCCTTTCTACCCGCTTCGGGAGCCAGAAAAACAGGTAGCCGACGCCGTGCAACTCAACCTCGGCATAGAAAATCCTTACCAGGCACTTTTACTGGCTCACCACCACACGTGGCTGCCATTTTTGCAAAAACAGGAAAGGGAAACCCTGGCGGCTATCGTCCAGACGAAAGATTTCCAGTCGCTCAGATCCCAGGTGGACGAGACGCTCGAACGGTTCGACCGGTTTACGCCGATTGTACGGCAAACCGTCCAGCAACCCTCAGTCGAGTCATCCGGCCTTACCGACCGCATAGATGCCGTGCTTACCAATCGCTGGCTGGGGCCGCTGATTTTTTTTGGCGTCATGCTACTGGTCTTCATGGCGATTTTTTTCGGCTACGACATCACGGGCGGCTGGGTGGAAAACGCGACCGGGGCGCTGATAGATGTTGTCGGTTCCAGTCTCCCCGACAACTGGTTTTCTTCCCTGCTCACAAATGGTGTCTTGCCTGGTTTGCAAGGGATTCTGGTTTTTGTGCCACAAATTGCCCTGCTGTTTTTGCTCATTACCATTTTGGAGGAAGTGGGCTACATGGCACGGGCTGTTTTTATTTTTGACAAAACAATGCGCCGTTTTGGTATGAACGGGCGGAGCATTGTGGCCCTCGTAGGCGGTGGAGCCTGCGCCGTGCCGGCCATCATGGGCACCCGCACGATCAGTAACTGGAAAGAACGACTTATCACAGTCATGGTGACGCCCTTCATCAGTTGCAGCGCCCGTATTCCGGTTTACCTTGTGCTGATTCCGGTAGCCTTGCCCACGAGCAGTTGGTGGACGAAATCGCTGGTATTTGGCGGAATGTACTTTTTCGGGTTGGCTGCGGCATTGGGCGCGGCATATATTTTCAAAAAAATACTGCGCACCAGCGACCCTTCCTACCTCGCGCTGGAATTGCCCGTGTACCGGATGCCACACTGGAAAAACGTGTGGCTCACGGTATGGGAAAAAGTAAAGGCTTTCATCGGCGGCGCAGGTAAAATCATCCTCTACATTTCTATCGCGCTTTGGGTTCTGGGCAACACAGGGCCAGGAAATGCGCTGGAAAATGCGGAAACACAAGTCAGGGCAACTGCGAAAGCCGAGGTTTCCCAGGACTCCATCGAGGACCTGGTGGCGGCCAAAAGACTGGAAGCATCTTTTGCAGGAAGAATTGGCAAAACCATCGAGCCTGCCATTCTGCCCTTGGGCTACGACTGGAAAATTGGCATCGCCCTGCTCTCGTCTTTCGCAGCACGGGAGGTGTTCAACGGCACGATGTACACGATTTACAGCCTCGAAAGTGTGGGAAGAATCGAAGAAGAAGAGGCGAGTAATCAGCGCCCGTTCGAGCGGTACGGCCGCCTGCGGCAACAAATGAGCCGCGACAAATTCAGCAACGGCCAGCGGGTTTACACCCTTGCAACCGGCATTTCACTCCTGATTTTTTATGCCCTGGCGATGCAGTGCATGAGCACGCTTGCCGTGGTACGCCGCGAAACCGGCAGTTGGAAATGGCCTGTGTTCCAGTTTTTCTTTATGAGCGGACTGGCGTATTTGTGCGCATGGCTGGCCTATACTTTCTTGCCTAAATTGTAAACCGGTTTTCCTAATTTGCTTCGAGGTTTACAGGTATCTGTGCGGTTTATTCGCACACGCACCCCGCAATCCGTTGATTGTCATTTTTATTTTGAAAAAAACGCCTTCAAAACCTGCGGCTTGCGCTTCAATTGTTTTTATATTTGTCATGCGCTCCGGTATAGTCCGCTCACAAACACGCTCCCGCCCCCGCCATGAAACAGCTCGCCGCTTTCCTCTTCCGCCTTTCGGCGGTTTTTGTCTAAGTTTTTCCCACCGAGACATCTTTTTCCCTGTTTGCCTCATTCTTGCTGACAAAGCAGGAATATCTGATTTTTCACTCAAAAATCATCCCGCTATGCAACCGGTTGACAAAACTCTCCAAAACCTCCAACAAATCCTGATTTCAAACTACGAGCATTCCGTGCAACCCAAAAACCGACAAACTATTGCCGAAGAGTACGGCATCCATGTATCTACCCTGCGCAGGCTGATCAAAAACAAATGCCCCGAAATACCTTCCCGCGCATCCTTGATGCCTGCCGACATCATGGTGCTCTACAGCCGACTCGGAATACCACCCTACTTGAAGCCACGCCAAGACTGATACCCAAGCACGTTTACAAAAAAATACTACCATGCGAAACACATCCTTAGCCTGCCTTCTAGTACTTGCCGCCATGCTTCCCAATACCGCAGAGGCACAAATACTGTACGGGGTGACAAACGGCAACCTGCTCATCAAGATAGACGTGGAGAACTGCACCCTGTGCCCTGTAATGACTTTGAATGGCAATCCACAAGGCGCTGCCGACATTTTAACACTTCCCAATGGGGACATTCTTTCTCAGGGGAGTGGAGGCATATTTCGGTACTCTCCTCCCAATCCAAATCCTGTTTTCAGCATAGGAGGCTCCTTCGGAGGCTCCATTCTAAGTCCAGATGGATTGGTTTATATTTCCTCTATCAATCCTACCGGACTGTATATTTTCGATCCGTCGGACAATTCGCTTACCTACCTTGGAGACTGGCCTGCCGGAGCTTCCGTATCGGAGTTTTTTTATGACAACGGAGAACTTTATGGGTTCGGTCAATTAAACGGCGTTTCGGTTTTATATTTAATTGATACCTCTGATCCGAGCCTGTCTGTTGTTGTTCACAGTCCTCTACCTCCTATCCTTAGTGGAGGGACGACGAATGGAGTGTATTCTACCGCTTTTTATGGGACTCGGTTTTTATCTTTCTATGACATTGAGAACAATACTGCTGAAATTATTTGTGACTTTTATGACATACCGGGTATTGCAAGTATAACAGCCCTTGCCGACATCCCCCCCGGAGTGCCGGAGCTGCCCTGCCAATGCACCACCCATGCCGGCACCGTGACACCGAGCACGGTCAATGTTTGCATCAACACGGACGCGTCGGTGCCCTACAACGGCGACGCAACCCTCGACAACAACGACCTGCTGCAATATATCCTGTTCACCGATCCGCTGGACACGCTGGGCAGTATCGTCGCCGTCAGCAACACGCCGTCGTTTTCGTTCGATCCTGCCACCATGCAGACGGGAGTGACCTATTACTTAGCCACCATCGCGGGCGACAACCTGAACGGCAACGTGGACCTGAACGAACCCTGCCTCGACATTTCCAACACGGCGGCACAGGTCACTTGGCGGCCTTTGCCAACTGTTAATTTTTCGGTGGACAATCCCGACTTCTGTGCGGGCGAGTGCCGCACCGTGACGGCGAGTTTTACAGGAACGCCTCCTTTCACGCTCACATACGTCACGCCTGCCGGGACGTTCACGCAGACATTCGCGGGCAATACGGGTACTTTTCAGGTATGCGTACCTGCGGGTGCTCCGCCGGGCGCGTTGTCGGTGCAGGCGACGGGTTTGGTGGATGCGTGGTGCGCCTGCCCGTAGATTGAAATCTTTGGATTGTTAAAATCGCTTTCATTTTTTGCAATATTCCCTCCGTTCGACATGCAAACACTTGATTTTTATTTGGACGGCCAACTGATTGAAGTGCCAGCAGAATGCGCTCATCTCATCACAACCAAGTACCGAAAAGAATTGGCGGCTGAATTTGGGTTGACCGAGGCCGTCTTCCGGCGCAGAGTCAAAAAACTCAACATTGACACTGGTCCGCGCGGGTACATGGACGAGCCTCATGTCCTTCGTGTGTACCTGGCCATGGGCTGGCCGTGTAAAATACGCGGAGACAAACCAACCTACTGACAGGTACACCACGCATCCGTTAGCGCCGTCGCCTGCACCGACAACGCACCCGGCGGAGCACCCGGTGGAACACACACCTGAAATGTTCCCGTGCTGCCCGCGAAAGCTTGTGTAAAAGTCCCCGCAGGCGTGACGTATGTGAGCGTGAAAGGCGCAGTACCCGTAAAAGTCGCTGTGATTGTGCGGCACTCACCCGCGCACACGTCCGTGCTTCCAGCAAGGGAAAAAGTCACGGCCGGCAAGGGGCGCCAAGTGACCTGCAGGACATTGGAAAAGTCAAGGCAAGGGTCGTCAAGATCCACATTCCCATTTACGTCGTTACCCGCCATCGCTGCCACATAGTAGGTCACGCCCGGCTGCATGGGCGGGGCAAAGGTGAAATTGGGCGTGTTGCTCACCGCTACAATGCTGCCCGCTGTGTCGGCGGGGTTACTGAACAGGATGTATTGCAGCAGATCGTTGTTGTCCAAATCGGTCTGGATGGCGGCGGGGAAGTTGAGTGTGGCGTTGGTGCAGGTGTTGTAGGGGCCTGCCTGCGTTAAAGTGCCCGCGTCGGTGGTGCAGGCGATGAGGCAGTCGTATTCGGGTACGCCTGGCGGGGGGAAGGAAAGGCCATAGATTCCTATATCGTTTGGAATATCACAGACCAAAATGCTACTTTCGTTGACGGGGTTGTAAAAATAGATGTCATTGGCACCTTCAGTATAAAAAAGCCCTTCATTACCATTCCATACACCACCCTCGCCTCCCCAAATAACAGGCAAAGAGCCTAAGATGATGGATTGCGAAGGGTCATTGGTATTGATCTCTACTAAAAAAGATTGTCCATTTATATTCATATTGCCATGTAATACACCATTAATGAAAAAAATATCAATAACGTCGCCAAAAGTACTAGGCCATTGTCCAATGAAGGCGATATTGTTTGTAGCGGGATCATAGGAAGAAAGACCATTGTTGTCAGAAAGATAAACTAGCCCGCTGAGATCTAACTGCCCACTATAATAACCTGGAACCGACTCCCACAGTACCGTATTAGAAGGCGGTGCCTCCATCTTCTGTATTGCAGAGATACCCATCCGGAGCACCTCTCCATTAGGCAGTATGACTAAATCTGCACCACCGCCAAACCCTAAGGGTGGATTGACAGCGCAAAACTCACAAGTGGCAAGGTTAAACTTATAAAAATAGGTCTGACCGTTGGTAAAGACCAAGCCATAAATAATCTGCGCCTCTACATTCCATTGACCCAACGCCAATATCAGTAAAACGAAAGCGATTTGGCGCATTTGGATGAGTTTGTTGCGTAAATGAAAAAACATCGTGAATAAGTCTTTTTTACTTGAAAACTTGAAACGCAAATCTACGCTATGAGGCTTAGTCTGTCAAGATGAGGGCATCCAATATGAACGCAAATGATAGGTAATTATAGCAAATGCACCGAAATAGTAGGTGATGATAGATGATTTCACTTGTTTTCACCTGTTTGACACTGGCATTTTTGCCCCATCGTATGCGATATTTTTTTCACTTTTTTAAATCTGTGCATCATGTCAAAAAAAGTAGACATGGTGCATTAAGAGAATCAAGGAGTTAGTTGAGGATATTGAAGTTCCACAGTCCTGCGCAGACGCCCAGCACGAGGTCGTAAAGTTTGGGGTCGTGAGCACGGAGGCGGTCAGAGAGGAAA
>Ga0209172_10002838_pt1 | contig 28816 bp, 31 predicted proteins | sample LarsenN4metaG_FD_184113 | JGI IMG/M metagenome (GOLD analysis project Ga0209172, IMG submission 184113) | Hot spring sediment bacterial and archeal communities from British Columbia, Canada, to study Microbial Dark Matter (Phase II) - Larsen... ... | reverse complement strand
AACTTTTGCTCCGTCACATGGTTGCTGGCGTGCAGGTGCACGATGCCCGGCTGATCGCCTCGATGAGAGTCTATGGCATCACCCATCTCTTGACCTTCAATGCTGCACACTTCATACGCTACCCGGATATCACCGTTGTTGACCCGCAACACGTCACACCGGCGTAAGGCCCATCCCTCACCACCATCCTGATCGGTCGGATAGATCCACGGGCACGAGGATGCTTTTAAACACGGGTCGCGTCTCCTTGTCTGGCGCTCAAAATGGCTCTCAGCCGTTTGACAATATCCTACAAAAAAGGCAAAGGCTAGGCCTTGACGGGCTATACCGCACCGCGTTCCGCCCTTAGAGCCGTGAGCTGACAGCCTGACGAGTTCAGCACATGTGGCTCAATCTCCCGCAGAAGAACGGTCGCGCGGCTGGCAGAAGCTCTGTAGACGGGGCATCGTGACTCGCTATGGGACAAAAATTCTCAATCATCACCGTCGGACGATTTGACCGCATGGCGGCTCGCCCTGTGGGTGAGCCCCGAGGTGTCGACCGTCTGTAGCAGAAACAAATGGCCGAGAAGCTCCGGCGGATCACCCCGTGTGAGAGCGCCACAGTCCTAACGTTGCAAGGTCAGGACATACTCGGCGATCAGACGTTCGCGCTGGATGGTGGTGGCTTGCGGCCAGCCGATCTTTTGCTGCCGCATCTCACGCTCGAAGATCTGACCCCACACCGGCATGGCAGAGTCGCCATGGGCTCGGACAGGGCGACGGCCGTCGATAGCCGCGATGATGTGCCGCAGGGGTTGTGACTCTCCATAGCGCTCCCTGAGTCGAGTCAGATCGGCCGGCGGCGGCTGCAGCGCCGCTGCCGCAGGACCATCCCCTGCGCCGTTCACCCCATGACAGGCGGCACAATAGCGCCCAAACAATTCCCGTCCCTCAACCGCCACCACCTCGGTGGGTCGAGTGGCGAAATAGACGACGACGCCGACGAGGACGGCTAGGCCGCCGAGGGATAACGCTACGTCGCGCGCCAGGCGTAAGACATTCATGCTCTTCTCCCGTTCCCGCACTCGAATCTCGGGAGTCTCTAACGTTGTTTCCTGCCATCAGGGCTTGAAGCGCTCCGCTGCCTTGCAGGAGTATCACTTCGCATCCCCGGTCAGACCCTGCCTGCAAAAAGCATGCAAGGGCAATCCTCACGGTGCAAAGGGCTGCTCCTGAACGCTGGCATAAGAGATGCAGAGTCGCGGTCCCAGATGCGATCAGTCAGCGGATGCACGTTCATCGTCGAGCGGTTTCGCCATCCCCCCGAAAGCTCGACCATGACCGTGAGGCTCACAGATGACGAGGCAGGCCTCGGCGTCGCGCAGACGGCGACGAAAGTCGGGATCCAATGCGCCTATCCTATGCTGGCCCGCCCATGCGCTCCCAACCTCAACCCTGCCAAAGGTGACGCGGCCACGGTGATTTGCGTTTGCCAAGATGGAAGATGAGCCCACTCATGAAGGGTCCGTTGGATGCTCAGTGATCGATCAACACCTCAGCACACGAAGGGGTATAGGCGCTCTCAAATAGTCGGCCTGCTCTTGGGTCCGACGCTTTTGGTGGTGGTCCTCCTACTGCCCACGCCGATCGGTCTTGCGCCCCAGGCACAACGCCTCGTGGCACTGATCGCGCTGATGGGCGTGTGGTGGAGCACCGAGGCGTTGCCACTGGCGGCCACGTCGTTGTTGCCGCTGGTCCTCCTGCCGGTGTGGGGCATCATGACGCCCGAGGCGGCTGCGGCGCCGTATGCCGACCCGAATATTTTCCTGTTCCTGGGCGGTTTTTTCTTGGCGCAAGCCTTTCAGCGTTGGGGTTTGCACCGGCGCGTGGCGCTACTGATCTTGAGCCTCATCGGCACACAGCCGCGTCAGCTTCTATTGGGGTTTATGCTGGCGACGGCGGGCATCTCGATGTGGGTCTCCAACACCGCCACCGCCATGATGATGCTGCCTATCGGCGTGGCGGTGGTGTCGCAGATCAGCCCGGAGAGCATCAATCCTCACGAGCACAGCGATGGCAACGGCTTCGGCACCGTATTCATGCTGGCCATCGCCTACGCCGCCAGCATCGGCGGTATGGCGACGCTCATCGGTACCCCGCCCAACCTGATCTTCGCCGGCCAGGTGCGGCAGCTCTTCCCAGAGTTGGGGGAGATCGGCTTTCTGCGCTGGATGCTACTGGGCGTGCCCTTAGCCGGTGTCTACTTGTTGCTGACCTGGGTGTATTTGGGCTTTATCAGGCTACGATCGGTGCCGAAGGCTGCGCCGGCGGCAAGTCGGGAGGCATTATTTCGGCAACGGGCCGCGCTGGGTGCGATGAGCCGCGGCGAATGGGTGGTCATGACGATCTTTTTCCTGACCGTCGCCGCCTGGATCTTTCGCGCCGATACGGTCGTCGGTCCGTTAATCATCCCTGGTTGGAGCACACGATTGGGACTCGAGGTTCACGATGGGACGGTGGCGGTGGCGGCAGCGCTGCTGCTGTTCTTGATCCCGGTCGACCTCAAAGGCGGCCAGTTTACATTGGACTGGGCCTGGGCTGTGCGTATCCCGTGGGACGTCTTACTGCTCTTCGGCGGTGGCTTCGCCCTGGCTCACGCCTTCCGCCTGACTGGCCTGGGGGCGTGGCTCGCCACCGAACTCGGCGTGCTCGTCGCGCTCCCGCTCGGTATCATGATATTGGTGCTCTGTGTGGTCGTCATCCTCGCCAGTGAGATCGCGTCCAACACTGCCCTGGCCAGCCTGCTGCTGCCTATTCTGGCGGCGACCGCGACGGCCGTAGGCGTTCACCCGTATCTACTGATGCTGCCGGCCACCTTGGCCGCCTCGTGCGGCTTCATGCTGCCGGTGGCCACCCCGCCCAACGCCGTCGCCTTCGCCAGTGGTTACGTCACTGTGCCACAAATGGTGCGGGCCGGGCTGGTCATCGATCTGTTGGGGGCAGTGCTGGTGACTGTGGCCGTCATGGCGCTTGGAGGCCCGGTGTTCGGCCTCTGGTAAAGCAGCGTGAGGGCGTTTGAGTGTGTGTCGGTGAGGTGTCCTCGCAAGTGCACGCAGGAGCCTGGCACACGATGTGCTGGGGTCGCGACACAGGCTTTGGAAGGGAGGAAAACCGATGGCCAGCATCTGGAAAGCGGAAAAACCACGCAACGACATGGATCGGATATTCAGTTACGCCCCTGGAACCATCGAGCGCGATCAACTGTTACAGCGGCTGCGCACGCTCAAAGGCCAAACCGAGGAGATCCCCCTCGTCATCGCTGGACAGACGGTGCGGACTGCAGCGAACTTCGAGGTGCGCTGTCCACATGATCATCAGCGCGTCCTAGCGCGCGCCCATTTGGCGACGGAGCGAGAGTTACGGTGGGCCATCGAGGCGGCCCTTGAAGCCCAGAAAAGCTGGGCCGCCCTCGATTGGTATCAGCGGGCGGCCATCTTTTACCGAGCGGCGGATCTTTTGGCCGGACCGCGCCGCCTCGAACATATCGCCGCCATCATGGTCAACCAATCGAAGACCCCCTTCGAGGCCGAGATCGACCTCGCCGAGCTCGTCGACTTCTGGCGATTTAATGCGTATTACATGCAATTGCTTTACGAGCAGCAGCCCGACCAGGGGACAGGGGAGCTCAACCGTTTCGACTGGCGCCCCCTGGAGGGATTTGTTCTCGCCATCCCGCCCTTCAATTTTTACTCCATCGGTGGCAACCTGGCGAGCGCGCCGGCCATGGTCGGCAACGTGGTCCTCTGGAAGCCAGCGCGTTCGGTGCTTCTGGCCAATTACCGCATCATGCAAGTGCTCCAGGAGGCTGGTCTGCCGGCGGGCGTCATCAACTTCGTGCCTTTCGACAGCCAGCTCAGCGACATGGTGCTGACGCACCCCGCCCTCGCCGGGCTGCACTTCACCGGCAGTTATGACACACTCGTACGGCTTTGGCAGCGCCTCGGCGCGGCGTTGCCGGGGTATCACAATTTCCCCCGCATTGTGGGCGAGACCGGCGGCAAGGATTTTATCATCGTGCACCCCTCGGCGGACATCGAAGTCGTAGCGGCCAATGCCATCCGCGGGGCGTTCGAATATCAGGGTCAGAAATGCTCGGCGGCGTCCCGCCTGTACGTGCCCGCGACTCAATGGCAATCCCTCAAGGCGCGACTACTGGAAGAATTGCCCAAGCTCAAGGTGGGCCCAGTCGAGGATCTCAGCGTCTTCATGGGAGGGCTCATCAGCGAGGAGGCCTTCCACAAGGTGATCGCTTATCTGGAGTATGCCAAACAGCATGGTGAGACCTATGAGATCATCTACGGCGGCGAGCATGACAGCGCACATGGCTGGTTCGTCAGGCCCACGGTCGTCCTGACTAAGGACCCGCATGGCAAGCTCATGACCGAGGAGATCTTCGGGCCGGTGCTCACCGTCTACGTATACGACGATGACGCTTACGCAGAGACGTTGCGCCTGTGCGATACCTCGACTCCCTACGGACTCACCGGCGCCATCTTCGCCCGCGATCGACAGGCGATCGTGCAAGCTGAAGCGAGCCTGCGCTATGCGGCGGGTAACTTCTACATCAACGATAAGCCGACCGGGGCCATTGTGGCGCGTCAGCCATTCGGCGGCGCCCGGCATTCAGGGACGAACGACAAGGCTGGTTTTTGGCTCAACATGGTGCGGTGGCTCAGCCCACGCACCATCAAGGAGACGCTCGTCCCGGCGCGGGACTGGCGACGCCCCTACCTGGAGAGGCTGCCTTGAGGCTGCTGCGACAGGCTCGAGGCCACACGCTAAAGCCCTGGGGGACGGCGTAAGGCCGGGTCGACCCAAAAAGAAGAGAAGAAGGCCAGCTTCAGCGGATCACGCGAGATCAGATGGGGAGGATGTCAGGATGCATATGCGGCCGAACCCCCAGGAAAACGTCACGCTCTCGTTACTGTTGTCGTGCGAGGCGATCGCCGCGCGCGTGAAGGAGCTCGCCGCTCTAATCAGCCGCGATTTTGCAGGGAAAGATCTGCTGCTGGTGGGAGTCCTCAAGGGGGCCTTCGTATTTCTCGCCGATCTCGTGCGCGCCCTCGAGATTCCGGGGCAAGTCGAGTTTGTCCGACTCGCGAGCTATGGGAAAGGCGCCACATCCGCTGGCCATGTGCAAGTGATCTTAGACCTGGAGGTGTCCATCGTCGGCCGGCATGTGCTGATCGTGGAAGATGTCCTCGATACAGGGCTGACGCTTGGCTTTTTGCTCGAGCGACTACGGGCTCGGCAGCCAGCCTCGCTCAAGCTTTGCGTCCTCCTCAATAAACGTGTCAGGCGAGCCTGTGACATCATCCCCGACTATACGGGTTTCGACGTACCCGACCGCTTTGTCGTGGGCTATGGCATTGACTATGCCGAGCACTATCGCCACCTGCCGGCGATTTATACCCTGTCATTCGTCAAATCAGATGCCTGACCGCCAACCACCGTCTCGAGGCCGTCGCGGGCCAACGTCTGGAGTGTATGCGCCTGAGCTCCATACCAACCAGCACGCCCGGACATCTGCGCCAACGTCATAGTTCGCCCCTTCGGCCTTGCGCGGGAGGTAGCCTCATTCATGACGTCTTTCACCCTGATGGTCTTCAAGAGCGCCTTTTGGGCTTTCTTGCCATAAGCCAGCGCGAGAGCGAGGGCAGAGCGGAACAGCGCGCGGTGACAGCGGTCATAGAGCTATTGGCAAGGCAGCCGATGGCGACCAGCAACTACATGGGTACGCGCACAGAGCGTGACGAACTGCGTTACTGGGAGGCCGTTGAGCACCGCCATATCGACACGGCCCCTGAGGGCGAGCGCGAGGAGGTGCGGCAGATCTTCCATCAGAAGGGCCTGGTCGGCGCCGACCTAGAGCGCGTCGTGGAGTCCATCACGGCGGACCGTGCGCGCTGGGTACGCCTTATGCTAGCTGAAGAGTATGGCTTGCCGCGGCAGGTACGGAGCCCTTGGCGGGCGGCCCTCAGTACCTTCAGTGCCTTCGTGCTCTGTGGCCTTGCGCCGCTGATACCGTTCGCCATCGGGTTTGAGCAGCCATTCGAGCTGGCGGCAGCGTTAACCGCCGGGGTGTTCTTCACGATCGGGGCAGCGCGCAGTCGATGGTCGCCGATCCCATGGTAGCGCACAGGACTGTCAACACTGGTCGTAGGCATAGCGGCGGCGGGCCTCGCCTATGGCGTGGGAGCTTGGCTCAAAAGCCTAGTGTAGCCGAGATTCAGGGTCTGCGTCTGTGGGAGTGGAGGGAGTACAGCGATGATGGATGAGCCTGCGGGTTTGGATGCCTATGCACCAGCAGACATGGCGGCGCGGGTTGAAGCTGGTGGGGTAACAAAGGCAAATCTCGACACCGCCACCGTTCTCGCGCTGGCGGTGCTGGCGGGCGCCTTCATCGCGCTCGGAGCCAATTTTGCGACGATCGTCCTCACCGATTCCGGCTTGGGCTATGGCCTGTCCCGATTGGCCGGAGGGTTGGTGTTCTCGCTCGGCTTGATTCTGGTCCTCGTCGGCGGGGCTGAACTGTTCACGGGCAACATTCTGATGGTCATGGCCTGGGCCTCTGGCAAGGTGTCCACTCTACGGCTCCTGCGCAATTGGGCGGTGGTCTATGCCGGCAATTTCATCGGGGCCTTGGCCACCGCGGGCGGCGTGTATCTCTCACAGCAATGGACGTTCGCCGGCTACCGCGTGGGCGCTACCGCCGTCACGATCGCGCACGCGAAAGTGCAGTATGATTTCGTCGCGGCCTTTATGCTCGGGGTTTTCTGTAATGCCCTGGTCTGTCTTGCCGTGTGGCTAAGTTTCAGTGCGCGGACGACCACGGACAAGATCTTGGCGATCATCCCGCCGATCGCCGCCTTTGTGGCGGTTGGCTTTGAGCACTCGATCGCGAACATGTACTTTATCCCGCTCGGCTTGTGGCTGCGAGCCGACGCACGCGTGCTGGAGATGGCGGGCAGATCCCCCGAGCAAGTAGCCGATCTCACCTGGATGAGGTTTTTCGGCGCCAACCTCTTGCCGGTGACGCTGGGCAATCTGGTCGGCGGCGGTGTGTTGGTGGCGGCCGTGTACTGGTTTGTGTACTTGCGGCGCCGCCCGGCGAACCGGTTCGTGCGGCTATGGGAGCGATGGCGGCCTCGCAAGCGCCTGAGCGCCAATCCGAGCCGGCCAACAGCCGAGAAGCAGTAATTCCTTTGAGCGGCCCCTGAATGCATTTTTTGTGACAATTTGCCCCATCCTGGGACGAAAGTGCTCAACCTCTGGGCGCCTGGAAGATCGATCGAGGACGCCATGGCTGGGAGGTTGCTTAAACCGCGCGCACGGGGCGCCTCGCTGGCACAGATATTGCCCGCTCAGGAACCATCGAGACAGCGCATCACCGCCTGTCAGCGAGCAAATCGCTTTCGACTCTGAAATTGAGGAGATCAGCCTATGGGCACGACGCATCACGAACTGTTCAGCAACACGTTGCAGAAGACGCATCTTTGGCTGAAAGACCTCATGGAGGAGCTCCGGTGGGACGACCAGCATCGCGCCTACCTGGCGCTCAGGGCAACGTTACACGCCCTGCGCGACCGGCTCACCGTGGACGAGGCAACCCATCTGGGAGCGCAACTGCCCATGCTCATCCGAGGTTTTTATTATGAAGGCTGGAGCCCGGCTGGCAAACCAGTCAAGGAACGGCGCAAAGAGGAGTTTTGCGCCCATGTAAAGGAATACTTCAAAAAGGAAGAAGACATCGATGCCGAACAAATCGTGCGTGGCGTGTTCAAAGTGCTGGCGAAGCGTGTGACCGAGGGGGAAATCGAGGATGTCAAGCACATCTTGCCGCCTGAGCTGCGCGAGCTGTGGCCCTGATCGTTCACCATTGACACCATGATAGCAGACTCGGCAGGGGCATGGCGCGGGCTGTGGAAGCACTAGTGTCTCGCGCGCTCTCCCCCTCAATCAAAGCATAGAAGATCAGTACACCGGGGAGGCTTCCCCCCATCCGCACCTTCCCCCGCACCGGGGGGAAGGGAACAGGGGTGAGTATCCCTCAGCGGATGCCAAGGTCCTGTGGTTCGATTCAGAAAAAGGTCGGGGTGAGGGCAGGGACAGCCAGGCCGGAGGGTGGTGGGATGGATAGATGTGAGTCAGGGACGCCCGGCGGCATACTTCGCCGACTGAGTGCGAGGAGGGCAAGGGTGAGCGATGTTCTAAGTCGGTGGTCTCGGCGGCAGCAATGGATCGGCCTGAGCGTGGTAGCGGCAGCAGCTGTGGTGTTCGCAGTATGGCAGGCGATCAAACTGCATCCCCTTCAATGGCCGGACTACCGTTCGCTCCACGATCTGTACACCACCTATGGCATCGCCCTGGCGGTGCTCTTCATTGTTTTAGCCTCCGGCCATATGCGAGCCCGTCGGCGCGCCTACATCGCACAGCTGCGCCAGGCTGAGCGGAGATACCGAGGGCTCATCGAAGGGGCTCGCGATGCCATCGTCGTCTTCGATCGCCACGGGACCATTCTCGAGTGGAATCCACAAGCCGCTCGCCTCTTTGGCTTTGACCGCGACGAAGTCATCGGGCGCCCCTTGCCAACGCTACGCGAAGACGCAAGACCGGAGTTCATCGAGCGGCTCGCGCAGCTTGTGGAGGGGCGCGACGAAGAGTCTGCCTTCAAATACGCTGATCAGAGGGTCACGAAGCACGGTGAGGCCCTGGCCGTCAGTTTGAGCATCTTCCCCCTGCGTGATGAAGCAGGCCATGTCACCGCTTTCGTGGAAACCTGCTGCGACATCCGTTCTTGCGCTCAACTCATCCGCCAGGTCCAGGAACTGGAGAAGATGTCGAGCATGGGCCAATTGGCCGCCGGCGTCGCGCATCAGCTCAATACGCCCCTGGGATCGGCGCTGTTGCGAGCGCAAATGCTCGAGGAAGACCTCAGTGACGCGGAACAAGTCGAGGACCTGCGCTTCATTCAGCGTCAACTGCGCTATGGCAAGGAGATCGTCGAAAGCCTCCTGCGCTTCGCCCGTCGCTCTGGGGAATCCAAGCGCGCCGAACCGCTCAATGCCATCGTCCATGAGGTGCTGGCGATGATGGAGCCTAATTTCCGTCGCGTCAATGTGCATGTCAGAGTTGAGCTGACCGACACCGAGGACGCCTTGGTGTATATCGCGCGCAACGAGCTAGAACAGGTCTTCTTTAATCTGGTCAGCAATGCCCTCGACGCCATGCCGCAGGGGGGCGAGATCACGATTACGACGCAGATGCTGTCGAATAAGCGGGTGGGCGTGCGCTTTCGCGATACGGGCATTGGCATCCCGCCGGCCCGTCTGACGCGCATCTTCGAACCGTTTTATACGACGAAGGAGCCCGGCAAGGGAACCGGTCTAGGGTTGGCGATCTGCCAACGCATCATCAAAGAGGCCGGCGGGTCCATCGAGGTCGCCAGCGAGGTCGGCCGGGGCACCACCTTCACCATTTGGCTGCCGCGCGCGAACATGGCCTCAGGCACCAATAGCGCGGAGCAGGACTGCTTGGTGCACACCGTCTCCACGGCCTCGGCAGGAACTCCGATCGAGGGGAGACAGACGCACCATGAATGAGCGGATGCATAAGATTTTGATCGTCGATGACGATATCGGCATGGCCGAAACATGCGCCAAGCTGTTTCGGCGTCAAGGTCTGTTGCCGATCCTGGCGCATTCGGGACAGGAGGCCCTCAGCTGCCTTGACGCCGATGTGGGGATCGAGATCATCCTCACCGACCTCATCATGCCGGATATGTCCGGCGTTGAACTGCTACAGGCCGTCAAACAACGCGACCCCGCCGTCGAGGTGATCATCATGACCGGCTACGGCACCATCCCGAATGCCGTGCAAGCCATGAAGCTGGGGGCGTCGGATTACATCACCAAGCCGTTCGACAAAGTGGAGATCCTCGCCATCGTCGACAAGATTCTGACGATCAAGGAGCTGCAGGAGGAAGTGCGATCACTGCGCGCATCTCTGAGGGAAGAGCATGGCATCGAGGCACTCGTCGGCGTGAGCAAGGCGATGCGGGAGGTGTTCCACAAGATTCGCGCCGCGGCGGCCGTCGATAGCCCCGTCCTGATCGTGGGCGAGACCGGCACCGGCAAGGAACTGGTGGCCCGGGCCATTCACGCCCTTAGCGATCGGGCCAAGCATCCCTTCGTGCCGGTCAATTGCACAGCGCTGCCCAGGGATTTGCTGGAGAGCGAGCTGTTCGGCCATAAAAAAGGAGCTTACACCGGCGCGCACGGAGATGCCAAGGGCTTGTTTCGTGCGGCAGAGGGCGGGACGCTGCTCCTCGATGAGATCGGCGATATGCCGGTAGAGGGGCAAGCCAAACTCTTACGCACGCTGCAAGAACATACCATCCGCCCCATCGGCGAGACCTCGGAAATCCCCGTAAACGTCCGCGTCTTTGCGGCCACCAACCAACCGATTCCAGTCCTGCTCGACACCAACCGCCTGCGCGCTGACCTGTACTATCGTCTCAGCGTCATCGCCATCGACGTCCCGCCACTGCGGCAACGCCTCGACGATATCCCTTTGCTGGCGCAGCATTTTATTCAGCGCTGCAACGCCCGCTATAAGCGGGCCATCGAGGGCATGGACCGCGAGGCTTTGGATTGCCTCATGGCCTATCATTGGCCGGGGAATGTGCGGGAGTTGGAAAACCTGATCGAGGGTTTATTTGTCCTGCGGCACTTGAAAAAAGTGATCACCAAGGATGACCTGCCGACGCCGCTGCGGCAGCCGACACGCTCGCTGGCGCCGGAAGCCAACATCGAGGCGTCCTCGCTGGCGGCGGCTGAGCAGGAAGCCATCCTCCGCGCCCTGAAGGTGACCGGCGGCAATAAATCGAAAGCGGCCGAGCTGTTGGGCATTTCGCGCGACCGTTTATACCGCAAGATCGAGCTCTATGGCCTCGAGGACGTGTAGCGGCCTTCGTCTCCGTCCTTGCCCCGCGCCGGTGGCTGACAACGCCGCGTGGGGAGATAGCCGCAGGCTCTGCGGCTGCGCGGCGTCATCCCGATGCGGCTGGTCAGGGGTGCTTCAAGCATGTCTGCTCGCAATCTTTGCGCTCCGGCCAGAGGGAGCAATCTGTGGCGCGCAGGTGCGGCTCGCCGATCGCGGCCGAATAGGCGGCCTTTTTCGCATCGACGATCACCATCGCCCTTCGCCCCGTTTCCGGGCAGGTGAGCACTTGAGGTTCTTTGTAGCGGCGAAAGGCGTGGCGCATGACGGGGATCACGACGAAGAACGCGGCCGCGGCTACGATGGCGAAAAGCAGGGGCCAGGGATCGCTGAATGGGGTCATGGCGTCCTCCTATGGTTGAGGGTTTCGCGTGTAACTTGGTGTCATGAGGCTCCAGAGGGGTAGAGCAAACGCCTCGCGCCGAACCAAGTCGCTGCTGCGGGACAACGTGCTGACAACCGCGCTCCGGGCGGTCGCCATCTCGATCTACCCTGTTCGTTGAGCAATATCTATACCGATAGCCAGGCGCCATCTCACCGACCTTCCTCAGTTCCCTTCCTCCCTGTTGGGCTGACTCGGGGAGGCAAATAACCCAGCTTCCGCCGGGAGCATCGGCGTCCAGTTCACGACCATCTCACGGTATCACAATCCATTTCGAGTTCCTCCCCCTTGTGGGGGAGGATACAGGTCGGGGGTAGAGGGGCAATCGGCGCCAGCCATCTCCTAACATGGCGCTGATTCCCTTGATGGGGAGGAGGCAGACGGAGGCGGAGGCGGCAGGCGCCACTCGTTGAGCCGGCCAAAGCGCCGTTGCTGAGTGGCCCTGCAACCTCGCCAACCGCACACAGTGCCTTGGAATGACGCACTGTCGCGTTCCCGGACAATCCCCATTCGGTTTACCTGCCAAGGATTCGCATATGGCTTGTCGCAAAACACGACAGGCCCCCGCCGCGTCGCTTTTCGCCCTGTTCGCTCACGCCGCATATATGAACGGTGTTCCCTCCTCCCGCGGATGGCACCATCTTTGCGCAGGCGGGAAAATCGAATCGCTCTTTGCTGCAGGTCAAAGGAGTCTAGCGACAACTGGAGGAGGAACGATGGCCGAGCATGTGAGCCTCGATCAGGTGGGGAAAACCATCCTCAAAGCACTCGCCCAATGTCAAGAGCCCGCTGGCTGTGGAGAGATCGCCGCGAAAGCGGGATTGCCGACGCCGAAGGTCACCGGCAAGATGCGCGGCCTCCTCAAAGGAGGGTTCGTCGCTACACCGATCAAAGGTAAATACATCTTGACCCAGGAGGGGGCCCGTTACGCCCAGTGACCACGAGGGAGGAGCGCGGTTATGACAGTGGAGATCACCAAACTCGACAGCCCGATCGATGTGATGTACCTCATCCACAAGGCCTTGCGTGCTGAAGCGGCCCGTGTGGAGCGCATATGCGAGCAGCTCGCCGTCGGCGACAGCCTCCAGCCCTTTCAGGAGGTTTTCCAGCGCTGGGGGAAGGCGCTCGCCTACCATGCCCACGCGGAAGACCACTATATGACGGCGGCGTTGGTGGATTCACCGCCAGCGCGAGACAACGAGGCAACGCACAGGGCCTTAGAAGAGCGGCTAGCGGATATCCAAACATATGCGCAGGATGAGGTGGGGTCGAGCCTGATGAGCGCCAAATCGCAGCGCCACCTGTTCGGTAAGGTGGTAGCGTTGCGCATTGCCCAGGATGACCACTTTGAAGAGGAAGAGGCGTTCGTCCTCCCCCTGATCCGTCAGCGGATCTCGGAGGCCCAGCAGTTGGAGATGGCCAGGCGTCTCCTCGTCGATGTCGACGAGCCGGACAACGGCTGGATCATGGATTCGGTCGCTGAAGATTTAACGCCCGCGGAGCGGCAGCTGCTGGCCGACCTTGCAGCCCGTTTCGAAGCCATCCCTGTGGAAGCGCGCTCACGCTGACTGTCAGAATGGATAACGCTTGCCTATGCACGGCGCGTCTTCATGGCATCTCAGTGTCTAGTTGAGTCCCCGCTGAACCAGCTTGTCTGGATGCCACTAGGGTGAGGGTGCCAAGGTGCCTGGGCGGAGCGCTGGGAGAATGCGTGGTGTGTAAAGGAGATTGGTCATGTCTGCGGAGCTCACGACGCTCGACACCCCCATTGACGTGATGTATCTGATTCATAAAGCCTTGCGTGCCGAGGCAGCCCAGGTAGAGAAGATCGTCGACCAGCTCGAGGACGGCGCCACTCTCCAGCCGTTTCGCCGGGCTTTTTACCAATGGGTCATGGCGTTGGAGTACCACTCGGTCATCGAAGAGGCATCCCTGACCGCCCTCTCCTCTGCTGCTTCCCCCCTCTGGGACCACGAGGCCACGCACGCCGCCCTGGAGGCGAAACTGGAGGAGGTGCAAACCTGTCTCAACGAGGAAATCGGGCGGACATTTCTGATTGCGCGTACGCGGCGCCACCTCTATGGCAAAGTGGTAGAGGCCCGTATCGCCCAAGAGGATCATCTGGAAGATGAAGAAGCCTTCCTCTTGCCCCTCCTGCGCCAACGCGTCGATGAACGACAGCAACTCGGGATCGTTAGGCATCTCCTCATCGACCAGGAGGCCCCCGACAATTGCTGGATCCTCGACTGGTTATCCCAGCATCTGACAGCCAAGGAACAGCATGTACTCACCGGGCTCCTGGCACGCTGCGCGGATGGGGTTTCCAGGTCACATTAGAAGCGCTTGCACATGCGGCGCTCGCTTGCCATGCCCTGCCGCTTCACTCGTTCGATATGCGGTCTTCCGAGAGGAGGGGTGCGATGCAATTCGGCACGTTTTTGCTAATGCAGTCTCCATCCATGCGGCCATCGGAGGAGATCTATCGCCGCGCCGTCGAAATCACCCAAGCCGCCGATGAGCTGGGATTCCAGAACATGTGGCTGGCTGAGCATCACTTTTCCAACTATGGCTATAGCTCGCGGCCCCTGCAGACGGTGGTGCATTTGGCCGACAAAACCAGGCGCATTCGGGTGGGCGTGGCAGTGATCATTCTGCCCTTTCACCATCCCGTCATTGTGGCGGAGGAGGTCGCCACCGCCGACGTGTTGACCGGCGGGCGGTTGGATGTCGGCTTGGGACGGGGGTATCAACCCTACGAATTCGAGCGCCTGGGGCTTACGATCGAGCAGAGTCGCGCCCGCTGGGAGGAAGCTGTCGACATCATCCTCAAAGCATTGACGGAAGAGACGTTCGCGTATCAAGGGACATACTATCAGATTCCCGACACCACTGTGTTGCCCCGCCCTGTCCAAAAACCCCTTCCTCCCCTGTTCGTGGCTGGTCAAAACCCCGAGTCCATCGTCGCCGCGGTGCGGCGCGGGTTTGACGTTGTCACCGGCGGCGCTGGCGTGCCCTTTGAACGCTTGGTGCAGTTCGGGCGTCTGTTCGTCGAGAGCGTCCAGGAATATCGACCGCCGCGCCGACTGTTTCTGGGCATCAACCGACCGGTCTATATCACCGACGATGCCGCCGAAGCGCGTCGGGTTGCCCAAGAAGTACTGTGGAACATGCGCGTCACCCTCAGCCTGCGCCGAGGCTACGCACGTGTCGCGTCCGGGCGGGCGACCGCCATCCCATTCGAGAACGAGCCGCCGCTGGAGACCTTGATGCGCGATTGGATGACCGTTGGCACGCCGGATCAGGTGTATGACCAGATTTGCCGCTATCGGGACGAAGTGGGCATCACCCATTTCAACTGTAGTTTTTGGTCGGGAGACATGCCGCACGAGAAAGTTTTGCGGTCGATGGAACGCTTTGCCGCAGAGGTCATGCCGCGTTTCGCAACCCAGCCGGCTGCCGTGTAAGGGCTAGCTGGCTCCCGTCGTCCACAACACGTGCGGGGCGCCGCAGGAGGTGAAACACGCACAAACATCGTGACGAATCTATCGACTGTCTTAGCAGAAGCTGTGGCAATAGCAGAGAGGAGACCAGCGATGGACATCGGCAACACCAGAATCGCCTGTGGAGCCATTTGTTTTGCCCTGCAGTATCGCTATCTCGATGGCGGCGCCCCCCATACACAGGGGGCCGGCGGTCGAGGAGGCGGCGATGCGGACCAAGGGGTCTGCATCCAGGTGGTTGGCGATGTCGGGGGCAAAGAGACCGAGTTGCTGCGCTTCGACTGCTTCGACAATCACCCGCACTATCACTACGGCCCTGAAAACGGCAACGTCCGCATCATGCTGGACCCCACGGTGACGGGCAACCCGCTTAGGTGGACGCTGACGCAGCTGCGCAGTAAGCTGCCAGCCATGTTGGCCCGTGCCGGCTATGCGGAGCTAGCGACCCAGATCGACCCCTACTTGCTCACCCAGAAGCTGGCCGAAGTCGAGGCCAAGGCATGTGAAATGGCCCTCAAGGAACGGAACACCGTGCGCCATAATCGGGGCACGGAGGTCATCGAGGCAGGCAACATCCGCTTCGGCCTGGAGATGCGCACGGTGGGCCAGGACGGGGGGATCGCCATCCACGTCCTCGGCGACGTCGCGAAGCAGGAGGTGGAACTCCTGGCCTTCGATTGTTTCCGCATCAACCCACATTACCACTACGGTCCTATGGCCAAAAACGAGCGCATCTTCTGGGACACCACCCTGGTGCCCGACGCCTTCCGATGGACCATCGACCAGTTTAAGTGCGGAAAATTGGCGGCGATGCTCGAACGGGCGGGGTATCCCACCATCGCCGCCGCACTGGACGAGGCTTTGATCGCGGCCAAGTTGCCCGAAGTGGAGGCCCGCGCGCAGGAGATGCTGCAGCTGAGCCGTCGATAACACCCGACGAGCCTGCTGAGGCAACACCACCCGGTGGCCTCCCAGCCGCCGTCGCTGCACGTAGCGATGGCAGCGATGGCGGCGTGGAAGCACCGTCAGGTTCCTACGAGTGGCGTGGGTTTGCGCCGGTGAGAAGAAGCGGCAGTGTCGGAGCACGTTATTGGCCCGATACGCGAGGCCATGCAGCGGAGCGAAATGACAGGCGGGTGGATGGCCTTGCAGGAGATGCTTCGGCGGGGCTGTCTCCCTGCGAGAGGAGAGGATCTCGATGCTTAGATGGCTGCCGGAGAACGTCTCTACCTATGGGGGAGACGTCGACTATGTGTTCGCATTGATCTATTACATCGTCGGCTTCTGGTTTGTCCTGACTTGGGGGGTGCTGCTCTTGTTTATCGTTCGCTACCGTCGTCGGCAAGGTCGTCGGGCATCCTACGTGCCGGGGGATAACCTGAAGCAGGCGGCCTGGATCCTGGTCCCGGCGTTTGTCGTGACATTGCTCGACCTCGGGATCGATGTCTCAGGCGCCCATGTCTGGCAGAAAGTGAAGGGAGCGCTTCCAACCCCAGACGTGTCGGTTCGGGCGACCGCGAAACAATTCAATTGGGAGTTCCTATATCCGGGGCCGGATGGCCAGTTCGCGACCGAAGATGACCTCCGGCTCGAGAACGAACTGCACGTGCCAATCGATAAGGTTGTGCAGGTGACCCTGACCTCAGACGATGTGATCCACAGTTTCTTTCTTCCCCACGTCCGCCTGAAGCAGGACGCCGTGCCGGGCCGCAACATCCCCGTGTGGTTCGAGGCCAATAAAGCCGGCCGCTACGAGATCCCTTGCGCCGAGCTGTGTGGCTTCGGACACTCCGGAATGAAGGGCTACCTCACGGTGCACTCCCCTGAGGCGTATCGCCAATGGGTACAGGCACACTGGCCGACAAGACAGGACTGAGTCGTGAGCGCTGAGGACTGAGTGCGAGACGAGAGCCATCGTCCCCTCAGGCTTCAGCCTGTACCATGGTCTCTGGTGTTAGCCCCCAAGAAGGGAGGTAGGAGATGAGGGCAGCTGCGGGAGCGCAAGCCATGCACGCTATCGAGCCCGCCTTTTGGCGGCGATATATCTTTTCGACCGATCATAAAATGATCGCCAAGCAGTACCTGTGGCTCGGCCTAGTCATGGCGCTCGTGGGTGGGTTTACGGCCTATCTCATGCGCTGGCAGTTGGCCTGGCCCGAGACAGCGGTCGCCGGCTGGGGGTATGTCGAGCCGGACTTTTACAATGCCCTCGTCACCATGCACGGCACCATCATGGTCTTCTTCGTCGCCATGCCGATCCTGTTGGGCGCCTTCGGCAATTTCCTCATCCCGCTGATGATCGGGGCAGGCGACATGGCCTTTCCCCGCCTCAACATGATGTCCTTCTGGACGCTGCTGGTGGCCGCTCTGGTCTTGCTGGCCTCGTTCTTCGTCCCCGGTGGGGCGGCCTCTGCCGGCTGGACCGGGTATCCACCGCTGTCCGCCAGGCCCATCTATACGGGAGTGCATTGGGGGTTGAATCTCTGGATCCTGGCCTTGGCCCTGGAGTTCGCCTCTTTCCTCATGGGGGGAGTGAACTTCCTGACCACGGCCATCAACATGCGGGCACCTGGGATGACCTTTTTTCGCCTGCCGCTGATCGTCTGGATGCAGCTCACCGCCGCCGTCCTTTTTCTGCTCTCCGTCGGGCCACTCATCGCTGGGGCGGTGATGCTGCTCCTGGACCGGACCGTGGGCACGAGCTTTTTCTCGCCGGAGGGGGGAGGCGATCCGTTGTTATGGCAGCACCTGTTCTGGTTCTTCGGCCATCCGGAGGTCTACGTCATCATGCTTCCGGGGTTAGGCGCCGCCCTCGAAGTCCTGCCCGTGTTCTCCCGTAAGTCGATCTTCGGCTACCGTTTGATCGTGTACTCGACGATCGTGGCCGGCATCCTCAGCTTCATCGTGTGGGCGCACCATATGTTTATGAGCGGCATGGACCCCCGGCTGGCAATGCCTTTTAGCATCACCACCATTCTGATCTCCGTACCGTTCGCCATCATCGTGTTCGCCATGATCGCTACCCTGTGGCGGGGCTCGCTGACCTTCCCACCCCCGATGCTGTTTGCCCTGGGCACCTTGGCCATCTTCATCCTCGGGGGGGTCACCGGCATCTTCAACGGCTCGGCGCCGGTGGATATCTACATTCACGATACCTTCTTCGTGGTCGCTCACTTCCACTATACCCTCTTCAGCGCCGTCTTCTTCGGCGGCTTTGCGGGGCTGTACTATTGGTACCCCAAAATGTTCGGCCGCATGCTCAACGAAATGTTGGGAAAGATCCATTTCTGGCTGACCTTCATCGGTTTCAACGCGGTCTTTATCCCCATGTTCCTACTGGGCACGGGCGGCCACATGCGGCGGATCTACAACCCATTGCAGTATGACTTCCTGACGGCCCTGCAACCGCTTAATGTGTTCATCACCTTGGCTGCGTTCGTCTTGTTCCTCGGGCAACTGCCCTTCATGGTGAACGTTTTTTGGAGCCTAGCGGCGGGGAGGGCGGCGGAGCGCAATCCATGGCAAGCGAACACTCTGGAATGGGTGGCGGCTTCGCCACCACCGCACGGAAACTTCGAGGCCTTGCCGACGGTCTACCGCGGCCCCTACGAGTACAGCCCGGCTCAGATCGCCGAAGAGTGGATGCCACAAAATCGGCCCCTCGTGCCACGAACCGCGTCGTGAGGGTGCCAACAAAGGAGAGACGTCGATGCGTGAAGCCATTGTCGTGCAGGCTCGACCGGTCCCCGGCATCCCAGCCGGGAAAGTGGGGATGTGGTGGTTTCTCGCCTCAGAGATCATGGTGTTTGGGGGGCTCATTGGCTGCTACATCCTGCTGCGGTTGGCCAGTGAAGGCTGGGCCGCGACGGCGGCACATGTGAGCTTGCCCCTGGCGTCGATCAATACGCTGGTGCTCCTCACCAGCAGCCTCACGATGGTGCTGGCATTTGCGGCGGTTGAGCAGGGGGAGCACCGGGGGGTCCGCATCTTCCTGCTGCTGACGGTCCTCCTCGGGCTGATGTTTCTCGGGATCAAAGCGTACGAATACTCCACAGAATTGGCCAGCGGATTCACCCCCCTCACGGGGCTGTTTTGGTCCTTTTACTATGCGATGACCGGGCTGCATGCGCTCCACGTGCTGGGCGGCCTGGTGGTCAATTTCGTTCTGCTGCTCATGTCGTTGGGGAAGGGCGCCTGGCCAAAGGTGCAACATCGCGTGGAGTTAGCCGGGTTGTATTGGCATTTTGTCGACATCGTGTGGATCTTTCTCTTCCCCCTGATCTATATGACCTGACCGCAAGGCCCGGAGTGCCACGGTATCCGCTTAAGGCGACGGCCGGCCAATGCAGTGAGCAATTGACGCGGTTCGCCGATGAAGCGATGCCGATCTTTCAAAAGCCCCCTGTCAGGGTGGGATGATCAGCAAGAAGGGCGGATGAGGCTGTGGGGGCCTTGCACCGGGCGGCCCACAGCGGGTGTACAGGTCATGCCGGACCTGGCGAGCCTCCCCACCGAGGCCATCGCGGACCCGCCCTGTCAGACCCCGGTGTACTGTTTTGACGTGGGGGCAAATGGGCCTGGCACCCGTTAACTCCGGAGGAGGGATATTATGGCATCGGGAGAACGTATCCATCCCAATTATGTAGCGGTATGGGGATGGTTGGTGGGGCTGTTGGTTGTGGGGGTGCTGTCGGCCATCTTACCGTTTCCGAAAGCCGCCAGCCTGGTGGTGATTTTCGGAGCCGCTGTGGCCAAGGCCTTGCTGGTGGCCGCAAACTATATGCATCTGCGCTTTGAACCAGGCCTAATCTACGCCATCGCGATCAGCCCCATTGTGCTCTTTGTGGTGCTCACCTTGGCGCTGGTCCCCGATATCGTGTTCGGCCGCTGAATCGACGCCCGGAGCGCGGCGATGCTTGGCAAGACTCATAGAGCAATGGTGCATGCCGGACAAGCACCAGATCATCCACGCCATCAGGGAGGTGCTGGCCTGACAAGACGGGGCGCCAGCGCTTTCGCCCGCCCGGTGAGTGGCGACAAGGCGACAACGATCTTGCGCACGCGCGCGACAGGAGGAGGCGGCGATGGAACCTTTGGGACAGTTCATCGACAATACGGCGGATGGGGCCTTCGCGGTGGATTACTCCCAGAAAATCTCCGCCTGGAACCAGGCGGCCACACGGCTCTTCGGCTATAGCCCCGCTGAGGTCCGGGGCCGTCTCTGCTCCGAAGTGATCGCCGGGCGGGATGACGAAGGCAACGTCTTCTGCCATCGGGAATGCAGTGTGCTGCGCTGTGCGAAGCAGCAAGACCTGCCACACAACTTCGATATCTACACCCAAACGAAGGCGGGTCAGGCGCTATGGCTGAACATCAGCATCGTTGTCGTTCCTCCACGCCTGGGGACGCGGGGCCACCTCATTCATATCGTTCGCCCCATCGAGGACCAGAAGCGCCTGGAGGCCTTCGTGCGGCGGACCCTTTCGGAAGGGGCACAGCTCTCGACCGAGGCACCCCCGTCGGCCCAACTGCCTGCTTCGAGCCTGCCGTTATCCACGCGGGAGCTGGAAATCCTGCGCGTGCTGGGCGATGGCGCTTCCGCTAGGGAGATCGCCCACGCCCTGGGGATTAGCCATGCGACCGTGCGCACCCACATCCAGAACATCCTGGGCAAATTAGGCGTCCACAGCAAGCTGGAGGCGGTCCTGTACGCGGCGCGACAACAACTCCTGCCCTAGCCGCTCCTCGCATGGCAACGACCCTGCCGCCAGTGGTGCAGAGCCCCGCGTCAGACCGCGCGCCAGCCCCGCAGACGCGCCCATTCGTCCTGCGCTCATACAAATGCTGTAGGAAAATACAGCAGTTGCAGAATTGCTCCCCGAGGTGCTCCCATCTATTCTCCGTCAAGGCACACGGCGAAGAGCGCAAGCCGCATACCCCTCCACCGCGCAAACATGCGCGGCAACGCTCCGGACTCCTCGTGGCCGCAAAGGGCGGGACACTCATAGGCCAAGCGAGAAAAGACCTGCATTTTGCCCTAGACTTTATGCTGGGTGGGCGATAAGGGGGCTCTATGAAATGGCAGACAAACCTCTGTGCGCTGTTTGAGCATACGGCGGATGGCGTCTGGGTCAGCGGCCCGGACGGGCGGATTCTGTTCTGGAACCGGGCCGCCGAAGCCATCCTAGGCTATGCCGCGCCACAGGTCGTCGGGCAGTTCTGCCCCGACGTCTTGGGTGGCTGCGACAGCAACGGCAATCGCCTCTGCGGCTGGCCCTGCCCGATCAAGCTGCTTTTGCACGGCGGGGACTTGGTGCAGCATTTCGACATGGCCACCCGCACGCGGACGGGGGAACCGGTGTGGCTCGACATCAGCTGCATTGCCGTACCCGCCGAGCCCGGGCAGCCGCCCACAGTCATCCATCTCTTCCGCGATGTGACCCGGGCGCACCAGATCGAGGTGCTCGTGCGCCATCACCTGGCGCAGGGACCGTTGGCGACGAGCGAGGCGAACGTGCTCCTCAACGGAGAATTGACGGCCCGGGAGCAGCAAGTCATCACGCTGATGCGGGCCGGCGCCACCACAGCGGCCATCGCGGAGCAGCTGTTCATCAGCAAAGCCACGGTGCGCAACCACATCCAGAACATCTTCAGCAAGCTCGGGGTCCACACGCGGCTGGCGGCCATAGCCTACATGAACCAGATCACGCAGCGCGGGCCCATGCCTCAGCCGGCGACCGGAGGGGGCTGGGGTTCGTCCGGAGAGCCAGCGTACCGTCGCAGCAGAACAGATTGAGCAGGGACGGCAGATAAAGCGCTGGTCCCTTCGCGGGACGCTGAACAACCCTTGTGGTCAGGGGAATCGGGCTTCCCGCTCGCAGCCGAGCGGTTCTCCGGCCCTTATTCCCCGACAGACCTACATACCGGGCGACTTGCCATAGATCTCGGCGGCGTCCGCTCCCTCGACGACTAATTCGCCCACCGCTCCCTTCACTAGCCGGCTCAGGCTGTGGTCCACCAGCAGATAGGTACCGGGGACCTGGAGGGTCAACTCGACGATCGTCGCCCCTCCCGCCGGCACCAGGGTGGGTTGCACGTGGCGCAGGGCCTCAGAGGCGCCCTCCGGGTGGATGGCATCGAAGATCTCGCCGATCACGCGCCGGCTGGAGGTGACATTCGGGCCGCCCACGTCGAAGAAGATCCGCACTTTCTCGCCGACGTTTGCTCGCAGGGCTCGTGGGCCCGTCAGTGCCCCCACCGCACCGTTGAAGACGCTGTAGTCTGGACGCTCGGCCAGCAGTTTTTCCATCGAGAAGGCCTGGAAGCCAGCATCTCCCAGCTTGCCCGCCGTATAAAACTCTCCCTGCATGACGTAGAACTCGCGGTCTACCGGTGAGAGCCCCTCTGCCGGCTCGACCAGGATCACCCCGTACAGGACGTTGGCCACATGCTGGGGAACAGGGGGGGTGCCACAGTGGTAGACGTAGAGGCCGGGGTTGAGGGCCTGCCACCGCATGCCTGTCATCTGCCCAGGAGCGGTCTGCGTCAGGGTGGCGCCGCCGAAGAGCAGGGTGGCGAGCGTGACGCCGACAGTGGTCAGCCAGTGCGGTTTGTGTTGCCGGATGCTGGGATCTTCGATCGTTGTGGGCATACTCTTCTGGTCGGCCATAACATGTCTCCTATCGCCTGAATCCGTTGCCTGAAGCATGCGGAAGTCGGAAGAACGTTACGCGCGGGCGACGAAGACACACGCAGTTTTTATGCATCCTCGAGGCCGAACAGCTCGCGCAGGGCCTGCAGATAATGCGTTCCTCCTTTCGAGTAGGACTCCTGTTTGACCCGCACGATGGGCGTATGCAGGAGCTTGTTGACGATGGCGGAGGCCATGACCTCGAGCGCCACGCGGTCCGCCTCGGAGAGATGGCCCAGCTTCGCGAACAGCCTCGCCAGCTCATGGTTGCGAATGGCCTCGGCTTTGCGGCGCAGGCGGATGACCGCGAGAATGGCATCCAGCTCGGCGAGCCAACGCAGTACCTGTTCCACTTCGCATGCGAGGATCGTCTCGGCCAGCACGACCTCCCACTGGCGCGCCTTCAGGTTCTCCGCCACCACGTGCTGCAGGTCGTCGATATCGTACAGGTACACGTTGTCGAGGTCGTTCACCGCGGGGTCGATATCGCGGGGGACCGCCATGTCGATGAAGAGCATCGGCCGATTTTTGCGCAGGTTCATGGCGCGCTGGACCTCGGCCTTGTGAATCACCCAGTCCGGGGCCCCCGTGGAGCTCACCACGACGTCGGCCCCGCTCAACGCCGCCGGCAGCTCCTCCCAGGGGATGGCCTGCCCCTGAAGCGAGCTGGCCAGCTCGATGGTCCGTTCCAGCGTGCGGTTGGCGATGCGTAACTGCCTGACCCCCTGGCCGAGGAAGTGTCGGGCCGTTAGTGCCGACATCTCCCCGGCGCCGACGACCAGCACTGTTTTAGCCTCGAGGTCGTGGAAGATCTTTTTGGCCAGCTCTACCGCGGCGGAGCAGACGGCGCGCTCGCCGATGCGCGTTTCGGTGCGCACGCGCTTGGCGAAGGCAAAAGCCCGCTCGAAGAGTTGATTGAAGATCGGCCCCGTGGCGTGGAGGCGGCGCGCTGTGGCGAACGCCTCTTTGACCTGCCCTGTGATCTGCGGCTCGCCGACGACCAGGGAGTCGAGGCTAGAGACTACGCGGAGGAGGTGGCGGACCGCGGCCTCATCCTGGCCGGCACCTGAGCCTTGAGCTGCTCGGGCTCCAGCCAATCCACCGCGATACCCAAACGCTGCTGCAGGTGCATGGCCTTACGCTGCGCCTGGGCGGCCTTCGGCGTGGTGGCCAGGAGGACGCCGCCGAGCCGCTGCAAGCGCACTCCCGAGCCGGGGTCGTGGAAGAGCCGCCGGTAAATGGTCAGGCTGCGCTGGCGCAGGGTGATGGCGCGACGTGTGGCATGTTGGAACTCGAGGACGGCTACGGATTTCCCCGTGGTGCCGGAGGCCGGCGTATGTTGTTCGAGGAGAAGGACATCAACCTTCGCCGCTTGGGCTAACGCCAGGTGGTACGCCACACTGGCCCCGATGATGCCACCGCCGATGACGACCACATCCGCCTTGGTCTTCACACTGCTCCTCGCTTGTACGAATCTTATCCGTTGGCTTTAGGTGCCAGCGGCCGTCTGCATGTCCTTGTAGGCCGTTAGGAACTCGATAAAGGCTTCAAGCAGGTCCATTTCGGTGATGATGCCCACCACGGCTCGGCCATCCACCACCGGAAGCCCGCCGATCTTGTGATCGTGCAACAGCCGAGCTGCCTCCACCAACGGTGTATCAGGCGTCACGGTGAGCACTTTGGGCGTCATGACCTCCTGCACCATGACCCGATCGAGCAGATAGAGCAACTCATGGGTGGACAACGAGGTCGCTGGGGAAGCCCAGGCCTGGCGGACATCCCGATCGGTCACCATCCCCACTAATTGGCCGTCTTTCACCACCGGGAGCCGCCGAATGCCATGCTTGCGCATGCGCTCCCGAGCCATGCGCAGGCTCTGATCCGGAGTGATGGTGATGACATTCCGGCTCATTTTGTCGCGCACATACATGGTCGCTCCTCCCCCATGCCCTCGCCTCGTTGAGCAGGCGCTAGACAGCACTGCTGAGCACCGTCTTGCCCCGTATGGCGGCGGCGGGCAATTCCCCAGCGTTGAACTGCTTGGCGACGTAGTATTTCTTCGGATAGCGGCTGCCCACCAGCTTTTTGCCCTTGTACCGCTCCAGAGCGCGCCACAATCTATCACCCGCCGCATCGATGGCGGCATAGAGATCATCGCCGACCTCTTCTATGCGCAGGATATGCCCACGCGGGAGCGTCATGATGACCTCGCACTGCTTGTCGTTGCCGCCTTTCGGTCCGAACAGGTTAGAGAGTTCGACTTCGAGCCTCACCGAAGGGGCATCGAACCACTTCGCGGCCGGACGTCGAATCTTCGCCTCGACGTAAGCTTTCAGAGAGTCATTCAGTTCCAGGTGGCGACCTTTGATGATCGTGCGCATGCTGTTCTCCTCCGAGACGAAGTACTTTTGCTTCTGCCCACCTTCGCTGCCGCACAACATCCTATGCCAAGGCGATTCGCAAGTTTGATGCCACCCCGACCATTGGCCCCCGCCGATGCGCTGCGTTATATGCCAGCGTGCGCGCTCGTCAGCCGTCGTCGCGTTATCGCGCGTGAGGTGTCTTGTATCGCGACACGATCGCGCGATCGCCCAGCAAGAATGTGGCTGCAGCGCCATCGCACTCTGCGACAGCGCGCTAGTCACCTCCGTTGGTCGCCCAGTGGTTGACCGGGAGCACGCTTCACGCCGGAGGCAATGCCTGCATCCCTGGGCCCGATCTATGACACCCGTTCCGGGCTGACCTCGCCTCCGCGGCTGACCGTTTTCCTGACAGCTGATCGAAACAAGGCGAGGCCGCCCGGAGGCGGCATTTTTCTTGCTCACGATTCAACTGTTGATGGCTGCCACTCATGCGTCGGGGGTGATCCATGCCCGACTACATCATCACGCGCCTGTTCACGAGCCTGCCACTCCTTCTCCTGGACAGCTTGCCGGTCTTTTCTCGCTCTCAACTTTCTGGGCGATACCCTGCGCGACATATGGGATCCGAAGCTGCGGGGCAGTGAATAGCGGATACGGCGGCGGCGACTCTCGCTTGGAGGAAAGGAGGTGGTGACCACTCGCAGAGTTTTCGGGATCACGGTAGCCTAGCAGCAGCGAGGAGAGAACGACCGAACACATGACCTGCCGTCGGGCGATATGGCGTCGCGGGATTGGAGCATCGTGGGGGCAGGCGCCGGCTTGGAACCCCACCGCGAGGGAGGATGCCATGGCTTACGACATCCGTTGTAGAGGCGGGGACGCTGTGATCAATGCGTAGGGGGCGTCGAGCCCAACCTGTGCGACGAGCCGCTGCTGCGAGCCCTGAAAAAGGGGTGTGCGGGCTTTGTGACCGATCCATCGCACGCGGCCCTCCCCTATCCATACTCGTGCCTCCGATTCAGGGAGGGTCTGAAGATTTGGCCGCTTGCTTGGCTGGACAACATGGCCTTGCGCACCTGGTAGAAAATCGCTGCCGGTACCGGTGGGAAACACACTAGAGGCCATATGGTCACCATCCCCCCCGATCGAGCTTACGAGGGGAGGTATGGCGATTTCATATCTCCCTCTGAGCCGTGAGCCAGGGGAGGATGATAGCGGTGGAATACAAGGAGGCAATGGCAATGGCAATCTGTGCAATCCTTGAGGATTTCTTACTGCGGCAGCAGATTTCTCACCGCGAGCTTCGACATCCGCAGGCATTCACCGGTCAGCAACTCGCAAGAGCGCTCAAAATGTCCGACACCGCGGTGGTCAAGAGCGTACTGCTGCGCGCCAACGACGGGCACTATGTCATGGCGCTACTGCCCGCGGCCTTGCGCATCGATCGCGAGCGGCTGCGCCAAGTTGTCGGCACCAAGAAGCTGCGGCTGGCCAGCGAGGAGGATTTGCAGACGCTGTTCCCCAAGTGTGAGGTAGGCGCCATGTGCCCCTTCAGCGCACTGTGCAGCATGAGCCTGCCGGTCTACGCCGACCGCTCGCTCGGCGAGGACGGCATGGTCGTCTTACATGCAGGCCAGCACACGACTGCCGTGCAGATGGACTATGCTGATTTGCAGCGGCTGCTGCAGCCCCCGATCGCCTCGTTTGGCGTGCCCGTCGCAGAGGTGTCCTGAACAGGGCGCTGACAGAGGTTTCGCCCATTAGACAGCCGTATGACCGGAACGTCCCTTCCCCCAAGTGGGAGAAGGTTGGAAGGGGGGCCAGGCTATACTATGACCAGTCCGAACGCAAATCGGGTCGAGATCTATCAGAACGGTTTCTGAAGGGAGTTATCATGAAAGGTGTCCCCCCAGAAGTCCACGGCAACGGGCGCTTTCTGCTGGAGCGCAAGCGCTTCGCGGCTGCCTATTTGAAGACCCATGAGCAGGGTCGCCTGCAAGAAAAGGTCGAGGAGGTCCTGTCACTGTTGGCCTCTTGTACCATCTGCCCTCGCAACTGTCACGTCAACCGCTTGGAGAACATCCACGGCATGTGCAGGATCGGCCGCTATGCCCGCGTCTCCAGCTTTTTCCCACATTTTGGCGAGGAAGATGTGCTGCGCGGTTGGCGGGGCTCGGGGACCATTTTCTTCGCTTGGTGCAATTTGCGGTGCGTGTTTTGTCAGAACTTCGGGATCAGCCAGATCGGTCAGGGCCAGGAGGTGACCCCGCAAGAGCTGGCCGGGATGATGGTCCAGTTGCAGGAGATGGGGTGCCACAACATCAATGTCGTGACCCCGGAGCATGTGGTCCCACAAATCCTCGAGGCCTTGCCCTATGCCATCGACATGGGCCTGCGCCTGCCGCTGGTCTACAACACCGGCTCCTACGACAGCCTGGACAGCATCCGACTCTTAGATGGGGTGATAGACATTTACATGCCCGACTTCAAGCTGTGGGATGCGGAGAACTGTCGCACATACCTGCTCGCCAGGGACTATGCCACGGCCGCTCGGGAGGTGGTCAAAGCAATGCACCAGCAGGTCGGCGAGCTCAAAGTCGACCGTCAAGGACTGGCGCTGCGGGGCGTGCTGGTGCGGCATCTGGTCATGCCGGGGCTGCTGGAGGATACGCGGCAGATCATGCATTATCTGGCCACGGAGGTTTCCGCGGATACCTACGTGAACATCATGGAGCAGTACTATCCGGCCTGGCGGGCGACGAGGGAAGAAAAATACGCCCAGATCAATCGGCGCATCAGGCCCGACGAGCTGCAGCAGGCGTACCGATATGCCCGTGAGGCGGGCCTCTGGCGCTTCGATACCCGCTGGCGGCGGCTTCACCGGCTCTTCGAAGTCGGCGCCTGAGGCGCATCGGCCGCGGCCCAGATGACCTCCGTCGCACATCCCAAGTCTTTGAGGGCCATAAGCGCACCGTGGCTGAGACGGTCTCGTGAGTGCGCGTAGAACAGGTGGCCCGGGCAACGGCAATCGCTGGAGCCGAACCGGTGGAAGGCCCTGAAGCCGTCGGCCAGGGCCCTGGCGAGGGCGCACTCCAAGCGGTTAGCTGTGTAGCCGACGATAACGGCAGCCAGACGACCCTGGGGTAGCAGGTAATCGATATGCCAGTGCGGTCGCCTGTGGGGGCGGAAGTGATGCCGTAGGCGTCTATCCAAGGCGGCCATCGCTGAGCCCACATAGGCGTACCATCCCCTGGGAAAGGCGATGCATCCCAAATGCCCCACACCTAGGCGTCGATCCCGGTCCAGCTGGAACAGGAGGGCGTAAACCCCTGGCAGTCCTGCCTGCATTCTTAACCTCCCTCTGCACTGGCCTAACGACCCCAGGCCGTCTGCACCGTCTGCACTGCTCTATTCCGCCTCTGCCTGCGTTACCTCTACGCTGTGCAGGGCCAAGCGGAGGGCGAGATGGGTGAGCTCACGGCAACCGAAGGCGTGTCGGGCTGCACCCGCACCTCCGCCACACAGCGGTAGCCGCGACCGTGGCGCATCGGGATGCACCAGCGGTGGCGTCCTCGATCAGCCAGAGACTGACGGGCGAGCTTGATGCAGGCCGTCAGGGTGGCCTCTCTGACGTACTGGTCAGGCCACAGATGGGCAAGGAGCTCGTCCTTGGTGGCGACGTGATCCCGATGCTCTACCAGGTAGGCCAGCAGATCGAAGACCTTGGGCCGCAGGTGGATGAGTGCGTCCCGACAGCGGAGCTCGCGTCGCCGCGGATCCAGAGTGTAGTCGCCAAAGACGTAGCGCATGCGCGACCTCCTTGCCGCATGGGCGGTGCG
>Ga0209172_10002837_pt1 | contig 28818 bp, 26 predicted proteins | sample LarsenN4metaG_FD_184113 | JGI IMG/M metagenome (GOLD analysis project Ga0209172, IMG submission 184113) | Hot spring sediment bacterial and archeal communities from British Columbia, Canada, to study Microbial Dark Matter (Phase II) - Larsen... ... | reverse complement strand
GGCCACGCCGGAGGGACTGATGGACATGGCCGGGAATGTTTGGGAATGGACCGCGACGTGGCAGGATGAAAAGAAAGAACAACGCCTCGTCCGCGGCGGCGCCGGCTTTCACGACGAAGTCGCGTTGCGTTGCGTCGCGCGCGATCATAATATGAAAAAGCTATCGCGGTTCGTCGGTTTTCGCGTCGCGCGGATTGTGCCGGAGTAAAAAATTACTGCATCAAAAAATTTCAACCTCCAGCAGCGAATATCTGCTGGAGGTGTTTTATCTATTCCCCAAATGACCTTATTTTAACAACGTCATCACCCGCGTCTGCCGGTTGATCGAGGCGGTCATTGCGAAGCCGGCGTCGTTGACTTCTTCGCGCACTTCGAGGGTGCAGAGATAAGTGCCGCTGGGCAGCAGCGTGCCGTTTTCATCACGACCGTCCCAAATGGCGCTGTGATTTCCGGCCGGCAGGGCGCCGCTATACAATTTGCGCACGGCCTGCCCAATCGTGTTGTGAACCGTCAAGGTGACGGAATTTTGCTCTTGGAGATAATACTCAATCTTGGTGTGACCGAGACCCGAAGCAACGTCGCTGCGCGAGAACGGATTGGGATAATTTTGTTTCAAGACAAAACTTTGCGGCGACGGCGAGTCCGGATTTGACGGTGATTGGACATCTTCAATCAAAACCACGTACATGCTCAACGTCGTGTTCGCCTGCGCGCCGGAAGCCATGTTGCCGCCGAGCGTGACGCGGCCGGGCACGAAACGCGATTTCCACAGCGTCAATTTGCCGGCGCTCTCCGAAACCAAAATGGATTCGCCGGTGTTGGTGAAAGAATCTTTCAACCAATTCGGCGGCTGGATGGCGCGGCTGTCATAGGCGACGTAAATATTCGATTCCCGCGTCAAGGTGAATTCGAGAAAACGCGGCGCATTGCTGGCGCGATCGGCGTTGGCGGTTTTAATCCAAACCGCGCCGCGTTTGCTGTTGGGGATCTGCCGAATCACATACGGCCGGTCGATGTAATAGGCCTTCCCAACCTGCAAGGTATCGACGGCGTAGCGCGCCGGATTCAGGCCGTTCACACTCAAGCCCGAGCCGTTGTTGCCGTCGTTATTGATCAAAAAATACGTGAGCGTCGCATTCGGCGCAATCGTGTTCGCGGCGGCCGAACGATCTTTGATATTGAGAATCGTGATGTTGTAGTCTTTATTGAATTGATGCGGCGAAGTGATGAGCGTCACTTCCAAACCGTTGCCGGCAAGCTGCGCCGATTGCACCTGAATATTATCGGAAATCCGGTAATTATTGGCATTCTGAGCCGAAGCCGCCGTCACTTGCTCGCTGAAAACGATCAAAACGCGCGTCAGATCCGTCAACGTTGCCGATTTGGCTTCCGGCGGCGTGCGATCTTCGGCTTGATAGATGTAATCAAATTTCACCGGCTGCGGCATGGCATTGGCCGGCGCCGCGCGGTCGGAAATATTTCGAATCGTGATCGAATACGTTCCGTCGCTGGTGTGCTGGCTGGTGGTGAGAGCAACAGTGCGCGTGTCGTTTTGCAACGCGGCGCTCGCGACCGTGATACCATTGCTGAACGTGTAATTGTTTTTGTTTTGCGCGCTGGCAGAGGTTACCGGCTCGCTGAACAACACTTCGACCGTTGTGGGATTGACGAGGCGAACGTTCGAAACCGTCGGCGGCGTCGTGTCGGTGGATTGAAAACTGTAGGTGTGCGTCGCCGGCTGCGACATGATATTCGGCGTCGCCGCGCGATCGGCGATGTTGCGCACGGTCAGCATGTACGTGACGCCGGTGGTATGTGAAGTCGTCGCGAGTCTAACAGTGCGAGTGTCTTGCTGCAATTGCGCGCTTTGCACCGTCACATTATTGTTGATCGAATAATTCGCGACGTTTTGCGCCGAAGCCACGCTCACGGCTTCGCTAAAAACAACTTCAAGCGTCTGTTGATTGAGCGTGCGAAAGCTCGCAACGGCCGGCGGCGTTCGATCCACGACCGGAATCAAATAATTGAAACTAACGGCTTGCGTCATCACGTTCGGCGCCGGCGCGCGGTCGGCAATGTTTTGAATCGTGATTTTGTAGGTTTTGCCGGTTTCATGTGAGCTTGTCGACAACATCACGATCGTCGTGCTGCCTTGTTGAAAGGCAGCGCTGGCAATCGTGATGCCGTTGTCAATCGCATAATTGGCCTTGTTCTGCGCGCTCGCTTGCGAAACCGCTTCGCTGAATTTTATTTCGAGCGTAGTCTGATCGCGCGGGGTAACGCTGGCAACTGTTGGGGGGGCGCTGTCAACCGCGGGAACTTTCGCCGACACTTCCAGCGAGTAACCGCTTTCGTTGCCGGCGGAGTCATAAGCGGTGATTGCAAAATAATAAACAACGCCATCCTTGAGTTGATTAACGGTGTACTGCGTGACTTTTCCTGCGTTGATGGAGCTCGTGTAATTTCCCGCTGACTCGCCGTAATAAATTTTATATCCGGCCAAGTCGGGTTCGGTATTGGCATTCCAGCTTGCTTTTAACGATCCTGCCGCTAAAAAAGAAGGATGCAAAATTTCGAAGCACTGGACAACACAAAACATCAACATCAACCGCAGAATTCCCACGACCATTCCATGAAGTCGTGCTAGTTGTCGCATGGTCTGAAATCCTCCAGTGAGTTTTTTTATCCTGCGTTCCTCACGCAAAGGATATGCCATAAGCGGCGGGAAAATTTGCGGAAAAACGAGCGCTTGAATTTGCTGCAAATAGCGGAAGCGAGGCCAGCATTGCGGAAAAACTAACTTGCGAAAAATGAAAGAGAAAGCACGAAATTTACCGTGGCGTATTTCGAAAGCGTAAGGAGAACGAAAGGAGTGCGAAACTTCAGTTTCGTAATGCTAAAACTTTGCGCTCGTGCCTGCGAAAGATAGAGTAAGTTTGTTCGCCCACAGAAATAAAAATCCCACTGAAGATTTTTACTCAATAGATTTGCCTTTGTCATCAACAGACATGATCAACGCATTACTGACGATGATTTCCGGATATTTGATGGGATATCTTTCTCCATTGTCCAGGTGAAATATAAACGGCTTGAACGGTCGTTGTTTAACGATTTGCCGGATTTCTTGAACGGTCATTTTATCCTCCGCAAGCTGGAAAGCTCTCTTTGATATTCTTTACGGCTCGTCAGTTGTTTGCTCTGATATTAAAACGTCAGTTTCCGTAAATTCAATCGACGTGACGGCTTCGGGGGCGATCAAAACGCCATGGCCATTTTCATCAACGGTCGAAATAAATTCCAAGCTAACGACGATTTCGGGATGCTTGACAAAATGTTTTTTTCCATTGTCCAAGTGAAACACAAATGGCCTGAACGGACGTTGTCTCGCGACTTGACGAATTTTTTCGACGTTCATTTTAACCTCCGTGAAAATTGAACTGTTCGCTTTGAAAATCTCCGATCTTGAAAAAACAATATAGAAGTTTCACCGCAAAAAGCAAACTCAATCATAAACCACCAGCTTCCGCGTTGAAACTTGACGATCGGTTTCGAGGCGATACAAATAAACTCCCGTCGGAACCGGCGCGCCGCGATGATCGCGGCCGTTCCACGAAAACTTTTGCGCGCCGGATGGGAGATTTCTATCGACCAGCGTGATCACGCGCTGGCCGAGCAGATTAAAAATTTCCAATTTGACCAGCGAAGGTTCGCTCAGCGCGAACGAAATCGTGGTGGTTTGGTTGGGTGAGATATGAAAAGGATTGGGATGGCTTTGCAGCAGAAAATGCTGCGGCGGCAGCCCGCCGCGTTTTTCCTGGTCGGTTAAAACCCGCACGGCGATGAGCTCGGAAGAAACGCTCTCATTGCCGGCTTTGTCAACGGCGGTTACCGAGAGGTAATACGTTTCCCCTGCCGGCAAATTTTGAATGAGATACTGCGTTTGGCGGCCAACGCCAATGCGATTGGCCTGCGGCCTGGCTTTCGTTCCATAATAAACAAAATACCCGGCCAAATCCGGCTCGGTATTCGGCTGCCAGGTTACTTTGAGATCGCCGGCCGTAACCGAGACAGCCGTCAACATTAAAACGCCGATAATGATTTTTCTCACAGCCGTTCTCTCTCCTTGTCGAACAACACGAAATCCTTATTCAAAATTCCAACCAACAAGACAATCTGTGCTATAATAAACACAAAGGGCAATCCCGCAAGCGGGATCGCCCTGACTGAATGTATCAACAAACCAAAGCGTTCACGTATTCTTTTTCCACGAGGCGTGGGTAATGTTGTGATAATTGATTTTATAATTCAACGCGCGCGGCGAAATGCCGAGCAGGTTGGCCGCATCTTTTTGCACCCAATTGCGCAATTCCAAGGCGCGCAAAATCGCTTCCTTTTCGATCACTTCCAGGTTGAGCGTATCGAGCGAAAGCAATTCGCCGTCGGTCGAGCGCCGGCGATCTTTGCCGCCGGCGGCAAAATAATCCTTGCCGGACATCGACAAGTCTTTGGCCGAGATTTCCTGGCCATCTTCGACGACGAGAACGGAGCGCTCGACCAAATTCTTCAGCTCGCGAATGTTGCCCGGCCACTGATGGTTGCGCAGCAGTTCCATCGTCTCCGCCGAAAAGCCTCTGGTTTTTTTGCGAATTTCGCGCGAAAATTTGCGCCGGAAAAACTCCGCAATCAGCACGATGTCTTCGGCGCGTTTGCGCAGCGGCGGAATGTGCAGCGTCACAACGTTCAGCCGGTAATATAGATCGGCGCGAAAATTACCCAGCTCGATCTCGTGCCAAAGGTCTTTGTTGGTCGCGGCAACCACGCGCACGTCGACTTGAATGGTGCGATTGCCGCCCAAGCGCGTGAACGTTTGATCTTGCAGCACGCGCAGGATTTTCGCCTGCGTCGTGAGATGCATGTCGCCGATTTCATCCAAAAAAAGCGTGCCGCCGTCGGACTGCTCAAATTTGCCGACGCGGGTTTGATAGGCGCCGGTGAACGCGCCTTTCTCATGCCCGAACAGCTCGCTTTCGAGCAAATTCTCCGGCAGCGCGGCGCAATTGACTTTGACAAACGGCTTGTCGGCGCGGTGGCTGATAAACTGAATCAACCCGGCAATCAACTCCTTGCCCGTGCCGGTTTCGCCCTGAATCAAAATGGTCGCATTGCTCTTCGCCACCTTTTTGATCAAGGAAAAGATTTCCTTGATTTCCGGACTCCGGCTCACCAGCGGATAATGATAGTCGAAGCCGTAATTCTTTCCCCAAGTGCTATCGATGTCGGTCGGAATGACATCAAAATCGAAGTCTTTCGGGTCGACTTTCGGTTCAAAAGGTTCCACAGTTGTTGCCACGATGTTCTCACCTTTTCCCGCCTTCAGTCGATGCCCGATTTTCATTGAATTGTCACTACGGAAAATCGGGGCGCCAGCCTCGTTCGACCGAAACGCGGGTTCGATTAAGTTTCCGATGTTGCCGATGATCTTCATCCCTGAACTGATCGACCGGTTTTGTTGGTTCGTCCCGATTTCCCTTGGAAAAAATATACGGGCGATCGGGGGCTCCGCGACGCGTTTTTTCGCCTGACAATCTCAATTGGAAATCGGGATGCTCAGGAAATCCAAGCGCGGAGAATTTTTGATTAAATGGTGATTAAACCTGATTGTCGATGCTGAACAATCAGCGCTACCCTACGTAAGAGGTGTTGAAAAACCCCTTACACTTTCGCAATCCGTATGCCATGAATGCGAACAGGCGGTTACAAATTTGAAAAGGTGATTGTGACGGATTACAAAAAAGAACGGGGACAACTTGATACAGAAGAAATTCAATGGGTTACAGTTTCGAAATCGCCCCAACTGTGACCCTCACCGCTGGCGCGCACTGTCGCTAAATCGTTACATTTTTGTGAATTCGGAGCGCTTTTTTTGTGTTTCAAAGCAGACCACTTGTCATAGGCTGAGACATGTTAATTACAAAAGTGTACTCGCCCAAAAAGCATTCAATCATTACCGGCAAGCACCGCAAAATGCGGAAATGAAGTTTCAGAAAGAAATAATCACTTTTTTGTAAATGCCAAATTTCTTGCTCAATTTTGGTCTTTCAAAAATGGAATTTTGCCGGCAAACGTCGGCGCAAACGCTCAGTTCTCGGCAAAGGCAACCCGGCTTGCCGCAAAACCTCATGTGGTTGGGCGGATTCCCAAAGCGCTTTTGTCTCACCATCGAACAACAATCCTCCTCGCTCCAGAACCAAAACGCGGGCGCAGAGGCTGTCGATCAGATCAACGTCGTGGCTGATGATCACCAATGTTTTTTTTGTCGCATGCCACTTTTGTAAGATGCGACAAACTTCATTCACGCCGCGCGCATCCAGGCTGGCGGTAGGTTCATCCAGCACCAGCATCTCCGGCCGCATCGCCAAAACACTGGCCAGGGCCAAACGCCGCTTTTCTCCCTGACTCAGGGTGAACGGATTGCGCCGGCGCATGGTGTCATCCAAGCCAACAGCCTGTAGCACTTCTGCGACACGCGGCGCGATTTCCTCGTCGCCGAGTTTCTGCTGCTGCGGCCCGAAAGCAATTTCTTCCTCGACCGTTGCCGCAAAAAGCTGGGTCTCGGGAAATTGAAAAACGACGCCGAGGCGGCGGCGAAGCGCCACGAGATCATAATCAGAGGAATTGATGTCTTGAGCATCCACCAAAATCCGGCCGCGAGCCGGAAGCAAAAGTCCGTTGAACAATTGCATCAGCGTCGTTTTGCCGGAGCCGGATCGGCCAACGATCCCGACCAATTCTCCTGGCCGAATCTCGAAACTAATGTCTTGCAATTGGCTTGTTGACGAATTGGTGGGGATACCTGAAAGATTTTCGTAGGCAAACCAAACTTTCTCGAAGCTGAGGTTCATTCGGTTGGGACTATTCCTTCAAGCAACACATCGACATCGCTATCTGGACCGAAATCATCACGCAACACCGAGCCGAAAATCGCCAATTTACGAATATGATTTCGCTTGCAGAACGCTGCAAGGCTTTTTTGATGAATACTTATTTGCATCGATCTTATACCAAGCTGATTTAAGTTTTCGATTAAACAGATTGCCAACGTGAATTTTGATTATCTTTAACGCGCCGCTTGAGTCATTTGACTTGCTGGTGCCTTTAGTTTAATAAGAATTTACGAAAAGAGCAAATGCTTTTCAAATTCCGGCACTGCCAGTCCTTTCCGGCGCAGGCGCTCGATTTCCCTGATGACAAAATGGTCGGTCATGCCGGCAATAAAATCGGCGATGTGCCGCGGCCGTTCCGCTAAATTTGAACCGCGCAATTCCTCGGCAGGAATCAGGTTCGGATCTTGATAGTAGCAGCGAAAGAGCGCGCGCAAAACTTCCCGCACCTGCGTGTCGGCGCGCTGAACGCTTGGCACAAAAATGATTTGTTGATAAATGAACGAGTTGAGGTCTTTTTGCAGCGAATCCACAGCAGGACTAAAACGCACCACTTCTTCGTCAAAAAAAGAGAGCCGTCCCAAATGGATTGAGAATCTTTCGACTTGTTGCAAGGTTTGCCGAATGATATCGCTCACCAAAAAATTGATCAAACCGTTAACGAGTTGGTTCCGGCCAAGATGCTCGTTGCCACTTGCAATTTGCCACTTGCTTAGCCACGCTTCCACTTCTTTGACAATTTCAAGCGCGCGGACTTGTTCGACGCTCACCAGGCCGGCGCGCATGCCGTCTTCGAGATCGTGCGTGCGCTGCGCCACTTCATCGGCGATGGCCACAATCTGGCCTTCGAGCGTCGTCGCCATATCCAGCTCAAACGCCAGCGCCTCGGCATCGAAATTCGGATACTCATATTGGCCGCGTTTGAGCCGCGTGTGTTTCAAAATGCCCTCGCGCACCGGCGCGGTCAAATTCAAGCCGGAAAACTCGTATTTTTCTTCGAGAAAATCGACGACGCGGAGCGATTGATAATTGTGCTTGAAGCCGCCGAACCCCGCCTTGCCTTCAGAAGATTTTAAAGGAAGGGCGGAGCCGGTGAGCGCGCCGTCGACTGTATCTTTCCCCTGCAAAATTTCATTGAGCACCATTTCGCCCAGATGGCCGAAGGGCGTGTGCCCGAGATCGTGGCCGAGCGCAATCGCCTCCACCAAATCTTCATTCAGCGCCAGCGCCCGCGCCATCGTGCGAGAAATTTGCGCGACTTCGAGGGTGTGCGTCAAACGCGTGCGGAAATGATCACCGTCGGTGATGAGAAAAACCTGCCGTTTGTGTTTGAGCCGGCGAAACGCCCGCGAGTGAATAATGCGATCGCGATCGCGCTGAAACGCCGTGCGATACTCGTGCTCGTTTTCCGCAAACCGGCGGGTGGCGTGGGCGCCAACGCTGCGGCACGCATACGGCGCGAGCCATTGCGATTCGAATTTCTGCCAGTCGGCGGCGGTGCGGAGGGCGAAGTGAATTCCCATAAAAGTGGGAGTATGATTCGATTACACTACGCAGCTAATTCGTAATTTTGCCGATCGCGCTGAAACGTCGTGCTATACTCGTGCTCGAGACAACCACATTAAACAAATTTCGCCTCATTTTCCGAAAAAATTTCCGCCTCGAAAACAAAAATCTCCGCCTCCGGATCTTTCCAGGCGTCGGCAGACAAACCGGCTTTCAAACAAACATGCGCCAAAAACATCTCAACGTCCCAGTCATGATGCTGCGTCACCTGCGGCAGCAACAAACCATGATGATGGCCAAACTGAACCATCACGCCATGCCGGCCGAGTGTGATGTCGGCCGGCGTTTCAACTTTCCGCAGCGGCGACAAAATCGAGATTTCGATTTTGACGTGTTCAAGTTCATCAGCAGTCAACGGCTCAAAACGCGGGTCACGCGCCGCCGCGGAAATGGCGGTTTCCCGCAACGCTTCCGGCAGCGACCGCGCGCCTTCGACATAGCCGATACACCCGCGCAACTGTTCGCCGATATGCAAGCTCACAAAAATACCGGCGTGTATTTGATCGAGCCCGGGCAAATCCACCGAGGGCAGAGGCAAACCGGCAATATACGCCGCTATCGCGTCGCGCGCGAACTGCAAGAGATCGCGCTTTTGCACGACTGTAAGCTCAAAAGTCCCCGACGGGCGTAGCCTGGCGGGCGCTTGTTTTGTTTCTTCGGAGGGCATAACTCTCCCACGATAAACAGACGCTAAAAAGCAAAAGCAAAACCTGCCCCTTGCTACTTGCCACTTGCAACTTGCCCCTTGCAAAATGTCGCGGCGAGATAGCCAACCACCGTGCGGTGATCACCGCTCACGTCGCCGGAATTTTGATAGCGCAAAATATCAACGGTATTTGCGCCGAGTGATTTCGCCGCCAGCATGGCCGCCACCACCGGACCGCCGCCACAGGCCTGGCATTCGTCATGCTCCAAAGCTTTATGCAAGGCTTGGGGATCGAAGGTTTGCAAATGCTCGATGAAACGTTTATCAATGCTGACCGCTTCGCCATACGAATGATAATGCGAAAGATCCGAACTGGCCAAAATAAAAACAGAAAACTCACGGCCGAGTTTCGCAAGCTGCTCGCCGAGAATCCGGCACAACTCCCAATCCTGATCTCCCATCACCACCGGCACGAGGCGAAATGCCGGCCAAATGACTTGAAGAAACGGCAACTCGACTTCGAGCGCATGTTCGTCGCGATGTCCCCGCCAATCCGCACGAATCATGGGGTCGGCCTCGGCCAGCGCTTGCGCGAACTCTTTGGCAATCGCGACGTCACCCAGCGGCGTGCGATAAGCCCGCCCGGTAAAAACGGAAATAAACGGAAAAGCTTCGTGATGGCTCGGCGCGACAACGACGATGGTCGGAGAAAATTTTTCTGCTGCGGGCGGAGAGAAACAGGCTTGCAGTGCTTTAAAAACATAAGCGGCTGTCGGTCCGGAATACATGTAACCGGCATGAGGCGCAACCGCGGCGACGACGGCCTTGTCCGGATACTCGGGTTGCGCTTCGGCTAAAAGCTTCTCAACCTCGTGGCGCAACTGGGTGGGATCATCGGGATAAAACAATCCCGCCACCGCCGGCGCGCGAATATCTTCGGCTTGTATCTCACGCATAGATCATTTCCCTGCACGATTCCGATTTTAAAATTAATTATTAACTACCGCAGTAGAATAACAAAAATTTATTTCAATGTCAATCAGATTCTGTCAAAACAAAACCAAGGCGCGTACGGTAAAAAAATAACTTTCAAAAGCAAGCACGGACGATGGTTGCGCCCGAGAAATCCACTGGCTTTTAAAAGGCATTTTTAGTATATTTAACAAGCCAAATGATGACGCGGACGGAATATTCGTCCGTCTTTTCGATAAATCAACCGCCGGACGGCGATCATTGGATGACGGCGTCCAGGAAAACATGGGAGAGATGGCGGAAAACTAAAACTTTTATTTCAGGAAAGGTGATTTTATGAAAACTCGTTTTGGATCATGGCGATTGATGCTGCCTGTTGTCATCATGGTTTGCGCCGTGTTTTTTGTCGGCGCCAGCATTCCCGACGAGGGCATGTGGACGTTCGACAATGCACCACTCAAACAACTTAAAGAGCGCTACGGTTTTGCGCCAACTCAGGAGTGGCTGGATCTGGTGCGTTTGTCGAGCGTGCGTTTCAACGACGGCGGTTCCGGCTCCTTTGTGAGCTCGACCGGCCTGGTGCTCACCAACCATCACGTGGCGCTCGGCCAGTTGCAAAAACTTTCAACGCCGGAAAAAGATTATGTGAAAGACGGCTTTTACGCCAAAACTCAGGCCGAGGAATTGAAGTGTACCGATCTCGAGCTGAACGTCTTGGTGTCGATGGAAAACGTCACACCGCGTGTGCAAGCGGCGGTAAAATCAGGCATGGATGACAAAGCGGCACTGGAAGCGCGCAAAGCCGAGATTGCCAAAATCACCAAAGAAAGCACGGAAGCGACCGGCTTGCGTTCCGATATTGTTACGCTTTATCAAGGCGGCGAATATTGGTTGTATCGTTACAAGAAATACACCGATATCCGCCTGCTGTTTGCGCCGGAACAACAAGCGGCTTTTTACGGCGGCGATCCGGACAACTTCACTTTCCCGCGCCATGATCTCGACATGGCGATCTTCCGCGTTTACGAGAACGACCGGCCGGTGAAAAGCCAACATTATCTGAAATGGAACGCCAGGGGCGCGGCCGACGGCGAGCTGGTTTTTGTCTCGGGCCATCCCGGCTCCACCAATCGCTCGCACACCGTTGCCATGCTGGAAATTCAGCGCGACCATATTTATCCGACGCGCTTGAAAACCATCAAACGCCGCCTGGAGGTTTTAAAACGCTACGCCGCGCTCGGGCCGGAGCAGGAACGCCAGGCCAAAAATCAAATCTTCGGCATTGAAAACACCATCAAAGCCTGGACCGGCGAATACAACGGCCTGCTGGACAAAAACATTTTCGCGAAGAAACAAAAAGAAGAAACTGATTTCCGCGCGCAGGTGGCGGGCAAGCCGGAGTGGATGAAAGAATACGGCGAAGCCTGGAGCATGATCGCCAAAGCGGAAAAGAAATATTTGGAGATGTACAAGCCGTTTCAATTCCGCTCCGTGCGCGGCTCGCGAATGGCCAGCACCGCGTTGACCATCGTCCAGCTCGTTGCCGAGATGAAGAAACCCGACGGCGAGCGCCTCGATGGTTATCATGATTCGCAACTCGAGTCGCTGAAGTTCCGTCTCTTCTCGCCGGCGCCGGTTTATCCACAGCTCGAGGAGATGCTCATCGCCGAAAGCTTGCAGGAATCGCTGGATGAGCTTGGGTCCAACGATCCGTTTGTCAAAGCCGCGTTGAATGGCCGCGCGCCCGCCGAAGTCGCCAAAGAACTTATCACGAACACCAAGCTTGGCGATCCGGCTTTCCGCAAATCACTCGTGGAAGGCGGTGAAGCGGCGATGGCGGCCTCGACCGACCCGTTGATCGTGTTGGCGCGCAAACTCGACCCGATGACTCGCGAGCTGCGCAAATGGTACGAGGACAACGTGCAAAGCATTGAAACGACCGCCGGCGAGAAAATCGGCAAGGCGCGTTTTGCGGTTTATGGCAAGTCGACCTATCCGGATGCGACCTTCACGTTGCGGCTTTCCTACGGCGCCGTGAAAGGCTATCCGATGAACGGCACCAAAGCGCCCTCGAAGACAACGCTTTACGGCCTCTACGATCGTTACTACAGCTTCGACATGCAGCCGCCGTTCAACGTGCCGCCGCGCTTCACCGAGCGCAAAGACAAGCTCGATCTTTCCACGCCGGTCAATTTTGTCACCACCAACGATATCATCGGCGGGAACTCCGGATCGCCGGTTATCAACAAAAATGCCGAGTTGGTTGGCCTGGTTTTTGACGGCAATATTGAAAGTCTCGTTGGTCGTTTCGTGTATAACGAAGAAAACAACCGTTGCGTCGCCGTGCACAGTGCGGTGATGATCGAAGCGCTGCGCAAGCTGTACGACGCCGGCGCGCTGGCGGATGAATTGGAAGGCAAATTGTCAAACGGCGCGAAGTCAGAGTAAAACGTAAAGCGTAAATGTTCAAAACGTAAAAGGCCGGATGGATTTTTCTCCGGCCTTTTGTGTTTTTACCATCTGAGTTTTTCATTTATGAAATCGTTTATAAAAAATTGTGCAGAACTTTTGCGAAATCCCGCCGTTATTGTTTTTCTTGTCTCGGCGTTGACTAAAACAATTTTCGGTTTCATCGTTCTCACCGCCGTAGAGCGCATCATCTCCGATCCCGATTCCATCGGCTATTATCGGCTCGCGGAAAATCTGCGGCATCACGGCAGTTTCTCTCGCAGCGAGAGGCCTCCCTTCCTCCCCGATAACGTCATCACCCCGGTTTATCCGTTTTTTCTTGCGGTGCTGTTGTCTCTCGCCGGCGGCAGTTTGTGGATCATTCCGCTGGCGCAAGGGCTGATCAATTCTCTCGCAGCGGTCTTCGTGTTGAAAATGGGAGAACGTTTATTCGGCCAACGCGCCGGCTTGATCGCCGGAATTTGTTACGGCCTCGATCCTTCGGCGCTGGTGCACACCTTCAGCCTGTTGACGGAGTCGTTGTTTGCTTTTCTTTTTCTTGTTGCCAATTTTTTTCTCGTTAAACACATTCGGCAATCTTCCTTGAAGAATTTGAACTTATCGGCGCTGCTGCTTGCTCTGGCAACGCTTTGCCGTCCGGTGGCGTTGTACTATTTTCCCGTCGTCGCAATCATCTTGTTCGTCACAGGTCAACAAACGCTCGTTGACCGGATTAAAACTGTTACGCTTTACGTTTTTATTTTTACGTTCACCATCAGTCCATGGCTCATTCGCAACAAATTGACTTTTAGCGTCGCCAATTTGACTTCCATTCAAGGCAATAATTTGCTCCTGATTAACGCCGCTCATCTCAAGGCGGCGCAGGAACAACTCGATTATGCCACCGCCGAAAGTCTTTTGGAAGCCGAGGCCGACAGTTTGCTCCTCGTGCGCGGCTTGCCGGCGGAAAAATTGAAACTTGAATATCATGGCAGGCAGTACGGCTATCAAATCAACGATCCGCGACAGGCGCGTGTTTATGAAAAGTTGGCTATAGAAAAAATCATGGCCTCCCCCCTGCTTTACGCACGCGTTCATCTGACGGGGATCATTCCCAGTCTGTTCGATGCCAGCGTGCGGGATGTTTATCATTTTCGCGGCGAAGAAAGGCCGCTGCTCAGGTTGCGCGCGTTATTTGTAACTGGAGAAATAAAATCCGCCCTCGAAAAATTCGGATCTCAGATTGAAGCGGGTTATCTGATGCTGTATCTTGGCCATCTCGGTTGGTTGCTCACGCATTATGTTTTTTTCATCATTGCCATTTTTCGGCTTGTTAAAGCCAAAGCGGCGGCGCGGTTATGGCTCATGCTGATGCCTTTGCTTTATTTGCTCTTGATAACCGCGCCCGCCGGCTCCGAGCGGTTTCGTTTTCCGGCCATGCCGTATCTGTATATCTTGTCGGCAGTCGCCATCTCCCGCCTGCGATGGCCGGCTCTGCACTTCTCGTCAAAATAATTTTGCTCAACCGAAGCCCAACGAGTTGTAATCAGAAGATACCACACGGATCAAAAACTCACGCTGATAATTCCGCGTGCGTTTTTGATCCGCGTGTATTTTTTTTCTTTTGTTGCAAAGATTTCATTCGCAAAAGACTAATCAATGATCTTAACCAAAGGCCCGATCCAGACCAAGACGAGGCCGATCCCACCGACCAACAACATCACCCCCAAGGCCCACGCCATCTGCCGGCCAAATGACCGCGCGCCCAACAGAAACGCTATACTGCCTTTCATGATCGTATTCGCCATGGCCGCCAGGATGATCGTGGCCGTCGCCGTGGCGGCGTCGAGCGATTCGTGCGCCAGCCGGGCAGTTGTCAGCGTAATCGCATCCACATCAGTCAGCCCGGCCAGCATGGCGGTTAAATAAAGCGCGCGCGTGCCGAGAAAATCAAGCGCTGCTTTCGCCATGAATAAAATGAGCACGAATAATAAGGCAAACTTCAAGGCCGGCACGATCGAAAAGGGATTATCGAATTGCACGTGGGTGGTGTGTTCGCGACTCCGCTCGATTCGCCATAGCCAGCCCACGGCAATCACTCCCGTAACCGCCATGCCAGTTAAAGGGGCGATCACATACGGCAAAAGAGTTGAATTGACGACAGCCACTTCAATCAGCAGGCGCGGAAACATCGTGGTTGAAGCCAGCACCGCTCCCAGCGCGAAGAGCCGCGAGAGTTCAAGGTTTTGCCTGCTCCGCTGGGCAAAGCTGACGGTAACGGCGGTGCTTGAAACCAATCCGCCCAACAGTCCGATCACCGGCACACTGCGCTGGGCGCCGATGATCTTCACCAACACGTAACCGGCGAAGCTGAGGCCGGAAACTAAAATGACCAGCAGCCAGGTTTCGGCCGGATTAAAGACATTCAACGGGCCAAACGTGCGATTGGGCAGAAACGGCAGGATAATAATGGTGATGATGGCAAATTTGAGCGTGGCGTAAATATCTTCATGGCTGATCTTGCCGGTGAACGTTTTCAAGCTCGGTTTCACCGCCAGCAACGTCACCACGGCAATGGTCGTGATGCTCGCCATGAGCAGCTCACCGGTGGCCACAATCACCCCGACAAAAAATGTCAATAACGCGGCGACTTCGGTGGTGGTGCCGAAATGGCCGCCGGCGCGCACACTCAAAAAATATGAGGCGACGATCAAACTGCCGGCAATGAGCAGAGCGCCCACCAGAATCAGAGGCGAGATGTGCACGGCAAAATATCCTGAGATAACCCCCAAGAGCGCGAGCAAGGCAAAAGTTCGGCCGCCGGCAAATAACGGCTCGCCTTCGCGATACTGGGAGAACTCTCGTTCAATGCCGACCAACAAACCCAAAGCCAACGCCAGGGCGATTTTTTTCAGGAGGTCAAATTCCATACTTTCAAAATAATAGCGGCGCGGCAATTTTGCAAAGGAAAAACAAAAACTCTCTTTGACATCAAACCGGAAACTTATTATATTGTTGAACTATTACGGTGAAAGCTGGAGCAGACTTTTTAGGAAAGGAGTTGCTTATGGAAATCTACATCATCCGCCATGCCATCGCCGCTACGCGGGAGGAATGGACGGGAAGCGACGACAAGCGCCCGCTGACCGAGAAGGGCAAGAAAAAAATGGAGCAGATCGCGCGCGGTCTGGCCGCGATGGAGATCGATTTCACGCATATTTTCAGCAGCCCGCTCGTGCGCGCGCAACAAACCGCCGAAATTTTGCAGCAGGTTTTGAAATTTGACCATCTCGACGAAACCGACTTGCTCGTTCCCTCGGCCGATCCGGCGGCGATGATTCCGTTTCTCAACAAATTGCCCGACAACGCGGATGTCGCGTTGGTAGGGCACGAGCCGCATCTGTCGGAATTGCTTAGTTATTTGTTGACCGGCGAACACAAAAATTTTGCCTCGTTCAAAAAAGGCGGCGTGGCGATGCTGGAAGGTTACGCGCCGTTGCGCGCCGGCAAGCTTGCCCTACGCTGGCTGCTGGAGCCGAATCATCTCGTGGCGATTGGAGAAGCAGAGTAAAAATGTAAAGCGTAAAACGTAATCCGTAATTCTTACGGCTTACGTTTTACGAATTACGTTTTCACGCTTTACGTGTTCGCAATGGCTGGGTGGAACATAACTCAGCAGCCATCGCCAAAGCGGCAAAAATCTCACTGTCTTTTCCGCTCCGTTCTGGCTGATCGTTTCCAGTAATAAATTTCCAGAAGCGGATCGAACGCGCATCTTCGAAAAAGTTCGATGGCTGCCAAGTTTTCGGCAATGTGGCCATAATTCTCTGAAAACTTGAAACCTTCAGACTTCGTCCCGTTTGAAAATGGCGCCGTGAGCGCCACGGAATTAACTAACATCAAAACAGGGCGTTGCTCGGATTTTGGCAAAACGCAAAAATGTTTTCAGCACGAAAAAGTCCAGCCGCGCCATGTTCTTGATTATAATACAAAAATAATTTTTTAAATTACCGATCTTATGGTTGCATTCCATGTTGTAATTCACTATTTTCTTCGTAAAATGGTTTTTGAAGTGGAAGTGAATTGCACATGGAACTCTTTGATGACATCAAGCCGGCGCCCGGCTCGCCGTTGGATTTTCACATCAACGGCAAAATCAGCGTCCGCGAAGAGAGCGGCAGCGTCGAAGTCAAATATGGCTTTTTGCCGCTGGCGAAATTTACGCGGAGCGACTGGGCCGAGGTTTATCAGGCGGCGGTGACGCTGGCCGATGATTACCAGATTCCTTATGTCACCGTGGCTATGATTTGCCGGCTGGACCGCAACACCGTGAGCAAATTAGCCCAGACCAAACGGCTGTTGGGCCTGCGATATATTTTCGCGAACGACAAAGGCCGGCGGCGCCGTGGAAGGTCGTTGATGAGATTGTCGCGCTCATCGATCAAGCGGTCAAAGACGAGCCGGAGATCACCAATGCCAAGGTCGTCACCCGGCTCGAAAAAGCCGGAATAGCATCGAGCTCTTTGAATGGATTGCTGGGGAAAACGCGACGTTCATCACCTGGGCCAAACACGCGCCGGAAAAAACCCTCATCGCCATCAAAGACGAAGACTATCAAGAATTCGTTTTTGAATTTCAGGGCCACCGTGAAACTTATAAGCTGTATTCGACCGAATGGATCATCAAAGAGGGCCGGACCAAAGCCAACCAATCCCGCCGCGGCGGGACGAACTCAAAACGATGAAGGTGCGGATGATCGTGGTCTGGCGTTTGGCGACCGGCAAAAAAACACCGCCGTATACCAATGACCTGGACGCGCCGATGGAAACCTTGGCCGAACTGATGACCCGGCGCTGGAGCGAACAGGAAAACGTTTTTCAAAAAATGATGCGGCGCTACAATCTCAACTATCATCCTGGCTATTATATTGAGGAGTTAGCCAACCAGCCGGTGGTGGCGAATCCCAAGATCAAGTCGGTGAAAGCAGAAATCAAAGAACTGGAATATCGCGTGAGCCAACAAAAGCAACAACTCGCCACACGTATGACGTGATCCGGATTGTGGCGTACAATGCCGAGCAAATGCTCTTGGAAATTTTTCGGAAGTCCTATCATGACCCGCGCGACGTTGAGCAAATTCTCGACATGCTGATCAACGACGGCGGCTATGTCAAACTTTACGATAACACATTATAATATATTATAAAATCGAAATAATGCAAGGGTTGGTTTCAATACTTACAAAACCGCATTGACTACTCTTCAATTACCCGTGCCTAACGCAGTTATTATCTGAATCAACCTCGAACTGATCCGGCTTTGCCACAGGCAACCGGATCTCGAATCGCGCGCCGTGCCCGGCCTTGCTCTGAACTTGGATGGAGCCGCCGTGTGAGCTCACGATGCCATGCACCACAGGCAAGCCCAATCCCGTGCCTTGCCCAACTCCTTTGGTGGTGAAGAAGGGCACAAAAATCTGCTTCATCACTTCTTCACTCATGCCGATGCCCGTGTCTTCCACAATGAGCGCGACGTGATTTTCATCAGCAAACGTTTGGACGGTGAGTGTGCCGCCTGTGGGCATTGCTTGAATCGCTTTCACCACGAGGTTGACCAAAACCTGCGTCAACTGCGAGGCGTCGGCGACGATTGCCGGCAAATCAGCGGCAAGCGCGCGCACCAGCTTGATTCCCTCTTTGGCAAAGCGCGCTTCGAAAAAAGAAAGCGCCTCGGCCACGATCTGATTCAAATCAACATGGCTGTTTTGCTGCGGCATTTGCCGGGCGAAGAGCATCAGTTCCCGGATGATTTCGCGCGCATAGAGAGAAGCCTTGACGATTTTTTGGAGATCCTGCTCGGCCTGTTGCGGCAGGCCGGAAGCTTGCTTGGCCAGCTCGGCAAATCCCAAAATATTTCCTAACGGCTCATTTAGTTCATGCGCAATGCCGGCGGAAAGCTGGCCGATGGTCGCCAAACGATCGGCGTGCCGAAGCTGCTCCTGGAGCTTGATCTTGTCCTCTTCTGCTTTTTTTCGTTCGATAATGAGCGCCAACTCTCGCGCCACCGCATCGATAAGGTTGCGCTCTTCTTTGAGGAATGGCCCTTCGTCAAGCTCGGGCCGTTCTTCCTTGTAAACCACTTCGACCACGCCGCGGCGCTCTCCAGTCACGACTATGTCGGCGGTTTGTTGATGCCGGCCATCTTGAAAGCGAAGCATATCGACTCATTCTTTTATTCTGGTCTCATAGCAAAGTAAAAACCATCCGGCAAAAAGTCAATGCCTATACACAAAGTCGTTAGAAGGTGGGATAAATTAAGTTGCTCATTTGCTCGGTCTTTCTCAGCACAGATAGAATCTGAAATGGGAAGGTTATTTAATCCCACCTCCTTAGCGTTCCCAACTTCAGGAAAAAATCATCTTATCTTCTTATTTTTGAGAAAATTGGCGGAAAATGTTAATTGCTAACTGCAAAAAAATATGCCTGTAGTTGCGCGTGGGTGTGGCATGAAGTTTGGGATGAAAAAATCATGGATTATTATCTTTTTGCAAAAAAGGCAAAGCATGGAAACGAACAGAAAGTCAAACGGCTCTGCCAAGCTCATCGGCAAAGTCGCGAAGTTAGTTGATTTGGTGGACTACCAAGAAGGCGCCGTGGTGAGCCGGACAATTATGTCCAATAAATCCGGAACGGTTACGCTATTCGCTTTTGATGAAGGCCAGAGTTTGAGCGAGCACACCGCGCCATTCGATGCGCTGGTCTATCTTATCGATGGTGAGGCTGAAGTGATCATCTCTGGTAAAGCTCTCCAGTTGCGGGAAGGCGACATGGTGATCATGCCGGCGTACGAGCCACATGCCGTGAAAGCACCAAAGAGATTCAAGATGGTTTTGCTCATGATAAAGGACGAAAAGTCATGAAACGGATGGCAGATTGTGATGATGAATGAAAGGAATATAAGGAAAGCTTACAAGTTTAATTATCGAGCGCTGACCGTGCTCGGAGTTGTTTTTATCGGCGCTGGCGCTGCGGTCAAGAATTATCTGCTCGTCGGCTTGGGGGTTCTTTTGCTCTTTATTGGATTGGCCAATAGAGATAAAACAGGAATCATATGAAAATTTCTGTGGCTTGGACTTGGCATCTGCTGGCAGGTGTGGCGCTCGCTTTCCTGCTCGGCACGCACATGTTCATCATGCATCTCGACGATGTCTTTAACTTTTTCGGCGGCGCGAAAGCCGTGAGCTTCGCGGCAGTGATCGAACGCGGCAAGCAAGTGTCTTTTGCGATCAGCTACATTTTGCTGTTGGCCGCGGCGCTTTATCACGGCCTGTATGGATTGCGGACGATACTTTTTGAGTTGACACTCGCGCCGCGAGCTGAGAAAATGATCACGACACTTTTCGTTGCCATTGGCGTCGCGCTGTTTGTTTACGGCACGATAGCCGCGGTCACGGCTTATCGCGCATAGAGCAAAGCGCACGGCGCATAGCCTACGGCCGTAGGGCTATGCCTTATACAGGTTGGCAAGATCAATCACAGGTGACAATGCTCTCAAAAACATTTCACAGGGAATACATCGAACATGATTGATCAGAAGCTTTTCCGTTCCTCGGTACAACAAAATGGTTTGGCTCTTCGGATAATCTGTGCCGAACTCAATCAAGGAACGGAGATCTTTCGAACGGACTTGGCGCGTATTTTTCACTTCGATGGCGCAAATGCCGTCTTTGCCGTAGAGAACAAAATCAACCTCGAGTCCGCCGCGCGAGCGCCAGAAAAAGATTTCATAAGGATTGCCTTGATAAGCATTCCAGGCGCGAAGATGCTGCGCCACCAAACCTTCCAGGGTTGCGCCGGCGATTTCCTCAGGCCGGTCGAGCGGACCTTGCGGACGCAAACTTTGAAAAACGCCGGCATCAAAAAAATAAAATTTCGGATGCGAGGCCAGCGCGCGTTGCGTTCTTTTGGCAAAAACCGGCAGCTTGAATGCCAGCAAGATGTCTTCCAAGATCTGGAGGTAGCTTTCGACGACTTTGCGCTCGACGCCGCATTCTCTGGCAATATTGCTGATATTCAAAGCGGCGGCGTGAGAGAAGCTCGCCGCTTCCAAAAAACGGGAAAAATTGCCAATGTTGCGAACCAGTCCCTCGACCTGGACTTCTTCACGAATATAGAGTGAAACGTAAGCATTGAGAACATCTTGCGGATTTTCGGAGGCAATAACGATGGGTAGAAGGCCGAATTGTAAAATATCTTCAAAGGCTGGAGGCGTGGCCAATTCCGACAGCATGAACGGATGGAGCGTTCGCAGCAACACGCGCCCCGCCAGCAAATCGATGCCGGTTCGTTTTAATTTGCGCGCGCTGGAGCCGGTGAGAATGAAAGTTCGGCCTTTCTTTTCTTCAATCAGGCTATGAACAACGCTCAGGATATCCGGAACTTTTTGGACTTCATCGATGACGATGGCTTTTTTTTCCGGATTGCCGTGAACCAGCTCCATCAGGCGTTCCGGCCGGCCCGCATAGGCGCGGAAAACATCCGGCTTCAACAAATCGATCCAGAGCGCGTTGGCATAGTGCTGCTTCAAAAAGGTCGATTTTCCCGTTCCTCTGGGCCCGAACAGGAAAAAGCTTTGCTTCGGCGCGGCAAAAAATCTTGGAATATACGATTCCATTTTTCGGCTCATTTTGGAATTAGTTATTCCAAAAATACGAAAAGCGAGGTTTCCGGTCAAGTCAAATTTGCTGATCGTATTGAAAATCGATATTTTGGAATGCAAAACCTCAAATGCAAAATTTTTCGTTACGATGGCCAAGGCCGGCGGCGATGGGACGTATTTGAAATTCCTGTGGCGCGCGGCATGACCGTGCTCGATGGTTTGGCTTATATCAAAGAGCGCCTCGACAGCTCGCTCGCCTGGCGCAGTTCGTGTCGCATGGGCATTTGCGGCTCGTGCGGAATGTTGATTAACGGCTGGCCGCAGCTTGCCTGCCAAACGCAGATGCTCGAGTTGCAGGCGCCGATCGTGCTCAAGCCACTGCCGAATTTTTCGGTGATTCGCGATTTGGTGCCGGATTTGACGGACATGTTCGAGAAGCATCGCCGCGTCAAGCCGTGGATTATTCGGAGCGACATCAAGGAGTTGGAGAATCCGGCCAATGAATATTTGCAAAGCGCGCAGGAGAGGGAGCGCTATTTTCAATTCTCCTATTGCATCAAATGCGGCTTGTGCATGTCTGCCTGCCCGACGCTGGCAACCGACGCGCGTTATCTCGGGCCGCAGCCGCTGGCGCAGGCCTTGCGCTATATTGCCGATTCGCGCGACGAAGGTTTTGCCGAGCGGTCAAGCTCGGTGCTCGGTGCTGCCGGCCCTTGGCGTTGTCATTTTGCCGGCGAATGCTCAAAGGTTTGTCCAAAGCACGTCGATCCGGCTTTGGCGATTCAAGCGATGAAGCGCGAGATGTTTCTGCGCGCGTTTCGTTTGAAGAAGAGCAAGTCCGCTGCACCGATTGCGCCCAAAATCATCGACGCCAAGCCGCGTCCGGATATTCCGCCAGCGCCGGAGAGAACAGTGTCATGAGAGTTGGAGGAGCGTGATGGGGTGAATAATAGGAAGTTTCAAGCGAGAGGAAAAATGATAACCATTTAATTCGACATAGTCACATTTGAACTTACAGCCCGCGAAACACACGAAAAACGTGAAAAGTCTTTTTAGTGTATTTCGCGTGTTTAGTGGGCCGCATAAATGTGCCTGAATAATTGCAAAAATTTTATTTTCATGGAAATCTCAATTCAACACGACGTTCTCATCCTCGGCTCCGGTCTCGCCGGTTTGCGCGCGGCGGTGGAAATTGCGCGGCGCAGCAACGGCAAGTTGAGTGTCGGTCTCGTTTCGAAAGTGCAACTGATGCGCTCACATTCGGTGGCGGCGGAAGGCGGAACCGCGGCGATGATGCGACCGGAAGAAGGCGACTCCTTCGAGCTGCACGCGTGGGACACGGTGAAAGGCTCCGATTTTCTCGCGGATCAGGATGTGGTTGAATTGTTCGTTAAAAAAGCGCCGGAGGAAATTCTGCAGCTTGAGCACTGGGGCATTCCGTGGTCGCGCCGCGATGACGGTCGCATTGATCAGCGGCCGTTCGGCGGACACAGCTATCCGCGCGCCGTCTATGCGGCGGACAAGACTGGCTTCTTCGAGATGCAGGCGCTTTACGATACGCTGCTCAAATATGACAATTGGCAACGCTACGACGAGTGGTTCATCACCGCGATCGCGATTGAAGACAATCGTTTTCGCGGCCTCGTGGGTTTGGATTTGACGACGGGCAAATTTCACACGCTCGTTGGCAAAGCATTGATCATCGCTACCGGCGGCGCGGGGACATTATACGGATTTACCACGTATTCGCAAACCGTGACCGGCGACGGTCTGGCAATGGCGTATCGCGCGGGACTGGCGCTGGAAGACATGGAGTTTATCCAATTTCATCCGACTGGTTTGGTTCCTTCGGGAATTCTGATTTCAGAAGCGGCGCGCGGTGAAGGCGGTTATCTCATCAATAAGCAGGGCGCGCGTTTTATGGAGCATTATGCGAAAGGCAAGATGGAACTCGCCCCGCGTGATGTGGTGTCGCGCTCGATGATGACGGAGATTGAAGAAGGCCGCGGTTTCAAAACGCCGGAAGGGCGAAATTACTTGCAGCTTGATTTACGCCATCTCGGTGAAAAGAAAATCAACGCGCGCCTGCCGTTCATTCGCGAGCTGGCGATGAAATTTGTCGGCCTCGATCCGGTGCATGAGCCGATCCCGATTCATCCGGTGGCGCATTATTCGATGGGCGGCATTGCGTGTGACATCAACGGCGCGACGAGTGTTTCGGGAATCTGGGTTGCGGGCGAAGCGGCATGTTCAAGCTTGCACGGCGCGAATCGTCTCGGCTCCAATTCCACCGCCGAGTGTTTGGTGTGGGGACAAATCGCCGGCGAGCAGGTGGTGGAGAAGTATTGGCATAGCGGCGTGGCGTTTCCCAAGCTCTCCGAATTCTTTGTTAAAGAGCAGAAAGAGCGGCTCGAACGTTGGCTCGCGGAAAGTTCCGGCACGGAAAATCTCTATGAGTTGCGCCGCGAGCTGCGGCAAATGATGGACAACTACATTGGCGTTTTCCGCACCGGCGAAGAGTTGCAGAAAGCGCTGAACAAAATTCGTGATTTCAAAAGGCGCTATCCAAATATCCGCGTCAGCGACAAAAAGCGGGTTTACAATACGGATCTGATTGCGGCGCTGGAGCTCGGCAATTTGCTCGATCTCGCCGAAGTTGCCGTGGCTTCGGCGCTGGCGCGGCAGGAATTTCGCGGGGCGCATGCGCGGCGCGATTTTGCCAAGCGTGACGACGAGAAATGGCTCAAGCACACGCTGGCGCATTTCTCGCCCGAAGGCCCGAAGCTGAGTTACAAGCCGGCACGAATTACGATGTGGAAGCCGGTGGAGAGGAAATACTGAGCGGCGGAATCAATTCCGCTGCTAAAAAGCCCAAGTCGCCTGAAGGCGACTAAAGATAAATTTATGCAATGCAAAGGAGACCTTATGACTGGCAAAGAAAGCACAACGTATAATCCCTGGCAAGCGGCGTTGAAGGTTTACGACGAAGCGGCTGAGATTATGAATCTCGACAAAGATTTGTGGCGCCGCGCTCGCATGCCCGAGCGTGAGCTGACGGTATATTTTCCGGTGAAAATGCGCGACGGCCACATTCAAGTTTTTACCGGCCATCGCGTGCAACACAGCACGGCGCGCGGTCCGGCCAAAGGCGGCATTCGCTATCATCCAGAGGTGGCGCTCGACGAGGTGCGGGCGCTCGCCAGTTGGATGACGTGGAAATGCGCGGTGGTCGGCATTCCATTCGGCGGCGGCAAGGGCGGCGTGCAATGCAATCCCAAAGAAATGAACCTGCAGGAGCTCGAGAATCTGACGCGGCGCTACGCCACCGAACTGGTGATGTTCATCGGCCCGGAACGTGACATCCCGGCGCCGGATGTTTATACCAATCCGCAGGTCATGGCGTGGATCATGGACACGTACAGCATGGCCAAGGGCCACTCGGTTGCGGGCGTCGTCACCGGCAAGCCGTTGGCGATCGGCGGCTCCAAAGGCCGCGATGAAGCCACCGGGCGCGGCTGCGTTTTCGTCATTGACGAAGCGGCCAAGTCTTTGAAGATGAAGTTAAGCGGCGGCCGGGTTGTGGTGCAGGGTTTTGGCAATGCCGGTTCCGTGGCGGCGCGGCTGTTGGCGGCCGAATACGGTGTTAAAGTCATCGCCGTTAATGATTCCAGCGGCGGTGTTTTTAACCGCAACGGCCTTGACATTGCAGCCTTGCTGCAGCACAAGCAAAAAACCGGAGCGGTCAACGGTTTTGAAGGCGCCGACAATATTCGCCACGATGAATTGCTGGCGCTGGATTGTGAAATTTTTATTCCCGCCGCGCTCGAGAATACGATTACGGTGGAGAATGCCGGAAAAATCAAAGCTCGCCTCATTGCCGAAGCGGCGAATGGCCCGACCACGCCGGAGGCCGATAAGATATTGAACAAGAACGGCGTCCTGGTGCTGCCGGATATTCTGGCCAACGCCGGCGGCGTCACCGTCTCATATTTTGAATGGGTGCAGGACAACTACAGCTTCTTCTGGAAGGAAAAGGACGTCAACGCCAATCTGCAGGAGGTCATGACCAAGTCGTTCGTTGAAGTCTTGGACACTTCGAGGAAATATCAAGTCGACATGAGGCGAGCGGCTTACGTGCTGGCCATCTCGCGAGTCACCGAAGCCATCCGTCTGCGCGGCATTTTCCCATAGCAGCAACAGAAGCAAGTGCAGTCGGACTCGCGCGCGACGATTCTTCTGATTTGCAAAATCTATAGCGCAAGTCCGACTTCGCCCACGAGGTGAGTTAAGATGAAAATGCTGAAGCTGTACATCCTAAAAGCCGCCCCACTTATTTGGTTAGTGTTCGTGCTTCTATCATTCGATCATTCATTCGGGCAATTACTGCCCCATGCAAGAATCACCGGACGTGTAACAGATGCTTCCACCGGTGAGCCGCTTCCTTTGGTGAATGTGTTCCTTGCGGGCACGACGCGAGGAGATGCCACAGACAAAAAAGGAAATTATGTTATCGAAAACATCAAGCCTGGGATCTACGAGCTGGTGGCGTCCCTGGTGGGCTATGAAATGCAAAAGATGGCCGTCCGGCTTGCGGGTTCCAAAGACAGAAGCATCGACTTTTCATTGAAGCCAAAAATTTTGGAAGGCGAAGAAGTCACCGTTACCGCCGAAGATGCCAAAGAGTGGCGGAAGAAGCTGAAGATTTTCGAGCGGATTTTCTTTGGGATTACGGAATTTGCCAAGGCGTGCAAATTTCAAAATCCGGAAGTTCTGGATTTTGAATATGCCCGCGCCAAGGGGAATTTTCAGGCTTTTGCCGTCGCGCCGGTTGTTTTTGTCAACAATGCCCTGGGGTACGAAGTCACCTTTTTCTTGGAAAAATATACTGCCGAACTGTATAATGACAATTATGATTACAAGGTTAAGGCAGATACCTTGTTGCGACAAGGCGAGGCTCCCGATCAGTGCATTCTATCTTTCCCGAGATTTCTTAAGGTGAGCTACAAATCAAAGGATAAAATAAGCCACGAACTCAGAGTGCAAATTGCACAACTGGCCCACCCCAAACAGGAACTTTCTGAGCACGAACGTTGGATCATCGAAAGAGACACGGCCTATCAAATTTCATGGATTGAAATCAGCGGCGACAGCAGTATCACCATTACAACCAATGGGCTCATTGAGCCAGGTAATGCAATGCTTCTTTTTGCCGGTTACTGGAGATGGGATAGCCCTGCAAAATGGTTGCCTGCGGATTACGAGCCGCCAGTGGAGAGAAATTTTGGAAAAATTGTGCAATAAACAAGTAGCCAATCAGGCAAGCTCAAAATTTCATTTCATTGAAAATTTAACGAGAGCTTAATTATGAAAATCAACGACACCTATAAACTCCCCAACAAGCTCGGCCTGTGGGGCTGGCTTGGCGGCGGGCGTTATGGTATCGAACGTTATGCCTATTCTTTGCACCGGCTGACCGGCATTGTGCTCATTTTGTATTTGCCGCTTCATTTATATATCACCAGCGTCCGGCTGCAGGGCGAGGCGGCGTGGGAAAATTTGATGGCGCGCTTCGATACGCCGCTGATGCAGGTGTTGGAATTTTTGTTGTTCGGCGCGTTTCTGTTTCATGGCATGAATGGGCTGCGATTATTTTTCACCGAATTCGGATTTTTTATCGGCAAACCGGGACATCCCGAGCCGCCGTATCGAACTTCCATTCATCATCAGCGTCCGGCTTTTATCATCGCGATGTTGCTGGCGGGCGCGTTTTTCGTGCTCGGCGCGATTGACTTTTTTTAAGGAGAAGCTATGGAATTCATTCAGGAGAATCGCCACATTTTCGGCCCGGTGCATTCACGCCGGCTCGGCAACTCGCTCGGCATCGATTTGGTGCCGGCGAAGACGTGCACGTTCAACTGCATATTCTGCCAACTCGGGCATACGTCGCAGCAAACAATTGAACGCAAAGAATACGTGCCTGCCGCCGAGGTGATGGCGGAATTGGAAGCGTATCTTGAAAACGGCGGCAAGGCAGATTACATTACGTTCTCCGGCTCCGGCGAGCCGACGCTGCACAGCAAAATCGGTGAGATGATCGCGCAGACGAAGCAGATGACCGAGATTCCCGTCGCGGTGCTCACTTGCGGCGCTTTGCTGTATGACCCGCAAGTGCGCCGCGAATTGGCGCCGGCGGACGTCGTGCTGCCTTCGTTGAGCACGGTTTCGCCCGAGACCTTTCATGCGCTCAACCGGCCGCACGGCAGGCTGCATCTGGATGAGATCATCGCTGGCATGAAACGCTTTCGGCAGGAATACGCCGGCAAAATTTGGCTGGAAGTCATGCTCGTCAAAGGCCTTAATGACAGCGCGCAGGAAATGGCGCGGCTGCGCGAGGTTATCACTGAGATCAAGCCGGATAAAGTTCACCTCAACACCGTGGTTCGCCCGCCGGCGGAGACGGACATCAAGCCGCTTGCCGAAGCGGAACTGCGTGAATTGCAAGCGACACTCGGCTCCAATGTTGAGATTATCGCCGAGCGGCCCGAGATGCCGGCGCCCTCGGTCGGGCACCTGATGGTGCACGATCTCATGCAACTGTTGGCGCGCCATCCGGCCACCTTGAGCGAGATTTCCGAAAGCTTGAATTGCAAGCACGAAATCATCTGGCTGGTGGTGAGCGCGTTGATGGAGTCCGGCGTCGTGGAGGAGCGCGAGCATCAGGGCAAGAAGTTTTACAAGAAAACCGCGTAGGAATGGTCATTTCCGGTGAGAACAAATTTTGAAAACCCGCAGCCGCGCCTCATCGGGTTTTTATGTGAAAATGGCGCGCACGTTTTTTACGACGTATCGAATCCGGTCCGGCGCAGGCTGCCGGCGAATTTCATCGGGTTGCCGGTGGCGTCGATCAACCAGGTGCAAACCAACGCAGTCCTCAAAGCTTTTCTTTCCGGCGCCGACGGCGTGCTCATCGCCGGATGCGAGAGTTGTCGCAAGCAACAAGACGAACAACACGAGGCGCAATTTGCGGCGTTGGCGCAGGCGTTGACGAACTGCGATATTGCGCCGGAGCGCTTGCGGTGGGAATGGATTTCCACCCAGGAAGAACGTAAATTTATTCAGCTCGTCAATGATATGATGGAAAGCCTGCGCCAAATGCCTCCTCTACGCCTGCCGCCCCAACTCGGACAAATTATTTCGTATTGTGGGTAGTTTAATCAGTAGAGAGGAGGTGAGGCGCATGCGTTCGCTCACCAAGCATCTTCTGCATCGAATGCGAAGTGCCCATTCAACCGATCGGCAATGCAGCCGGCGCGCCTTGATTTTTCAACCGCATTCACTCCGCTTGCGCCAGGCAGCGTTGGCCGCAGCCGCTCTTTTCCGGCCATAACGAGCAGCCGCGAATTTGGAGGCGCGTCTTGCCCTTTGCGGCGGCCACGGCGGCGGCTCGCGCGTCAATAGTGATCGCGGCGGCGATCTTCTCCTCGGGACATATCACCTGGCGGCCTTTGCGGTAGCGCAGCCACGCTTCCATCACCACCGGCAACACGACATAAATCAACCCCAAGGCGTAGATCGCGGCAAGAACGAG
>Ga0209172_10002836_pt1 | contig 28820 bp, 24 predicted proteins | sample LarsenN4metaG_FD_184113 | JGI IMG/M metagenome (GOLD analysis project Ga0209172, IMG submission 184113) | Hot spring sediment bacterial and archeal communities from British Columbia, Canada, to study Microbial Dark Matter (Phase II) - Larsen... ... | reverse complement strand
CTTTAGGGAGAGGGTGGTGCCGGGGGAGGGATTCGCACCCCCAAGGGCGTTTCCGCCCAGCGGAGTTTAAATCCGCCGCGTCAACTGTTCCGCCACCCCGGCGATAACATTCCCGTACTTGCGCATACCGTTCAGTGTCTGCACGCACCGTATCGCCAAGTCTAGCTTGCGAGTTGGGGTCAGACAACCAGGATAATAGCACGCGCGAAGAATGACCTGTGCAGCGAGTTTGCCGAATTTATATCGTGAACCGGGTGCCGCCGGCCATATGAACGCGTGTTGTTCTTGAGGTCGATCGCGGATTACACTCTGCTGGATGGCGGGACGATCCGATTCAACTGGCCTGCGACCGCAACCGCTGCAGACTCCTTCCTCGGATTCGCTTGGTGCTCCGCGTCCCTGGTGGACCGGCGACCGCGGGGAGTGGTGGGTGGTGGCGCAGCTTGTCCTCCTCGCCCTGGCGCTGGTGCTTCCCCCGGCGGGAGCGCTCCCAGACGGTCTGCGCATCCTCGCCTTTCCACTGGCGCTGGCAGGGGGAACGCTGATCGGGCTCGGCGCGGCGGCCCTCGGATCCAGCCTGACGATTCTGCCCCGCCCCCCTGCGCGCGGGCAGTTTGTGCGCCGCGGCATCTACCGCGTGCTGCGCCACCCCATTTACGCCGGCGTCATCCTGCTGGTCCTGGCCTGGGCCTGCTGGCGCACGAGCCTGCTGCACGCGGGCCTGGCCTTTGCGATCGCCGCTTTCTTTGGGGCAAAGGCTCGGCGGGAGGAGCAGTGGCTCCTCGAGCGTTTCCCCGCGTACGCCGCCTACCGCCGCGCGGTGGGCGCCTTCGTTCCCCGGATCCGCTGACCTATCCCCCGAGGTGCCGCCCGAACCAGGCCAGCGTGCGGCGCCAGGCATCCTGGGCCGAGGCGGGGTGGTAGGCCGACCCGGTGTCGTTGAAGAAGGCGTGACCGGCTCCCGGATACACCACGATCTCGTGGGCGATGTTGGCGCGCTGCAGCGCCTCCCGGATGGCCGGGATACCGGGGTTGATGAACCTGTCCTGCTCCCCGTAGATCGCCAGCACGGCCGCCCGAATGCGCGGGACATCCTCCAGCGGAGGGTTCGGGCCGTAGAAGGGGACGGCGGCGCGCAGATCGGGGTTCTGCGTGGCCAGGCGCCAGACCATGCCGCCGCCGAAGCAGAACCCCACCGTACCGAGGCGGTCGCGCCGGACAGTGGCGAGGCCGCGCAGGTAGGCCACGGAGGCCTTCAGGAGGGCGACGTGCTGTTCGGGGGCCGTGCGTCCCAGGAAGACCGGCACCTCCGCCGGGTCGCTGAACCGCGCCGTCCCGCCCACGGGGGAGGCCAGGTCAACGGTGAGGCCGGTGTAGCCTGCTTTGGCGAAGCGGCGGCAGACGTCTTTGAAATGTTCGAGCAGTCCACGGTTTTCGTGAATCACCAGCACCCCGGAGAACGGACCACCGCTCCGCGGCTGCGCCAGATACCCTAGAACCTGCACCGCCCCTGAGGGAAAAGTGACATCCTGCGCGACGAGGGCCGGGTCATTGACTGGAACGGTCACCCCCGGCGCCTGTGCCGTGGGAGCCGGCGCCGCTGCGGCCGCCGAGGCCACCTCCTCGGGCGTCGCGATGATCCCCAGACTGCGCAGGACCGGTCCCGCCAGGGCCACGCCCCCGGACATCAGGGCGACCCGCCGCAGGAACTCGCGCCGCCCCAGTTTCCCCCGGCTGTAGTCGTCCGTCCATTCCTCCAGGATGTAGCGCTGCAAATCCACGACCTCACCTCCCGGATGTCAGCACGATTGTCTTACCCGATTCTCTCGGCACAACGGGGCCGGCCACCATCCGGCCGGGAATGACCGGGGCGCGCCGCATTGTTTCTTCGATAATGTGACCCGTTCGATCACGGGCCGGTAACGGCCGCGCGGAGGCCTGCCCATGGACGAGCGGGCCCTTCGCCTGGCGTGATCTGCGGTTCACGGTCGCCGACGCGGTAAGCGGTGCGCGTCTGGTCATGCTCCCCTACCTGTCTATGGGCTGACGACTCCGCACCCCGGCCTGGCGGCGGCCACCCTGGCCGGCATGATCATCACGGATCTGGTCGACGGCCGGATCGCCCGAGCCCTGGGGCAGGCGCGGACGTGCGGCGCGGCTTTCGACAGCACCCATCGACTTCGCCGTGATCTACAGCCTGCTCACGACCTTTTCCTCCTGAGAGTTCTGCCGCGGTGGAAGTGGCTGGTTGCACTGGGTCGGTCTGAACTTCCACTGGGGAGCGTTGCCGTCCGTCGCTATCCCCGCGGAGGTCTTGAAGTTCGTCGGCGAGGCGGAGAAGGGGCGGCGGGCACTCCGCGACCTTGCCCCAGGTCATCGCCCCCATTATTGGCGGCCTGCTCCTGGACGCGGTCAACCGGATCGGCCTCCAGCAGGGCTACGTCGCCCTTATGCTGGTGGGCGCGGGGTATTTCGTCTCGGGGTCGCTGTTGATCTGGAGGGTCAGGGCGCGGTAGAGGAGGGACCCGCCGTCAGGAGCTCGGCGTCCTCAGCTGCCGTCCCGCCCTGATCCTCCAGCGTGGGTTCGGGCAGGACGCCGAGTTCCCGAAAGATCACCCGTGCCTTCCCGCTGCGCTTGGCCTCTAGGAGCGCTTCATCGGCATGCTGCAGCAGCAGGGTCGTGGCCACGTCGCCGTGGGCGTCGGGGTTGTAGGTGCTCACGCCTACGCTGACGGTGACCCGCAAGGGGACCTGGGTCGTCACCACCTGCATCTCGCTGATGGCCCGCAGGAGCCATTCCCCCAGTTCCAGCGCGGACTGTTCGTTCGCGCCGGGGAGGAGCCAGACGAACTCCTCGCCGCCGTAGCGGGCAGCCAGGTCCGTGCGGCGCTTCCGCCCCTGCAAGACCCGACCGATCTGCCGGAGGACTTCATCGCCGGCCTGGTGGCCGTGCACGTCGTTGATGTCCTTGAAGTCATCGATGTCGAAGATGAGACAGGAGAGGGGCTGATGGTTCCGGCGGGCCCGTTCCATCTCCGTGTAGACCTGATCATCGAAGGTCCGCCGGTTGGGCAATCCCGTGAGCGGATCGCTGGTGGCCAGCTGTTCCAGCATGCGGTTTTTTTCGGTCAGCTCGTCCTGGAGCGCCTTTACCCGCAGCGCCGCGCGCACCCGCGCGATCAGTTCCACAGTGTTGAAGGGTTTGGTGACGTAATCGTGGGCGCCCAGGTCCAGTCCCTGCACCCGGCTGTCGATCTCATCGCGGGCGGTCATGAAGATGACGGGGATCTGCTGGGTGACGGCGTCCTCCTTCAGACGCTGGATCACGGCGAAACCGTCCAGGTCGGGCATCATGATGTCCAGGAGGATGATGTCCGGGTTCTGGCTTCGGGCCAGCGGTACCGCCTCTTCGCCCTGCAGCACCGGGAGCGCCGTCGCGCCCATGGACTGCAGGCGCAGGCGCAGCATCTCCACGATCGAGGGCTCGTCGTCCACCACCATGATGCGGGCGGGACGGTTCCCGACCAGCAACTCAGCAGGGGCGGCGGTGCGGGCGGTGGGCATATTAGGAGATGACGGGACGGCGGCGGGTCCTGCGCCCGGGCCGCCGGAAGCCCGTGTGATATAATTCCGGCCGAATAGGATCCTGGCCGCCGTCGGAGATCGGACCGGTGCCTTCCTTCACCGCATCGACGCTGCTGCTGGCCATCGGGATCATCCAGATCCTCCTGGGCACCGCGGTGCTGACGTCCCCGCTGCCGCCGGTGTGGCGGCCGGGCGTCGAGCCGGCCGCGCTCGCCGCGTACGGCACCTCGTTCGTCTTCTTCGGCGTCGTCGCGTTCATCGTGCACGTGACGCAGGCGACGTTCTCCCGGCTGTGGCGCGTGGCGGGCAACGTCATCTGCGTTCTGCCGCTGCTGGCCGCCTCCGGGACGGCATTCACGCTGGGCGCAACCATCGCCGCCACGACCTATGCCGCGCTGGGGCTGGTGAGCATTGCCTTTGCCACCCTGGCCCGGCCGGCCGGGGGAGCGGACCGCCTCTCCACCGACGCACTGGTCGTCACCGTCTTCGTCATCGAGACGGCGTTAGGGGTCCTCCTGCTGGCGGCCCCCTCTGCCTTTGGTGTGCCCATTTACCGCGAACTTCTGACCTCCCGGATCCCTCTCGCCGCCCTGTTGCTCCTGGGGGCGGCCGCGGTGTTCGCGGCCTCCTGGACCCGCCGCCTCCTCTGGCGGGTGGGGGCGGCGGTCGTCGCGAGCGTACCCCTGCTGCTCATTGCCGGGGCCGTTATCCGGGCCCAGGGGCAGTGGCCCGGCGTCTTTGTCTATCCGATCCTCGCCGGGTTCCTCGTCGCTCACCCCTGGCTGGAGCGCTCCCTGGTGGCGCAGCGCCAGGCCGTCGCCGAGCGGCCCTCGGTCGCGGCCTTCCAGCGGGCCGCCGAGGGTGTGGTCTGGGCGGTCATCCTGCTGATGGCCATCGCCGCCAACATCCAACCGCCCGGTGTAAACCGGGCGGCGCTGCACGTCCTGGTGCTGGGGACCAGCGTTTTCACCCTGATCTGGTTCCGCCTGCCCCCCGCGGCGCGGCCGCTGCAGCGGACCCTCTGGGGCATCGTCATCTACGCCCTCCTGGCCGGTGCGGTCACGCACGTCACGGGCGGGGTGCGCACTCCCGTCATCTTTCTGTTGATCCTGCCAATCCTGGCCGCAGCCTGGGCTCTGCCCCCGCGGTACATCACCCTCCCCGCGGGGATCGCGCTGCTGGTCATCGCCGTGGAGATTGCCTGGCAGGTGCTGCAGGGCGAGGCGTTCCGGGAGGTCATCTCCACCGCGCTGTTCCGGGCGAGCGGCCTGGGCTTCGTGGCCGCGTTCGCCTACCTGCTGGCCCGCCGCGCCGTGGAGCAACGCGCCCTCCTGCGGCAGGAGAAGGAGAAGCTGGAGACGGTAGTGGCCAGCATGGGCGACGGGCTCATCGCGCTGGACGCGGCCGGCCGGATTCAGTTCTGCAACCGCGCGGCCGAGAGCCTCCTGCAGCGCGCCCACCCTGAGGTGGTGGGACGCCCGCTCCTGCAGGAACTGACGATCCGGCGGGAGGACGGGTTGAACTGGCCGGACGCCGAGCACCCCGTGGCCGTGGCGGTGGCCCGGGGGGAGTCCACCCGGCAGCGCGTGCTGGTGAGCCGACCGGGCGAGGCCACCCCGTACCCCTTTGCCCTCACGGTGACACCGCTCCACGACCCGCAGGGCCGCCCTTCCGGGGCGATCTGCAGCCTGCAGGATGTGGCGCCCGAGCTGGAGATGGAACGGATGCGCGATGATTTCTTCAACATCGCCTCCCACGAGATCCGCACGCCGCTCACCGTGATCAAGGGGCACGTGGAACTGGCGCTGGATGGCTCATTAGGGGAACTGGGCGAGACGGCCCGGCACGTCCTGATGGAGATCCACACCGCCACGGCGCGCCTGATCCGCATGGTCAACGATTTCCTGGATGCCGCCCGTGTGGAACAGGGCCGCCTGGCGGTGCAGATCGACCGCGGCACCCTCCCGGGCCTGGTGCAGCAGGCCATCGACACGCTGGCGGGAGACGCCCGGCGCAAGGGCCTGACCCTGACCTACCGGCTCCCCGATCCGGCGGCGGTGCCGGCGGTGCTCATGGACGCCGGCAAGGCCCTCCAGGTGCTGATCAACCTCATCGACAACGGCATCAAGTTCACGACCCGCGGTGGGGTGGAGATCTGGCACGAGGTGGAGAACGGGATGGTGGCCACGTACGTCGCCGACACCGGGGTCGGGATCCGCGCCGATCAGCGGCATCGCCTCTTCGAGCGGTTCAGCCAGCTGGAGCGGGGACTCCGGCGCGAGACGGGGGGGAGCGGCCTGGGCCTCTACATCTCCCGCAAGCTGGCCGAGCACATGCACGGCACGGTCAACTTGAAGGACAGCGTGCCGGACGGGGGCAGCACCTTCGTCTTCGCGCTGCCGCGGGCTCCCGAGCGCGGCACGGTGGACGGCGCCCGCGACGTTACCCGCGAACGAACAGGAACCAGATAATCACCCCGAACAACAGCCAGAAGAGCCAGTCCATCGCGCACCTCCGCGGGCGACCTCTACAGGTATTGTCCCCTTCCCCGACCCGCTCCTACCGGATCGCCGTGTTGAACGTTCCTTCCTGCGTGCTATAATCTCCCCGAATCGCCGCCCACGTAGCTCAGGCGGCAGAGCGTGTCCTTGGTAAGGACAAGGTCACCGGTTCGAATCCGGTCGTGGGCTCCAGTCGGTGGAGGGTTAAGGGTTGATGCCCTTAACCCTCTTTGAGCGGTGGGGGCGTTCGCCGGCAGCCGACCGGGAACGGCGGCAGGGAGGGGACAGATGGCGAAGGCGAAGTTTGCACGCACGAAGCCGCACGTGAACGTGGGGACGATCGGGCACGTGGACCACGGGAAGACGACGCTGACGGCGGCGATCACGCATGCGCTGGCGCACTACGGGATGGCGCAGGCGAAGGGGTACTACGACATCGACAACGCGCCGGAGGAGCGGGCGCGGGGGCTGACGATCAACATCACCCACGTGGAGTACGAGACGGAGAAGCGGCACTACGCCCACATCGACTGTCCCGGCCACGCCGACTACATCAAGAACATGATCACGGGGGCGGCGCAGATGGACGGATCGGTGCTGGTGGTGTCGGCGGCGGACGGGCCGATGCCGCAGACCCGCGAGCACATTCTGCTGGCCTACCAGGTGAACGTTCCGGCGCTGGTCGTCTTCCTGAACAAGGTAGACATGGTGGAGGACCCGGAGCTGCTGGACCTGGTGGAGGTGGAGGTGCGCGACCTGCTCACCCGCTACAACTTCCCGGGGAACGAGATCCCGATGGTGCGGGGGTCGGCCCTGAAGGCGCTGGAGGCGCTGGAAGCCAACCCCAAGATCCGCCGGGGCGAGAACGAGTGGGTGGACAAGGTCTACGAGTTGATGGACGCGGTGGACGGCTACATTCCCACGCCGCAGCGGGACGTGGAGAAGCCGTTCCTGATGGCGGTGGAGGACATCTTCACGATCACGGGGCGGGGGACGGTGGCGACGGGGCGGGTGGAGCGGGGGAAGGTGAAGGTGGGGGAGGACGTGGAGATCGTGGGGCTGCGCGCGGAGGCGCGGCGGACGGTGGTGACGGGGCTGGAGATGTTCCGGAAGACCTTGGACGAGGCGGTTGCGGGGGACAACATTGGGGTGCTGCTGCGGGGGGTGGAGAAGGAGGAAGTGGAGCGGGGGATGGTGCTGGCGAAGCCGGGGTCGATCAACCCGCACCTGAAGTTCCGGGCGGAGGTGTACGTGCTGACGAAGGAGGAGGGGGGGCGGCACACGCCGTTCTTCACGGGGTACCGGCCGCAGTTCTACTTTCGGACGACGGACGTGACGGGGGACATCGCGCTGCCCCAGGGGGTAGAGATGGTGATGCCGGGGGACAGTGTGAACCTGGAGGTGGCGCTGATCACGCCGGTGGCGCTGGAGGAGGGGTTGCGGTTCGCGATCCGGGAAGGCGGGCGGACCGTGGGCGCCGGCGTCGTCACGGGGATCGTGGAGTAGTTACGGTCGAGAGCAGCGGAAGGGACGAACGGCAATGCCCAGGGATATCATCACGCTGGCGTGTTCCGTCTGTAAGCGGCGGAACTACACCACGTTGAAGAACAAGAAGAACGACCCGGAGCGAATCGAGCTTTCCAAGTACTGCAAGTGGTGCCGGAAGCACACCCCGCACAAAGAGACGAGATAGCGCCTCTAGTCCGCCGGGGCCCTCTCGGCGCCTCTGGTCGCTCTACCTCACCAGCCGAAAGTTCTTCACCACCGCGGGCGGAAACGCGCCCCGCTCAATTGCCACGATGAGATCCTGAAGGACCCGACGGGCGTGGTCCGCCTGGGCGGCGGTGAGATCGCCGCGCGCCGCCGCCTCCCGGAACTCATCCTCGTCCAAGACCAGGTGCCGTCCGTCCGGCGCGATCCAGAGGTCGAGGAAGAGGTCGACGATCGGCTCGACGGTGGCGGGATCGGCCCCTGCCCACCGGACCGGCTCGAGGATGTCCACGTAGTATCCCGTCCATTCCCCGTCGGGGCGGTAGACCCGGCCGATGTCGAACGACTCTCCCTGGAAGAGGAACCACACCGCCCGGTACCCCACATCCATGACGGTCTGCCCGCGGTAGGTGACCGGCTGCGAGGGCGAGAGCTCCGTCGCCAGCACGATGGTGTCAGCGCTCGCGTCCAGGAGGAGCGCCCTGATGGAGACACGGCGATCCCGCGGACGGATGAAATCGAAACTCAATTCTCCGGCGACGCGGTCAGGCGGAAGGATGATTCGGCCCTCGGGAACCTGATGCTCCTATCCTACGCTCGCCGCGTCCTGCGGGCGAACCGAGCGCCCGTCCCAGGACGGAATTGGGAGTCGCCGGGCGAGGATCCCGGCGTCGCTCAACCTGTGGCGCCGCCGCGCGCTTTCGCGTCGACCGGACCGCCTGGTCCTGGCCGGGTCATCGGCCGGGGGGCATCTCGCGGCACTGGTGGGGACGGCGCCGTGCGAGGGGCCGGCCGGGCGCGAACGGCCCGGTTGCGGCATCCGTGGGGTGGTCGATCGCTACGGCCCTGCCGGCCTGCGCGGCATGGCAGGCCATCCGGCCGTCCGCGCGTTCCTCGGCCCGCGTCTCGCCGGCAAAGGCGACCGCCTCCTGACTGAGGCATCCCCGGTGGCCCAGGTCACGTCGGACGATCCACCCCACCTGATCATCTACGGCGACCGCGATCCGGTCGCGCGGTATGTCCTCTCCCTGCAGTACCTGCAGGCGCTGCAGCGTGCCGCAGTGCCGGGTCGCCTCCTCACCATTCCGGGCGGGGATCACGGCGGGAAGTGGTCGACGCGGGGGTAGACTGGCGCGGTGAGGTCATCCGCCGGCTCGACGCCACCGTCCGGACTTTCCGGTAGCCTAGGAGCGTGTCCGAGGATTGGCGGTAAATCTTGATTTTACCTTCATCATGGGCTGTGACGCTGACCTCAGCGCGCACGTTGGGCGCCCGTGGATCGGCGTGAGCCTGAGGGCTGATCGGTACGCTTCCATCGACTCACCCCATCGCCAGCACTCTTCGCACCCGAGCCTTCGCGTGAAAGAGCTTACAGATGTTGTGCACCGTCGCCACCAGCGTCCATTCGCCCCCTACCTTCCGCAGCCCACGCAGGAGAAACTGCCGGAAGCCCCGCGCCGCCTTGATTTGCCCGAGCACCGGCTCAGCGATCGCCTTGTGCATGCGGTACACGCTCCGGCCTGCTTTCGTCTGTAACTTCCGCCGCAGGCGATCTTTCGTGGAGAGATGCTTGGGGATGCGGCCGCGCGGCGCGGATGGGATCGGCTGACTGTGCTTCCGCTTGTCGGGTGGGATCCAGGCCTGGATGTGCGCGGCGTGCAGCACCTGGACGTTGGTCTCGCTGAAGTACCCGGCATCCGCCGTCAGGCGGCGGGGGACCGCGTCCTCATGCTCCTGGATGGCCGCGACCATGGTCGGCAGATGCGGCGCATCCGCGCTTTGGGCGGTGACCGTGGTGGCGACAATGATCTGGCGCGTGCGGTCCACGGCGACTTGCACGTTGTAGGCCTGCGCGAACGCGCCGTCGGCCATCTTCATGATGTGCGAGTCAGGATCGGTGAAGTTGTATTGGTCCCGATCCCGCGGGGTCTCGCGCGGTGGCTTCGGTGGCCGGCCGCGGGGCGGCCCGTGGGCGTCGCGCTCGGCGCGGATCGTCTCGGCGCGCTCCCGCGCCTCGGCTTCCAGCGCCGCCTTCGCCTCGCGGATCTTGCGCAGCCGATCCTCCCGTCGGCGCAACTCCTCGGGAAGCTCCTCCCCACTCGCGTCGGGACCGTACCGGGCGTCGTCAGCGGCATCGGCCTCATCCGCGCGTTGCAGCATCGCGGCCACCTCGGCTGCCACGCGCGCCTCGGCTTCGCGCAGACGTCCATAACTCATCGCTTTGTGCTTGCTGGCATTGGCCCGGATCTTCGTCCCATCCAGCGCGACATGCCCCAACTTCACCAGCCCAGCCTTGGCCGCTAGCGCGAGGACCTGCGCGAAGAGCCCCTGGAGGGCGTCGAGGTGGCGCTTGCGGAAGTCGCTGATCGTCCGAAAATCTGGGGCGTTGCCCGCCGCGAGGACGCGGAAGGCGACATCCTCATGCAGCCGCCGCGCGATGCGCCGGGAAGCGTAAACCCCTGTACAGTACGCGTACAGCAAGACTTTCACCATCATCGCCGGATGATAGGGCGGGCCGCCGCGCAGCTCGTCTTCGTAGGGAGTCTCGATTGCGCTCAGGTCGAAGCTGTCCACGAGGTCACTGAGAAAATACGCGAGGTGCCCCTCGGGCAGCCAGTCCCGCAGCGATGGAGGGAGGAGCAGCAGTTGGTCCGGGGCGTATGGGCGATACTCTTTGGTCGGCATGGAAAGCAATTCGCCGTCACCTCATCGAAGACCTGTCCGAGGTCGATTTCTCGGACACGCTCCTAGCCGCAGGTTCCCGACTCATCCGTCCGCGACATTCACGCGTGCTCGGGGGCTCACGAAAGGGGCAAACCTGCGGCGCGTTGCGGCGTGCCAGCGCACTCCTTATACTGATGGGCGAACACAGGGGCGTCCGTTAATAGGCAAGCGGCCGGTCTCCAAAACCGGTGCTGGGGGTTCGAGTCCCTCCGCCCCTGCCAGTTGGTCGCGCCGTGCGGCTTTCAGCCGCCGGCGCTTTTTTCCCTCCGCCCGTCCGTTCCTACCGGTCGCTGCCCGCAGCCTCGGGGGCCTGTCCCAGCACTTGCGCGGGGTCCACATTGACCGCCGCGGGGTCCAGCGCCCGGACGATCCGCCGCTCCCGTGCCGCCTCCAGGTTCAGCCGGCAGGGGGCGAAAGTCCCCCGTCCTCGTCCGCGCACCACCGTGACGACCGGACGGGTCGGCTCGCGCTCCCCCGGGGCCATCACGACGGCCAGGTCGCCGCCGTCGAGTTCCACCACCGACCCGGCCGGATAGAGTCCCAGCACCTGGACGAAGACCCGGGCCACCACCGGGTCGAACATCTTGCCCGCGTGGTCGATGATGAACTTCGTGGCCTCCGCGGGCAGCATCGCCCGGTGGTAGACGCGCCGTGACGAGGTCGCGGCGTCGAAGAAGTCCGCGACCTGCACGATGCGCGTGAACAGGTGGGGCTGGCGCTTCGCCGTGACCAGGGGATACCCCGACAGGTCGAAGTTGGCGTGGTGCTCAAACGCCACAACCATGGCCAGGCGCGCCAGCCCGGGCAGATCGCGGAGGATGTGGGCCCCGTAGGCGGTATGACGGCGCATCACCGTCTGCTCCTCGGTGGTGAGCTTGCCCGCCTTGGTCAGGATCTCCCGCGGGATGCGCACCTTCCCGATGTCGTGCAGGAGGGACACCAGTCCGAGGGTCGTCATTGCGATGCGCTGCAGCGCGAACCGGGCCCCGGTGAGCAGCGAGAGGATGGCCACGTTCACCGAGTGGTGGGCGGTGTCCTCATCGTAGTTGCGGAGCGCGGCCACGCCCAGCAGGGCCACCTTGTCCTGGCTGACGATGTCGATCAGCGAGTTGAGCACCAGGCGCGCCTGGCGGAGTTCCAGCGGCAGCTCCCGGGAGGCCTGAAAGCCCAGTTCATCTACCACGCGCAGGCCCGCCCGGTAGGCCTCGCGAGGATCCACCTTCAGGTTCAGGTGTTCGCGCGGCGGGCCGACCGGCCCCACCGTGATGTGGCGGACGCCGCGTTGCTCCAGGTGCCCCTGTGCTCCCAGGCGGCGGAGTTCCGGCAGCTCCAGGTTGAGGATATCGACCAGGGTGCTCAATTCACCGAGTTCGATTCCCTCGTGCAGATCGATCACGCCGATCTCGCGCTCGCGCAGTTCGGCCAGCAGCGGATAGAGCTGCAGGCTCTCGTGGAGCAGGACGGTGTTCTCCACGAAGAAGGCGTCCTCGTAGATGGCAAAGCGCAGGGAGTGGCGGCTCGCCAGCAGGTGTTCTACGGTCTGGTGGGCCTCGCCCATCGTCTCCCGGACCACGGGGTGGTCGGCGCCGAAGAGGGCGGCGGTCCGCTTGGCGCGGGAGATCGCGCTGAGGATCGCCCCTGGTCGCCGGGACCGCGCGCGCCGTCCCGGCGTCGTGGGGGCTCCCCACAGGACCACCCCGGAGGGGCGGGCGCTCGGGGCGTCGCTCACGACCCGTGCACCGCCGGCGCCCGGTCCACCCGTCGGGGCACCTGATCTCCGCTCCGGCCCTCGAGTGCCGCCACTGCCCGCCGGGCCGCCTCCCGCAGTTCACGGCCGCGCCGACCCAGGACGATGGGGCTGCGGGCCAGCCGCTGCAGGATGGGCAGGGCCTCGCGCGCCCCGACGCGCTCGACGGCTTCAAGGGCAGCCTGCTTCACCTCGAACAGCCGCTGCAGCGGGTCCCGCGCCTCGAGGAAAGCCACCAGCTTGGGCAGGGCGCGCCGGGCCCCCGCGGCATTGAGGGCATGGATCGCCCGCAACTGGACGCGGGCATCCAGATCGTCCAGCAGCCTCACCAGAAGATCCTGGGCTTCGGCCGTGCCGACCCGGGCCAGCGCGTCCACGACCTCGCGGCGCACGCGGTATTCGGGATGGTTCACGAGCCGGCCGAGGTGGGGTACCACCGCCGGGTTCTGCAGGCGTCCGAGGATGTTGGCGATGTTCCGCACCAGGTACCAGCGCTCGTCCCCCGCGAATTCGGCCAGTTCTTCAACCTTGTCGCGGGCGATACTCACCAGCAGGTCGCACAGGAGCGCCCGCATGCCCGACCGTGGTTCACCGCCCAGCACCCGCACCAGCGGGACGGTGACTTCGTCGGCCAGCACGGCCAGGCACTCCTGGACTTCCCGTTCCACCGGGGTGTCGCGGCCCGCCCACAGGGCGGTCAGCAGACGGTCGAGCAAGGGGTGCTGGGCCAGCCGCTGCAGGATGCTGAGGGCGAGGGTGTGACGGCTCCCCGCCGTGGTCGCGGCGACCTCCCTGACGCCGGCCAGGATCCGGGCCAGCAAGGCGAACTCCTGGTGGTCGAGCATCCAGTCCAGGTGCGAGGTCAGGGCGTCGGCAACTTCGACCAGTTCCTCTTCATCGGTCTCGTGGCGGAGCAGGTCCACCAGTGTCCGGATGACTTCGCGGACCGCGTCCGGCTCGTCCACGGCCTTGGCTTCTTTGAGCCGTTGCTCGAGTTCGTCGTGACTGATGGCGATCTGGCTGTCGTCGACGATGAATTCCGGTGGAACTTCCGGCTCCCCAGCGGCGGCACCGTTGAGTTCCGGTCCGATCGCGTCCCGCAGCCAGCTGCTGCTGGCGCCGGCCGGGCGCAACCGCTCCTCCAGCAGGGCGATCAGCTCGAGAGTGGGATCCCCGGGCGTGAGTACCTGGACGGCGGCGGCCACCTGACGGGTCAGGTCATCGGGCGGCTGGATTCCGCCGAGCATCTGGGCCAGTTGCTCGCCGGAGAGGTGCCTGAGGATCACCGCCGTCGTGGCGTCCTCACCGGCGCCGGCCAGCATCCTCCGGGCCACGGCCGCCCGGAGCGGTTCCTCGAGGCTGGCGACGGCGGCGGCCAGGTTGGTCCACAGCGGCGGCTGGTCCTCCGGCGGTTCGTCCAGGATGAGCCGGTCGAGGGTCCGGACGGCTTCGTAGGTATGGGTCACCCGGTCCCCTGGCTCGATCCCCTCAAAGACGTCTGCGGTCAGGGCGTAGACGTTCCGGAGCAGGCCCGCCGTTTCGTCGGGGGCGTGCAGAATGTCGAGGACCGCCTCGCGTTCGCGGGGGGCGAGCCGTCCCCGTCCAATCAGGGCGAAGAAGGCGCTAAGCCCGAGGGTGTCCACCTCCTGGTCCTCTTCGAGCGTGATCTCCACCACCTGGACGTTGCCCACTTCCGCCTGCCAGAGGAGATGCTCGACGCCCCCGGCACCCTCCAGGGTGATCCGGTCCGTCCCGACCACCGCCAGAAAGGAGGCCAGTTCCTGATCGGACACCGCCGGCAGAATCGTGAACTGCGCCAGCTTGCGCGTGTAGAGCTGGAGCGCCAGAGAGGCCAGCGTCTCGTCGTTGAAATTCGCGCCGTCGGCCGACAGGGCGTGCTTGCTGATATGCACCGAGAAGGACCCGTAGGACTCCAGGTACGGACGCAGGATCAGGTTCAGCATCTGCAGGGCGTGGACGCAGGCGGGGTGCTGCTGCGGGTAAAGGGCGAAAGTCTTGATGGCCACGCCCAGACGCCGCAGCAGCCGGTCGGCGGCATCCTTCCGGGAATCCGGTGATCGGGGATTCATGCCTGTTCTTCCCGTTTTGGGCACGTTCTGTGCAAGTTTCATGCCCACTTGGGGGAGGCGTTAGTCCGCCCAATACCTGAGCAGCCGCACCGGGCCCGGCTGCGGTGGATCTGCGTGTTCGGGCGCGTGGGGTCCGGGCTGGCCGGTCCGGCTAGTGGAGGAGGTCCAGTTCGTCCAGGCGCGTCCGCATCGCGCTGTGCGAGACCTGGAACTCATGGGCCAGGTCGGCGATGATCTCACGCACCAGATGATCCCGTTCCCGAGGAACGGCCGGCCGCAGGCGTCCCTGCACTCGCCGGAACGCGGCGCGCACATCAGCGGCCGGCATGAGCAGTTCGGCGGCAAACCTCTTGGCCTCCCGCTCCTCGCGGCGCCGCGCCGGCTCGCGCAGGCGGGGCCGGTCCGCGGGCTCCTCGCTGGCGGCCAGCGCACTATGTCCCAGGAGGGCGTGCCCCAGTTCCTCCGCGACAACCCACCGCCACTCCGCCGCCGTCCGGAAGGGATACTCCCGGTTTACCACGAGGGCATTGCCGCCCGGCCGGCGGGCAATGCCCCCGCGCTCGTAGGGCGCGCGGCGGACCCATTCGATCGGATAGCCCAGAAACGCCGCCGCCCGCTCCACGTCGACGGGTGGGGAGAGGTCAAAAGCGGCCAGGAGTTCGCGGGCCGCCCGGACGGCGGTCGCCGCGGGTCCGGGCGGCGCCGGGCGCACTGCCGGCATACCCCGGAGTGCCGCCAGCTGTTCATCCGTCATCGGCCGCGTGCCGGTCTCCAGTTGCAGGAAGCCGCACGCCCGGCAGGACCAGGCGATGGGATCCTCGCACGGGCTGCCGAACTCCGGAATCATCTCATCTGCGCAGACAGGGCACCAGCGCATCGGCGTCTCCTGGCGAGTGTACCCCCCTTTCGAGGTCGCCCTCGCGGGCCCCTGCCGGCGATGGTTTGACAACGCGGCGCGGCGCTCTCTATAATGAAGGGCGCTTGACGGGGCGAGTGTCCTTTCTTTTTTTTGCCTTTTTTCGGACCGCGGGAGCGGGGGAGTGAGTCGATGGCCCGGACCACAGATGCCAAGGTGGGGCGGCTGGTGCAGCGCCAGCCCCCGCGTCCCGCCGCCCGCCCGGCGCTGCGCGCCCCCGTGATCGTGGAGCCCATCGCCCGGTACCTGCGCGAGGTGCGTACCGAACTGATGCGCGTCGACTGGCCCTCGCGCAAGGAACTCACCGGCGCCACGGCCATCGTGCTGGTGTTGCTGGTGGCCCTGGCGCTCTTCCTGGGCGCCGCCGACTACATCTTCACGGTTGTCATTCGCGCGCTGACGAGGCAGTAGTCGCCCATGCCGGAAGATCCGCTGAAGCACCTGTTCATTGATGAGCCCGTCCAGGTCGAGGAGCCGACCGTCGAGGAAGAGGTCGAGCCGGAGCATCCGGCCGACCCGCGCATCCGCTGGTACGTCATCCATACCTATTCGGGGTACGAGAACCGGGTGCGCACGAACCTGGAGCGGCGCATCGAGTCCATGAACATGCGCGAGAAGATCTTTCAGGTCCTCGTGCCGATGGAAAAGGAGAAGGAGATCAAGGGCGGCAAGCGGCGCGAAGTCGAGAGGAAGATCTTTCCCGGCTACGTGCTGGTGCAGATGATCATGGACGACGGCTCCTGGTACGTGGTGCGCAACACGCCGGGGGTCACCGGGTTTGTCGGCTCGGGAGCCCGCCCCGTGCCGCTGGAGGACCGGGAGGTCCGCCAGCTGTTGAAACAGCTGCGCGATGAGACCCCGAAGTACCGCATCACCTACACGAAGGGTTCGCCGGTGCGGATCACCGCGGGGCCGTTCCAGGATTTCACCGGCATCGTGGATGAGGTCATGATGGAGAAAGAGAAAGTCCGCGTGCTCGTGTCCATTTTCGGCCGGGAGACACCGGTCGAACTGGATTTCGGCCAGGTGGAGCGGGTCTAGCGGCGCGCCCAATTCCCGCGCGACTGTCCGGAGAATTGCCCGCACCCGGCGCAACGGAGAGAGGCTGAATGGCGAAGAAGATCGTCGCGGTTGTGAAGCTGCAGATCCCTGCCGGGAAAGCGACACCGGCGCCCCCGGTGGGACCGGCGCTCGGCCAGCACGGCGTCAACATCATGGAGTTCGTCAAGGCCTACAACGAGCGGACCGCCCGCCAGGCCGGGACGATCGTGCCGGTCGAGATCACCATCTACGCCGACCGGACGTTTGCCTTCGTGACCAAGACCCCGCCGGCGGCCGTGCTGCTAAAGCAGGCGGCGGGGCTGGAGAAAGCCTCCGGCGAGCCCAACAAGACCAAAGTGGGGAAGGTCACCCGCCGCCAGGTGCGGGAGATCGCCCAGCAGAAGATGCAGGATCTGAACGCCACCGACGTGGAGGCGGCGATGCGCATGATCGAGGGCACCGCCCGCTCCATGGGCATAGAGGTGGTCGGGTAAGGCACCATCCGTGTGGGAGGGCGCACCAGCGTCCGCGCGGACCACGGGAGGAAAAGGATGCCCAAGCACGGTAAGCGCTATCGGGAAGCCAGCAAACTGATCGACCGGACCCATCTGTATGCCCCCCAGGAGGCTGTGCGGCTGCTGAAGCAAACCGCTGGCGCCAAGTTTGCCGAGACCGTGGAGGCCCACGTCCGCCTGGGCGTTGACCCCAAGCACGCCGACCAGCAGGTCCGCGGCACGGTGGTCCTGCCGGCGGGGACCGGCCGGCCAGTGCGGGTGGCGGTCTTCGCCAAGGGCGAGAAGGCCAAGGAGGCCGAGGCGGCCGGGGCGGACTACGTCGGGGTGGAGGAGCTGGTCGAGAAGGTCCAGGGCGGCTGGACCGAATTCGACGTCGCCGTGGCCACGCCGGACGTGATGAGCACGGTTGGGCGCCTGGGCCGGATTCTCGGGCCGCGGGGGCTGATGCCCAACCCCAAGGCCGGGACGGTCACGTTTGAGCTGGCCAAGGCCGTGCGCGAGATCAAGGGCGGCAAGATCGAGTTCCGCGTGGACAAGACCGGCATCATCCATGCGCCCTTCGGGAAGGCCACCTTCGGGGAGGCGGAGTTGCTGGCGAACCTGACCGCGCTGATCGAGGCGCTGGTGCGGGCCCGCCCGGCAGCGGTGAAGGGGCAGTACCTGCGCACGATCACCATCGCCAGCACGATGGGTCCCGGGATCAAGGTCGACCCCGCCGAGGCGCAGGCGCTGGCCAAGGTGGCCTAGCGGGGACGCCGGCCGTTTGACGCCGCCACCCGGGCCTGCTACACTCGCGGCGTTTGTGCAAGGCCCATACTTGGCCCCAGACAGCAGGTGCCCCAGCGCGTAATGGCGGAATCCCCGCCGCCTGCCGAGGCCCGAACCGTCGCGGACGGTGCCGTTCTGGGGCCGTCCGCGTGCGCTTGAAAGGGGACGGATGTGGCACGACCCGAGAAGGTCTCTGAGGTGGCCGAGCTGGCCGGGCGGTTGCGGCGGGCGCGCGCCGTGGTCCTGACGGACTTCCGCGGCCTGACCGTCGGCGAGATCAATCAGCTCCGCGGGAAACTGCGCGAGGCCGGGGTGGAGTACAAGGTGGTGAAGAACCGGCTGCTCCTCATCGCCGCCCGCGAGGCCGGTATCGAGGGACTGGATGCCTTTCTGGAGGGCCCCACGGCGGCCGCCTTCGGGTACAGCGATCCCGTCACACCGGCCCGGGTCATCCAGGACTTCATCCGGCAACAGCGCAAGCTGGAGGCGAAGGGCGGGGTGATGGACCGCCGGACCATGACGGTGGGCGAGGTCCGGATGCTGGCCGACCTGCCGCCGCGCGGCGTCCTGCTGAGCCAGGTGGCCGGGGGGATGCGGGCCCCGCTATACGGGTTGGTCGGGGTCCTGGCGGGGGTGCCCCGGTCCCTGGTGTATGTGCTGGACCGGGTGCGCCAGCAGCGCGAGACGGCCTGAGGACGGATTCAGGAGGGACGGAACGATGGCGACGAAGGAGAAACTCAGCAAGGAGGAGATCGTCGGGGCGATCGAAGGCCTGACGGTGCTCGAGCTGGCCGAGCTGGTCAAAGCCCTGGAGGAGCGCTTCGGGGTCACCGCGGCCGCGCCGGTGGCCGTGGCCGCCGCAGCCGCGGGGACCGCCGCGGGGGCGCCGGCGGCGGCCGAGGAGCAGACCGAATTCGATGCGATCCTGGCGGCGGTCGGGGAGAAGAAGATCCAGGTCATCAAGGTCGTCCGCGAGTTGACCGGCCTGGGCCTGAAGGAAGCCAAGGAGTTGGTCGACACCGCTCCCAAGCCGGTCAAGGAGAAGGTCAGCCGGCAGGAGGCGGACCAGATTAAGGCGAAGCTGGAAGCGGAAGGCGCGAAGGTCGAAATCAAGTAGCGCCGGCCCGCCGGCCCCCGGTCACTCGCCCGGCGGGATACCTTGACGCCCCCTGGACTGGGTGGTAGCATATTTTTTACTGCTAGACCTGGCCAGATGGGGGATCACAACCACACATTCCGGATCGTGACGGTCGCGAGGCACGCGTTTCGGCGTGTCTTTCGCTATTTCCGACGGATTGCCAGTGGGCCTTGACGTCCGGGCCCGTCTCCGCGCAGGCACTTCGGTGCTAACGATTTTGTGGAGGTGAGGTCTGCCACCGTGAAGACGCAGGCAAAGCGGAAAGCCATGCGGCCGGCGACGCCGGCCAAGAAGCTGGGCCTGGAGGCTCGGGTCGTGCGGCGCGGGCGCCGCCCCCGCCTGTCCTTCGCCAAGATCGCGGAGATCACGGATCTGCCCGACCTGGTGGAGGTGCAGCGCCGCTCCTACGAATGGTTCCTGCGCGAGGGCATCCGCGAGGTCTTCGAGGAGATCTCGCCCATCCAGGACTTCACCGGCAACCTGGAGCTGCATTTCGCCGTGGAGGGACGGCGGCGGACTCCCAGCGGCAGTCTGTTCAACGGGGACCCCGTCCTGGACTTCGGTGGGTACCGCTTCGAGCGCCTCAAGTACAGCGAGGAGGAGTGCCGCGACCGCGACTACAACTTCAGCGCGGCGCTCAAGGTGAAGGTCCGCCTGGTCATCCGCGAGACAGGGGAGATCAAGGAGCAGGAAGTCTTCATGGGGGACTTCCCCCTGATGACCGAGCGAGGGACCTTTATCATCAACGGCGCGGAGCGGGTGGTGGTCAGCCAGCTGGTGCGCTCCCCCGGCGTCTACTTCGGTTACACTCCCGATACTGCCGGGCGGCCGCTGCCCACGGCCACGGTCATCCCCCACCGGGGGGCCTGGCTGGAGCTGGAGGCGGACAACAACCGGATCCTCTACACCCGGATCGACCGCACGCGGAAGATTGCCGCCACCGTGCTGCTGCGCGCGGTCGGCTTCGAGTCCAACGAGCAGATCCTCAAGCTCTACGGGGACGACCCGCTGATCCGGGCCACCCTGGACAAGGACAACAGCCGCAACCAGGACGAGGCGCTGATCGAGATCTACCGCCGCCTGCGCCCGGGGGATCCGCCGACCGTGGAGTCCGCCCGGACACTGATGCACACCCTCTTCTTCGAGCCGCGCCGCTACGACCTGGGGCGGGTGGGCCGGTACAAGCTCAACAAGAAGCTGAACCTGAGCCACGCCCTGGACGTGCGCACACTCACCAAGGACGACATCGTCGAGATCATCCGCTACCTCAGCCGGCTGGGCCGCGGGGAGACCGACGTCGTGGACGACGACATCGACCATCTGGGCAACCGCCGCGTGCGGTCGGTGGGGGAGTTGCTGCAGAACCAGTTCCGCATCGGCATGCTGCGGATGGAACGGGTCATCCGCGAGCGCATGACGATTCAGGATACCACCCAGATCACACCGCAGGTCCTGATCAATATCCGGCCGGTCGTGGCGGCGATCAAGGAGTTCTTCGGCTCGAGCCAGCTCTCGCAATTCATGGACCAGACCAACCCGCTGGCCGAGCTGACCCACAAGCGGCGCCTCTCCGCCCTGGGCCCGGGAGGCCTCTCCCGGGAGCGGGCCGGGTTTGAGGTGCGCGACGTGCACCCGTCGCACTACGGCCGGATGTGCCCGATCGAGACGCCGGAGGGGCCGAACATCGGCCTGATCTCCTCCCTGGCCACCTATGCCCGGGTCAATGACCTGGGGTTCATCGAGACCCCCTACCGGGAGGTCAAGGATGGGGTCGTCTCCCGGCGGATCCGCTTCCTGACCGCGGATGAAGAGGACAAGTACATCGTGGCGCAGGCCAACGCCACGGTGGATGAGGACGGCCGGCTGTCCGGTTCTCGCGTCACGGCCCGCCACGGCTCCGAGACGAAGCTGGTGCGGCCGGAAGAGGTCAATTTCATGGACGTCTCGCCCAAGCAGATCGTCTCCGTGGCCACGGCGCTGATTCCGTTCCTGGAGCACGACGACGCCAACCGGGCGTTGATGGGCTCCAACATGCAGCGCCAGGCCGTCCCGCTGCTGTCGACCGAAGCCCCGCTCGTCGGCACGGGCATGGAGTATCGGGCGGCCGTGGACAGCGGCGCGGTGGTGGTCTGCAAGCGCGACGGCGTCGTGGAGTCCGTGGACGCCAACGAGGTGGTCGTCAAGGTTTCCGGCGGCCGGCGCGACACCTACCGCCTGGTGAAGTTCCAGCGCAGCAACCAGGGTACCGCCATCAACCAGGTGCCCATCGTGCGCAGCGGGCAGGAGGTCAAGGCCGGCGAGGTTCTGGCCGACGGGCCCTGCACCGACCAGGGGGAACTGGCCCTAGGCCGCAACGTCCTGGTGGCCTTCATGCCCTGGGAGGGCTACAACTACGAAGATGCCATTGTGATCAGCGAGCGGCTGGTCAAGGAGGACCTCTTTACCTCCATCCACATCGAGGAGTACGAGGTCGAGGCGCGGGACACGAAACTGGGCCCCGAGGAGATCACCCGCGATATTCCCAACGTGGGCGAGGAGGCCCTGCGCGACCTGGACGACCGCGGGATCGTACGTATCGGCGCGGAGGTCCGCTCCGGCGACATCCTGGTCGGCAAAGTCACCCCCAAGGGGGAGACCGAACTCACGGCCGAGGAGCGGCTGCTGCGGGCGATCTTCGGCGAGAAGGCGCGGGAGGTGCGCGACACCTCCCTGAAGGTTCCCCACGGGGAGAAGGGCAAGGTCGTCGGGGTGAAGATGTTCAGCCGGGAGCAGGGCGACGAGCTCCCGCCCGGCGTGAACACCCTGGTCCGGGTCTATGTCGCCCAGAAGCGCAAGGTCACGGTGGGGGACAAGATGGCCGGCCGTCACGGCAACAAGGGCGTGATCTCGGTCATCCTACCCGAGCAGGACATGCCCTACCTGCCCGACGGCACCGCGGTGGACATCGTGCTCAACCCGCTGGGCGTGCCTTCCCGGATGAACGTGGGACAGGTGCTGGAAACCCACCTGGGCTGGGCCGCGGAGCGGCTGGGGATCTGGGTGGAGAGCCCCGTCTTCGACGGGCCACGCGAGGCGGAGATCCGCACGCTCCTGGGGCAGTCCGGGCTGCCGGTCAGCGGTAAGCTCACCCTCTATGACGGCCGCACCGGCGGGGCGTTCGACCACCAGGTCACCGTGGGCTCGATCTACATGATGAAGCTCCTGCACCTGGTGGAGGACAAGATCCACGCCCGCTCCACGGGCCCCTACAGCTTGATCACGCAGCAGCCGCTGGGCGGCAAGGCCCAGTTCGGCGGCCAGCGGTTCGGCGAGATGGAGGTCTGGGCCCTGGAGGCCTACGGCGCCGCCAGCACGCTGCAGGAGTTGCTCACGGTCAAGTCCGACGACGTCGTCGGCCGCGTCAAGACCTACGAAGCCATCGTCAAGGGCGAGAACATCCAGGAACCCGGCGTGCCCGAGTCCTTCAAGGTCCTGGTGAAGGAACTCCAGTCTCTTTGCCTGGACGTCAAGGTGCTCAGCGAGGACAAGAAGGAGATCGAGCTCAAGGAGATCGAGGAGGATATCGCCGAGACCGCCCGGGCGCTGGGCATCAACCTCGAGGGCGAGGAAGCACTGGTGGAGGAGTATTGATGCAGGACGTCAACAACTTCGACGCGGTCAAGATCGGTCTCGCCTCGCCGGAGCAGATCCGGCTCTGGTCGCACGGTGAAGTGAAGAAACCCGAGACCATCAATTATCGCACCCTCAAGCCGGAGCGGGATGGGCTCTTCTGCGAGCGGATCTTCGGCCCCACCAAGGACTGGGAGTGTCACTGCGGCAAGTACAAGCGCATCCGCTTCAAGGGCATCATCTGCGACCGCTGCGGGGTCGAGGTCACCCGGGCCAAGGTGCGGCGCGAGCGCATGGGGCATATCTCTCTGGCCGCGCCGGTCTGCCACATCTGGTACCTGAAGGGCGTCCCCAGCCGCATCGGGCTCCTGCTGGACATGTCGCCGCGGTCGCTCGAGCGGGTGGTCTACTTCGCCTCTTATGTTGTGATCGACCCCGGCACCACCCCGCTCACGAAGAAGCAACTCCTCTCCGAGGCGGAGTACCGGGACATGCGGGAGAAGTACGGCACCGCCTTCCGCGCCGGCATGGGCGCCGAGGCCATCCGCGAACTGCTCAACGAGAGCGATCCGGACAAGCTCTCCCGCCAGCTGCGCTCCGAGCTGAAGGACGCCGGCGGGCAGAAGCGGATGAAGATCCTCAAGCGCCTGGAGGTCGTGGAGGCCTTTCGCAAGAGCGGGAACCGGCCGGTCTGGATGATCCTCGACGTGGTGCCGGTCATCCCGCCGGATTTGCGTCCCATGGTGCAGCTGGACGGCGGGCGGTTCGCCACCAGCGACCTGAACGACCTCTACCGCCGGGTGATCAACCGGAACAACCGGCTGAAGCGGCTGCTCGACCTGGGCGCCCCGGAGATCATCGTGCGCAACGAGAAGCGCATGCTCCAGGAAGCCGTGGATGCCCTCATCGACAACGGGCGCCGCGGCCGCCCGGTTACCGGACCCAACAACCGGCCGCTGAAGTCGCTGTCCGACATGCTGAAGGGCAAGCAGGGGCGCTTCCGCCAGAACCTGCTGGGCAAGCGCGTGGATTACTCGGGCCGATCCGTCATCGTGGTCGGCCCCAAGCTGAAGCTGCACCAGTGCGGGCTGCCCAAGGAGATGGCCCTGGAGCTCTTCAAGCCCTTCGTCATGAAGAAGCTCGTGGACAAGTCGCTGGCGCAGAACATCAAGAGCGCCAAGCGCATGGTGGAGCGCGCCCGTCCGGAGGTCTGGGACGTCCTGGAAGAGGTCGTGCGGGAGCACCCCGTGCTGCTCAACCGGGCCCCGACCCTGCACCGGCTGGGCATCCAGGCCTTTGAGCCCGCCCTGATCGAGGGCAAGGCCATCCAGGTGCACCCGCTGGTCTGCACCGCCTACAACGCCGACTTCGACGGGGACCAGATGGCCGTGCACGTGCCGCTGTCGGCGGCCGCGCAGGCCGAGGCGCGCCTGCTGATGCTCTCCGCCTACAACATCCTCTCGCCGGCGTTCGGCCGGGCCATCACCAGCCCCACCCGGGACATCGTCTTCGGCTGCTACTACCTGACCCAGGAGCAGCCGGGGGCGCGGGGCGAGGGCAAAGTGTTCAGCACGCCCAACGAGGTCCTGATGGCCTACGAGACCGGTGCGGTCGCGCTACACGCCAAGGTCAAGGTGCGCCTGGGCCGGGAGGGCGAGCTGGTCGAGACCACCGTGGGGCGCGTGATCTTCAACGAGGCCATTCCGGAGGAACTGCGCTTCATCAACGACGTCTGCGAACGGAAGGTCCTGGCCCAGGTCGTCTCCGAGGCCTACAACCGCCTCGGCTCCAGCAAGACCGTGCAGCTCCTGGACGCCCTGAAGGACCTGGGCTTCCGCTTCGCCACCAAGAGCGGGTTGGGCATCGCCATCGACGATATCGTCATCCCCGCGGCGAAGGAGCGCCTCCTGCGCGAGGCCGACAAGCAGATCGACACGATTGAAAACCAGTACCGCCGGGGGCTGATCACCGACGGGGAGCGCTACCAGCGGGCGATTGACGTCTGGACCAAGGCCACGGAGGAGATCACCGACGCGATGCTGGAAGGCTTCGACGCCTTCAACCCACTCTACATGATGACGCTGAGCGGCGCCCGCGGGAACACCCAGCAGATCCGCCAGCTGGCCGGGATGCGAGGTCTGATGACCGACCCCAGCGGCCGGATCATCGAGCTGCCGATCAAGGCCAACTTCCGCGAGGGCCTGACCGTGCTGGAGTACTTCATCTCCACCCACGGGCAGCGCAAGGGCCTGGCCGACACGGCCATCCGCACCTCCGAGTCGGGCTACCTGACCCGGCGCCTGGTGGATGTGGCCCAGGACGTCATCGTGCGGGAGGAGGACTGCCGCACCACCGAGGGGGTGCGCATCGCGGCCATCAAGGAGGGCAACGACGTCGTCGTCGCCCTGCGCGACCGGATCGTCGGCCGCATCGCCGCGGAGGACGTCAAGCCGCCGCGGGGCCGCACCGCGCTCCTGGAGGCGGACCAGGAGATCGATGAGGAGGCGGCCGACCGCTTCGAGCAGGCGGGTGTGGAGAGCGTCCTGGTGCGGTCCGTGCTCACCTGCAAGAGCCGCTACGGCGTCTGCGCCAAGTGTTACGGCCGCAACCTGGCCACCGGCAAGCTGGTGGAAATCGGCGAGGCCGTGGGCATCATTGCGGCGCAGTCCATCGGCGAGCCGGGGACCCAGCTGACCATGCGCACCTTCCACACGGGCGGCGTCGCCGGGTTCGACATCACCCAGGGTCTGCCGCGGGTGGAGGAACTCTTCGAAGCCCGCCGGCCCAAGGGACAGGCCATCATCGCCGAGATCGCCGGGAAACTCTCCCTGACCGAGGCGAAGGGCACCCGCAAGATCGTCGTGACGGGGAAGGACGGGACCGAGCAGGCCACGAGCGTGCCGTTCGGCGTGCGCCTGCGGATCGCCGAGGGGGAGCGGGTGGAGGCGGGCGACCAGCTGACCGAGGGGTCCGTCAACCCGCACGACACCCTGCGGATCAAGGGGCTGGAGGCGCTGCAGACCTACCTGGTGCAGGAGATCCAGTCCGTCTACCGGTCGCAGGGCGTGGACATCAACGACAAGCACATCGAGATCATCGTGCGCCAGATGCTCCGGCGGGTGAAGGTCGAGGAGTCCGGGGACACCGAGTTCCTGCCCGGGCAACTGGTGGACAAGTTCGAGTTTGAGGAGGAGAACGCGCGGGCCATCGCCGACGGGAAGGAACCGGCCCAGGCCCGCCCGACGCTGCTGGGCATCACCAAGGCCTCACTGGCCACGGACAGCTTCCTGAGCGCGGCCTCCTTCCAGGAGACGGCCCGCGTCCTCACCGACGCGGCCACCAAGGGGAAGGTGGACCCGCTGATCGGGCTCAAGGAGAACGTGATCATCGGCAAGCTCATCCCGGCCGGGACCGGGATGTCGCGGTACCGGAATATCAAGATCTCCGCCGAAATCTAGATAGGCCGGGCTCTCCGGAGATTCGCGCAGCGAGTCTCTGGGGTGGCGATCGAGGTTGCGGCTGAGTTGTAGGTTCGTGTCAGTTCTGGGTGCCGGATCCGCGCGTGCTTGCGCGGTCCGGCCCTTCTCGCCTCGACCGTTCACCGGCATTCCCCCCTGCCCCGCTGAAGGTTGTGGGGCGGATCGTGCTCTCACTGCTGATCCCGATCGCCCTGCCGCCTGTCCCGATGCCTTGGGTCCCGCGAGGCGGGCGCGGCAGCGGCGCTGGCTACGGGTAGATCTCTTCCCACCGTGTGAGGGTGACCGCGATCGGGTTGGCGGAAGCGTACTCGATCTGAACGGCGATCCGCAGGTCCCGGCGCTGGAGACACGGATCCGTGCAGGGGCTGCCGACGCTCGGCGGCCCGGAGCCTGCGCGCCGCATCTCTCCGGAGGCTGTGATCGTCCATGTGCGGGTATCCGCGGCGCACCCGCTCTGGCAGATGGCCGCCGCAAAGTACCAGGATTCCTGCCCTGTGGTCACAGGGAAGTTGACCGGGGCAAGGGTCACATCGGTCGGCTTGTCGCGCTTCAACAGGTAGATCAAGTGTTCTGCGGCCGCCTGGGCCAGATATTGGGTCTGTGTATCCCAGCGGCTCAGGCGTTCGATCTCCACCTCGCTGGTCGTCACGCTGGCCGTGCCCAGCACGATGGCCGCCAGGATGAGGATGATGACCAGGGTCAGGGCCAGGGCCACGCCGCGATCTTCCTGCAGCAGGGGGCCGACGCGCCGGAAGGGACCGTTGCGCATCAGGGCACCTGCCGGAAAGCCCGGGAGGTCAGGAGAATGTCGGGAACCACGCCGTCGGGATCCATGACCGCCAGTGCCACCTGGACCGAACGCACACTGGCCGGGGTCCCGCAGTCGGCCGGGTCGCCGCTGGCATCGAAGCACTGCAGGCTCATCGTGCGGAACGGTCCGGCCAGGGGCTGGAAGGGATCGGGGTCCCAGCGGTACTCCAGCTCGTTCGTCGCCCCGTTGAGGCGGTACTCCACGGTGGGCGTGGATCCGTCGCCGAAGAAATGTGTAAAGCGGATGTTGGTGGGACCGAGCACCTGAAAGGTGCCGGCGGCCCGCAGCGCGTGGGTGAGGCTGTCCATCGCGACGCGGGCATTCTGCACCATGGCGGTACGCCGGTGGGCGTGCTCCCAGCTGAGTTGCCCGCTGGTGAGCAGCGGCAGCAACCCCCCCAGCAGGAGGGCGATCAGCGCCGTCGCCACCAGCACTTCGACGAGGGTCATGCCGGTGCCGGCGCGCAGGTCAGGGGCGCGAGGTGACCTTGGCATCATAGCGCACCTGGCGTTCGCCGGTGTCGCAGGCGCTGTTCCCGTCGGCATCTTCGCAGGCCACTACATTCAGGACCCGCAGCGCGCCGATGCCCGGGACGCCGCTGGACAGTTCCGTGCCGGTCGTCCAGACGAGCAGGCAGCCGGGGAGGTCGGGGCAGGCCTCGGAGCCGGCCGGGTTCGCCACCAGGCTGCCCCCGCGGAGTTCCGTCGCAAGGGCGATCCAGGGCCGCGCTGACCCGGAGACACGCCAGGTCATGTCGGTGCCCGCGCCGCCCGCGGTGGTCTCTCGGGCCAGGTGTGTCCGCACCTGAGCGCCGCCGCCGGTCGTCTGGTCCGTCCCGATGGCCGTCTGGCCCGCTCCCTGGGTGATCGTCCCGCCACCGAAGTCCCAGAGGAACCCACCGACCAGCAGGGTATCTGCCGTCCGCGGGTTCACGGTGACGTTGGGTTCGCGGCTGTTCCCGTCGTTCCCGCCGTTGGCCCCCAGAGGGGCGGCCGTCTGCACCCCGCTGAAGCTGGCCGCGACCCAGGCGTGCTTGACCCCGGCAGCCAGCGTGACGGTGACGGTGACCGGCCCGGTGGGGGGATTCGCCAGGCCCCACAGTTCGCTGCGGCGGTTGTTGGCGGCGTTGTTGCGCGCGAGGATCCGGCTCGCGGCGGCGCCGCCGACGGTCACCGACGTGACCAGGGTGGTCCCGCGAATCCCGATCTGGACCACCACGTAGTTGGCATTGGCCCCCAGCGTCATGGGGGCGCTCGTGCTGCTCTGTGGCCCGGCGGAGCCGCGGCTGGCTGCTGCGTCGAACTCGATGGTGCCGGCAGGGAGGCGGAGGAGGCCGATGACCTCCTCCGTCTTGCGGACGGCCGCTGCGGAGAGGCGCAGGTCAAACTCTGAGTCCAGCTGAAACCCCAGCGTTCCCGGGTAGAGCTGCAGGAGGGGCACCAGCGCCAGGCTGACGAGCAGCAGCGAGACGAGAATCTCCAGCAGGCTGACCCCGGCTTCGCTGCGCTTCACGGCAGTTCCACCCGCACCCGGCCGCGGTACCAGAAGACGCGGACGAGGACGTTGTAGGCCCCCGCCCCCACCGAGACCTGGCCGTCGCTGCCCGCACACGCTCCAGCCCCGTCGTCATCCACGCAGCCGCTGGGCAGGAAGATGAACTGCCGTCGCCCCCCCACGGTGACACCGGCAGGGATGTCCTTGGGGAAGTCCGGCTCCGCTGTGACCGAGGCGGCGGCGCGCACGGTGTAACTGGTGTACGGGGGGGCGGCCGGGTTGAACTCCAGGAGATAGGGGACCCGGGCGGCGATGGCCAGCTGCCGGGCCAGCCGCAGGTCGGTGGCGATCTGGTCGGCCAGGGTCAGGTCCTCCAGTTCGTCCGGGGCCGTGAGTTGCGGCATGGCCACCAGGAGCAGAATGCCGAGCAGCCCCAGGGTGGCCAGGACCTCCACCACGGTGAACCCGCGGGGGTCCCGCATCAGCCTAGTCCCCCCACGCCCCAAGGGCGCACGGCGGCCGTCGGGGCCAGCCGACGGCCGCGTGCCGTTCGGTCACCCGTCACGCCCGCTCGGGGGCGCCTAGTGTCCGGTCCCGTCCGTGTGGTTGACCGCTGGCGGGCCGGCCACGCTCATCTGCACCCGGCAGAGCGCCGCGCTGTACGTGTCCCCGTACGGATCGCTGTCGGGCGG
>Ga0209172_10002835_pt1 | contig 28821 bp, 32 predicted proteins | sample LarsenN4metaG_FD_184113 | JGI IMG/M metagenome (GOLD analysis project Ga0209172, IMG submission 184113) | Hot spring sediment bacterial and archeal communities from British Columbia, Canada, to study Microbial Dark Matter (Phase II) - Larsen... ... | reverse complement strand
GTCCTGACGCGCTGAACCGGCTCGTGGTCATAAGGAGCTAAGGCCGCTGTGGGCCGCACACCCGTGCGCACTGCAGCTGAGCCAAAAACTCCTGGCTCGCCAATCCGGGACCAAACGGCCGAGCACGGGGCGCGTTCGACGCGCGCGTCATGCAGCGATGTATGGCGCATTCGGTACTACCCCGGCGCGTCCGACGCGCCCCGCCTCCCTGCTTCGGGATTAGGGATTCGGGATTGGGGATTAGCGAAATCGCGATGCACATGCGCGATGTGCGTACGCGCGCGCCCTAATCCCCAATCCCTAATCCCCAATCCCGTCAGCAGCTTGCCGCTAACCCGCCAACGGTCCAGGAAAGGCCCATGACGCTTCGCATCGCAATCGCCGGCGCGGCCGGCCGCATGGGACGCGCGCTGGTGCGCGCCGTCGCTGCCGACGAGCGCATCCGCATCGTCGGCGGCACCGAGCGCGACGGCGGCGCGCTGGGCGCCGATCTCGGCACGCTAGCCGGCGTCACGACGCTCAATGTCAGCACGACCGCCAGCGCGGACGTCGCTGCGGCGCAGGCAGAGGTCTGGCTCGATTTCACCGCGCCCAAGGCCACGCTCGATGCGCTCAACGCGCTCAACGCCACGCCGGTGCGCGCGGCGATCATCGGCACCACCGGGCTGGGGCCGGACCAGGAACAGCAGATCGCCGCCCACGCCACGCGCATCGCCATCGTGCGCTCGCACAATTTCAGCCTGGGCGTGACGCTCTTGGGCGCGCTGGTGGAGCAAGCCGCGCGGAAGCTCGGGCCCGACTGGGACATCGAGATCCACGAGGCGCACCACCGGCGCAAGGTCGACGCGCCATCGGGGACAGCGCTCATGCTCGGCGAAGCGGCCGCGCGCGGGCGCGGCGCGGCGCTCGAGGCGCTGCGCCTGCCGCCGCACGAAGCCGCGACCGGCGCACGCAAAGCCGGCGGCATCGGCTTTGCCGTCACGCGCGCGGGCGGCGTCATCGGCGAGCATGACGTCAGCTTCGCCGCCGAACGCGAAATCGTCACGCTCTCGCACTCGGCCCTCGACCGCGCCGTGTTCGCCGACGGCGCGCTCGCCGCCGCGCTCTGGGCCGCCGACATGCCGCCGGGCCTTTATTCGATGCGGGACGTGCTTGGGCTTTAGCCGCGGCGCGCGCGGTGCAAGGCGACGTCCAACGCCGCGGCGAACGACTCGCACTCCTTTGGGCTGAGGAACGCGCCAAGCCGGATCTGCCGCTCGCCGGCGCGGATCAAGACGCCCTTGCCCTCGCGCAGCACGCGCGCCCACACCGGATTGAGCACCCAGTGCGCCGCCTGCCCGTCCACATCGACGCTCGCAACATGCACGCGATTGGCGCCCACGCGCACGTACTCCGCAATCCGCGCGGCGCGATAATTCCAGCGGAAGGCCAGCCACAGCGCGAGCACGTCAAGACCAAGGAAACCCGCAACCGGAAACGCGCCGTTCACAACGAACACCGTGGCAACGACGAGATTCACCGCGATCACGACGATCAGCATGACGCGAAACGCCGCCAGGCTGAGGCTGCGGTGCGGCCGCAGCTCGGCGTCCATGTAAAGCTCGCCGTCCATCGCGGGCGGCGCGGGCGCGCTTTCCCATTGCGGCGTCATCGCTCTAAAGTTAGCGCACTCGCCGCAGCCGCCAAGGACATCGCGCACGTGGCCCGACGCCTGACCAAAGCCAAAGCCGAACAGCTCTACGCGCGCCTGGCGGAGCTCCGCCCCGATCCGCGCACGGAGCTCGATTACACCAATCCCTACACGCTCCTGGTGGCGGTGGTTCTTTCCGCGCAAGCGACGGACAAAGGCGTCAACCGCGCGACGAAGGACCTCTTCCCCATCGCCGACACGCCGCAGAAAATGCTGAAGCTCGGCGAGGAAGAGCTGGGCAGGCGCATCCAGACCATCGGGCTCTGGCGCAACAAGGCCAAGAACGTGATCGCCCTCTCACGCGCGCTGATCGAGCAGCATGGGGGCGAAGTGCCGCGCGAGCGCGAAGCGCTGGAAGCGCTGCCGGGCGTCGGGCGCAAGACCGCCAATGTCGTGTTGATGGAGATTTTCGGCGAAGGCACGATTGCGGTCGACACGCACGTCTTCCGCGTCGCCAACCGCACCGGCCTCGCGGACGGCAAGACGCCGGCGGAAGTGGAAGCGCAGCTGATGCGCATCACGCCGGCGAAGTATCTGCGCGGCGCGCATCACTGGCTCATCCTGCACGGACGCTACACCTGCCTGGCGCGCCGGCCCGACTGTCCGCGCTGCGCGATCGCCGATCTTTGCCTCTATCCGGCGAAAACGCCGCCGCCGAAGCCGCTTAAGACGCCAGCGCGAAAGATCCTGCCAAATGTCAAGCGCAAGATTTAAGAGCGCCGCTGCGCCACTTCGGCAGCGCATTGTTCGAGGCTGGGCGTCGGCTCGCCTGCCCGACGCGCGCTCGCGTGCGCTTCGGCCAGGCGCATTTCGTTGCGCGCGTCCGCGGTCAGCAACAGCAACAGCGCGCAGCTTTCCAGCCGATAAGTCAACGCAACGCCCGCGCCGTCGCGCCGTTCGATGTCCGGCGCGCCGAACGCGTGATCGAGCTCCGCTCGGCTAGGCGCGTCCGCGCGTCCCGCTGACGCCAGCAGCTGCGCCGCGAGCGAGGCATATCTCGGCGCCTCCGCAGGTGCGGAGGGTCCGATCGTGGGAGCGCTTGGTGCAGTGGCGGCGCACGCCGCGAGAACGACCAGGGCGCCCGAAAGGAATGCGAGTCGCATGACGGCGACCATGCCGCCGGATGCGATCGGCCGCAATGCTTGCCACCAGCACAGCGCGAGGCTTTAAGGCGTTATGAAATCCACATACGACGTCGTCGCCGTCGGCAACGCCATCATCGACCTCTTGCAGAGCGTTCCCGACGAATTCCTGGCCGAGGAGAACATCGCCAAGGGCGCGATGATGCTGATCGACGAAGCCCGCGCCGATCATCTGACCGCGCGCCTCTCCGGCGCCGTCGTCGCCGCGGGCGGATCGGCCGCCAACACTGTCACCGGGATCGCCAGTTTCGGCGGCAAAGCGGGTTACATCGGCAAAGTCGCCGACGACGCGCTAGGCGCGCGCTTCACCGCAGAATTCCGCGCCGCCGGCGTCGCCTTCAACACGCCCCCCCGCCCTGCCCCCCCAGGCACCGCCCGCTGCCTGATCGCCGTCACCCCCGACGGCCAACGCTCCATGAACACCTATCTCGGCGCATCGACGCTGCTTTCGCCGGAGGACATCGACACAAACCTCATCCGCCGGGGCGCGATGCTTTTCCTCGAAGGCTATCTGTTCGACCGCGACGAAGCCAAGGCCGCGTTCGTGCGCGCCGCGGAGATCGCGCGCGGCGCCCAGCGCAAAGTGGCGCTCACGCTTTCGGACGTGTTCTGCGTCGAGCGCCACCGCGAGAGCTTCAAGCACCTCGTCGCCGGGCACGTGGACATCTTGTTCGCCAACGAGCGCGAGATCCTTTCGCTGTACGAGCAGGACGATCTGGGCGCCGCGCTGGAGGCGGCGCGGCGCGTCTGCCCGCTCGTCATCGTAACGCGCTCGGAAATCGGTTCGCTGATCGCGACAGGCGACGACGTGGTCGAGGTGAAGCCATTCCCGGTCGCGCACGTTGTCGATTCCACCGGCGCAGGCGACCAGTACGCGGCCGGCTTTCTCTATGGCTACGCACGCGGCCGCCCACTCGCCGTCTGCGGCGCCTTCGCTTCAATGGCGGCGGCGGAAGTCATCTCGCACATGGGCCCGCGCCCAGAGACGAACCTACGCGCGCTCGCGCTCAGGCACGGCTTGGCGGTCTAGAGGATAAAACGAGAAAGATCCGTGTTCTTCGCCAGATCGCCGACATGGCGGCGCACATATTCCGCGTCGATGGGGACGGTTTCGCCGTTGCGATCCGGCGCGGTGAAGCTCACGTCGTCCAAGAGACGCTCCATCACAGTCTGGAGGCGGCGGGCGCCGATATTTTCCACCGAGGCGTTCACATCGGCAGCGATGCCGGCGATCGCTTCGACCGCGTCGTCCGTGAACTCCAACGTGACGCCCTCCGTCTGCATCAGCGCCTTGTACTGGGTCACAAGGCTGGCCTCGGTGTCCGTCAAAATGCGGCGGAAGTCTTCGCGAGTCAGCGCTTTCAATTCGACGCGGATCGGCAGCCGACCCTGCAGCTCGGGCAGGAGATCCGAGGGCTTCGCCACGTGAAATGCGCCGGAGGCGATGAAGAGGATGTGATCGGTTTTCACCGGCCCGTGCTTGGTAGCAACGATGGTGCCTTCAATCAGCGGCAACAGATCGCGCTGGACGCCCTCGCGGCTCACGTCGCCGCCGCCCATCCGCTCGGACCGGGCGGTGATTTTGTCGATCTCATCGAGAAACACGATGCCGTCTTCTGCGGTGACGCGCAGCGCCTCCTTCACTACCGCATCCTGATCCACGAGCTTGTCGCTTTCCTCGCGCACGAGCGGCTCGTACGCCTCGTCCACCGTCATTCGCACGCGCTTGGTGCGCCGGCCGAACGCCTTGCCGAAGATCTCTCCGATATTGACGACGCCGACGCCCGGTTGACCAGGAATGTCGAAAGCGCTGAGCGGCGAGGCCGTGTCCTCAACATCGATCTCGACCGCGGAGCCGCCGAGTTCGCCATTGCGCAGCCGCTTGCGGAACGAATCGCGTGTCGCCAGGGAGGCGCCCTGCCCCACGAGCGCATCCAGCACGCGCTCCTCCGCGGCGGCTTCCGCCCGCGCGCGCACTTCGCGGCGGCGCTGCTCTCGCACCATATTGAGCGCGACCTCAACGAGATCGCGCACGATCTGTTCGACGTCGCGTCCGACATAGCCGACTTCGGTGAACTTGGTCGCCTCGACCTTGAGAAACGGAGCCTGCGCCAACTTGGCCAGGCGACGGGCGATCTCCGTTTTGCCGACGCCGGTGGGCCCGATCATCAGGATATTCTTGGGCGTGACCTCCTCGCGCAGATTTTCCGGAAGCTGCTTGCGCCGCCAGCGGTTCCGCAGCGCGATCGCTACGGCGCGCTTGGCGTCGTCTTGGCCGATGATGAAGCGGTCCAGCTCGGACACGATCTCGCGCGGGGAGAAATGGGTCATCGCGAGCCATCACTTAACGCAGAGCGTCGCGCGCGCAAGGTTCGGTCAGCCGAGCTTCTCGACGGTCAGGTTCGTGTTGGTATAGACACAAATGTCGGCCGCAATCGCCATGGCCTCGCGCGCGATCGTCTCGGCGTCGTCGACTCGGTCATACAGCGCCCGCGCGGCGGCGAGCGCGAAGTTGCCGCCCGAACCGACCGCCATCACTTTGTGCTCGGGATCGAGCACATCCCCTGCTCCGGTGAGCAAATAGGTCTCTTTCGCATCGGCCACGATCAGCATGGCGTCGAGCCGGCGCAGCGCGCGGTCGGTGCGCCAGTCCTTCGCCAATTCCACGCAAGCGCGCGCCAGCTGGTTTGGAAATCTTTCCAGCTTCTGTTCCAGGCGTTCGAACAAGGCGAACGCGTCCGCCGTCGCGCCGGCAAACCCGGCGATCACCGATCCCCCCGCCAAGGGCCGCACCTTGCGCGCATTGCCCTTGAGGATGGTCGCGCCGGCGGAGACTTGCCCATCGCCCGCAATGACAACCTTGCCGCCTTTGCGCACGCAGAGAATGGTGGTGCCGCGCCAGCCAGACTGTTGTTCGCTCATGGAGCAGATGTGGCGGAGCCCGCGCAGCCGATCAAGCCGCGTCTTCGGCCTCGACGTCTTCGCCGGCTTGGCGGCGCAACAATTCGGCGAACTCGGGGGGTGAGACGGCTGCGCCATACAGGAAGCCCTGCACCCAATGGCAGCCGCGCTCGAGCATGAATTGCTGGCTCTCGCGTCGCTCGACGCCCTCCGCAACGACCTCCATGTCAAGCGTACGCGCAAGCGCGAGAATCATCTCCACGATCCCGGCCGCATGCTGCTCGCCATTTTCCAAGGACCGCACAAATTGCTGATCAATCTTGATGACATCGAACGGCAGTTTGGAGAGCGCCGCCAAACTCGATTGGCCGCAGCCGAAATCATCGATGGCGAGCCTCACGCCCGCCTCCTTCAGGGGCGCAATGACACGCATGGCGCGGTCGACGTTCTCGACAGCCACCGTTTCTGTGATCTCCAATTCCAGATGATCAGGCGGCAGGCCTGCATGCCGCAGCACTGCAAGCACCTGCTCGGCGAAGCGGTCGTTGCGGAATTGCAGCGCCGAGACATTCACGGCAACCTTGACGGGATGACCGGCGCGCGACCAAGAGGCGGCCTTCCAGCAGGCCTCCCGCAAAATCGCGTCGGAGAGAGGCCCGATCAGCCCGCTCTCCTCGGCGAGCGGGATAAAGCGCCCCGGACTGATGATTGTTCTGTCCGGTCGAACCCAGCGCGCCAGCGCCTCACAAGCCTCGATGCGGCTCGTCGCAAGATTGATCTTCGGTTGGAAGTAAGCGCGAAACTCGTTTCGCTCGAGGGCCGCGCGCATCTCGCGCTCAAGCGTGAGGCGGGCAATGGCCTCTCGGTCAAGCGATTGCGTGAACACTTTGAGCCGCGAGGGCGATGCGTGGGCGGCGCTGAGAGCCATGCGCGCATGCCGGATAACGGCATCGGCGTCGCGTCCGTCGCGAGGCGCCATCGCCACGCCGCAGCAGCCGCTCAAGATGAGCTTGTGTCCGCGCCAGTCGAATGGCTGACTCAGAGCGGCGTTCACGTGCTGAGCAAAGCGCGCCGCATCGGAGGGCGAGGCCAGTCCGGGCGCGAACACACCAAATTCGACGAAACCCAGGCGCGCGACCACCGAAGGCGGGTCGGCATCGCCGCGCATTCGCACGATCTTGTCGACGGTGGCGACCGTCGCGCTTAGCCGCTGCGCCACCACGCGCAGAAGATCGCGAGAGGCCTCTGGGTCCAGCGTCTGCATTAGCTTGCCCAGGCGCTGCAGTTCGAACACCGCGACGACGCCGCTCTGGGCGACCTCGCGCGCCTGCAGGATGAAGTAGTCCACTTCGCGAATGAACCGATCCTGGTTAGGCAGGCGCGTCACTGGATCGACGAACGCGATTTCCTGGATTTGCCGCATCGATGCGTCGAGCCGGCTGGTCATCTTGTTGAAGGCCGTCGCCAGCGTTTCAAACTCGTCCCCCGTCCGGATCTCGATCGGGGCAGGCTCGCCGTTCTCGGCGATGCGCTCGGCAAACCGCGCAAGGCGACCGAGTGGCGACACCGCGCGACGCACATAATGAGCCGTCAGGGGCACGGCGATGAGACCGAGGCAAGCGAGCAGCAGCAAAAACGGCGCGAGCGCGGTGAAGACCTGAAAACGATACGCGCTGCCGTCCCACATGATCATGGCGGCGCCGACCAGCTCGCCGTCGCGAATAATCGGCGCGCCCAGGGCCAACCCATTGTTGGGTGTACGATCGATGACGAGCCGCCGCGTGCTCAAGACGCGGCGGGCCACCTCGACCACTGCACTCGCGTCAGCTCTGCTGCCGCCCGCGCTCACCAGCGGCCTGTTGGCGGCGTCGTGCACTGCGAGCCGGCGAACCTCCGCGCGCGCGGCTGTCTGCTCCACCATCGTCTCAAGGCTGGCCATGTCGCCTTCGGCGAGGAAGTCGCCAGTAATGCGCGCCATGTGCATGACCAAAGAGCGCGTCGTATTGAGCTGGTGGCGCTCGCTTTCGCGCTGCGCGCCGATCAGAACCGTCATCGCCGACAGGACGCCCGTGACCACCAGTAGAACGCACGTGAACACGACGGCGCGAACGGGCAGCCCTTTCGGGCGCCGCAAAATCGCGCTGCCAAACCGCCGCTTCATGCACTCAGGCCTTCCACGCGCACGCGCACGCAGGATCAACCTTTGCAGCGTATTGGTTATGACTGGCTGAAAGCAGGAGAATTAAATTACCCGTTCGGCTCGGGCGCGTAAGGGCGGAAATACTTGACTAACGAAGCCTAAGGCGGACTTTACCGTATTCTTCGGATCAAGCCGCACGGTCGCGGCGCAGGAAGACGTAATACGCGCCTTCGCCGCCGTGCGCGCGGTGCGCTTGCGCGAATCCGGCAACTAGGGGGCGCAGGTCGCGTTCGGCGAGCCATTCCGGCACCCGGCAGCGGAGCACCCCCCTTCCGGCGCGGCCAATGCCGGTGATCACAATGACGATGCGCGCATTGCGCTCCTGTGCCGTGCGCAAAAACCGTGCGAGCGCGGCGCGGCCAGTCTCCTGACTGTGACCATGCAGATCGAGCGTCGCGTCAATCGCCAACTGTCCGCGTCGGACACGTCGTTCCGCGCCCCTGTCCTGGGGCGGCGCAGCAACGCGCGTGGCTTGCGGAGGCGCCGGCGCGAAAGGCCGTTTGATGCGATTGGGGGTAGGAGTTGGGATCGATGAAGGCCCCGGGTCCTTTTCGTCCGCATGCGGCTGGCGCGGCTTGACGTGCGCGGCCACGCGCCGCCAAAGCTTCCTCTCCTCTTCAGTGAGGCCGCGCCTGCCCTTGCTCACGCCGCAGCGACACGCGCCAGACGCCAGTTCGGATCGGGCGAATGGACATCGCGCTCGAATGTCCATTTCTCGCGTGCATCCCGCACGCCGTGCGCCCCTTCGGCCAGCTCGGCTTCGAAACGCACCGTGACGCGCGCCATGTCGCCTTGCAGATCCGCATCGACAATCTCGGCTGCTCTCAGGCGCACGAGTTCAGGGCCGGATTCTCCGCGCTCCTCACGCGCCTTAATGGCGGCGACGTAGGAATCGAACACACGCGGCGTCAGCAGACCGCGAAGGGCGTCGCGATCGCCCTTTGCGAACGCGTTGACGATGAGTTCATACGCGCTACGGGCGCCCGAGACGAAGTGCTCGGAATCGAAGCTGGGGTCGGCCCGCGCGATCGACGTCAAGCCCTCGCTAGCCGGTCCGCTGATCATTGCGCCCGGCCGGGGCGACGACACGGGGCGCTCGGGGGGTAGCTCGCCTTGCGCCGGGGCAGGCCGCGGTTCAGCGGGGCGCTCCGCGCCTGTCCGGCGTCCCAGCGTCGTGTACAGCCGGAACAGCACGAATCCGGCGACGAACGCCAGAAAGAGGATTTGGATCAGGCTGTCGTTCAACCTCTTACTCCAAACGAATTCCGGGGCAACGGCTTGTGCACAATCAATTAAGATAGTGCCAAAGCCGCGCCGCCGCCACCATGGTTGCGTTGGCGCCGGCGCGGCAGCATGGTAGCGCCACGTCCCGTCCGCCCAAACGAGATGGCGCATGAATACACAGCCAGCGCCCGACGGCGCCCAAATTCCAGCCGATTCCCCGCATCTGCGTGTGCTCGCGCAATATGTGAAGGAACTGTCATTCCGCAACACCGGGGCGACACAAGCCTCTGACGTGCAGCCCACGATCGACATGGGCGTGGAGGTGAAATCGCGCCCAATGGGCGAGCGTGGCGACGCCTTCGAGGTCGACCTTTGCGTAAATGTCGCAGCCCGGCGCGCCGAGGCGATGATGTTCTCGGCGAATCTCGTCTATTCGGGGCTGTTCCAGTTCATGAACGTGCGGCCCGACGACGTGGAGCCGTTGATCTGGATCGAGTGCCCGCGCCTGCTCTTCCCGTTTAGCCGGCAGATTCTGGCGGAGGTGACGCGTGAGGGCGGCTATCCGCCGCTACTGATCAACCCGATCGACTTCACACCGCTCTATTGGGCCGAGCTGCGCGAACGGCAAAGTCGGGGCCAACCCGGCGCTGAGGCAGCCGCGCCGCCTGCATTCTGAACGCTAGTTTGCGACCTTGAGCCAGAGCGCGTCGGGCCCGAGCCCGGCGACGAACGCCGCATGCGCAGCGGCTTCCTCCGCCGTCGCGCGCGGCGCAAGCGGTACCGGGCGCGGCTGGCGGCGCGCGAACTGGACCGGCCGAAGGACAGCCGCGCTTTCGGCCAACGCTTCGCCGGCGTCGAACGCGAGCCGCTGCTCGCGCCCACCTTTCAGCTGCAAGTACACTTCCGCGAGGATGCGCGCGTCGATCAGCGCGCCATGGCCGCCCGGCCCTTTGCGCGCCGCCAGATCGAAACCGTAGCGGTCGAGCTGGTAGCGTTTCGCTAAGGCGTCGAGCGAACAGGATGCGCCAGGAAAGCGCTTGCGCGCGATCAGGAGCGTGTCGACGAAGCGCTCGGCTGCCGCGGCGGCGCGCCCGCAACGGGCCAGTTCGGCATTGATAAAGCCCTGGTCGAAGCCAGCATTATGGGCCACCAACGGCGCGTCGCCGATGAAGTCCAGGAATTCGTCGACCACTTCGGCGAATCGGCGGTGCTGCGTCAGGAATTCGCGCGTCAGCCCGTGCACGCGCACGACTTCCTCCGGCACGCTCCGATCGGGGTTGAGGTAGGCGTGAAACTCCCGTCCAGTGCGCTCGAGATTGAACAGCTCCACGCAGCCGATCTCGACAATGCGGTCGCACAGCTCTTTTTCTGGGTGCTCGGCGAACACGCCCGTTGTTTCGGTATCCAGCACGATCTCGCGCATGCCGATGCGCTAACCGTGTTCGCGCAGCGCGTCCAGCACTGCCCGAACCTGCGCCCGCGTAGCGTCAAATGAGCCGCCGGTGTCGATCACGAAATCGGCGCGGGCGCGCTTTTCCGCGTCGGGCGTCTGCCGCGCCAAAAGACGCTTGAACTTCTCTTCCGTCATGTTTGGCCGCGCCAGCACGCGCGCGCGCTGCACCTCCGGCGGCGCGGAGACGACGACGATCCTGTCGACAGTTTTGGCGCCGGTGGATTCGAACAACAGCGGTATATCGAGCACCACGACCGGTGTGCCGGCGATGCGCTGCTCCGCGAGGAAATTCGCCTGCGCCTGGCGCACCAAGGGATGCACGATCGACTCGAGGCGTTTCAGCGCCTCCTGGTCGCCGAGGACTTTCGCGGACAGCGCCGCGCGGTCGATTGCGCCGTTGCGCACCACGCCGGGAAAGGCCGCCGCCACGGGCGCCACGGCCGCGCCGCCGGCGGCATAGAGCCGATGAACGGCGGCGTCGGATTCGAACACAGGCGTCCCCTCCTCCGCAAACATCTTCGCCACGGTCGACTTGCCCATGCCGATGGAGCCGGTGAGGCCCAGGACGATCACGGGAGCGCCGCCAAGAGGCGCGCCCGCGCTTTCGCGGTGTCTGGCCGTACGCCGTGCCAAATCTCGAAAGCGCGGGCGCCCTGGTGGATAAGCATACCAAGCCCGTCCACCACCACGAGCCCACGTGCGCGTGCCGCTTTGAGCAATGGTGTTTCAAGTGGACGATAGACGATATCGACGATAATCGCGCCGGGCCTACAGCGATCGATTGGCCACTCGGGACTGCGCACACCATCCATTCCGAGCGTCGTGGCCTGAACAATGAGGTCTGCCTTCTCGAACAGAGAACCAAGATCGGTCCAATCGCCTACCCAGGTTCGAGTCAGAGTGTCTGCAAGAGCTTCCGCGCGTGATCGCGTGCGATTGGCGATGACCAGATCGAGATCGTGCTTGGGTCCCGGAAGCAGCGCCTCTGCGATGCCCTGTGCGGCGCCGCCTGCGCCTAGGATTAGGACGTCGGACACGCGATCGGCCCAGTCCGGCGTCGCTTCGCCAAGTGCGTCAAGGAAGCCCTCGCCGTCGGTGTTGAAGGCCCAGAGGCTGCCGTCGTCGTCCCATCGCAATGTATTAGCGACACGAAACCCGCCAAAATCCGCGGCGGCCGCGGCGGCTTGCTTGTGCGGGACGGTTACGTTCGCGCCCGCGAACCCAAAGGATTTCAGCGTGCGGATCGCGGCTGCTGGATCGCCGCCCTGCAAGCGCAGCGCAACGTAAACCGCATCGAGGCCGTGATCGGTGATCCAGCCATTGTGCATAATGGGTGAGAGCGAGTGATCGACGGGATTGCCGATTAGCGCGAACACTTTCGTCTTACCGGTAATCGTCATGCGCCAACGACCCCCTGCTCGCGAAGGAACGCCAGCAGCGGCAGGAGCGGAAGGCCAAGTACGGAAAAGTAGTCGCCTTCCACGCGTTCGAACAATTGCGCGCCCAGGCCCTCCAGCTGATAAGCGCCCACCGATGTCAGCACCTCGTCGCCCGCCTTTGCCAGATAGGTTTCCAGGAACGCCTCACTGAAGCGGCGCATGGTTAGCCGGGGGGTGTCGATGCAGCGCCAAACAATCGTCCCCTCGCGGGCGACCGCGGCGGCCGTTATCAGCTCGTGCGTGCGCCCACGCAATCGGAGGAGATGCTCGCGCGCCTCGCGCCTGTCCTGCGGTTTGTCGAGCGCCTCCCCTTCCACGGCCAGCATCTGATCGGCGCCGATCACGAAGCCGTCGCGGCGATTTGAAATCGAGAGCGCCTTCAACTCCGCGAGCGCCTTGGCCTGATCGCCCGGAACCATGCCCTCGGCGCGGAAGCCCGCTTTCTCCGCCTCCTCGTCGACACGCGGGAGCTCCACCTCGAACGCCAGACCCGCCGCTTCGAGCATGCGCCGCCGTGCTGTGCTTCCGGAAGCAAGGATGAGGGTCACGCGCCGCGATGCTCCGCCAGGAGGTTAAGGATGGCCGCGGCGGTCTCCTCGATCGAGCGGCGCGTGACGTCGATGGTGGGCCAACCTTCGCGCTCAAACAGCTTCTGCGCTTCCATCACCTCGCGGCGGACGGCATCTTCATCCGTGTAGCTGCCAGCGCGCGTCTCCTTCATCGCCACGAGGCGATTGCGGCGAATGTGAATGAGGCGATCGGCCGAGATGATGAGCCCCACGATCAGCGGACGATCCTGGGCGAACAGCTCCGGCGGCAGCGGCACGCCCGGCACGAACGGCACGTTGGCGGCCTTCACGCCCCGGTGGGCGAGATAGACGCTGGTCGGCGTCTTGGAGGTGCGGCTGACCCCGACCAGGATCACGTCGGCGTCGGTAAGCTCGACCACCTGCTGGCCGTCGTCATGATCCATGGCGAAGTCGAGCGCGTCGATGCGCTTGAAGTATTCGGCATTGAGTCTCCGCGCCGCGCCGACCCTGTGGTTCAGTTCCTGGCCGAGGTAGCGGGAGGTGACATCCAGCACCGGATCCAGCACCGCCACACAGGGCATGCCCATTTCATGGCAGCGCTGCTCCAGGATGGCCCGATGCTCCAGGTTGGAGAGCGTGAACATGACGACCCCTGGCGCCGCCTCGATCTCCCGGATCACCCGCTCCAGCTGCCGCACCGAGCGCACCAGGAAATAGGAGTGCTCGACCGGCAGGATGTTGTCGAATTGGGCGCAGGTGGCGCGCATGACGCCAGCGAGCGTCTCGCCCGTGGAGTCCGAGACTAGGTGCACATTGAAATAGGTGGCCAGACGTTCGCGCATCGCCGCCCACATATCAGACCAGACCGGTCTGTGGACAAGCTGTTGGTGAACCGGCTGCAACCCTCACGCGGATCGGCGAGCGCCCGGCGAACCACCATTCACCACCTCTCCATGGGCGATTCCTCCCCCTGCTTTCCACAACACGACGCCATGTGCAAAAACGAATCGGCGGCGAATCGAAGCAGCGCTAACCGGCTGGCGCATGGGCGTTTATGGACCGCCCGTCAGTCGGACAGGTTTGGGGATTGCTTGTGAAGATTGGAATTCTCCTGCTTTCCGTATCGCCACAACAATGAGTCCTCCCTAATCAGGCTTCAGATTCTAAGTTGGATGGAAAAAGATGGCCGGTCGGGAAAGCGTTCCGGTGCTCTTGCGTGTTCTAGGCGGCGAGCGGATCGATCCCCCGCCGATCTGGATCATGCGCCAGGCGGGACGATATCTGCCCGAGTACCGTGAGCTTCGTGCGCGAGCGAAGAGCTTCCTGGACTTCTGCTACTCCCCTGCCCTCGCCACCGAGGCGGTCATGCAGCCGCTCCGACGGTTTCCGCTCGATGCGGCAATTCTCTTTTCGGACATTCTCGTGATCCCCGATGCGTTAGGGCGAAAGGTCTCCTTTGTCGAAGGCGAAGGCCCGCGCCTCGCTCCTCTGATCGACGAAAGCGATTGGCGGCTCGGCGAACCGGAAAAGGCGATCCAGCGTCTTTCGCCGGTGTACGAAGCCGTGGGGCGGATCCGCGCTTCGATTCCTGCCGACACGGCGCTGATCGGATTCGCCGGCGGCCCGTGGACGGTCGCGACGTACATGTTGCAGGGCCGCGGTGGCGACAAGGACGAGGCGCGGCGCGTGGTCTACCAGCGCACTTCCGATGTCGACGCTCTTCTCGATGTTCTGGTGGAAACGACGGCCCAGCACTTGGCGGCGCAGGTTAAGGCGGGCGCTGACTGTCTGCAGATTTTCGAGAGCTGGGCCGAGAGTTTGCCGCCCGCATTGTTCCAGGAGCTTGTCGTCATTCCTACCCGCAAGCTGATCTCCCGCGTGCGAGACCTCGGTATTTCGACGCCGATAATCGGTTTCCCGCGTGGCGCTGGCGCGCAGATCGCGGCGTATGCGCAAGAGACGGGCATCACGGCGCTGGGCGTCGATACGCAGACGCCTGCTTCCTATGCCTTCGAAGTCGCGCCGGACGGTATGGCCCTGCAGGGCAATCTCGATCCGCAAACTCTCGTTGTCGGCGGTCAAGCGCTGGACGATGCGGCGATGGACGTGCTGATCGCGTTCAGGCATGCGCCGCACATTTTCAATCTCGGGCACGGCATCACGCCCGATGCGGCGCCCCAACATGTCGAGCGCTTGGTGCGCCTGGTGAAGAACTACGCATGAGCGCGATGGCGCTCGAATCGGAGCCGGTGTCGAAGGAGACGCCCGGTTTGCGGATCATGACATCGCGACGCGTGGCGATCATCCTCTTCAACCTGGGCGGTCCGGATGCTCTGTCCGCCGTGCGCCCGTTCCTTTTCAATCTGTTCAACGACCGGGCGATCATCGGCATGCCGCAGCCCTTCCGCTTTCTGCTCGCACAGCTCATCTCGCGCGCGCGCGCGAAGCTGGCGAAGGCAAACTACGCGCTGATGGGCGGGCGATCGCCCATTTTACCCGAGACGCAGAGACAGGCGGACGCGCTCGAAGCCGCCATCGCCAAGCGTGTCAGCAATGTGACGTTCAAGTGCTTTCCGGCCATGCGCTACTGGCGGCCGTTCGTGAAGGATGCGGCCAAAGCCGCTGAGCAATGGGGCGCAACAGACGCGATTCTGTTGCCTCTCTATCCGCAGTATTCGTCCACCACGACCGCGTCGTCGTTGCGCGCTTGGCGACGCGCCTCCAAACTCCCCTTCTCCACGATTTGCTGCTACCCGGCCGGCGCCAAATTCGCCGAGGCGCACGCGGAAGCCATTCTAGAGACATGGCGCAAGGCGGGCTCGCCGCTGCGGCCGCGCATGCTCTTCTCTGCGCACGGATTGCCGCAGCGCGTGGTGGACGCCGGCGATCCCTATCAGTGGCAGATCGAGCAGAGCGTGGCCGCGGTGCGCAAATTGTTGCCCGCCGAGTGGGAGACGCGCACATGCTATCAATCGCGCGTGGGCCCGCTGAAATGGCTGCGCCCCTCCACCGAAGAGGAGATCCGCGCCGCCGGGCGCGACAAGGCGGGCGTCATCCTCTCGCCGGTCGCGTTTGTATCCGAGCACGTGGAGACGCTGGTGGAGCTCGATATTGAGTACGCGCAAATCGCCAAGCAGCTCGATTTGCCATACTACTTGCGCGCGCCCGCGCTGGGCGCGACGCCGCGTTTCATTGACGCGCTGGCCGATCTCGTCGAGCGTGCGCTGGCTGCGCCCGGTGGGCTGCAGTCGGAAACCGGCGCACGTTTGTGTCCGGCGCAGTTTGGGCTGTGCGCATTGGGGAGCCGGCGCTAATGCAGCATTATATCGGCTACGATCTCGCCCGCGGCCTGCACATTATCGCCGTGATCGCCTGGATCGCGGGGCTGCTGATGCTGCCACGCTTCTACGCCTACATCACCTCCTCCCAGCCTGGCGGCGAACTCGAACACGCGATGCTAAAGGCGGCGCGCAGCCTGCGACTCATTATTCTCTCGCCCAGCCTGATCCTCGCCTGGGCTTTCGGCATCTTCCTGTTCGGCGCTTACCTCACCGGCGGCTGGAGCGGCGACTGGACGGGCGCGCTCGCCAATGTACCGCACTGGTTCTGGCTCAAGCTCGTGCTCGTGCTGGGCTTGAGCGGCTACCACGGCTTCCTATCTGCTGAGGGGCGGAAGCTGGCGGCCGGCCAGCGTTCGCGCTCCGAGCGCTTCTGGCGACTGATGAGCGAGATACCGTTCCTGGTCGCCATCGCCGCCGTTCTGCTCGCGACCCTGGAACCCTGAGAGCGCGTTCGCGCTTGACGCTTGGGGTCGAAGTATGGTGTTGCTGCGCACGCGCGCCTCGGCGCGCACGCGACGGCGGCGCCGCACATCCCTCCTAACCGCCGGCTTTTTCTTCCATCAGACGGATCTGCCGGAGCGGCCTCACGCCCGCAGACCGTCTTCCCCGAGACGACAATGACAGAAACACAAGCGATCGAAGAGCTCACCCAGCTGACGCTCCAAGAGCTCAAGCGCAAGCCGCCACACGAATTGCTGGAGCTGGCCGAATCCCTCGAGATCGAGGGCGCCAATACGCTGCGTACGCAGGACATGCTGTTCGCCATCCTGAAGCAGATGGCCGAACGCGGCGTCGAGATCGGCGGCGGCGGCGTGATCGAAATCCTTCCGGACGGCTTCGGCTTCCTGCGCTCGCCGCAATCGAACTACCTGCCCGGGCCGGACGACATTTACGTCTCGCCGCAACAGATCCGGAAGTTCGGCCTCCGCACCGGCGACACCGTCGACGGCCAGATCCGCGCGCCGAAGGACGGCGAGCGGTACTTCGCGCTGGTGAAGGTGAACGAGATCAATTTCGAGGATCCCGAACGCGTTCGCCACAAGGTCCACTTCGACAACCTGACGCCGCTCTATCCGACCGAGCGGATGAAGATGGAAATCGAAGACCCGACGCTGAAGGACAAGACCGGTCGCGTGATCGACATCGTTGCGCCGGTCGGCAAGGGCCAGCGCCAGCTGATCGTGGCGCAGCCGCGCACCGGCAAGACCGTGATCCTGCAGAACATCGCCAAGGCGATCGAGACCAATCACCCGGAGACATTCCTCATCGTGCTGTTGATCGACGAGCGGCCCGAGGAAGTCACCGATATGCAGCGCACAGTGAAAGGCGAGGTAATCTCTTCGACCTTCGATGAGCCGGCGACCCGTCACGTCGCCGTGGCGGAAATGGTGATCGAGAAGGCCAAGCGCCTCGCCGAACACGGCAAGGACGTTGTGATCCTCCTCGACTCCATCACCCGCCTCGGCCGCGCCTACAACACGGTCGTGCCCTCCTCCGGCAAGGTGTTGACCGGCGGCGTCGACGCGAACGCCCTGCAGCGTCCGAAGCGCTTCTTCGGGGCGGCGCGCAATCTCGAAGAAGGCGGCTCGCTCACGATCATCGCCACCGCGCTGATCGACACCGGCTCGCGCATGGACGAAGTCATCTTCGAAGAGTTCAAGGGCACCGGCAATTCGGAAATCGTGCTCGACCGCAAGGTCGCCGACCGCCGCATCTTCCCGGCCATCGACATCTTGAAGTCCGGCACGCGCAAGGACGAGCTCATCACGCCCCGCGAGCACCTGCAGAAGACTTACGTGCTCCGCCGCATCCTCTCTCCGATGGGCACCCAGGATGCGATTGAGTTCCTCTTGGACAAGCTCAAGAGCGCGAAGAACAACGACGATTTCTTCCAGTCAATGAATGCGTAAGCTGCATTTGACCTAACAAACTCGATCGTCATCCCCGGGCTCGCGTAGCGAGAACCCGGGGCCCAGAGCAACCGCAGCGCTCCCCGACCTCTAGGTCCGGCTCTCCGCCGCTTTGCGGCTCCGGTCGGGATGACGGCTGTGCTCGGCGGTGCTAGTCCCACGCCGACGGAGGGATGCATGCTGAAAATCTATCACTCGCAAGGCGCTCGCTCGCTGCGCGTGTTGTGGCTCTGCGAGGAAATGGGCGTGCCGTACGAAACGGCCGAGGCCTCGTTCTTCAAACCGAGCGCCGAGTTCAAAGCTGTCAATCCTCTGCGCACCGTGCCGGCGATGGTCGACGGCGATGTGCGTATGATCGAGTCGGTCGCCATGATGATCTACATCATGAGCAAGCACGGCCCCACCGATCTCGACGTGAAGCCGAACGAGCCAGGCTACGCCGATTACCTGCAGTTCCTCCTCTTCGGCGAAGCCGGCGTCGCCGCCTACGGCAATCCCCTCGTCGCCACGCGCTTCCTGGCGCCGGAGGATCAGAAGCAAAACTGGACCGCCGGCTATCTCAAGAATGCGATCATCAAGCGTCTCGAATTCGTCGGCGAACGCCTCGGCGGCAAACAGTACGTCGCCGCCGACCGCTTCACCGCGGCGGACATCTCCGTCGCCTACATCGTCACCGGCGCCAAGTTCGCAGGGATCGACGAAGACATTCCCGCGTCGGTGAAGGACTACGTTGCCCAGCTCCACAAACGCCCCGCCTACCAACGCGCCGCGGCGGTGAAGTAACTCGGATTGACTAAGGGATCAGCACCAAGCTTCCCGTGGTCTTGCGCGCTTCCAAATCCCGATGCGCCTGCGCCGCGTCGGCCAGCGCATAACGCGTTGGCGGCGCAATCTTCACCGCGCCCTGCTCCACGACGTCGAACAAGTCCTGCGCCGTTTCATCCAGCAGCGCAGGCGTCGCGACGTAATTTCCCAGCGTCGGCCGCGTCAGGAACAGCGAGCCCTTTTGCGCCAGCAGGAGCGGACTGATTGGCGGCACGGCGCCCGACGCGTTGCCGTAGCTCACCATCATACCGAGCGGGCGCAAGCTGTCGAGCGAGGCGTCCCAGGTGTCTTTGCCGACGCCGTCGTACACAACGTCGGCGCCAATTCCCGTGATCTCGCGCACGCGCTTGGCGACGTCATCGCGCCCCTGCACAAGCACCTCATCGGCGCCCAGCTCGCGCGCAATCTCCGCCTTCCCCTCGCTGCCGACAGTCGCGATCACGCGCGCGCCGAGATGCTTGCCCCATTGCACAAGGATTTGCCCGACGCCGCCGGCGGCCGCGTGCACGACAATCGCGTGCCCACGTTCCACGCGAAACGTCTTTCTCAGAAGGTAACGCGCCGTCATGCCCTTGAGCAGCGACGCGGCGGCGATGTCGAACGAGATTGCATCGGGCAGCTTCACTGCGCGGTTCTCGTTGACGACATGCGCCTCCGCGTAGGCCCCCAACGCGCCGAGCGAATACGCAACGCGGTCGCCAATCTTGAACCGCGTCACGCTCTCGCCAACCGCATCGACGATCCCCGCCGCCTCCTGCCCCAATCCGCTCGGCAGCGCGATCTTGTACAAGCCCGTCCGGTGATACGTGTCGATGAAGTTCACGCCGATGGCATGATGGCGCACGCGGATCTCGTGCGCGCCTGGCGCGGGTGCTTCGACCTCCGAAAGCCGCAGCACTTCCGGCCTGCCGTGTTGTTCGATGCGGATAGCCTTCATCGCAACCCTCTCTCAGAGTCATTCCAGACGCGCGTAGCGCGATCTGGAATCCAGAAGCCGTAGAGCTCGTCGTTTGCCCTGGATTCCAGATCGGCCTCCGGCCGTCTGGAATGACTCGAACATGGGCGTCGGGATGGCCAACCTCAATCCGCCGCCACGCACCGCAGCGCGCCATAGCCGCTGGCGACGCCATCATGCTCATCGAGATTCGCCACGACAGCATCCGGCGCGTCCGTCGCGATGATCTGGAGCCCCGTTTCGGCGAACGCCGCCGCCTGGTTCGCGGGCGCGCCGCGAGCGAACATGCCGAAGCGCGCTTCCACGCCGCGCTCCGCCAGCGCGATGTTCAGAGCGCTGTCCGGCTCTTCATCGCCGGTCCACGCCACGACTTGCGCGAGATCGACGCCGCGACGCTCCAACTCGTCCAGATCGCGCACGTTGCGGACGGTCACGTAGAGCATCGCCTCCGGCGCCAGCCGCGCCAGGCGGGCCGCCGCGCCCACGCTGTTGGTGATGAAGATCACGCGGCCCATGGCGTCAGCGGCCCGTATCTCAGCGATCACGTCCTCGAAGCGGACGTCCTGCTTGACGTCGAGCTCGAGCACCGTGCGTCCGTCCGCCCAGTCCAAAGCTTCCTGCAAACTAGGCGGATGCTCGCCAGGTGGAATTCCATCGAGCGTGAGTGCGCGTATTTGATCGACGTTCATGTCTGCAACGGCGCCCTCGCCGTTGGTGGTCCGATCGACGCTTTCGTCGTGCATGACGACGAGGCCGTCTCGTGCGGCGCGCACATCGATCTCAAGAAAAACCGGCGCATGTGCGAGCGTGAACCCGAACGCGCGGAGACTATTTTCCGGCAGCGAACCCTGTGCGCCGCCTCGGTGTGCCGAGACGACGGTCTGACCCGCCTCCCGGAGACAGTCGAAGAAGGCAGGCAACGATCGCGGCGCCAGAGCTGGCGTGTCGTTTGGATACCTGACGTACTGCCGCGTCGCGTCCACGCATCCCGCAAGCGCCAACGCCGCAGCAAGCAGCGCGCGCCTCATGCGAGATGCTCATTCAGCCAGGCGATGGTCCGCCCATTCGCCAGCTGCTTGGCCGCTTCATCGTAGTGCTTGCCGCCTTCGCGCGTGAAGGCGTGATCCTGCTCGGCGTATTCGTAGATCGTCACCAGCGGATTGTCCTTCAGCGTCTCGCGGATCGTGTTGAGCGCCTCGACCGGGATGAAGCTGTCCTTCATCGGGTTGTGCAGCAGCACCGGCTTCTTGATCCCGCCGGCTTCGTCCAGCGCCGCGTGGATGCCGCCGCCATGATACGCAACGCTGGCGTCGGTGTCGGTCCTGCACGCCGCCAGGAACGCGATGTAGCCGCCCATGCAATAGCCCAGACAGCCGGCCTTGCTGACGCCCATCCCGCGCGCGCGCGTCAGCGTCGCCTGCACGTCGCGAACGCTCGCGTTCTTGTCGAGCTGGTGCATGTACTCGATCGCCTGCTTCCACTCGGCCTCGGTCTGGTCCGTGATGTCGATGCCCGGCTTGATGCGCCAGAAGAGATCCGGCGCGATAGCGAGGAAGCCTTCGCGCGCCAGCCAGTCGGCCTTGCCGCGCATCACCGCGTTCACGCCGAAAATCTCCTGGATCACCACCACCGCCGCCCTCGGCGTTCCCGACGGCCGCGCCACGTAGGCTTTGAACGCGCCGTCCGGCCCGGCGACCTCAACCCATTCAGCCATGGTCTCGCTCCGTCTCTGTCTCTGAGGATGTTGCCGCGTTATAGACCCGGCAACGGCGGCAACGCGAAGGGATTTGGAGCCATGAAGTTCACGGTCAATGTCGAATGCTCGCCCGAGGAAGCGCGTCGCTTCATGGGCCTGCCGGACGTCACGCCGATCAACGAGCAGCTCGTGGCCGAGATGGGCAAGCGCATGGAGCAGAACCTCGCGCTGATGAGCCCCGAGACGATGATGCAGTCCTGGATGAGCGTCGGCACGCAGGCGCAGGACGCGTTCGTGAAGCTGATGACCTCGGCCGCCGGCGGCGCCGGGCCCGCTTCACGTGAAAAGCCCTAAGCCAAGCTTAGATATTTTCACATGAAACCGGATACGATCGTCGCGCTGGCGTCGGGCGCCGGCCGCGCCGGCGTCGCGGTGATCCGGCTCTCCGGACCTCAAGCCGGCGACGTGCTGCGCGCGCTGACGGACCGCGATCTGCCCAAGCCGCGCATCGCCACGCGCATGGCGTTCTGCGCGCCGGACACCGGGCTCTCGCTCGATGACGGCCTCGCGCTCTGGTTTCCAGCCCCGCACAGCTTCACCGGCGAAGACGTCGCCGAGCTCCACGTCCACGGTGGCCCCGCCGTCATCGCCGCGATGATCGACGCCTGCCTCAGCCAGCCCGGCGTGCGCGTCGCCGAGCCCGGCGAATATACGCGGCGCGCCTTCGAGAACGGCAAGCTCGACCTCGCCGAAGCCGAGGGCCTTGCGGACCTCGTGGACGCCGAGACCGAAGGCCAGCGCCGCCAGGCCCTCCGCCAGCGGCGCGGCGCTCTCAGCTCTGTCTACGAGACCTGGCGGGCCCGTCTGATCGAGGCGGCGGCCCTCATCGAGGCCGAGATCGATTTTCCGGACGAAGACCTGCCCGGCGAACTCTCGCGCCGCGCCGGGCCGCTGCTGCACGCGCTCGTCGCCGACATGGAGGCCCACCTCAACGACGCCCACCGCGGCGAGCGCATCCGCGACGGCTTTCGCATCGCCATCATCGGCCCGCCCAACGCCGGCAAGTCGAGCCTCCTCAACGCGCTGGCCCAGCGCGAGGCCGCCATCGTCAGCGACATCCCCGGCACCACGCGCGACGTGGTCGAAGTCCGCCTAGTCCTGGCCGGCTTTCCGGTCTGGATCGCCGACACCGCCGGCCTGCGCGAAGCCGCCGACGCCATCGAGGCCGAAGGTGTCCGCCGCGCACTGGCGCGGGCTGAGGAGGCTGATCTGGCGTTGCTCGTGCTGGCGACCGGCTCAGCAGAGGGCCGACCCTACCTGGAGAAGCTGCGAGCCAGCGACATTACGGTGTTCTCGAAGATGGACCTGGCCCGGGAGAGCACGCTCGCCGTCAACTCAGACCCAAGCTGGTCTGTTCGGACAGTTATGGGCGACGGATCGGACGGGCCGCCCATGCAAGTTCAGCGAGTGTCTGCGTTGACCGGCTGGGGCATGGACGAACTGAGGGGGGCGATCACCCAGCGTGTCGCCGAAGCCCTCGGCCGCGAGGAGGCGCCGGTGCTGACGCGGGCGCGTCACCGGCGGCTGGTGGAAGAGGCGCGCGATGCGCTGGACCGCGCGATCGCGGCGATTGATCAGGGCGCCGAATTGGCCGCCGAAGACGTGCGCGTTGCGACGACCGCGATAGGCCGTCTCACGGGCCGCATCGATGTCGAAGATCTGCTCGACGAAATCTTCTCGAGCTTCTGCATCGGCAAATGAGATCGCTCGAAAACCCGCATTTTATGCGGCGTTTCACGCGAAACTGGTGAACCGAAATTAGCGGGTTGCACGTGAAATCGCGCTGACGTTTGAAGGTTGGAGCGCGAGCTTCAGCTCGCATGCGAGGTTCGAAAAAAGCAGGAGTTGCGAGCTAAAGCTCGCGGTCCAACCCTCCAAGCGCAGTGACGCCGCCACGGCGACCCTATATGAACCCCCAGCACATGAGTTCTGAGCGCTCCTTCGACGTCATCGTCATCGGCGGCGGCCACGCTGGCTGCGAGGCCGCGGCGGCGGCTGCGCGGCTGGGCGCGCGGACGCTGCTCTTGACGCACAAGCTCGAGACCATTGGCGAGATGAGCTGCAATCCAGCCATTGGCGGCTTGGGCAAGGGCCACCTGGTTCGCGAGATCGACGCTTTGGACGGCGTCATGGGCCGCGTCGCCGACGCCGCTGGCATCCAGTTCCGCTTGCTCAACCGCTCCAAGGGCCCCGCCGTCCGCGGTCCGCGGGCGCAGTCCGATCGCAAGCTCTACAAGCAGGCCATGCAGGCGGCGCTGGCAGGGCAGCCGAACCTCACGATCCTGGCTGCCGCCGTCGAGGACCTCATCACCGCCGTCATCCCGGCCGGAGCCGCGCACAGCGTGGCGGAGAGCCGGGACCCAAGGACCAATGACGGAGCTGCTGGGTCCCGGGTCGCGCTCCGCGCGCCCGGGATGACGGAAGAGGTGGTCGGGGTGCGAACCGCCGATGGCGGTGAATTCCGCGCCCCCCGCGTGGTCCTCACCACCGGCACGTTCCTGAAGGGTGTCATCCACATCGGCGACAAGCGCATCCCGGCCGGCCGGCACGGCGAGGCGCCCGCCTTCGGACTCTCGGATCGCCTGTATGGCGCGGGTTTCGCGATGGGCCGGCTGAAGACCGGGACGCCGGCGCGGCTCGTCGCGAACTCAATCGATTGGGCCTCGCTGGAGAAGCAGCATGGCGACGAAGAGCCGTCGCCGTTCTCATTTCTGACCGAGCGCATCACGAACGAGCAGGTGGCGTGCGGCGTCACTTACACCAACGCCGAAACGCATCGGATCATCGAAGAGTCGCTCAGCAAGTCCGCCGTCTATTCCGGCGCGATCAGCGGGCGAGGGCCGCGTTATTGCCCGTCGATCGAGGATAAGGTCGTGCGCTTCGCCGAGAAGCAATCGCACCAGATCTTCCTCGAACCTGAAGGTCTCGATGACGACACCGTCTATCCAAACGGCATCAGCACGTCGCTGCCGGAGGATGTGCAGGAGCGCTTCATCCGCACTATCGCCGGGCTCGAGAACGTCGTCATCAAGCGCCACGCCTATGCAATCGAATACGACTACGTCGATCCGCGCGAACTGATGCCGACGCTGGAGACGAAGCGCATCAAGGGCCTCTATCTCGCCGGCCAGATCAACGGCACGACAGGCTACGAAGAAGCCGCCGCGCAAGGGCTCATCGCCGGCCTCAACGCTGCGCGCGCAGCGTCCGGAGCAGGGCCGTTCGAGATCACGCGCGCCGAGGGCTATATCGGCGTGATGATCGACGATCTGGTCACGCGCGGCGTCACCGAGCCCTATCGCATGTTCACCTCGCGCGCGGAGTATCGCCTCTCGCTGCGCGCCGATAACGCGGACCAACGCCTCACGCCAAAGGGCGTCGAGCTCGGCTGCGTCGGCGCCGAGCGCTCGCGCAAGTTCGCCCATAAAATGCGGGAAATTGAAGCGGCGCGCGAAATGGCGCGTTCGCTCAATCTCACGCCTGCGCAGGCCGAAGCGCGCGGCCTCAAGGTCAATCAGGACGGTCAGCGCCGCGATGCGCTGCAGCTTCTCGCTTATCCCTTGATCGAGTTTGCGCAGCTCGCGGCGATCTGGCCCGAGCTCGGCTCGCTCTCGCACCAAACGCGCGAGCAGCTTGAGATTGACGCGTTGTATGCTGGCTATCTCGAACGCCAGGCGCTGGACGTCGAAGCCTTCAAGCGCGACGAAGATCTGCGCATCGATCCTGCGCTCGACTATTCCAGCGTCGGCGGCCTTTCCACAGAAGTGCGCGAGAAGCTCGCGGCCGCGCGACCCGTCACGCTCGGCCAGGCTTCGCGCATCGAAGGCGTGACCGCCGGCGCGCTCACCGCATTGCTCGCGCATGTGAAGCGCGAACAGAGGAAACGTGCATGAGGCTCGAACGCGACACGCTGTTCATCCTGCGCGCGCCGTTCGAAGATCCGGCGCTCGAGGGCATCTGGTTCTGCACCTCGTGTGCGACGATGGAGGGCGTGCTGCTCGCTAATCCGCATTGGGCGCGCGCGATCCATGTGAAGCGATGCCCATATCCGCGCCCGCGCCAGGATGTGATCGCGCTGATCGGCGAGGAGAACCAATCGCTGCCGGTTCTCGTGCTGGCCGACGCCTCGAAGCCGCCCGAAGGCGCCAAGCAGTTTGAGGGCCGCCATTTCCTCGACGAGCCAAAGCCCATCGCCCGTTATCTCGCCGCGGCCTACGGCGGAGCAGGGCCACACCCGTGAGCTGGGATCGCGGGCGTCCCGCCCGCACGTTGGCGGCGGCGATGGGAAGTTGCGGGCCGGAGGCCCGCGGTCCCAGGAGGCGCCGATGAGCCCGCGGCAGGTCGTCGAGGCTTGGGTCGAGGCCTTCAACCGGGCTGACGTGGACGCCTTGGCGGGGCTCTACGCCGAGGACGCGATCAACCATCAGGTGGCAAACGAGCCCGTGATCGGCCCCGAGGCCATCCGGGCCATGTTCGCGCGGCAGTTCGCTCAAGCCGAGATGGTCTGCATCCCGGAGAACCTGTTCGAGGACGGCGACTGGGCCATCCTGGAGTGGCGTGACCCAAAGGGCCTGCGCGGCTGCGGCTTCTTCCAGATCATCGGCGGCAAGATCGCCTTCCAGCGGGGCTACTGGGACAAGCTCAGCTTCCTGCGCCTGCATGGCCTGGAGCAGGGCGCGTGAGCTACGGGCCAGCCGAGCTCCGAACCCAATTCGGCGTTTCACAGGAAACAATGGAACGCTTGATTACCTACCGCCGGCTTCTGGCCGAATGGACCGAACGCATGAATCTGATCGGGCCCAAGGAGCTGGACCTCTTCTGGTCCCGGCACGTGCTCGACAGCGCACAGCTCCTAAGATTCGCGCCAGATGGGAAGCGGTGGGTCGACCTGGGCGCGGGGGCAGGCTTTCCCGGTCTGGTCCTGGCCTGCTTCCTGGCCGGTACGGCAGACGCTGCCGTGCATCTGGTTGAGGCAACAGGGAAAAAGGCCAACTTCCTAGAGGCGGTAGTCGAGGAGCTTGGCCTACCGGCGAAGGTCTTCAACTGCCGGATCGAGGCGTTCGGGGCCGGCGAAGGGTGGTACGACGTGGTGACGGCCCGTGCGCTCGCGCCCTTGCCGCGACTCATCGCCTATGCGAAGCCGATTCTCGATCGCGGCGCGATCGGGCTCTTCCCAAAAGGCGCGAACCTCGACGCCGAGCTGGCCGCCGCATCAGACGTCCTAAATGGTGGGGCGTACCGGGCAGACGTGCTGGAGAGCCTGAGCGATCCGCGCGGCCGCATTGTTCGCATCAGCAAGGCCGCCTGACCGCCCGAGCTCCCAAACAGGAGTGGGACATGCGCGTATTGGCGATCGCCAACCAGAAGGGCGGGGTGGGCAAGACGACGACCGCCATTAATCTCGGCACCGCGCTCGCGGCCGCCAGCCAAAAGGTGCTCATCTTCGATACCGATCCGCAGGGCAACGCCTCGACCGGCATCGACATCCATCCGCACGACCGCAGCGTCACCAGCTACGACGTGCTGGTGGGCCATCGGCCGCTGTCGAAGGCGATCCTGCCGACCAAGGTGCCCAATTTGTACATCACGCCCGGCGACGCGAATCTGTCGGGCGTCGAAACCGAGCTGATGCAAGGGGAAAACGCGCAATTTCGCTTGCGCGACGCGGTCACGCAATTCCGCGGCGAGTCCGAACTCGGCATGGATTACATGCTGATCGATTGCCCGCCGTCGCTGAACGTGCTGACGGTGAATGCGCTCACAGCAGCGGACGGCGTCCTCGTGCCGCTGCAGACGGAATACTTCGCGCTCGAGGGACTCGCGCAGCTGCTCGCGACCATCAACGCGGTGAAGCAGAACCTCAATCCCGCGCTCGAGATTCAGGGCGTCGTGCTAACGATGTTCGACAAGCGCACGACTCTCAGCGACCAGGTTGCGCAAGAGGTGAGGGCGCACTTCCCGGACAAGGTCTACGAGACGGTGATCCCGCGCAACGTTCGCATCAGCGAGGCGCCAAGCCACGGTCTGCCGGCGATCATCTACGATCAGAACGCCGCCGGATCCAAAGCCTACATCAAGCTTGCAAAAGAGCTGATCGAACGCGAGCGAAACTTGAAAGCGGCGTGAGCTGACGCCGGAAATTTTTACCGGTGGGCAACGATTTCCCACCAAGTCTTAAGCATAACCGAATCGGGCACGGGTACGGAGACAGCGATGAGTGAGTTTGCGAAACGGGGACTTGGCCGCGGACTCTCGGCGCTGCTGGGCGAGCCGGTGCGAACCGACCCGCCGAAGCCTGCGAACGCGCCGGCTTGGGCCGCGCCGCAGCCTGAACCGCGTCCCGCGCCAGCGCCGATCGAACCGCCGCGTAACGTCTTCGAGTTGCCGGTGACGAACGCGCCGCAGCCGCAGCAACGGCCGCCGCAGCAACCCGCTGCGCCGGTGCAACCGCGCGCGTCGGCGCAAACCACCGCCGCGAGCGACGGCCCGCGCTCGATCCCGATCGATCTCGTGCAGCGCAATCCGCAACAGCCGCGCAAACACTTCGACGACGTCGAACTCACCGAACTCGCCAACTCGATCCGCACGCATGGCGTGCTGCAGCCGATCCTCGTGCGCCCCATCGCGGGCGGCAAATACGAGATCGTCGCCGGGGAACGCCGTTGGCGCGCTGCGCAGCGCGCGGGTCTGCATACGATTCCTGCGGTGATCCGCGAGCTCAACGAAGTTGAGGTGCTCGAGATCGCGATCGTCGAGAACGTCCAGCGCACGGACCTCAATCCGATCGAAGAGGCGCAAGGCTTCCAGGCGCTGATCGACCGCTTCGGCCGCACGCAAGAAGAGATCGCCGAGGCCGTCGGCAAGTCGCGCCCGCACATCGCCAACATGCTGCGTCTGCTGAAGCTGCCGGAAGACCTGCAGGAAATGGTGCGCGACGGCCGCCTTAGCGCGGGCCACGCACGCGCAATCCTCACCGCGCCCGATCCGCGTGGCCTGGCGCAGCGTGCGATCAGCCAGGGCCTCAACGTCCGCGACGTCGAACGCCTGGCGCAGCAAGCCAAGGACGAAAAGCACGGACCCCGCGTCACCGCGGGCGGCGGCGAAGGCAAGAGCGCCGACACGCGCGCGTTGGAACAATCGCTTTCCAATGCGCTGGGCCTGGAAGTGACGATCACGGAGAAGGGGACAGCCGGCGAGCTGAAAGTGTCCTACAAGACCCTCGAACAGCTCGACGAAGTCATCCGGCGCTTGCGCGGCGGGTTCTAACAGGAATGCGGACCTTCAGGTCCGCATTCCTGCCAGCGATGGAAATGCGGCTCTGAAGAGCCGCGCTTGTCTTATGCTTTTCGCGTCCGTTCGGGCAGCTTGGGAATTGCCGCCGACGAGTCGTGAGCTCGCCGGCGGCGGGGAGGGGCGGATCGAACCCGCGCTGGCCTTTTCAGGGCCGAAAAGGAG